>Ga0208161_1000552_pt1 | contig 21124 bp, 22 predicted proteins | sample CB_VirMetaG_3_FD_184538 | JGI IMG/M metagenome (GOLD analysis project Ga0208161, IMG submission 184538) | Freshwater to marine saline gradient viral communities from Chesapeake Bay - CB_1508_1S Viral MetaG (SPAdes) (version 4) | ecosystem: Environmental > Aquatic > Marine > Coastal | place: USA...
ATGTGTTTTTGTATAATGTTGAGAAACGAGAACTTTGCTATTACACTGGACGATCTTTATCAGTTCGACGCACTATGGTCGATGGATTTGATCCAGATAAATCTTGGGTCAGAACTCTCAGGAAACCAGAAGAGTTTTTATCTGAAGTAATCTCATCCACTAAATTTAATGTAGAAACTATTGGTAATCACTTAACTACTAAACCAAAGACTCCAACTGGGAGGATGACTTCCAAGCACATTCTCATCAAAGTTATTGCATGAATGAAAAGTTACTAAATAAAAATGTAAGAGCAATGATAAGTGGGAGGAAAAAAGACTTGCAAAAGCCTGACTTCCACTTCGACAAATTAGTTTCCTTCTTCAAAAGAAACTATAGAGTGGAAGTCAAGATCTTCGTAGAAGACAAACAAGACTAAAAACTCTAAAGGAAAGAACCATGGGAAATCTATTACTTTTGCTTACTGTCTTTGCAGTAGGATTCGTTTTAATAGGATTATCATTTTTAGTTGGTATGGTTTTTGGATGGTTCGCAAATGAATATTTTAATCCAATTTCTAATCATGCATCCTCTGGCCATCCAGAAATGTATGATGAAAATGGAAACTATATTACCGAAGAATTAATTGCTGTACGTTTTGAGGAAGAGGACGAAGAAGATTACGAAGAGGATTAATTTATGATACTGGTCGATATGAATCAGTGCATGATAAGTAATTTGATGATGCAAACTAGACTGAGTGACGGACTAGATGAAAATATGGTCCGTCACATGGTACTCACATCTCTCAAATCATACAAGAAAAAATTTCATGCAGAGTATGGAAATTTAGTTCTTTGTTACGATAGCAAACACTATTGGAGGAAAGAAGTTTTTCCATACTATAAACAAAATCGAAAAAAGGATAGAGAAAAGTCTTCATTTGATTGGCATCAAATCTTTGAAATTCTCAATAAAATTAGAGACGAAATCCGAGAAAATTTTCCATACATTGTAATGGAAATTTATGGAGCCGAAGCAGATGACATCATCGCAACTCTATCTAAGCACGTTACTGTGCAAAACATCAAAAGGCAAAAAGAAAATCTAAAAATCGAAAAGGTTTTAATTTTATCGGGGGACAAAGACTTTATTCAATTATCAAAGTATCCCTGTGTAACTCAATACAATCCTGTTCAAAAGAAGTATGTAAATGATGGAATAGATCCTAAGTTATACATCAGAGAACATGTGATTAAAGGTGATAGATCAGATGGTATTCCAAATTTTTTATCCGAATCTGATACCTTTGTTTCGGGCAAAAGGCAACGACCTATCAGCAAAAAGAACATTGCAAAATGGATCAATGCGGAGCCAGAAACTTATTGCAATGAGCAACAGTTAATTAACTATCATCGCAATCAAAAACTTATAGACCTAGCTTGTATCCCATCTGAAATCGAGGATAAAATTATTGCGGAGTACAACTTGTTAAATAGTAGTACACCAAATAAAATTTCAATGAACTACTTCATTGAAAACAGGTTAGCATCATTATTAAATGAATTGGAGGATTTTTAACTCATGGCTGAACTACCAGTAGAAAGACTTCTTCTATCAGAAGTCCTACAAAAAGTATCGAATGCAAAAACGAAAAAGGAAAAGATTGATCTGCTACACAAGTATAAAACTCCAGCACTTCAATCAATTCTAATTTGGAACTTTGATGAAAGTGTAGTTACTCTTCTACCAGATGGCGAAGTTCCCTATACACCAAATGAAGCTCCAATAGATACAGAACACACACGATTGATTCATGAATATCGTATTCTGTATAATTTCGTAAAGGGTGGAAATGATGGTCTTGCAAACAATAAGCGAGAGACCATGTTCATTCAATTACTAGAAAGTCTTCATCAAGACGAAGCTAAAGTTCTCTGTATGGTAAAGGATAAAACTTTAGGTAAGAAATATAAGATTACCAGAGCATGTATCGAAGAAGCCTATCCAGAGATTAAGTGGGGAAATAGGTCGTGACATGTGTAAAATTGTACATCAAGACTGCAACAGGGATTTAGCAAAGGATAAGTCCCTCCCACTAAATTCATATCTGGTTACGTATGTACTTGACAACGACACCAAATATGATATAGTAGTATGTAACAAGCGAGCCCAGATCTTCGACATATACTGGGACAAGTATAGAGAAGGTCTGAAGGACATTCGCTGGACTGATGGTAAAGTCAACCCCAAGCTATGGGGTGTTGAACCAAAACAACCTAAAAAGAAAAAATAATTATGAGCAATGTTTTTTTGATTTCGTTAAGCCAAGGAGCTGGTAAACTAGAAGGTAAAACTGCACAAGAAGTAATTACCTATACTGCTCGTGTAAGTAACCCATCAAACCAAGAAAATTTTGACACCGCATCTGGTCTTCTTCGTTATTGCATTCGTGAAAATCATTGGAGTATTTTTGAACAGGCTGATATGACTCTAGAGATTAACACTACTAGAGGAATAGCGGCGCAAATTTTACGTCACCGTTCATTTACATTTCAGGAATTTTCACAACGGTATGCTGACACAAAACTTCTGCTCGATAAACCTTCAATTCCAGATCTTCGTCGTCAAGATACTAAAAATCGTCAAAACTCAATTGATGACATTAGTGATTATGTGAAGCTTCGTATGCAAGGTGAAATTGCAGAATACTTTGAGCAGGGTCAACAATTATATGATTCGTTACTCAAGCAAGGTGTGGCAAAAGAATGTGCAAGATTTGTACTTCCACTAGCAACACCAACTCGGATTTACATGAAAGGATCCTGCCGTTCATGGATTCATTATATTAATCTTCGATCTTCAAATGGAACTCAAAAGGAACACATGGATATTGCAAATGAATGCAAAGATGTGTTCAAGACTTGTTTTCCAGATGTTGCAACTGCACTAGAGTGGTAATTACCAGGAGGAATAAATTTGCCAACTTATAGATTTAAAGATAATACCACTGGTGAAGAATTTGAGAAGTGGATGTATATGGCTGAACGAGAGCCATACCTAAAAGAAAACCCACACATCACCCAAGTTCCGACAGGAATGTATTCTATTAGTGAGGTTGGGGACTGGAAAAATTCTAAAGTCCCTGGCTCATTCAAAGATGTGTTAGGTCGCATCAAAAAATCATATCCAAACTCCACTTTTGAAGTATGACAAGTTCCCGCAGAAAGAAAACCGACACAACATTCGCAGACGTACCTGCTAAGAAAATGAGACGTAAAAAGCCCATTGATTCTGAGCACATGAAGGATATTCAACCTTTGACGCCAGCTCAGGAAAAAGTATTTGATGAATACTCCAGCGGAAAGAATCTTTTCCTATATGGAGCAGCGGGAACAGGTAAAACATTCGTTAGCTTATATCTAGCTCTTCAGGATGTTTTTAATGAGAGGACTCCATATGAAAAAATCTATATGGTTCGTTCTCTAGTTTCCACAAGAGAAATTGGTTTCCTTCCAGGGGACCATGAAGATAAATCAAGTCTTTACCAGATTCCATATAAGAATATGGTAAAGTACATGTTTGAAATGCCTGATGATGCATCATTTGAAATGCTATATGGCAATCTAAAAAATCAAGGAACTATTAGTTTCTGGTCTACTTCATTCATTCGTGGCACAACACTAGATGATGCAATTATCATTGTGGATGAAAGTCAGAACTTAAATTTCCATGAACTAGATTCTATCATTACTCGTGTTGGCCAAAATTCTAAGATTATTTTCTGTGGTGATGTTCAGCAAACTGACCTTATAAAGACTAATGAACGGAATGGTATTTTGAACTTCATGAGCATTCTACAAACCATGGAAGAGTTTTCTATGGTAGAATTTGGAATCGAAGACATTGTACGTTCTGGTCTAATCAGAAGCTATCTAATTAGTAAATTGAATTTGGGATTCTGACGTGTTTGTACATTTAGATCATGCTCCGCTGATTGATTTAGAAGCTATAACCTCAGATAGCGGAAGGTTATATGTTACTCCAGATGGTAACAAATATCCTTCCGTTACTACTGTTATTGGTGCAACTTCAAAAAAATCTATTCTAGAATGGAGAAAACGAGTAGGGGAAAAGGAAGCAAATAGAATTTCTTCTAGAGCTGCTTCTCGTGGTACATATCTTCACTCTATGAATGAAGATTACCTAAATAATATATTCAATGAAGAGAAGTACAAGGATAAAGTACTTCCATTGTTCATGTTTAAACATTTAAAGCCCTTCCTAAACAAGATTAATAATATTCATGTTTTAGAAGGTGCTTTATATAGCGATAGACTAAAACTTGCTGGACGAGTTGACTGCATTGCAGAATACGAAAATGAACTAGCAATTATAGACTTTAAAAGTTCCACTGAACCCAAGAAGAGAGAGTGGATTGAAAATTACATTGCTCAGGAATGTGCATATGCAATGATGTATTATGAACGTACTGGCATTAAAGTAAAAAAACTTGTGACTTTAATCGCCTGCGAAGATGGAGAAATTCAAGTCTTCCAGGAGTACGATATTATGAAATATATGAATGTTTTGATGGAATACATTAAAGAATGGAACACCCAAAATTCTATGTCACTTCAATAATGAATTCAGATAAACAACTCAAAAAAAACGGAAAGGGTCCAATACGAAACGACTCGTTTTATAAACATACCCCTCAAGCCACTGAATCATTTGATGAAATTATTGAGAATAAATTTATGACAGCATCTAAATTTTCCATGGAAGTGGAAGAAATTGTTAAGACAAATCATGGTGGACTTAGTTATATTGACGCAATATTAGTATATTGTGAACAACATAGTATTGAATTAGAAAGTGTATCTAAACTAATCTCTAAGCCACTTAAAGAAAAACTTAAAGTTGATGCTCAGCGTATGAACTTTATGAAAAAAACTTCTCGTGCAAGACTTCCTCTATGAATGGGTTTGAAGTTTATAAACTTTACCTTGCAATAAAATTACACTTTACTTCAGATAGCTATAACTATTTTACCTTTAACGGAAAAACAAGAACTACTCTTCAATCTTTTGAAAAACGAAGAGACAAATATTTTTTTAAAAAGTTAGCTACAAAATTCAATCAAGATGAATTAATTCAGTATTTTGTAGCGCACTTTGTTCAAAATGGAGATACTTGGATTGGAGATATTTCTAAAATAGAAAATTCTTCAGTCTATAATAATTGGATAAAGAAAATTCAAAGTATGAGTTTTGTGTTCTCAAATGATTTAGATGTATTATTAACTGATAATTCATTTGAAGATTTATTTAAAGTCATAAATACTCATCCTCCAATTATAAAGCAGTATCTATCAAGTCGTATAAGTTTAGAAACGCTGGTTATTCTTAACCAACTGTTAAACTTTATCAAGGACTTTGATAAATCAATTAATGATCCAATAGTTTGGCCAGACATTAAAAAGAAGGTGTTGAAATACGAACCTTTTCTTTCTTTGGACAAACCTAAATATAAGCAGATAGTTTTGTCGAAGGTTTCTAGCTGATGTCGTTTTTTGAACAAGATCTAATTCGTGATGAATTAACGGAAATGACACAATTGTATCATGAAATTGCTGCAATTATGTATAGTCCACATGAAAAATCTGAAGAAACTCGTAGAGATTGTTTAGATAAATTGAACAGACTTGTAGAACTTCAAGAGCTTCTCTATTTCAGAGCAAAGTATTCTAGCGATGAGGAAGCTGAAGAATTTGTTAGTATGTTACGAGCATCTGCTACATTCCTTGGGGTGCCTCCAGAAGTTGATGTGTCACAAATCTTCACCCACATGAAGGAAGACATCATCCGAGCCAAGGAGGCACTTGACAAATCTCTCTGATCCTGCTATGATATTCTCATGGGTTGGGGTCCACAAGCCAAATCCATTTAATCCAACAAATACGGAGAATCCACATGTCTTTTGCAACACTAAAGCGTAACTCAACTAACTCATTTGACAAGCTAACCCAAGAAATCGAAAAGATGTCTATCACAGAAGGAGGTGCAGACGAAAGGTTCTGGAAGCCTGAGATGGATAAGTCAGGTAACGGGTATGCTGTAATTCGTTTTCTACCAGCTCCTGAGGGCGAAGATGTACCTTGGGCCAAAGTCTGGAGCCATGCTTTCCAAGGTCCTGGTGGCTGGTATATTGAAAACTCTTTAACCACACTCAACAAGAAAGATCCTGTAGGTGATCTAAACCGTCAACTCTGGAACAGCGGTAGCGAGCACGACAAAGAAATTGCCCGCAAACAGAAGCGTAAGCTAACCTACTACACCAACATCTATGTAATCAAAGATCCTGCTCACCCAGAAAACGAAGGCAAGGTGTTCCTTTATAAGTTTGGCAAGAAGATTTTTGATAAGATCACTGAAGCTATGCAGCCAGCATTTATTGATGAGAAACCAATCAATCCTTTTGATTTCTGGACTGGTGCTGATTTTAAACTGAAGCTTCGTAAAGTTGATGGTTATTGGAACTATGACAAGTCTGAATTTGCAACCCCTGGAATTCTAGGTGATTTTGATGATGATAAGCTAGAGCAAATCTATTCAAAGGCTTATAGCCTAGCTCAGTTCTCTGCAGATGATAACTTCAAAACTTACGAAGAACTAGCCAAGCGTTTGAATGATGTTCTAAACTCAAAGCCAGTTGTACGTATTGATCGTGAAACTTATGAAGATGAGGAGTCTGTAAATGAAAACGTCGCTACTTTTGCTTCTACTTCCACTCCTTCCTTCTCTTCTCGTTCTAGTAGCACTGAAGATGAAGATGACACTCTCAGCTACTTTGCACGACTAGCTGAAGAAGACTGATAATATTAAAGGAGGCATAAAGCCTCCTTTTTTTATAGCTCGGTTTCTGAGAATCTAATTCCGTTGGAATCAATTTTGTACTCTGTATCATATGCAAATAGAGTAGCAATCTCTTCTTCCATGGTGGTTAAAAATTGTGGCTGAATTAAAAATATTTCTTTTTTGTTTTCGTTCTCTCTGTATTCAAATTCTCTATTAGTAATTGGGGTCATTACTTGAGATCCAGATAGTAATGATCCATTTGTTTTAGTGAATGTATATGATGGATAATAACCAGCTGCTTGCTGGTCTGCTCTTCCTTCATTGTATTCAATAATTACACCACCATTTAAAACGATATTGGAACCTTCGTATATTTCTTTTGTTTCCCAAAATTTAATATTATCTTGAGTATCTCCATATTTCTTTTCTATTGCTAGATCTAATTCGTAATCTGATACAGGCCAGTCATTATTGATGTCAATAATATTATTAAGGATTAATATTGTCCAATACCAATCAGGAGATCCATATTGTTTATTTGATACTTGTTCTGGAGTTTCACCTTGTTGAATGGTATATCTTGTGGATGCAAGATATAATGCATTTAGATTGTCTCTAAATCTAACTCTACGAAATAAATTTTTAGATAATTTTATTCCACCTTTATATGGATAATAAAAGTCTGGCTGAGAATTAAAAAACATTATTCGACTCCATTACTTTCCTTTAACGACATCGTTTGCGGTAATAATTTCAGTTTCTGCAAATGCCATTGTGACTTCATATGCAACTGGGGCAGGACCACTCAATCCAGCTCCTGCAGTATTAATATGGGTTGCCCAAACATTATCTGGAGTATAATTAACTTGAATATTTTTTAGCACACAAGGTTTGATTTGTGGAAGTGATTGAATTGATGTTTGAGTTCCAGCCTGTTTCCATTTTAAATCAAAGATGTTTGGAACAGTTAACCATCTGTCTTCTAATTTGGATATTACATTGTATATTGCAGGAGGTTGTGCTCCTTGATTTTGAATTGGTCCACTACCACTATAATTAGGCAGTGAATAGTATCTAAGAGTTTTGATAATGTTATGAATTCTGACCTGTTCAGATGCATTTCTAGGAACTAATTTCCAAGAAAAATTAAACTCTCTCATCGCAATTCCTTTGAAAATCTGTTCGACATACGGATTTAATATTTTCCCTCCAATGCCACTGGTCAATGCTTCCGCTGGTGGTGCTCCTGGAATATTTTTGATTGCGTTTAAAATAAATTCTGCAGTTCCAGCACCCGCCATTGTACTAATCATATTACCGATTTGACCTGGATCGTTTACTGCTGCTCCTGCTAGGCCAGGTAACATTTTACCTAACATCCCTATATTTTCAGAAGACCAAGATAGTTGATCGTTATAGTTAATATCATTTGGAACTGGCAATAGCACAGTTGCCATGGTTTTACGTCTACTCGGAGTTGTTGCTCGTTTATTATTAATTACTTCATATACATCTGCACTTTGAACATCAGTAACAAAAGGATTTGCTTGCGTCCCTAAATTAGTATTAGCAATCGGAACATACTCCATAATATCAATTTGGAGCATATCTAACATTTCTCTTTTATCAGGCCAATATAAATCCTTATCAAAAGATTGTTGGGTATATCCTTTATTTACTGTTGTAAGGGCCATAAATATTTTATGATATGCCTTTTATAATAAGTATTTATGAATACTCTAAAGGGAAAATTTACCCCAAAGAATATTCAAAAGTATAGAGGGGACCCTAGAAATATAATTTATAGATCTTCATGGGAATTGAAGTTCATGAAGTATTGTGATACTAGATCTAATGTATTAGAATGGGCATCTGAAGAATGTGTTATCCCATATAGGTCGCCATTGGACAATAGAATTCATAGATACTTTGTTGATTTCTATGCCAAAATTCAAGAAGCTGATGGTACTATCACTAAGTATTTGATTGAAATAAAACCTAGTAAACAAACAGTCCCACCAAAAAAACCTCAACGACAAACTAAAAGTTATATCTATGAAGTAACTGAATACGTTAAGAACCAAGCTAAGTGGAAAGCTGCCAAAGAATTCTGTGATGATAGAATGTGGAAATTTAAAATCCTCACAGAATCGGAGTTAAAGGTATGAGAAGAGAAGTATCAGCCAGAACAAAAAATACTTCACAGCTTAATATATTTGAGCAGGTAGATGAAATCGCAAATAAAAAAAGAAAAGGATTTCATACTCTATCATATAGTTGGTACAAAGATACGGTTGCTGAAGTTGCTAGGAAGAATGATATTTACAAAACGTTAGTCACTCTTGATGAAACACTTATCCCATCTGGAGGCAATTTATATTTGTTTGAATATAATGCAACTTGGGCAAAAAAACTTCCATACTATGATGAGTTTCCTTTAGTGTATATGCTACAAGGAGGAAGGAAATTCTTTGGGGCTAATCTTCACTATTTAAATTATCCAACACGCTATAAAGTTTTGCAGAGTATTATAGATGGACGACCAACAATTCCTAAACAGTGCTTTCATAATTATGTTTATGAAGGTCTTGATACACCACTATTTAAAATAAATAGTGAAGACTGGATGAAATCTATTTTTCTACCGTTGGAAAGTTTTGTGAGTAGACAAGCAGGTTCATATAAACAAGTTAGTAAATCCTTTGTCTGGGGAGACAGCCGTAAATGAGTATCAATACTACTCCTACCAACTTTAGCGAATTTAAAAGTTATGTGCAAAAGCATGGCTTTTCACTAAGTAATTTTTATGATGTTCAGTTTCAGTTGAGTAATGAATCTAAAAATTCTCAATTATTAAAAAATATATTTAATCTTGGAATTACTGGTAGTTCTAATGCGACTGATGTATCATTTATGGATGGACTACTTAGGTTATATGCAGATGAATGTTCTATCCCTGGGTATTCAATTTCTACAGGAGATTATAGATTAAACAATAGCCCAACGCTAAAATATGCTTATGGTATTGTAAATAATGAAATTACAATATCATTTATTTTAGATGCAGACGCAGAAGTGAGAAGGCTTTTTGATGCTTGGGGAAATTACATTTATGGTAGTGTTTCATTGTCAGGTGGAAACGTATCTAATACTAATTTAAATTTTAATACTAAAACAGATCTTGGAAGAACTAGATATCGTGATGATTACGTAGCAGATATTATTGTCGCTAAACTAGAGAGACACAGAAGCAGTAGAAAAAATACAAGAACTAGACTTACTAATATTGATTCTCAACGCAATTATTATTCTAATAAAGAAATTATTCCAGACTATAATGGTCCTCTTTTACCTGGGTTTGGCAAACCATTTTATACCTATTCTGTTAGATTGAGAAATTGTTTTCCTACAACAATCTCTTCCATTCCTTTGTCTAGTGGATCATCTCAATTAGTTAGAGTTCAGGTAACATTTGAATATGAACTTGCAGTTCCTTCATCTCAAACTGCAGCGGGCAGTGTATCTGAGGCATCGAATTGGGGAGAGATCGTTAACTAACCTAAATAAATTGAGATTATGTTATAGTATTTACTATGCCTTTACCAAAAATTGTAACACCGACGTATGAATTGCGTTTACCATCAACAGATCAATTAGTTAAATACAGACCATTCCTAGTAAAAGAAGAGAAAGTTCTTCTCATGGCTATGGAATCTGAAGATGAATCTCAGATGATTAATGCAGTGAAAACAATTCTAAAAAATTGCATTATTTCTAAAGTTAAAGTTGATGACTTAGCTGTATTTGATATAGAATATCTATTCCTCAATATTCGTGCAAAGTCTGTTGGTGAACAGATTGACTTAAACATTACATGTCCAGATGATGGAGAAACTGTAGTTCCTATTGAACTCAATGTTGAAGATATTCAGATTCAAAAGTCTGAAGATCATTCTAGAATTATTCCATTGAATGATACAATTTCTGTTGTAATGAAATATCCTAGTATGGAAATGTTTGTTAAAACAAACTTTACTGCTAATGCAAAAACTGAAGATGTATTTGAAATTGCTGCCTCTTGTATTGAGCAGGTTGTAGAAGGTGAAGATGTATATGAAACTAAGAGTTTTAGCAAAAAAGAAATTAATGAGTTTCTAGATAGTTTGGATACAGCTCAATTTTTGTCAATTCAAAAATTCTTTGAGAGTATGCCAAAATTATCCCATACAGTTAAAGTTACTAATCCAGTAACTAATGTTGAAAGTGATGTTGTATTGGAGGGTCTTGCGTCTTTTTTCGCATAGCCCTAGCACATGAGTCGCTAGAAAATTTCTTCAGAGTAAATTTCATATTAATTCAACATCAAAAGTGGTCACTATTTGAAATCGAAAATATGATACCATGGGAAAGGGAAATCTATGTTCAAATGTTGATTGATCATATTGAAGAAGAAAATAATAAAAATAGAACAACAACATCGTTGTAAATAAATGGCAGAACCAACCACTCAGAGATCATTTAGATCTTTTTCTGAGTCACTCAAATCTAAAAAACTTTCCCCAGTAAATCCATCAGCTATTACTGGGGGAAGACCTATTAGATTGTCTGGAAATATTGTTGCCAAAAAAGAAGTCGAAGAGCTTGGACAGATTAGAAAAACTTTAGGATTTTTACTTGCAATTGAAAAAAGATACTATAAGTTTCTTGGTGATAGAATTTTAAATTTCGCAAAGGAAGAAGAAAGAAAAAAATTAAAAGAACGAGAAAGATTACAAGAAGAAGGTAATCAAAAAAAAGGTAAAGATAAAACTTCAAACCCGATTGTAGAGAAAGCAAAATCTGATTTATCTATGATTGGAGGATTCTTTAAGAATCTTCTCAAATTCTTCATTGGGTATAAAGTTTTACAGTGGGCATCAAATCCTGCAAACATAAAAAAGATTCAGGATTTTGCTAATCTATTCATAAAATTATTTAAATTTATTAGTGCAGTCACTGAATTTGGTGTGGACGCATTAATGAAAACTATTACGGTTACTTCTAAAGTAATCAATGGAGTATTTGATTTTATAGGTAAAGTAGCAGAATTTTTTAGTTTCAGTTGGCTGGGTGGTGGAATTGAATGGTTGCTCAAAACTATAGAGGACGTAACCTCAGTATTTGCTAGCATTCCAAATGCCATAACACTGACTATAAAATTTTTAACTAATCTACTACCGAACTTTTTAGAATCAGTTTTAACGAATGGACTACTTGGAGGTCAAAAAGAACTTCAGGGTCAATCCGATCAGGCAATAGATGCAAAGAAATCAGCAGAGTCTCCTACTGAAGTTAGTGGAGATACTGATAAAACAGGTCAGAGTGATCTTGGTGAAAAGGCGAAAGAATCTCTATCAAACATTGGTAAAAATATTCTAAAGACTTTATTCCCTGGAATAGATATTGCTACCAATATTGGAGCAAAGATTGGTGGCTCTATAAAATCATTCTTTACTGGAGGCAAGTCCCAGGAAGAACTTCCAAAACTAGCGAAAGGTGGTATTGTAACTAAACCGACTGAAGCGATTGTTGGAGAGGCAGGACCAGAAGCAATTTTACCACTTGATAAGTTGGGATCATTTGGTATTGATGGATTTAAGGCAGCCACCAATAAGGTAATTCCTAAATTCATGACCTTACTGACATTACCATTCAAGATTATTGGTGCTGGTATATTAGCATTAATTTCATCTACAGTAGGAAAAATTCCTGGCATTGGTCAGTTTATAAAACCTTTAGTTTCTAACATTGCATCTGGATTTGGGTTACCTCCAGGATTAGTTTCTGGGATGACTGGATTTATTGGTGGTGTTGGTGAGATGACAACATCCGAAGTTGGAAATATTGCAGAGTTATTTGGAAAGCAAGAAGTAAATATTCGACAACAAAAAGGAGAAGAGTTTAGTCCTTCACGAGATACATCTGTAAAAGGATTACTTGGAAATATTTTGAGTGCATTGATCAGCAAGCAAAAGAAAACGGTTACTCCTGCACCAACAACCCCGCCAGCACCCACTGCACCACCTGCAGCCACACCTGCACCACCTGCAGCCACACCTGCAGCTCCTGCAGCCACACCTGCAACTTCAGGGAATGAGCCAGCTGCAACACCAGCTCCCACCTTGTCTCCAATATTTGATAGGTCTCAGCAATCTGGTGCGGTTCCTGGTCAGGGTGGAGGAGACAAGATTCCAGCACTACTAGAACCAAATGAATATGTGCTGAATAAAAATGCAGTTAGGGGATTGGGGGGAGCAAAAGAATTAGACAAAATAAATTTTGGGGTGTTTCCTAGATTTCAAACAGGTGGATCTGTATTATCAAAATTGGGAGATAGTTCTAAATTAGCATCAGCTCCCAGAGGATATTGTGTCACTGGTGTTCTTGATACAATGCAAAAAAATGGAGTGCCCAATCCAGCAGGAACTTCAAATGATCCAAACAATCCAAGAGGTCTTGCTGCTCAACTTATTAAAAATTATGGTTGGGGATCTATTTCTGGGTTAGGATCACCAATTAATCTAAAAAGTCCGTATGGAAATGTAGGTGCAAATGCAATGTCATTTTCTGAATGGAAATCTGCGGTTAAAGAAAATAAAATTGCAAGTGGTTCTATCGTATTCACAACTAAAAATTCTGACTGGTCTGGAAATCAATCTAGTGGACACGACGCAGCGATTGCAAAGAATGGTGGAAGAAAATTGTGGAGTGGGCATTGGCAATCACAAGTCGATGGTGTCGGTGCTGTTTATGGCACAGCATCAAACAAAATAATTGCATTAACTCCTGGCGGTACACAAGTAGCATATGATGGGTCTAAAACATCAGATGATGGCGAAACTTCAAATGATCAAGCTCAATCTACAGAATTTACTGTAGAAGCGGCAACAACGGTTGCAGAAAATCTTGGAAAATTATTCAAGATGTTAAATGCTCCAGCTCCATCTCAAGATTCTGCACCACCAACAGCAGCTCAAGTACAGCCAAAAATAACCCAAACTGTTTCACAATCATCTGGAAATTTACAGAGAGTTCAGAAAGAAAATTTACAACTTCAAAGTCAATCTAGAAGTCAGTCTAAGTCTGGTGGCAATGTTGTCACATTAGGACAGCCAAATAAAACTATTAGTGAAACAAGTTCTCAGCCAATGCCTGCGACACTTGGTGGTACTAGTCCACCAAATCCATTAATCAATTATCCGATAGCACCATAACATGGAAAAGTTAACTCCAGTTAGACCAGCTTCCATTATCGGTAATACTCGTCTCAAAGAATTGAAGACGATAAAAGGTGTTGCGACTAATTTAATTTCACAGAAAAAGAAAAATTTTGATCTAGAAAAAAAGTTTTTTAAAGTCGAAAAGGATTCAATTACTAGAGCTAGGTCATTAGAAAAAGAAAGACAGCAAGAACAAAAGAAACCGAAGTCGGGTGCGGCTGCAATAAAAAAAGAAATCAAAGAACAGTCAGTAAAGTTATATGATTTGTTCAAATTTTTTGTTGGATATAAAGTTCTTCAGTGGATGTCTAAAACTGAGAATATAAAGTCTCTTGGTGAAATTGCAAAGGCAATGCAGAACATATTCAAGGTAATTGATTACCTTGCTGGAATTGGGGTTGAAGGTGTTCTTGGTGGATTACATAGTGTTTTATTTGGAGGAAGTTTTCTAGAAAGATTCTTTGGAGTGTTCAAAGCCATCGGTGGGCTTTTTATTATCAGAAGATTATTATCTCCAGGTAAAATACTTAAAGACATTGCTTGGATTCTAAAGAATAAAAAAAATATTAGTAGAGTATTCAAAGCAATAGGTTCTGGTAAATTCAAAGAAGCTATTGGAAGAATCTTTAAATTATTAAATCCAACTTTGTATACTACATATACAAAAGGTTTAACTGCTGGAATTAAAAGAGTAGTTTTAAAAGTATTTGGTAAAAATGCATTAAAATTTCTAACTAAAGTAGCATCTAAAATTGGATTTGCATCTGCAAAGCAATTTGTAAAAAATACTATAAAGACTGCTGCCAAACCATTAAGTAGAATTCCTTTAGTTGGTCCTATACTTGGATTTGGACTCAACTTAATTTTTGGTGATCCATTAGATAAGGCGGCAGTCAAACTAATTGGATCTAGCATTGGTGCCTGGCTTGGTGGTATTGTTATGGGAGCATTGGGAAGTATTATCCCAGTTGCTGGAACTGCTGCAGGTGCTGGATTTGGAGCTGTTGTTGGTGGGCTAGTTGGAGATTGGGTTGGGGATAAACTATATGGATTCTTCAAAGGATTTACTGCACCAAAAGAACCTGCTCTTGCAGTTGGTGGTATTGTAACAAAACCAACTAGAGCACTTATTGGTGAGGCAGGACCAGAAGCAGTTATTCCATTGCCTAGAATTTATGATGGCACTATATTAAATGCTCCAATTGGCATAGTTGCATCTTCTATGATTGGTGGAATGGATGCAGTTATAACTTCACTTGGACCTATTGGATTAACAATTCGTCCATATGCATCTAGTTTATTATCACCTTATCGAAGAGAATTTGGATCAAGTAATTATGTATTTACTTCCAATATTCGTGGTGCTACTAATGAATTTGATATCAAAGAATCAAAAGTAGATAACAAAGAAGTTGAAAAAATAATTGGTTTGAATAAAACTTTGAATATCATTTCAAAGAAGGAATCTACTGATGAATCTAAAAAGTCTAGATATAATTCTGGCAATAGCATCAGAGAAATTCTTGCTGATATTTTAAACAATATTATTAACTTAGATTTTACTAAAAAGAAATCCACAAGACCTAGAAGACCAGGAGATCCTACTGGAGATATTGGTGATCTTACTGGTGAAGTAGATTTGTCATCTGCAGATGATAGAACATTATTAAAACAACTTGCACTTGCAGAAGCTGCTGGTGAAGGTGTAATTGGAATGGCACTTGTAGTTAATTCAGTACTGAATAGAAAGAGAATACTGGATGGTGGGAAATCTGCAGGGTTTTATGGTGCGAATGATAAGAGTATTCGTGGAATCATTTATGGTTCAGGACAATACACCCCAGTCAGTAATGGGAGTATAAACAAACAGTGGGGACAAGGATCATTAGATCTTGCCGAGAAAGCCCTCCAAATGGGTATGGATAAAACTAAGTTGAAGTCTGCACTAGAAGCTGAAGGTCTTAGTGGCAATACCGTAAAGTATTTAATTAATGCAACTGGATTTAGAAACTATGCAGCAGGAGCAGAAATAGATACTTCTCAGCAAGTGAACGAAACGAATTATAAGAGACACACATTTAATACTGCTGGTGTTGCAAAGATGCAACAAGGTGGATTAGTTTCCAGGGGAGATATTACTAGTAAGTTTGGAAATAAAGAACAATTTAGAAAACATGCACATGAAGGCATAGATATTGCGTTTGCTTCTGGAACACCATTATCTTTTAATTTGGGTGGACAGTTTATAAAAATTGGTAGAACTTCTAGTATAGAAAAAGAAGCGAATGGTGGTTATGGTCAATATATGGATGTGAAATTAACTGATGGAAAAATTGCCAGACTTGCACATTTAAGTTCTATACCATCATGGGTAAAGGAAGGACAAAGTTTTAATCCAAATTCAGTTATTGCAATGAGTGGTGGAGTTCCAAAAACTCCAGGTGCAGGTAGATCTGGTGGAGCACATTTACATTTAGAGCAACATACCACGAAAAAAGATTTAGCAGAAACTTTAAATGGTAAAGTTGATCCGTTGACTCAAGGATTATTTTCATTACTGAGAAAAGGTGGAACTCCTGGTCAAACAACGTCTCCAGCTGCACCTTCGACCACACCTACTGCACCAGCTGATAGTGTTGCTCCAGCAGAAGAAACTGAATCAACTGACCCAGCATTTAATCCAACTGATGTAGCGAATAATCTTGCAAAGTTGTATCAAATGTTAAATGCTCCAGCCAAATTCAATGGAGCACAAATGGAAAAAGATAGTATGGAACATCTTCAGGCATTTAAAGACTTTGCTCCATCGCCAGATACATATATTGTAATGGGTGGAACAAATATAGTATCATCTACTAATCTGATAACACCAATGAAATTTCCAGACTATTCTACAGGATCATTTTCTACAATAGATAGTTCAATGGCATTCAATCTCAAAACAAGACTCTAATGAATCAAGAATTTCCTGGAGATTTTTCTCTAAAATCAATAAAACTATATCCTATTCCTGCTGTCAATAGAAGTGAACGTACCTTTGTGGATATTAAAGAACTTGTTCAGGAAGTTACTTTTTATCAAAGTATTATTTCTACCAGTTTATATTGTCAACTTGTAGTTAACGATATTGGAGAAAATTTAATTGAGACTTTACCTTTGATTGGACGAGAGAGAATTGAATTAAATATCTCAACACCATATGCAAAGTATGATTTAAATTTTTATATTCATAAAATTGATGGTCGAGTGATGCAAGAGAAGAACCAAGTTTATGTGGTTCATGCTGTGAGTAAAGAAGCATTAGATAATGAATACACTAGAATTCGTGAAAGAGTAGATGGGAAAAAAGCAGAAGTATTTCTAGAAGAAAAACTAAAAGCAATAAGCAAGAAGGAATTTAAAAAGAATGTAGATGCTACACTATATCCATTTGATATGTATGTTCCTAATTGGAGATTATTTGATACCGCAATATGGATGTCTCGTAGAAGTGTTCCAGTCAAAAATAAATCTTCAGTTGGGTATTTGTTCTATGAAACATTTGATGGATATAATTTTAAATCTCTAGATACTTTATTTGATGCAGATGCATATCCAAACAAAACAATTAAATATACTTTTGTCCAGGGAAATACTGATGCATCTAGAACAGATTTTAATAATTATAGGATTATGAATTATTCATCGACTAAAGCTTTTGATATTTTAGATGACCTTCGCAATGGAGCTTTTGCACATAATGCATTGTACGTAGATATTAATAATCGTAATTTTCAAAATTGGAATACTAATGTATCAACATACTGGAAAGATATGAGTCATCTCAATAAAATGACACCATACCAGGATACAGATTTATTGAAAAGACCATCTAGATTAATCTATAGACCTACAACTACGTCAACGTTTGGATGGAAAGATTTATCAAATGAAGACATTGAAAACTTAAATAATGTAGATGAAGTAAATAAAAATTATGAAAAGTCTATCTATAGATATTACTTCCTAGAATATAATAAATTAGAAATTGCTATTCCTGGAGATTTAAAAATACAACCAGGGTATGTCATTAATGTTTCGATTCCTTCACCAAAAAGAACTAAAGATAACAAAGTAAAAGAAGACACTAGATTAAGCGGAAGGTATATTGTTCATTCTGTCAAGCATACCATCCTAAATAGAACTGAACTTAGAACTATTGCTACATTAACGAGAGATTCATTCGGTGGCAATGAAATCAAAACAACTAATGTACCCAGCGGAGCAACATTCTAAATGGATAAAAATATAGATCAACATATTGATCGCAATCGAGATGAATTAATAGATTGCAATGTCAATTCCCAAAGACGTAGATTTCTAGAAAGTGAACTAGAATCATTAATTAAATATAAAGAAGCTCATCCAACTAAAACAGAAGATCCAAGTCCATTAGATTTATTCTGCAACGAAAACCCAGACGCTCCTGAATGCCGTATCTACGAAGTGTAATAAATGTCAATCAATCCTACATTACAAAATTCTGCATTCCTTGGTAATAATGATTTCACTTGGTGGCTAGGCACTGTAGAAAATCCTGATGATCGAGATGCTAAACTGGGTAGAGTTCGTGTAAAAATTCTCGGTTTCCATGATCCATTTGAGAAGCCAGAAAATTTACCATGGGCACTTGTTCTTCAACCAACTACTAATGCTGCCACCAGTGGTATTGGAAACGCTGCTAATGCGGGATTGAAAGCAGGTAGCTTTGTAATGGGATTTTTCTTAGATTATCCTGACTGCCAGCAGCCTGTAGTCATGGGTTCATTCTACAGTCAAATCAGACCAATTTTTGCAGATCCAGATAGCCTTGCAGCTGCAAATAATCCTGGAATTGTAAATGTAGTAACATCTCAAGAATCTAAAACTGGACAACCACAAGATGCAGAAAGAACTAATGATGCAGGTGGGCTTGCATCAGATTCTGTTGCAGCTGCTTCTCTTCCTGCATCTCCATCTAATCCATCTGGTAATTTAGGTGCAACTTCTATTGCAGATGGTAAAGATGGTCCAGCAAAAACACTCGCAGAAGATATTAAAAGATGTATTGAAGGACTTGGAAATATATTTAAAACTGGAGTTGTATATAATCCAAACGCAACTAGTCCAAAATTAGCAAGAGACTTATCAATAGAGGAACATTTTGTTACAGTTAGTAATGTTGCAGCATTTCCTCCAATTGGAGTCATTCAAATAGGAAGTGAAAAGATTGGGTATAATGGAAAAAATGAAAAGTCTTTGGTTAATATAAAAAGAGGACTACAAGGAACAACACCTACTGCACATTCTTCTGGAGCTTCAGTTAAATATATCAAAAAAACTGATACTCCTATTGAAATCTATGGTAAATTTACAAATAAAGTTGTAGATTTAAAGACTGCTGTAGATAGATGTATTAAAGTAATTAGAAATTTAGTTTGGTATATTGTCAATAAAGTTAAATCTTGGTTGATGGAAGAAGTCACCAGAATTTTAAATAATATTGGATTGGGTGCAAGTAGTCCTATTCCATATTTTGTTAAAACTATTACTGAAGTTGTAGTTCAAGTTTTACGAACTATTGCATGTACAATTGATGAAGCATTAGTAGATGCATTGATGAATGGAATCGAAGGATTCATAAGGGACTTCGTTGAAAATATGGCTAATGATTTATTAGAATTGGCAGATAATTATATTCGATTTGCAGAAGAATGTGTTAATAATATATTTGGATCTATTTTTGAAATTGTAGCAATTGGAACTGAAATTGCAAGTGCTATTCAAGGTATTATTTCATTAATAAAAAGTGTTGGTAATATTGGAAAGATGGGAGATTTATTTGATGAGAAAGGATTTGTAAATGCAAACATGCTAGCCAATATTGGAAATATAGTTGGGTTTATTTTAAATTTACTTGGTATTGGTTGCAATAAGACTACAGATTCTCCATTGCAAATTGATTGGAATGAATGTGCATTGACAGGCAATAATTGCAACCCATTCAATTTTAGAGTTACTAGTAATATTGCAGGTAAGTGGAATCCAGAATATTCAAAGGTTTTTGTTCAGGCTTCTGAAGCAGGTCATGCTATTGTTATGGACGATACTCCATATCATAATAGACTTGTAATTGAAGCTGCTGGAAGTAGAACTGGATTTCAGGTTGATGATGATGGAAACATTCGTGTCACTAACAGTAATAATAAAGTAGAGGTTACTTTTGGCAAGCAAGAAGTTACCATCATGGGAGATGCCCATGTAAAAGTAAAGGGTGATTATCACTTAAAAGTTGGAGGTAACTACCATCTAGAGGTTGATGGACAATATAATGTGTTTGCAAATAGAGAAAGTAAAATAACTTATAACGGAGAACACGAGACAATTTATAGTAATGATGCCAAACTAAGTGCAGCAAATGGATTAGCAATCACTGGGTCTAAAATAGGTCTCAGTGCATCTGGGCAGTTGGATATGTATGCGCCAACATTTAGCACTGTTTGCACAGAACAAAATCACTTACTATCTGGTTCATGGAATTTATTTGCAATGTATGAAAACAAATATATTGGCTTGAATAAATTTTGCTTGGTTGGAGGAAATAAAATCAATCTTCGTGCAGGTACAAATACGGATATTGGAACTGGAGTATCTAATAAATTCCAAGCAACTGCGGAAAAAGTTTGGAAAGGTGGGTTATATAATACTACAATTATGGGAGTGAATAGTGTTAATCGTTTAGGTATTAATAATGATATCACGAAGGGAATAACATCAAACAGTAGATTAGCTGTTCAAGTGGAAACAGTTGGTGGAGCTAATTTCTGTGTTACTGCAGCCCCAGAATCAAGGAGTGTAGAGGGGCCATTGTTAGATGAGAGTGCTTCATTTGCAATGAGAATAGCACCTGCCATCTTCGATACATAATCATGAGGGGGGTTGACACGCCCCCAGTAGCGTGCTATACTATGTGGGTACTGAGGGATGCCTATGAACATTCGGGATAAT
>Ga0208161_1000553_pt1 | contig 21055 bp, 24 predicted proteins | sample CB_VirMetaG_3_FD_184538 | JGI IMG/M metagenome (GOLD analysis project Ga0208161, IMG submission 184538) | Freshwater to marine saline gradient viral communities from Chesapeake Bay - CB_1508_1S Viral MetaG (SPAdes) (version 4) | ecosystem: Environmental > Aquatic > Marine > Coastal | place: USA...
CGCCTTATTTCCCACCGTTCTTCCCACCGTTCTTCCCTCCGTTCTTCCCACCGTTCTTCCCGCCTTATTTCCCGCCGTTCTTCCCACCATTCTTCCCGCCATATTTCCCACCATTCTTCCCTCCATTCTTCCCACCATTCTTCCCACCGTTCTTCCCGCCATATTTCCCACCATTCTTCCCGCCATTCTTCCCACCATTCTTCCCGCCTAGATTTAAGTGACAAGTCTAGCATAGCCATCCTGGGAGTTTGAATTACCCAGGACGGCTATGCTATAATGTTTGTATGAATGAACAGTCTGAAAAATCACTTATAGAACCTGGATACTTTGGAAATTCTATTGACAATATAGTCATAGAAAAAAACTTCGTTGAAGAAAAAGATCTGATCGTTCTTCAAGAGTTTCTCCCCAACATTGATAAATGGGAGAATCCAATGGAAGATGAGTATAATGAAGATGGAACTTGCACCTATGACTCCAGCTATTGGTGGGATAGAATGTGCTCCGGTAGAATACTGCAAGAATTAAATCCAGATATATTTAACCTAATAGATAAATACATAAAGAAGATGCAGAATCTTCTTGAGGTTAAATTTTCCGTGGAGTTATACCAAAGACCACCAGTGCTGGTTAGGTGGTTGCCGGGAAACGAGCAGCAACCTCATGCTGATAAGCAGTTGAACGATGGTTCGCCAAACCCTTTTCCAACATATGATATTAATTCTATTATATACTGGAATAGTGATTTTGAGGGTGGTCAATTTTATTATCCTGAATTTGATATAGAACTACAAATAGAAGCGGGTATGGCGGTAGCCCATCCTGGCGATATACATTATTTACACGGTGTTAAAAAGATGATATCTGGCGAAAGATGGACAACGCCATCTTTTTATACCATAACTAATATTCTATGATAAAAAAAACAGTCTTTGATAAAGTTCATATAATCCATAATCTTTTTTCCAAAGAAGAACTTAGTGAAATAAGATTAGCTTTAGAGCAAGTAAAATGGCAAGAAGACCAAAATGGAAATCACATAGTTCAGGTTGAGTCTGTAGACAGTAGTATATTTCCACATGTAATAGATGCCTACAATTCTAAGGTTTCTATACTAAAATCTGAAATAGAAAAAGACTTCTTTTACAGTGTAGGAAGCGAAAATCATTCTGCCGTCGTAAGATATAGGGAGGGATGGGCATTACACTCTCATGTTGATTCATGGTCTAATTTAAAAACTTTTTCAGGCTACCCTAGTAGAGACGTAAGTTCTTTGATATATTTGACTGATGATTTTAAAGGTGGTAAACTGGTTTTTAATGAATTAAAAATCGAAATAGAACCAATAGCTGGTTCTGCCGTTTACTTTCCTTCAGATGAAAAACACATACATGAAGTAACGGAATTGATATCTGGAAATAGGTGGGTTTCTACCTGTTTTTGGCACCTTATAAAAGAATAAGAAATAGGAGAAAAAGTGGAGTATTACAACCTGGGCGACCCAAAATTGGGAATAAAAGTTTATCAAAATACAATCGATAAGGACGCCAATATACCAGCAAGACTGCACGCAGCTTTAGATGATAGTTCTCATCAATATTTTAGGTGGCACGAATCTCTCGTTGGCGAAGGCGTAAAGATGCCAGATTATAGAGACTGTGTGGATTTTAAAATGGATGAATCCTATATATCTGGCACACCAAAAGAATTTTCTGACATCATAGACATATATACAACAGTTGCAGACGCTCAAAAAGAATGCCTCAAAGACTATCAATCACAGTATAGCGTAAAAATGAATTATATGGAAGCAATAAATTTTGTTAAGTATACGCCGAACCAACACTTCAGCGTCCATACTGATCATGGCTTCTCCTATATATGCACCATATCATGCGTAACATACTTGAATGATGAATATGATGGTGGAGAATTGTATTTTCCTTATCTAGATCTAGAGTGGAAGCCAGAGTTTGGTGACTCGGTGTTCTTCCCTTCAACATTCATCTTCGCACACTCGTCTAAGCCGGTTAAATCTGGCGTTAAGTATAGTGCTGTAACAATGTTCGACTACAACGACGATGCTCATCAGCACGGTGGATTTTCTAGAGATTTTGGACACAACAACAATCAGCCATATGAACCAGCGGTTGTAGATAAAGATGCTCCTGTTGTTTATGGTTCTGGAGAACCAGTCTTGGTAAATAGATCTAATGTATCAATGGATGATAGTTCTCTTAGGGAAATAATAAGAGAAGAGATACAAAATTATGCAATGGAAAGCTGGAAGCAATGGCAAGCTAATGGTGCGGACATGTCAAACATGGGTAACTATCAGAAATACGTGGCCGGAGCAAAGTAATGTCTAAGCTAACCTTAATAAGAACACATCAAATCTCGCCTGAGATAAAGCAGTCGAGACTGAAAAGAGACTGGATGGACGACACCTATAACAAACATGCTTATAGATGCCTTCCACTCAGTGCTGCAAATGTAAATGGATGGGAAGCCATTTTGCAGCAGGACGTTGTTGTCACTTGGGAAGGTGGCAACAGCGTCCCTAAAATCGTTGAAGGTGATACCTACAGAGGTAGAGCTATCGCCAACTGTAATAAAATAGGTATGATTGATTTTCATATTGGTTGGGCGTTTAAGACGGAGCCAGGATTTCACACTTGGATTAGTGGTTCACCAAACTATTTTATTGATGGGGCAGTTCCGCTTACGGCAAGTATACCTTCAGATTGGTGGCCTGATGAGGTTCAGGCCGGTTGGAAAATAACTAAAGTTAATGAACCAGTTGTCTTCCCAGCCGGAATGCCCTTTATATTCTTTATGGTATATCCGTCTAACCTAATGCCGGAGATGGAGATTGAAGTTGAATATCTTTGGGATAAGCCAGATCTTATGAACGAGAGAATGGCCTACAGTGACGCCAAAATGAAGAAGTTACGTGAAGAGCCTTGGACCTGGATGAATGGAATACGCACGGGTTTAAACGAAAAGGGGGAGAGAATAGGTCCTAGACACGATAATCTACCTAAACTAGGGGAACCTGAGATGAAAGAGGTTGAATACAATGGATAATATTCCAGCTAAAATGAAAGTGATTACACCACTTGGTGATGAGGAGTTTTCTCTTGAGAAGAGTGAATCTAAATTAACCTTATCTATCTTTAAGGGCTCTGCTGATCTGAATATAGTTATAGATGATGAAGACCTACTGTTGGCAGAGGGAGAATTAAATACGCCATTTGATTGTAGGTTAATTTTCTCCTTAGAGAAAGACAGATGCTTAGTAAAAATAGAAGATCCTACTTTAGATGAAGTCTATCTTGAATCAGTTTGTGAGGTCGCATAATGTCAATATACGATGTAGAACTTAAGTCAATAGATGGTGAAGATAATTTTATGGAGCAGTTTAAAGGCAAGGTAACACTTGTGGTTAATACTGTTTCTAAGTTTAATTATGATCCCCAGTGTTCAGTTTTCTGGTCTTATGCGAGAACGGTTAGGCATTTTTGGCAACTGCAGAAATTGCAAGAAGAGTTTGAGGACAGAGGTTTTAGCGTTGCAGGCTTTCCCTGCAATCAATTTGCCCAAGGCCTAATGGAATCTGGAACAAATGAGGAAATAAGCTCTTTTATGAAAGAAGTATATCCATTCGTAAAATTTCCTATTTCAGAAAAAATAGAAGTAAATGGACCCAACGAGTGTGAAGTATATTCCCTTTTAAAGGGTAAAGCATTGAGAAATAAGTCTGATAATATGGCTGATAATTCACAGTCAGCTCAAGATGGCTGGAATAAAGAAGGTGCAGCCTTAGCAAGAATACCTCACTCATGGGAGATGTTTGTTGTAGGTAGATCAGGAACTCTAATAGGTAGATTCAATTGGCAGACCATGCCGTTGGATACGGTTCCCCTCACCACTGGTGAAAGTTGGACAATTAGAGAATGTTTAGATGAAGTATTGGGTTAGTTACTATTACTATGATGCGTGGAGGTAATAATGAGCCTAAGAAATTCTTTAATTCAGTCTAAAAAAAATAATGACAAAGAAAAGCTAGAATCATTAATAAATTCTCTTGGCTTAAGTCGGGATTTTTTTTGTGAACCTTATGATTTATTAATAAATTATTGGAACATTTTTAGACCAGAACCAAACGAAATACCAGATCATAAAGATGGTAGATTCTCTTCCTTTGTTTCGTTTTGGAAATCTAAGTCATTTATTGAAGGTGAATCTTACTGGATGGCTCACTCATGCTTCTGCGAAAATGCTACACTTCTACCCAATAATAGTCCTTCGCTAAATGATAAGTTTTTTCCAGTTCTAATGGAAGAATATTATAATGAGGAAAATATTTTAAACTCCCTTATGTGGAATAGGGGAATTGATAATGTCAAACAAAACACACAACTCATGCACTCGATAGACAATGAGGTAATGTTTATTCATGTTCTTGGGCACTCAGCTATAGCCTATGTTCACGCAGAATCTAGGGAGTTTTGTGAGGACAGATATCTCACCCATCCGTACGCAACATCCTTTAGTACACATGAACTGTTTAAGCTGCTGCTTGAGTGGCAATGGGCAAGAAGAGAGTTGGGCTCATCAGAGCCAGTAGCAGTATTGGCCGATGAGTTCTTAAGTATTTTTGGTTTAGATTATTCTGATTCACAAAATAAAGTAGTATCAGATTTATTAAATCTGCCGGATCAACAGGTGGCTCAATATATTAAAACTGGATCAATAACAGTTAATGAACTATCCCCTGCCTGTCCCCAAAGTTTCCATGACTGGCTTGCTAGTGTTGGAGATGTATTTTCTCTTATTAAGTATAGAGCAAATTCTTTAATATAATTAAATGTGAGGTTATTATGTTTGATGCAAAAATTAGGTCAATTGATTGGTTTAATCAATACATAGAAAGACTGTGCACGTCATTAGAATTAGATGTTAGTACAGTTTCTTCAGACATGGATATCCCCGTGTCTGAAGATGATAGATCCTACACTTCTTTTAAGTGTCTAAAAGATATGTTGACATTAAGAGATTCTTTAGGAGAATAGTATGAAGAGATTTACCATTTCAAATGATGGCGTAGAACATCTTCCTAAAGAGGCTGCAAAAACAACAAAAGATTTAACAGATTTAACCGACTCAGACAGAATCCTTCACGCTAGCGACGAAGAGCCTAACGAAAGGTATATTGACGACCTCGCCATAAAGTTTAATCCGCACTATGTGTCGTGGACATTAGAAGATAATCTTTCTTTTCTTTGTGTAAACTTAGATGAAGAAAAGGTAGATTCCGAGAAAATAGAGGATAATAGATTAACATGAGTATTAGGGCTTTCGATCAGGCAGTTAGAACAAACTTGTATAACCCACTAAAGGACTATGAATACTTAAGGGAAAAACTTTTGGAGGTCCTATTGTTAGTTGGTTACTCTGAGGATGACGTAGATTCAATAACTATTGACGAAATAGTAAATTCAATACGTGAAACCTATCCATACATTAGAGTTGATAACACTAATGATTTCAACACAGAAAGTGAATTGGTATTAAAAGAGATGAGTATTCTTTTGGTAATGAATATCAGAAGAATATGGTTTAGATATAACTTGGCAAAGGTGGCTCTCGAAAATGGATGAAGTATTAAACAATAAAACATTAATAACCAATATAATTACAAAAGAATCAAGTTCATATTCGTGCTTGGAGCTGGATTATGATTACTGGGAAGTAATGGTGGATGCAGCTAACCTAATAAGCTCCTATTGGACATCTATAAATACCGACAAAAGAAGTATAGCCGTTGGTGCAGATTTCTATATACATGTTTGGGATTTGTATGTTGGAGACATTACTGGATGGAGAGAACAAAGTTACATATCCGGTGGCATCTACGCTCAAATGCTATGCGATATTCTTCAGCCCAATAATGTTCTTATATCTTCTCCTGATCGGCACTTTGATTTGGTGGCGCTACTTTCCCAGAGAGGATGTAATTTAACATTTTTAAATAATGAATGTCTTTACAATTTTGAAAATTTTGTTAGAGACCTACAATCATATCCTTTCGATATACAGTATTCCGCAATAGATTATCAAGATATTTTAGACTCTACAACAGAGCAGTATGACTTCATGCATCTTCAATCATCCGATGCTATTATCGATCTGAACCTAGTTGATGCCTACATAAATTCCCTTAACTCAGGTGGCGTGATATACATGCCACACGCTAATGAAAATGGTAGACTTTATGGGGAAGATTATTTTATTGAACCAATAGTTCCCGTGTTTGATAAGTTCTTGGATAATCCAAATATGTATTCATATCATATTCCAAATACAATAGGATTCCAGGTGGCAATTAAAAAATAATTGGTTATTTAAAATATGATTGATGTAACTAATAGCTCTTCTTGGATATATAGTCTTTATTCTAATAGCGAAGATAGATTACTAAGAGACAGTCTCTTTTCGGAACTAAGAAAAAAAAATCAACTCATCTATTATGAACCATACACTTTTCCTAAGGCGAACGTAGATTTTGGTTCTGGATTCCATGCTGTAGTAAACTATGAAGATGTGGAAGCTGTAAGTCGAAATCCATCATTGTTCTCCTCGGCTAAAGGTACCAATATACCAAACTTACCTTTAGATGTTTCTAGATTCTTTGGCTCCATGGTAAATATGGATGACCCTGAACACTTCAAAATGAGAGCAATAATATCTAAGGCATTTACACCAAAATCTATAACTCTAACAGAAGAAAATGTAAAACTAAAAGTTCAGCAAGTTATTGGGGAAATGGTAGAAAATAATCCATCTGGTAAGTGTGACTTTGTTAAGAATTTTTCATCTAGAATTCCAATGGAGTTTATTTGTGAAATGATGGACATACCAACTCAAGATGTAGCTGAACTTAATGACTATACAAATAGGGTAGCTGGACAAATGGACCCTGATTTTGAAATGACATTTGATAATATTATTGAGTCGGCATACGGCGTTTTCGAATATGCGAAGCGCTTTGCAGAACTCAAACTAAAAGATCCTGGCGAAGATCTAACCAGTGCAATACTGCATGCAGAGGTTGATGGAGAAAGAATTTCCCTTGATGATTTCTGTTCATTTTTTCTATTACTGGTAATGGCCGGAGGTGAGACTACTAAGAATGTTATTAGTCATGGTCTTGATTTTTTAACAAAAAACCCTGAGCAGAGAGAAGATTGGTTTAATAATTTTGAAGACTTAAGTAAGTCGGCAATTGAAGAATTGGCTAGGTATAGTACTCCAGTTATACACTTTAGAAGAACTGTAACAGAAGATTGTGTATTAAAAAATACTCAATTAAAAAAGGGTGATAAGGTAGTTATGTATTACCTTTCTGCTAATATGGATGAAAATTATTTTCATAACCCTATGAAGTTTGATGTAAGAAGAAGTTTTGAAAATAGGCAGTTTTCTTTTGGTGCAGGTGGTCCACATTTCTGCCTCGGTGCAAATTTAGCCAGAAGACAGATATATCATTCTTTCAATGAATTACGTAAACAGCTCCCTGAAATTTGTTCAGTAGAAGAACCTTCATATCTAAGAAGTGAATGGGTGAATGGTATAAAATCTCTAAACTGCGAGTGGTAATTTTTGTAGTATTATGCTATAATTTTGTTAAATAGAAAGAGGTCACAGTGTCTAATAATGTTCTAGAGGATCAAGTTCATGATCCCACAAGCGAAAATGAAGTTGGCAGAAGATATGTCGCTAGTTCAGCTTTTCCTGATACACCAAAGCTGACGGATGAAGACATCAAAGAAATATCACAGTATCATGTTGAGGTAATTGGTCCTGGAATATTAGTTTTTCGTAACGTTCTCAAGTTTGATAGAGATCCAGTATTCGATTATCTAGATGAAATGGCTTCAATTTCTCACCATCACAGATGGGAGTACATTGAGGCTGAAGACGGTGAAAAATATGGTATTAACGAAGATGGATTTAGGTATAGGCCAGAAGACATACCTGCTACACCCGTACGGATTCTTCATCCAATACACGATCAGACCCCAGATGTTGTGCGCGACTTCTTTTTTGGCATGGAAGAAACCATATATAAATGCCTGATTAGGTATACAGACTACTACCCACTGATAGTAGGTTGCTTATGGTGGAGAAATCGTGGCCACATACTTAGATACGAAGGTGAAGGGGTTTTGGGTGCTCACTGTGATAACGACACCAACTACAAGGTTACCGAAGGTGTACGGTACATGCCGCGAGGACAGATGGCAGCAAGACAAACTTGTGGAGCATTAGTTTACCTAAATGATTGTGTTGACACAGAGCAAGAGATGGATGGAAGAAATACATTTATGGGCGGACATCTACGATTCTTCCATCTGGACGTGGATTATAAACCTCAAAAGGGTGATATAGTATTTTTTCCAACTAATTATATGGCCTCCCACGAGGTTGATAGAATGACTGGTGGAGTGAGATATAGTTATTTATCATTTTTTGGTCAGGGTTCCGGGCACGCCGAAGCAAACATTCAAATTGTTGAGCCGCAAGACTCAATCCAGTGGTGTCCCGCTATGTGGATGAACTCAATATACGATGACTACGAAAGATACTGTAAATCAGAACACTCAAGATTTACCACTGGAGAGGAAACCAATATAGGTATAAATCCAGTTTATCAGGGTAGATGCGTTGCTCAGTACGGTGAGACACACCAGGCAGAGAGTTTAAATATAGAGGATGCAGCTAATTGCGGTACTGACCCGGTAATAATAGAAGAGGGTTAATTCATGTTACCATTTGGTGCAGAGCCATTAGGTAGTGGTATAGTTTTATTTAAAAATAAAATCAATGTACCCGATGAACTAACATCCTTCCTATATTCTCTTAAGGAAGAGTCTAAGGTAAAGCATTACTCTTATGTATGTGATGAAAATGGCAATCAAATATATGCGACTAACAAGAGTGGTCATAGGTTTAAGCTTGAAGATATAGACAAAAACTGTAGTAGAATAACAGATTTCTATGATTCTTGCACGCAAGACTGGCAGTCAGACTTTTTTAGGAGCTGCGAAAAGGCAATATACCAGTCAATGATCGAGTACGCATCGATGTACCCAATGGTGCTACCGTGTCTGTGGTGGAAAACCCATGGTCACGTTTTAGCGTACGGGCCAGGTTCAGATCTAGGTCTACATTGCGACAATGATATTAACTTCTCTCCTGGTTTTGAGCCAGACTTTCAGCTTGGTATACGTCATGTGCTGGCTGCAATAACATACTTTAACTCCTCAAAAGACACGGTAGATGACGATAACTTTGTCGGTGGAAAAATAACCTTCCCTTATGCTGGTGTAACATATACTCCTGAAAAGGGAGACATTTTAATGTTTCCTGGAAACTACATGTGTGCTCATCAGGTAGATGAAGTATCTGCTGGTAACAGGTATGCATTTTTAGAATATTTTGGTCAAGGATCCTCTGATCAGGATAGGGGAGTAAATATTTCATACCCCAGTCCCAATACAACTAGTGGTCAAACCTGGATGCCAGATTTATTTGAGGATTACAGAAAATATGTGATACAATATTATGGTGAAAGTTACGATGAACACAAACTACTTCCCGTTAATAGGGTATTTCATAGTTCAAACACAAAAAAAGAGGTGGCTAATTGATTTTCAATGATGTAGACGGCGAACATCTTGGTGGTGGCGTAGTTATCTTTCGTAATGCCGTAAGCTATGACTTTGATTGGACTTATGAAATCTTTTGTAGAGCCCTTGATGAAGAGCACGCCGACATGTATACTTTAACTAATGACCCTGAAACGGGTGATGAAATATACCTAAATAAAAGTGGGTATCTATTCAGCAAGGAGTCTGTAGACTCAATGCCCAGAAGAGCATCTATGATGCACCAGGATGGTAGAGAGGAAGTTCATACTCTATTCGATTTCTTAGAGAACTCAAAAGATAAATACCTATTAAAATACTTTGAGATGTTTCCCTTGGCATATAACTGCGTATGGTGGAAGGTTAAGGGCCATGTAGTGTCCTATAAAGAGGGGGTTTACCTGGGTAGTCACTCAGATATAAGCGCTGAGTATATCTATGGTGTCCACCAGACAACCAATGAGTTAGCCCTAAGAAATGTTGTTTCCTGTATAGTCTACGTTAACTCTTCTGTGGATTCGGAGGATGAATTAGATGGAAATAATTTCACTGATGGTCATCACTATTTTAATTATTTAGATATCGACTACAAGCCAAAAGCTGGAGACATAATGATGTTTCCATCCAATTACGTCGCAGCCCATGAAGTTAAACCAGTTGGAAAGGGGCATAGGGTTAGCTATCTTGGCTGGTATAGTCAGGGAACTCCTAATCCAAGTGTTTATGAGGCTGTGTGCGATCCATTAAAAGAGCCAGAGCTAGGTAAGATTAGTACAAACGTTTACCTTCCAACGCTCAGAGAAGATTATAGATCCTATTTAATTTCTAAGGGATATGATGAATCTTCAGATCAGTTTAAGGTTACCAATTTAAATACGTGAGGTAAAGAAATGAAATCAAAACATTTGGGTATGGGCGTGGTTCTCTGTGAGAATGTAATAGATATAGATAATGATCTTGTAAACGAATACACAGCCTGGCTTAAAAAAAACGAAGAAGACTCTTTTACTTATTACGAAGAAGATGGCGTAAGATATGCGAGAAATAAAACAGGTTTTAAGTTTAAATTAGATGATGTCAGTCTTGCGCCCCAAAGATTTCTTGATCTTGAAGGTAAAGAGGTTGATAGAGATCCTAAGCCAGAGTGGTTAGACTTTGTTCAGCAGTGCGAAGACGCTATATATACTGCTCTAGTTGAATACTGTAAGTATTTTCCAGACGCAGCTACAACTGCTTGGTGGAGACCTAGAGGTCACATAGCTGGATATGAAAACGGCCAAAATATTGGGGCACACTGTGATGATCAAATTCCTTGGGAGTGGAATAGTAGACCACAAAGCCAAGTATCAATGCATAACAGCACTAGTACAAACCTGTATTTAAACACCTGCGGGAAAGATTATGAGGGTGGGGAAATCAACTTTCCTTCAATACCCTACTCATATGAGCCTAAGGCGGGCGATGTGATTATGTATCCGTCTAATTACATAGGTAGACATCAAGTGTTTCCTGTTACTTCTGGTAATAGATATGCGTTTTTAACAATGGCGTGCTATGGAGTTGATTTTAGCAATGAACAAGAAATTATCGGCATGGAGAATCCCTACAAAATATGGATGCCCAATCTCATAAGAGACTCTATGGAAGGTGGTGTTAATGAAAGTTTATGATACACTGTCGCAGGATGACATTGCGTCTAATATAGAAATATACAAAGATGATCTCCTAAATGAAAAAGTGCTATTTTTCAACACCGTAGAGTTGAGTCACGAAGAAATAGCAGATTTTTTGCCTCTACTAGATCAACAATGCACAGATCGTAGGGTGGAGTATTTGAATAATCAGCAGCATGAGGGGTTATTGAGAGCACCTTCTTCCATAACTGTAGATGAACAAGAAGATTTTGTTTTTAGGAACTGGCACTGTGACAATTCCTTAGCCGAGAATCCTCATTGTCAAATTCCAGTAATTATCTCTATGAGAATGGACACTTTAAAGTGCGATAGGGATTTGAGTAAAACCCTTTTTGTAGATACAAAAAAGATGCTAGATAATGCTCCAAGAGATTTAGTGGACTGGATGAAAGGAACATATTTTATAGATTTAATGGGTTATGAAAATGAAGGTAAAATACCGTATGTTTCCAATGATGATTTAGTTAAGCCACTTAGAGCTTTCCCATCAATTATGACACATGAGGTAACTGGTTTTAATCATTTCGTTTTAATGAGTCAGAAATATTCTTTTTTTCCTGAAAATAAAACTATGGAAGATAAATATAGGCTTTATGTTAAAGATTATTTGAGTGATTATAATAACATGGACATCATCACATGGAATGAGGGATCTCTAGTTGTTTGGGACAACAGAAGTGTTATACATTCTTTTCAAGCAGGGTGGCAGGATGATGAAAGAATCTTTACAAGATATCAGTTTGGCTTTACGTTACCCTTCTATAGGCCAGAGGAGAGCATGTGAAAAATTATTTAGGTTTAGATATACCAGAGTACAGAGTTACTTTAGATGATGCTCTTAGCAGCATAGACTTCTATGCAGAAGAGTTTACGAAAAATGGAATCTTAATATTTAAAGAAATGAATCTAACAGAAGATGATCAACTACTACTTCTAAGCACTCTGGGTGATATTTTAGGATGGTTTCCTAATAGTCAAAACAAATTTCATGGTAAGTATATAGAGGATCATACTGAGTTATTGAATAAATATAAATCATCAGGCCAGCCTAATACTCCTGATGAAATTATTTTAGCATACCATTTAGAGTGCACAAACTACGAGGTTCCACAGGTTGCTTCGGCGTGGAATATGACAAAGTTTGATTGCGATAGTTATTCTGGAAAAACTTCTTTTATAGATTCTAGAATTGTGTTTAATAAATTAACCAATAAAGAAATATCATTCCTATATAATTGTTTAATTGCTCATATCCATAGTGGCGTGATAGAAGAAGGTAAATTTATACATCCGCATGAAGCAATTTCTAAGCACCCCCTTTATGACTATGACTGTCTTCGCATCGACGCAAAAGGTCCTAAGTATCAAAAGCTTCATAAGTTTAAGGGTAAAGACCCAGGTACTATAAATAATATAAGATATAAAAGACTTGTATATAAAATACACGATACCATTAAGGAGTTGTCTAATTCGGAATGCTACTGGCATAGCTGGTCTAAGGGGGATGTAGTTATTCCTGATCTAAATGTAATGTATCATGCAGTTAGAGGTGGCTTTACTTATGGTCAAAGAGAATTCGTTGGGTTTTGGGCTTTTCCTGAGAGCGAGAAGTCTATGCAGCAATTTGAAAACGACATGCATATATTGTGCAATTAATTGAGGAGTATCCATGATAGTTATAGATAACTTTATCAGAGATCAAGAGCTGATTTCTGATATAAAAAACGATGATAATTTTTTCCCTAAAGATATGGGCAGCATAGAAAACATTGGAGAGGTCAATAACTATTTTCACGTAGAAGATGCAGATTGCTACGCACCATATATGTTTTGGGATGGTTGGTGGAAAAGTCCTGCAGATACTCTTAAGAAAAGAGTTGTTCAAGAAATATGGTCAAAGGATAACTTTCTTCCTTTTCCACTAGAAGAAGTATGTGGTTTTGAGTATTGGACTAGAACGTTTAAAGAAGGGCAATATCTCAGATTGCATGTAGACGAGGACACTTTTGCATATCAAAAAGATAAAACGTTTAACGCCCCTGCATATGGTTGTGTTTGGTATGGCTTTTCTCAGTCCGATAATCCGGGTTTCTTAGAGCTGCACGAAGGTGTGATTTCAGGTTACCCAGAAAATGCCCTTGAGTCAGAAAATATTGATCCATTAATATCTCCTCCAGAAAGAAGAGAGAGAATAGCTCATAGGCCAAACAGGCTTATATGCTTCAATGCTGGTAGGCGCTTACATGAAGCTACACCAACAATGAGTGGCGTTAGGCAGGTTATGGTTGTGAACGTATGGCACAAAAATAGTCCTCCAAGCGCCCTTATTTCTGGTGGATTTTATTATGAGTAAATATAGTTGAAGGATATGAGAAGATATGGAAAGATATTTTAGTTCAAATTTCTTAGTTAAAGAACAAGAGTGTAGCATAGGCGGCCTATGGGGTGGCTTATATCAGGCAAAATGCTTAGAGGCTTTAAGTTCGATAACAAGCTCTAAGGTGGTAACTCTTAATACGCAGATTGCAGATTCCTTAAAAAGTGGAAGTGAAGTCCAAGTAAATGTTGAGCAGATATATTCTGGTGGCGTAGAGCAATACCTTATAACATTCACAAGTGAATCTAAAGTAGTATCGACTACACAGGCCATATGTGGTTACAGTTTGTCTGATTACGATAAGCAGTTTAGCAAGATGCCCGCCATGGAAGCGGTCGATGAGTGCAATGAGATGTTTTTCTTTGAATTGACACCAGAAACCGATATATTAAGAAGCTTTAAGACAAAATGGCCATCAAAAAAACCTGATGGAGTAAAGGATAAATTATTCTGGGTAAAGTATTTGAATCAAGAAATTCCGCTTAGTCAACAATACTCTATTATATCAGATGTATCTTGTGCACTTCTCGGCATGCCGTTTAAGATGGGTGATTTGTCTTATTTGCTAAGTGTATCTAGTCATTATAATAGGGAGGTAGAAAGTGAGTGGTATTTAGCTTCAGTAGAATATATTTCTGCCAATGAAAATTTTCTTAATATGAGAACAAAACTTTATTCAAGTTGTGGAACTCTTGTCTGTACCTCTACTTCAACCTCTGTAATTACGACCAGTAGGCGCTTTGAGGATTCGGCTTCCTAAGTGCACCCGGTATGCCCAAGGCTAGTTTGGTAGTGTATGCGTAACTCTGTAAAAAAAAGAAAACTAAAAAAGATAAATATTCAAAATTTGAATATAAAAAACTTTTCTGAAGCTGTTAATAATTTAGATAAAGAAACTTTACCTGAATTTACCTGGGATAAAAAATATCTATGTGAGGGCAAGGTTCCATTTTTTGCAGATGGTTTTCCCTGGCATAAGCCGGTGGACGATTTGTTCTACAGGGTTAATAATATTGGTATCCCCGGGGAAGATTTTATATCCGATGCAAAAGGATTGGCATTGGGTTGTTCGGTAACAGCGGGATGTGGACTTTGGCATAAATGGACTTGGCCCTACATTCTTTCTCAGGAACTTGGTTATCACATTAACTCTCTTGGTTCACCAGGGCGAAGTCTTTCTGATATAACGCAGAAAATATTTCAATACATAAAGAAATACGGTAAGCCAAAAAATTTATTTATTCTTACCCCAGATATACTTAGGTTAAGAGCTGTTGAATTAAAGGACTCAAGCAACGAAAACCACTACAACGCCAATACCTATTCTTGGTACACTGATCTGAATAGCTATTCAAAACACTTTAAAGATCATCCACATGTGTATAATACAATTCTGGGAAATAAAGTTATATATCCAGTTGAGTTTGGTATGACGCAATTCATTACAGAAATATCACGACTTGAACAAATTTGCAATTACATGGATATAAACCTTAGGGTTTCATCTTGGGACGGACTTGCAGGTCACACAATAAGATCAACTATTTCCTCTGATATTATTTGTGATGATTTAGTTCTTAATGAAATAGATATTTTTGAGAAATTTAATTTAAAAGGATTTTCAAGTTTGATTCACACAATAAATTTATATACCGCAGAGATAGATAATTGTGGATGCCATTCTGATCACCCAATTAGACATAACAAGTACTGGAGAACGGCTGCAGACAATTCTCATCCCGGAATACACGCTCACATACACTACGCCGAAAGATTTTTAGGCAGGCCTGTCTCTAGCCAAGTGCTAGACAATATTAACCAACCACTTCCAGATGTAAGTGTAATCTCAGAGCCCTCAAAGAAAGAGTAAGATATGAATTTATATATTTTTCGTTTAATTACTGTATTGAAAATTAAAAAAGTATTTAGGAAAATATTATTTTTAATAACTAAAAAAGAAAAATATAAAGAGCCAAAAAGATTTATATATTAAGGTTACTTTTATGATATTAGGAATAAATGATTGCAGTCACGACGCAGCGGTTAGCTTGGTGGATAATGATAAGATATTATTCGCTGGCCATTCGGAAAGATATTCTAGGATTAAAAATGATTGGTATATAAACGATGACATTATAAATGACGCCACATCTTATGGATCTCCAGTAAATATAGCATACTACGAAAATAGAATTTCTAAAAGATTTAGAAAATTTATACACGGTGGTCTAAATGGTGATTATAAAAAACTTTACAAAAAAAATATTAAATCACTAAAAAAAATAAAAGAATACCAATCAGACCACCACCTATCTCACGCTTGTGCAGGCTATTACACAAGTAAATTTAGGGAAGCAACAGTGGTTGTGGTCGATGCTATAGGTGAATTTGAGACTGCAACCATATGGCATGCGACGGGGTCCTCTCTTCATAAGAAGTATTCATTAATATATCCAGTAAGTTTTGGATTGTTTTACAGTGCATACACTGAGCTACTTGGCTTGATTCCTGGTACTGAAGAGTACATTTTAATGGGCATGGCTGGTTTCGGTAATCCAAAAAAATATTTTTCTTATATAAATGACTCTTTTCCGTCCTTCGATCATCAAGTACAAAATTTTCATACAGGAGTAAATAACTTTCCTTTTATTATAAAATCAGAACAAGATAAATTCGACATAGCTGCTGCAGTTCAGAAGGTGTTTGAAAACAGGTTGATGGAATTTATGTCTTTTGCCAGAAACCTAACAGGTTGTAAAAACTTGGTTTATATGGGTGGCTGTGCCCTAAACTGTTCGGCAAATACTAGGTTGATTAAGCACTGGGATGACATTTGGATTATGCCGAGCCCAGGAGACGCTGGATCCAGCCTTGGGGCAGCTCTTTTATACAATCAAAAACATGTCTTGTGGGATGGACCATATTTGGGGCACAATATACCCGGAGAGTATCCTGTGGAAAAAATTATTTCTGAAATAACAAATAAATCAATAGTCGCTGTTGCATCAGGAAGGGCTGAATTTGGCCCTAGGGCGCTCGGTAACCGCAGTATATTAGCTGACCCAAGAGATCCTAATATTAAGAATATAGTCAATACAGTGAAGAATAGGGAGAAGTTTAGGCCCTTTGCTCCAGTAGTAACAGAAGAATCCGCTTCAGAGTGGTTTGAAATCGATAAGCCCTCCCCTTACATGCAGTATGCGGTTAAGTGCAAGAGACCAGAACAGATACCTTCTGTAGTTCATGTTGATGGTACATCAAGAGTTCAAACTGTAAACGAAAACCAAAATCCTGGACTTTATCACACTATTAAAGAGTGGGAATATCGTACTGGGATACCCGTGTTATTAAACACGAGTTTAAATATAAAAAATGAGCCACTATTAAATTCTCAGATAGATATTATAAGATGGAAGAAAAGAAATCCTCACGTAAAAATTGTTTAAAACCATTTTTGAAAGAAAGTTACTAAATGAAAACAGGCCTTAAAAATTTTTCCTGTTTTTTACCCCTATAGGGATTTTATTGGCTAAGCCTCTAATGGGGTTACTATATAGAAAAGATTCTTTTTTTGTGGTAAAATTACTTATAAATTTTTATTGAGGTATATTATGACAGTAGTTCAAAAACGCTTGGTTGGCCCCATTACTCTAACGACTATAGCAGATGACTATTATACCGTTCCTCAAAATACGGTAACTATAGTGAAAGAAATTACTTTATGTAATTTTTCATCTGCAACCTGTACAGTTAAAATATATTGTAAAGTAGCTGGGCAAACCCTGTCGGACTCACACTTAATAATGCACGATCTATCGCTTTCCCCGGATGAAACCGTATCAATGTCAACCTCTTTGGTGTTGAATAATAACGGCTCTAGTGCTGGTTCAGGAACATCTGATCAAATTATAGCCTTATGTAATACAGGTGGTTCTGTAAATATGGTAGTTAATGGCATAGAGGAGTTCTAATGACAGGCTTTCGCCGTAACAATAGGTACGGTGTTGGAAAGAGCTATTTTGACTCCTCTTCATCACTTGAAGACGAAACACTGTCCTTAATAAATTCACTAGATGTAGCTAACGCAATATATGGATCCGGGGAAGATGGTAGTGTAACTCTGGACGGATCATCTGCTGTTGCTGGCATGAGTCCATCTTCTCAGATATACACAATGACGAGAGACATGTTTTTTTATAATCTGACAATAGGTCCTAGTGTACATTTAAAAACATCTGGCTATAGACTCTTCGTAAAGAATACTTTGACTTTGTCAAGTCAATCAAGAATAGGGTTTACCGAAGGATTTTCAACTCCTGGATCGATTATGCAGGGGGGTTCTGTTTCTGAATCTGTATTGAACAGCCTTGGAGGATCAACTACGCATAGACCAGCAACTCAACCTTCTTTAGATTCTGGTGGCCCGTCTTATTACAGGCAGCCGATTAATGCCATAAAAGGATACTCAATTACCGCTGGTGTTCCAACTCCTACCTTTTTAAGGGGAGGAGCAGGAGGTCAAGTCGGAAAGGGGGGAGGTGTAGTTATCTTGTGTGCAAGATATATAGTTGTTGAATTGGGCAGTGCACACGTGAGTGCGCCCGGAACATCTGGTCAGGGTGGTGGCGGTGGTGGTGTTGTTATCATTGTCTCTTCCAATTCAGTAATAAACAGCGCTATATCTATTGATGTATCTGGTGGCTTAAATGCTTCAGATGGAACATTTATTTACTCTCAGGTAGTTTAATATGTCAAAAAAAATTAGAAAGATAAACAGTAAATTCAGTAGGAGTAAGGCCGAGTCAACATTGACTTCTGGTGTTGATGAAATATTTGGCGATGGATCTGATGGCTCGCATACTATATCTTCGGGAAATACAGAATACTTACAATCTGACAAGTACTACACTAACTTAACTATTGAGTCGGGCGCGACCCTTTTTACTAATGGATTTAGGATATTTGTTAATGATAGATTGACGAACAACGGTACGCTCGGAATGCCGCAAAACATCGTTCAAACTTCAAATAGCTCAACTATTTCTGGTAGATCTGATTTAGACTTTCTTTACTCCTGGGGTTCCGGTGGTAGTTTATCGGAAGGTGATATACACGACCTTGAGAAAAGTATTAATGGATATATAATTTCCACCGATGGCTCAATCTACTCAATAGGCGGTGGTGCTGCTGGTGAGCAAGAGGTTTATGATGTAACAGATCCGGGTGAAGGTGATGTTGGTCAGGATGGTTCTCCTGGAGAAAAAGCTGATGCGGATGTGGGTGAACCGGGCGGTCCTGGTAACCCTGGTGCAACTGGAAATCCGGGGAATCCAGCAGTTCTGCCCTCTGGAAATATCAGAGGTAAGGGCGGTGGAGTGATATTAATAGTTGCAAAAACTATTTCCGGAAACGGCTCTATAGAGAGTTATGGCACAGGATATTCTATAGGCAACCCTGGTTCTCAGGGCAATCCCGGGACAGTAGGAGTCGATGGTAATCCAGCACCAAATCTTCCCTCCTTTTACAATGAAGGGTCTCCATATCCAGCAGGAGTTCATGCTGGAAACAGTTCAATTCCGACTGGGTCACATACACACGGTCCGGGAACGATACCTGGTAGTGGCCCAATAGTTTCTAATAGTGGAAAGTTAAGTCATAATGCGGCGATATCTGGAGGAAACAACAATGCTAGCACCCATAATCATGGCGACGTTTATGATCCATCAGATTTATATGATCGAGTAAACTCTGCACCTTTTCCAACAGATGGCACACTAAGGCCAGCCGGTATAAACGCTGGATCACACTCACATCCTGCTGTTGGTAGCGCCAATGATCCGAGCCCGGTTCCATATCTGAATGGAGTCTTTCAGGCTCTTAATCCCTTTAGTAAACCAGATTCCAATAGAATAACGACACACAACGCAGCGTACATACCTGCATCTTACAATGCGGGATATCACCATCACGGCGCTGGACCAACTTCTAGTAATTATGATCCAAGCCAAGGAGCTGTTCCCGGCCATCATCTGCCCCCAGCTTCTGACCCCGATGTCATATCTCAAAATCCATCTGTCCATAATGCTCATAATTCAGCTGCAAACGCACCACATCCAGCTTTTAATACAACTCATAGTTTTCGTTATAATTTTTCACCGGCTAGACCGGCAGTTCCGGTATTTTATGATGCGACAGATTATAGTGGACCTCACAATGCTCCTTCCAACACGGCGCACTACAATGCTGGACAGCACTCTCACCCAGCTGATAGCCCATGGTCTAATCAGCCTAGTGTTAATAAAGCGGTCTTACAGTCAGAGGGTCCACACCCGGCAAATGTTAACCTTGGACATCACGCAGTTCTAACGAATCACCACAACGCCGGTCATTATCCCGCAGGATATAACCCTGGTGCTCATCACCACCCAGCAGGGACTGCTATTCCAGCTACTATTGCTACCGATCCAAATGCAGGAAATTCATATAGTGGATATAATTCTGGAGTTCACTCACACCCCGCTGGAAGTAGTTGGTCAAACCAACCTGCTCACGTTAAGTCTCTACTAGATGCAGAGGGACCACATCCGGCAAATGTTTCTAACGGCCACAATGCGGTTGTATCAAGTCATCACAATGAAGGAAATCACTCAGGGGGATATAACCCTGGGGGTCACCATCACGGCGCAAACGCTAATCTACCATATACTATAAGAAGTGATCCAAATTCTGGTAACTCTATTCATAGCCACAACGCTGGCCATCACCAGGGAAATCCGCACCCATCTGGACACAATCCTCACGGCCAACACGCCGCCGGTTCACATGCGCCAAATCCTACATCTAACCATGATCACAATGGAAACGCTGTTAGTGGTCACAATTCAACACACAACCCAGAAGGCCACAACTCAGCATCTACCCATTATGGGGATCATCACCCAGCAAATCCACATGGTCCAGTCCCACCAAGTGCTAAAAGTCCGCACAATGCTCACTCGGTTCACAACGCAACAAACAAAGTGCATGGCCACACTCTTGGAAGGCACACCAACCACATAGCGGCAACCCCCCATCCTTCTCACCACCACCCGGGGAACCCTTATACAAACCATAACGCTGGACACCACCCAGGAAATCCGCATCCATCTGGCCATAATCCTCATGGACCGCACGCCGCCGGTTCACATGCACCCAACCCAACATCCAATCACAATCACAACGCAAACAGTTATAATAGTCACAATCCTGGAAATTATAATCATACTGGTGGA
>Ga0208161_1000554_pt1 | contig 21045 bp, 29 predicted proteins | sample CB_VirMetaG_3_FD_184538 | JGI IMG/M metagenome (GOLD analysis project Ga0208161, IMG submission 184538) | Freshwater to marine saline gradient viral communities from Chesapeake Bay - CB_1508_1S Viral MetaG (SPAdes) (version 4) | ecosystem: Environmental > Aquatic > Marine > Coastal | place: USA...
TTGAGGACACCACTCGTCGCAAGCAAGGAGAGTTCTTCACACCGGCAATTTGGGTTGACAAAGCTCACGAATACATTGCATCTGTTTACGGTGAGAATTGGAAAGAGGAGTACGTGGTATGGGACCCAGCATGGGGAACTGGTAACTTGACTCGTGACTACAAATTCGGTGAGTTGTACGTTTCAACTTTGAACCAATCAGATATTGATACTGCCAACCAAATGGGTTACAATCCTGAGGCGGTTAAGTTTCAGTACGACTTCTTGAACGATGACTTCGAGAAACTTCCTGAAGGTCTTCGAAAAGCGATTGAGGAAGGTCGTCAAATTATTGTTTTGATGAACCCACCTTATGGAACCGCCAATGAAAATTCAACTGAGGAAGGAAAACAAAAGGCCGGTATTGCAGATACTAAAGTAAAAATTCAGATGACCGAAGAAAATATGGGTAAATCTAAAGAACAACTTTACTCACAATTCTTGTATCGTTTGATGAAGTATGATGGTAAAATCAATTTGTGTATGTTTACCCCCCCTTTATACCTTTCAGGTTCTTCATTCAAAACCGTCCGTGAGTTTCTTTTGAGCAAAGTGACATTTGTAAAAGGGTTTTTGATGGATGCTGCTAACTTTGCTGATGTAAAATCTTGGGGATTATCATTTTCGATTTTGTCAAGTAAAAAATAAATCTTATATTTGTAAGACTAAAATAAAGAGATATGTTTGAATTCGATTTACTTGACATAACCAATAATCTTGAAATCATTAGTAATGGTAAAAAAGTTATTTACAATACCGATGGTTTAATTGATGCGTCTATGTGGGTCAAAGATAAAACCAAGTCTGAAATTGGGACTTCTGTACCAACAACAAATGGATTATCGGTTCATAGAGGAAAAAACCCTAAGGATACACTTAGAATGGACTCAATTGGTTATTTACACAATAACGCGAATAACACTCAATATAACCCTAATTACGTTGGATTATATTCAACTGTTTTTGGTTCTGCTCACGGAGAGGAAGTGACAAAAAATAACTTTGATAAAATTAATATGTTATTCACTGCTCGTAAATCAATTGAACCTAATTGGATTAATCAAAAAGATGAGTATCTTGCACCGGATGAACAACACGAACAGTTTGAACAGTTCAGGTATGATTCCTTAGTATATTCATTATTCAATAGTTCTTCAAATCAATCGTCTCTTCGTCAGGTTGAGTACAAAGGACAAATGTGGGATATCAAAAACGAATTTTTTTGGATGTCTGCTGACCGAATGAAAGAATTGGCTGACGAGAACGGTTACGATGAACTTTACAACGACGCTCGTACCGCATCAGACCGTCACGTTTACAAACTTCTCTTTGGTGAAGAACGTATCTACGACAAACTCTCTGACGATGCAAAAGCAGTGTTGGACAAAGCTACCGAGTTGGTTGAACGTTCAATGGAACTACGTCAAGTAATGGCTAACGATGAGAACCACTTGAATTCATGGGATGCTGGTTACGCTCAACTCAAACTCGTATGGAAAGAATACTTTCAAGAAGACTTCACTGAGTTCCGTAGACTCTACAAAGTCATGGAGGACCGTATGCGTCCTTTGGTTTACGAACTTGGTTTCTTGATGAAGTAACCAAATCCCTCATCAGAAATGGTGGGGGTTTTTTATTTAACGAACGTTTTAGATGAGTAAGACGGTGTTTTTTATTTCATCAATTTGATTATACTTATAGCTATGAAGAAATTTTTACTATTGATGGTGATGACTTTGATGTCAGTCACATCTTTTGCCTCCCACCTTGCCGGTGGTGATATTCAGTACCGATACATTGGTGATTCCACAGGAATTGCACGTCATTACAAAGTAATCTTAAGGGTTTACAGGGATATTACAGGTATTGGAATGCCGACCACAGAAACGGTTACAGTAAGTTCTAATTGTTTTGCGAATCAGAACATTACAATGAGTTTACAAGCCGGTTCTGGTTTGGTTGCACCTACACTTTTTGATTGTGTGACACCAGGATCTCCAGGTACAAAGACCTTGGAAATTTATACCTATAAAGGTTATGTAATTTTACCTGGTGCGTGTAGTACATTCAAATTTTGGTATTCAAACTGTTGTCGCCCTCCAGGTATTACCAACATCAATACATCCAACGGATTTGGTAATGATGGATTCTTCTTCGATGCCAATTTGGATAATACTTTGGGTGAGAATTCCTCACCTATTTTCATTTCAGAACCTGTCCGAGCGTTCTGTGTAAATAAGTCCTTCAATTGGGCTCAGAAGAGTGTTGAGTACGATGGGGATAGTGTCCATTATGAGATGATAAACTGTAGAGAGAATGCCTATCCTAACCAAACGAATATTCCTTTCGATGCTGGGTGGACAGCAGCACAACCCGTTACGTCTTCCTATTTTAATGTAAACACCAAAACAGGAACCATATCCTTTTTACCAACCTCACAAGAGATTGATGTGATGAGTATCAAAATAACGGAATACCGTTATGACACCTTATGGGCTGTTTGGTATCCAGTTGGATCATCTTCAAGGGATATGATGATTTCCATTTCATCGAATTGTTCACCTGCGGCTTCTCAGGGTGTGGTCTTGGATTATAATTTCCCTGGACAATATATTGATACATTGACCATGTTGCCAGCTGTAGATTATAGTTGTGGTGATTCGGTTATTGATTTACATTTCTTGGTGAAACTTGATTGTGTATCTATTGCTGAAGATGGAAGTGACTTTAGATTAACTAACCCGAATGGTCAACCTATTCCCGTAAAAAGATTATCCGCAACATGTGATATCAACGGAGAAACTCAAGACATCCGAGTCCATTTATTCAAACCCCTTTTGGTCAATGGAAGGTACTTTTTGTATTCCAAGACAGGAAACGATGGTAACACCCTCACCAACAAGTGTGGATTCCCTATGGACGAATTTGACACGTTGGTGATAGTAGTGGATGATTGTTTTGAACCCATATGGAAATTTGAAAATGTTACAGTCATCAATGATAATCATACCGCTCTTCAGTGGTCCATCGATACAAATAGTTTTGATACCAACTATTTCGAAGGTTATGGAATTCACAGATGGGATGGAACTCAATATGTGTTTCGTCAACTTATTACCAATTGGAAAAAATTGACATATGATGACTTGACAGCCTCCAATGTAGATGGGGAAAGTTATTCTTATAAAATTGATTTTAGATACAGTGGATTCATTTTCGGACCATCAGACTCTATTCAGTCAATTTGGTTACGTAGTAATGGACAATGTGATTCAGTTTGTTTACTTTGGAATCAATACGATGGTTGGGTAAATCCTCAATATAATGTTTTCATGTATTACAAAAATTCTTGGATTCAATGGAACAATTTACCAATCACTGACACTACATATTGTATGGGTTCTGATACCTTGGATGTTGGTAATTACAACATCAAAGTTGTAACCACTAATGGAGGTTACACCAGTGAGAGTAACTATGTAATCTGTGTTCAACCCGAACCTCCGACAATCATTGTTCCCAATGTATTCACTCCAAATGGTGATAACATGAATGACTTTTTTGTCATCAGAAACTTGTTGTTATATGATGTAAGGAAAGTTGTTATTTACAATAGATGGGGACAAGTGGTTTATTCTTCGGATAATTATAATAATGACTGGGATGGTCGTGGTGTACCCGATGGAGTTTATTTCGGTGTACTGGAGACAATTATTCAAGGGGAAGTTCTAAGTATCCCATTCAACCTAACAATTTTACACAATTAATTTGGAGTAATCTAAAAAATGTGATATACTTGTAGTATGAAATTCGAAATGTCTGAAAAACAACGTCAAAAACTTGATGAATGGCAAGAAGCCATCGCAAAAGTTTATGGAAAAAAAGGTAATTATCAGTTTACCTTCACACCGAATGGAATCGGTTACACAATTACAGTTTATAGCGAACTTGCAGATCATGAATTAGATTTAACAGAAATTGAAAATTGGTAAATTATACCTGAATTCGAAACTTTCACAAATAGAGTGTTGATAACTGCTATTTGACTTGGTCTCAAATTTGTAATATCTTTGACTAAACAAAAAAACCCTTATTATGAGCAACTTTGATATTCAGATGATTTTGGTGTGGAGTCTAATCGCATTGGCGTGGGTCGTTCCACCTGTGATGCGAAAGTATGGTTACACTAAAACAGATGGTCTGTTCAATTCATACCTCTTTGGTATGTATTCCCTAATGATGGCTGCGGGAGCGACCCTCTCATACCTTCTAACCCAAACTCTTCAGTAACATGACAGTAAAACAAGCACTCAGAGAAAAGAATAAACTCACCAAAGAAATCAACAGTTTGGTGGTACGTATTCAGAAATTCAACTCGATGGAAGAAGGTTCAGTACGAACCTATGATCCACGAGAAGACATGGATAAATTGATTTCATCAGTAGGTTTATTGGTAAATTTTAAAACTCGTATTCACTTGGCAAATACGAAAGTCTATGATAAGATTTTCAGATTGTCAGAATACAAAGGATTGGTCAAATACCTTCGATCAATTGATTGTACTGATGGTAAGACAACCGAGTCTCGTCGATTTGGTGAATCAGCAACAATTTTCAAATCAACAACATTTGATCAAATCGAGATGGATAACCTCATAGAGTACTATGAGTCAGAAATCGAAAAACTGCAAGATGAGTTAGATACTCACAACGCAACTGCAACAATCTAAGTTGGTGACTGTTGAGATTTTCAATAAAGACCGCAAGTCTTAATTACAATATGCTAAAGTTACGATGATTGAAATTGAGTGTGAAGGTCAACAATCACCAATCAACATTAGTCAAAAGTCCTAAAGTGAAAATCAATGATCTCAAACTTCATTATAAAATTGATATCTTAGCAGCCCAACGGCCCTCACTCAGAAATGGGTGGGGGTTTTTTTATTCTATGAGATGGTGGATCTGATGTTTCAGGAGAATTAATTTGACTTACACCAATTGATAGATTATTGTTGTAACACAAAAAATATTTTATTATGAAAAAAATGATTATCGACAATGCCCACTCAGAGATTGGGTTCAAAGTAAAACACCTTATGATTTCAACAGTTAAAGGTAACTTTAGAATCTTCAGTGGTGGAGTTGAAGAAGATGGAACCATGACAGTTTCAATGAATGTAAACTCAATTGATACAGGAAATAATGAGCGTGACAATCACCTCAAGTCGTCGGACTTCTTTATTTCGATGGTATATCCAACAATGGATTTTACTGGTAAGATGAGTGAAGATATGAAAAGCATCACTGGTGAGATTACAATCAAGGGAGTTACCAAAGAAGTTACCTTGGATGTTGATTACAACGGTATGAGTGTTGATCCCTGGGGTAACACCAAACACGGATGGGAGATAACGGGATCAATTAACCGTGGTGACTTCGGTCTTACTTGGAATGCACCACTTGAAACAGGTGGAGTATTGGTAAGTGAAGAAGTAAAACTTTCTATGGACATCCAAATGATGGAAGTGGTTGAAGAAATGGAAACATCTTCGGCTGAGTAATTCTTGAATAAATTTATAAAGACCCTCACCAAATGGTGGGGGTTTTTTTATTTAACTTGGTATTTATAATACATAACAAATTGATATGGCTAATTGTTTAAGATGTTCAGTTACAAATCCAAGCAGTAATGTAAAATCTGCTGTAATTTCTTATAACAGATGTTCAGACAATCAAACGATTGATGAATATACAATCAAGCCAGGAGAAACAATCAAGATTTGGGCAATTGAGGATACATTCAAATCCGCGATGTTACCATTCATAGACATTCAATGTGAGATATTCCCATTGACACCAACACCTCAAATTACACCTTCAGTTACGACAACACCATTTGAATCGCCAACTCCAACTATTTCAGAAACACCAACACAAACTCCAACCCCGACTATTTCAGAAACACCAACTAGTACACCAACTATTACGCCAACCAACACACCGACAAATGCATGCCCAATTTGTACTGAATATTGGTTACGAAATACCACTGGTACATTCGATCCCTCTACTTGGCAAGTTGAGTATTGTAGTGGAGGTACTGGTACAGTAGATGTAGCTAGTTATTCTTCAGTCATTGAATGTTTAACACAACCACCTATTTTGATAGTAGGAACCCCACAATGGGCTATAGTTTCTATATTGGGATGTTGTGAAAATATCACACCAACTCCAACTGAAACACAAACTCAAACTCCAACCCCAACTATTTCGGAAACACCAACCCTTACTCCTACGCCAACTATAACAGAAAGTCTAACACCTTCTGTAACTCCTACAGATACTCTAACACCTACTCCTACACCAACTATTTCAGAAACACCAACTCTTACTCCTACGCCAACGATTAGTGAATCAGCTACTCCAACTCCGACACCAACAGTTACTGATACTCCAACACAAACTCCTTCAGTAACACCCACAACTGATCCTACTCAAACTCCGACTCAGAGTGTGACACCAACGGTTACTCCAACCATCTCTGAAACACCAACACAGACGCCTACTCCAACTATTTCAGAGACACCTACTCTCACTCCAACTCCTACGGTTACCGATACTCTCACTCCAACTCCTACTCCAACTATTAGTGAGACACCAACGCTTACTCCAACGCCAACAATAAGTGAAACACCAACACTTACTCCAACGCCAACAATAAGTGAGACGCCGACTAATACACCAACTGTAACTCCTACCTCAACAATAACTGATTTAGGTAGTTTCACGGTCACCAACTATCACCCGAGTTTGAACGTTCAAAGTCTAACTTACGGTCAAAATTTCGTACCTACATATGATTCAGGAAGTTTCCCATTACTTCCATCTGAAACTGCATATAATAATTCCACTAACTTCTCACCCGCTACGGGATGGCAAGGCACATCATGTCAAGTTAGTATAATCATGGGAGGTTCAGGTTCAGGATATATGTCAGTGGTGTTCGATGGTTGTATAGTTCTTTCTTATCCTGTTACATCACTTTCGAACGTGGGTGTATCATTCAGTCCAGTATGCAGTGGATCGTCGTTGCCAATCCAAGTTTCGACAGATGTTGAGATTATTTTCTCAGTCTCAGATGATCCTTTCATTACACCAACACCAACAAGTACACCTACTACTACACCAACACCTACAGTAACCGATACGCCAACTGCAACACCAACAGCAACAGTAACACCAACAATAACACCAAGTCCTACTAATGCCACTGTAGCATCTTGTATCAACGTATTTAGTTATAGGAATTTTGGGGGTGGATTTACAGTAAATGATCCGGGATACATGCAATTACCAACCACAGTCCCGATGAGTGCTGCAACAGGTAACTTGAGATTCAATAATATTGATCAAAATGTCAATAATGTTTCAGATGTGATGTCAACTATGGGTTCTGGTGATACTGTCTTGGTAGAAGCAACAGGTTCATACACAGGAAGTTATATTTTATTTGAACTGAGTGAATCTCCGATATTCTTGGGAGTCCATTGGCTAATGAATAACCTTACTGTATCTAGCACCAACGTTTTAAATTCGGCACCATTTAGTTTCGAACCTTCGGACGTAACATTCACAATTAATTCATTGTGTCCATCACCAACTCCAACGGAAACTCCGACTAATACACCAACACCAACCGTGAGTGAGACGCCAACTAATACACCAACACCAACTCCAACATCATCACCATCTACAGGATTTACTGTTACGATAACTGAAGTTGGATCGGATGTTGTTTGGTTTGGGTCAGGAAGTTTGAATTTATCGGATTTGAATTTAGATAATACGGCTGATATAACTGCGGGATTCAACGGAGACGCTGCAATATGGGCTATTGGACCGAGTGAACCAACAACAATAGAATTCTACGGTGGAGCATCTTTCACCACATATCCGGCTACTTTTGGTTCGGGAGGAGAACCTTCATCATTTGGAGATGGCAGTATGGTTGGTGTGGTTACGGGTGGAGTAACTGATAGGTTAGTTGTTGTTCCTGCAGATTACATATCAGGTACATTTATAACAGGATCAACAACTTATACTAATACAACGATTTCAGCTCTGAATCTGATTGAGGGAACTTATACTTATACTTGGGGTTCAGGGGCAAATGAAGATTCAATCTATGTTATTATTGGTTCAGGAATACCAACACCTACACCAAGCGCAACTCCAACAGTAACACCTTCATCTGTGATATATCAGTATGTAGTAAACCTACAAGCTTGTTGTGACCCAAGTCAGGAAATCAATGATGTCATAATTCAGAGTGCCGATCAATTACAATCAAGTGATATTGTTGTTATAAATGCTGGAGCAGGAAATCAATGTTACACAATAAATATGTTGGTACCAACATCATCACAGACACCATTATATGTAATTACTGAGTGGTATGCATCTCCTGCGGAATGTTCAACGTGTACGGATTTCCATCCATGTCCAACACCTACACCAACGCCTTCACCAACAAGTACGTTGACTCCAACTCCAACACCTACGATCACTGTAACACCAACTATTAGTGTTACACCAACAAGTTCTTTAGGGCCGGTGTATTATAGTGTAGGTAGTTCTTGTTATTCGAACAAAGTTTCCAAGCACAGTCCAGATGATGAAGTATTAGATTGTGCCCAAGTACAGGGAGGTGCTGGTATAGTGGGTGTCATGTTTGCAAATGCAAACCTTACTACCATGTCCACTAACCCTATCGGAAAAATTATATATGAATACGTATCAGGTGAAGCAACCTATTATCCATATCAGAATGGATCTGTATCTAATGGATGTAACTATTGGATTACAGATGGAAATGGTGTAGTTACTGCATGGGGTACTTGTTCAGGAGCCAGTGGTTGTTGTACAGCAGGATAACATAATAGGTTTAGAAACCCGTTTTAACCCTCACCATATGGTGGGGGTTTTTTATTAGTCTTTTGATTTTTGAATAACTACTTATCATAAAGAATAAATAAATTAAACAAAAAAAATGAAAAAATTATTGATTGCGATGATAAGTCTTATGGCTTTAGCGAGTTGTACGACAGAGCAACTAAACACATATACTGTTGAATTTGATGTAGATTATAATGATTGTGGAGCCAACCCTCAAACTTATGTGGGTGGGGTAGACTTCGGTTCCGCTGGCGATGTAAAAGCTGGTAGAGTTTGTTCTAAGAATGGTTATAGAAATATCTCCAAGATTGAAGTGGATATTGATTTATCAGGATTGGCTCAAAGGGAAGGTTTTACTGGTGATTGGTTAAATGCGGCTTTCTACGCAGTTAGTAGTGACAAACAACCTTTAGGTGATGGAAATTATTGTGATGCTGAATTCACTCCTTCACAAGGTCAACCGGGTTACCCATGTCCTTTCTGTCAAGAGATTGATTTCTTAGAAACCAATGGACAAAAAATGTTCCAACACACTTTACACTTAGCTGATGGTAAGAGTGGACCTCAAAGATATGAGGTTTCATATACTGAGGCTGCGAACACAGATTGTTGGCAGTGGGATGAAATGAATGCCGCAGCAACTTCTGATGGTGTTCATAGTTTGGTAGGAAAGATAGACCCGAACAAAGTATTTCATATGGTTGTAGATTTCAACGAAGATTATACCAATATGATCATCACGTTATCTCAAGATGGTAACAGTGTTAAAGTTTTTGATATGACTGAACCAAAATACCCCTATACTCCAAGTGATTTGGATATGAGTAAGTTAAAAGATGCTATGAATGTAGGATGGTGGTTTACACCTTCTTACCATAACTCTTGGTCACCAGGAACCAACGACCCAAATTGGTACAAAAACAGTGGTGGTGAATGTTCATGGGGAACTCTTTGTGGTGACGGAGGAGGATGGAAACTTTCCAATCTTGTTGTAACCGCTGAAGAGCAGATTTAATATTAACTCTTTTTACATAGAACCCTCACTTCAACAGTGGGGGTTTTTTGTTATATTTATAAGCATGAGAAAATTACTTTTATTAGTGGTATGTTTGTTTTTTACATACACCACATTTGCACAATCAGAGAGTGAACAAAAGGTACAGAAGAGGGTTGAAAGGGATAACCCACCACCTCGAGTCACCACTCCGTCAAATTCTCCTGTGATTGTAAATCCCAATCCCAATTATTACTCACCTTACTATGGTCCATACAATTATGGGCCGTATTATTATGGAAGAAATGATTACAGATATGGAAGAAGAAATGGTCGATATAACAACAGATATTATCGTTCCACACCACCACCTCCACCAGTGGTGGCAACACCTGTTAGAACCAAGAAAAAGGACAACAATGAGGTCCTTGCCTTCGGACTTGTGAGTTCAGTGAGTGCCGCTTATCCCTCACCATTTGGTATTAGAATGTCTACGGGTTCAAAACAACTATACTTCTTCGGAAATTATCAAATTTCAAGAAGTAGTAGAGTTTCTCATTATAACAACATTACATTGGCTGATGTGATCTCATGGGGTGACACTTATGAAAGAACAAACAAGCGTGTAACCAAATGGGATGTAGGAATTGGAATGACAGCCACTCATCCTATTCATCCAACACTATCCTTTGGTGTAATAACCATCACGGATTATTTGGTTTATTATGATGAACTCCAATTACTTTCCAATACTGGATTATATAGTATAAACGGAGGAAAACAAACAAGTGGTACTGTTACCATTGGTGCTGATGTTTTTCTTAGTGATGGAGTAATACTAAACACAGGTTTGGGTCTCGTAGGACCACCGAACCTAACTTTAGGATTACAGATGAATTTGAATGATTAAAAATAAACCCTCAGTGACCCTGAGGGTTTTTCTTTTGAGATTGTTCTGTTATATTATATAAAAAAAAGTATGGTAACCTTGTATTACATTTTTGGTTTTCTTGGACTTTTACTGGGGTCTTTGATTGTCGGTGAGGTAATAACCTCATATTTTCCATCTTCTAAATTTGCGAAGTGGTGGAGAAACACAGTCATATCCCAATGTCAGGATTGCGAATAAAATAAAAATAAAAAAAACTAATGAAAAAACTAACCCTATTTCTATTAGGGATGGTAATGGAAAGATTGAAAAAGTTTTTGTAAACTAAGAAATAATCCTCACTTCGGTGGGGATTTTTTTTTATATTTGCATTGTGAATATATTCTTTTTAGATTGGGACGTGGAGAAAAATGCTCAATACCACTGTGATAAACATGTGGTAAAGATGATATTGGAAACCGCTCAGTTGTTGTGTGGTGTTCATCATATGACTACTCATGACACCTCACATGTGCCGTACAAGTTGTCACACAAGAATCACCCATGTGCGATTTGGGCTCGAGAAAGTTTATCTAACTATCTTTATTTGGCAGAATTAGGTTTAGCTTTGAGTGAGGAATACACTTTCCGATATGAAAAAAAACATAAGTCTCAACAAATTATTGAATGGTGTTTGTCTAACCAACCAGGAATTGATGATAAAGGTTTTACCACACCTCCCAAGGCGATGCCAGAAGAATACAAGGTTGATGACGTAATAAATTCATATAGAAATTATTATTTGGGTGCTAAGAAAAGTTTTCTAAGTTGGAAAAAAAGAGAACGCCCCGAATGGGTTATTCTATAACGTTGTCATTCCAAGAAGTGGTGATTTTTTCAAAGTCCAATTCGACGCCTATAGTTTCAGAGTCATAGGTTTCATCATCTTGAAATTCAGGATCATAATCCCAAACATTTTCATCAATATCTTGTTTTAACTCATCTGAAAAAGACCTTAGGACTGGAAAAGTTATTGTGTATTCCGCACTTACCCTACGTATTTCTCGTGTCGTTACGTTGGCTTCTAAAGTCATCATTCTCTCGAACTTTTCAGGAAATTCATTATTACTAATTTTATCGTAATTTTCGATTGAATAATTGAGATATTGACTATCAATTCTCTGAGGAACATCGATCCCAACCAATTTTGCAGATGTTTGAACCATCTTTGAAATCAGCCCTGCGGATTGGATATCTACTAATTCTTGAAATAGTTGTTGTTTAGAAAATCTTTTTACTAAGACCCTCATAATCATCTGTTCCTTTTTTGTAGGTGGAATATTTTTCATATATTTGCAGTATCAAATATAAATACCATGTATAAAGTAAAATTTGTTGACCAAGAAGGAAACAAAAGAACTGTCTATATTAATGAACGTCAGGCTTGGTTGAACTTTGGTAATTTTGCGGGTATGGGTAAGTTTTCCAAACTTAAAATTTCTCAAGTTCCTGATCAGAAAGATTTGGTGAAGTAAAAAATTTGTAGTATATTTGTCATATGAAAATCGCACACAACATTCGGATTCTTCACGACACCATGGGTGAACTCGTAAACGAAACTTTCGTAAACTACGAACAGTTCTCGATCTTCCTAAAGTTGATCGATGGATGTCTCGCCCACAAAGAACACTTTGATTTCTTCAATGGTTCTGATTACTTGGTACACATCCCTTACCGAGTGTTGGTTGATTCAATCATCCTTACTAAAATGGATGACATGGGAGCCATCGAGATGGCTAAGTCTAAAATTGAAGCATTGGTTACCAAGTCATGAGTAGTTTTTGGAGATTCATGGGAGGTCTGTTGGTAGGAGCGGCGGCGGGCTATGTTATAAATGAGGAGTATAAAAAACGCAGGAAGAGCCCGCCGCCTTCAGTTGTTGGACAAACCAAAGAGTCTAAGACAGAACCAGTAAAATCTAAAGAACAAAGTGAGACAGGTATGATCGAAAACTTGATCCGAGAATACGAAGCGAAAAAAAATCGTACACGTCAACAAAACGATACACTTGATCTCCTGAGAATAAAACTTAAACAACTAAAATCACAATAACATGGAAGATATTGGAATTTTTGGGATGATAGATTTTTCAATTGCTGAAGATCTTGGAGTTGACGTTGAAACATATAATGATGTTATCGAAAATAAATGTACATATTGGGAAGCACTTTATATTGTTACAGTATTTTTTGATCAAAGATATGAAAAAATGGAAAACGCCAGGCACATCTTCAACAAAAGAATGAATAATGGAAACCATTGAAGATATTATCAAAAATAAAAAACCACACCCATTCAAGGGATATAAATGGACAAATAACTATGGTCCATGGATACTTTCTGTTGTCGGTGGTGATGGATCTTTATATGGTGATTTTCAAGAAACATTTGAAGTTGCAATTATCGATCGAAGAAGTGGAAATTTTGTAACTCGTTTGTTTTACGGAGGTACTGAGGATGTGTTATCTTATTTACCTGGTGAAGAAGTGAATAAAATAATTACTATGTTAAGTGGAGTCCCCTCTCTTAAAACTGGGGTGGTGGATGCTGACATACCTGTCAGCCCTAAAGGTCAGAATAACATCTGACCTTTTTTATTTTGAGTATATTTATGATTATGGGTAAAGAATATATTATCAACGAAACACAATTGAAAAAAATTGTTGAAAACATGAAGTCAGAAACTAATGAGGGGTCTGACGGGAATTACATGGCCAAACAACAACTTTTCACTATTGCAACTGCTGCTTACAAAATGTGGGAGACTATGGAAGATGGGGAGGAGTTAGAAGATTGGATGTCCTCGAAAATTGCCCAAGCCGAACAAAGCGTTGTTTCAGCATTCAAAGCTTATATGTATGATGAATTCGAAGACAAACGAAAAGAGGATATTTAAATTTTTATCATTCTGAACCCCGAAAGGGGTTTTTTTATTTTATTTTATATGTATTATTTAACATAAACTCTCAAACAAAAAATAACTATGAACTTAGAAGAAGCTAAACAAGTGTTGAAGGCTCATGGAAGGGCAACTTGTCCATGTAAGTACAACAACAGTGCTGCTAATATGATCGAGGAAGCAATCAAATTAGTACAAAAACAAAACCTGCAACAATAAAATGACTAACGAGGAATTCGTTGAGGAGGTTTATTATTTGGCACACAAAAAAGGTGTTCTGAATGAGTTCAGGGACGAGGTCACCAAAATAAAAACAAGTCATCAAAAAATGTCATTGTATGACGCTGTGGAAATTGTACAACGTAAATTCAATTTATCAGAATGAATAATTTAGATACTAGATATCAAGCATTACTCGAAGACATTCTTTATTGGGGTGTAAAAAAAACGGATAGAACTGGAACTGGAACTGTTTCAGTATTTGGTAGACAAATTCGACACAATATGAGTGAAGGGTTTCCTTTGCTAACCACCAAGAAGATGGCGATCAAAACGATGATGACCGAACTGAAGTGGTTTCTCAAAGGAGATACCAATATCAAGTACTTGGTTGATAACGGATGTAATATTTGGAATGGGGATGCTTATAAAAACTATTTCAATAATTTATCAAAAGACACAGATGTATTTGATATCCTTACACAGGATAAGTTTATTGAGAAAATCAAAAGTGACAACCACTTTGCTCAGAAGTGGGGTGAGTTAGGACCAATTTACGGTAAGCAGTGGGTAAATTGGGGTGGATTTGATATTGTAAGTGGTGAAATAAACGAAGGTTACAATAAAGGAGTAAATCAGATTCAAAGTTTAATTCATGACCTAAAAACAAATCCTGACTCGAGAAGATTAATGGTTTCAGCTTGGAACGTTGGGGAATTGAATCGGATGGTTCTCCCACCATGTCACTATGGGTTCCAAGTTTATACTCGTGAATTAAATTTGGATGAGAGAATAGACATTTATAATGGGGGTCGAATTCCAATGAACCAAAGTAGTGATTATTTCCATGAACACATGGATATGTATGGTATTCCTCGTAGAGCCATATCATTGATGTGGAATCAACGATCTGTGGATACTTTCTTAGGTTTACCATTCAACATAGCATCTTACGCTACATTACTTTTGTTAATTGCAAATGAAGTAGAGATGTACCCTGAATCTTTAATCGGTAATCTCGGAGATACACATCTTTATTTGAATCATATCGAACAAGCTAAAGAACAAATCGAAAGAGATTCGTACAACTTACCTCAACTTAAACTTACTAATGTAAATTTGAAAGATGGTGAGTTCGATTGGGAACTTATAGGGTATGAATCACACCCAACAATAAAGGCACAATTATCAAACTAAAATTATGGAAAAATTAAAAAAACTTTTTAAGCCAGCATTTGGATTTGTTATCCTGAATATTATTGGTTTAGCCTTGGGTAGTATGTGGACTGACCCAGGTACCACATCAGAGTGGTATTCTTCTATTTATAAGGCTCCTTGGACACCACCAGGATGGGTATTTGGCGCGGCTTGGAGTATTATTGCATTTACTTTTGGTATTTTCATGTCACTCATTTGGGTCAAAAAAAATTTAGAAGCAATTGCGTTGTTTATAACTTCATTTATTTTAAACGTTCTGTGGAATCCATTTTTCTTTTACTTACATTGGGTTTGGATTTCATCAATTGTTATTATTTTGTTGGGTATCAATATCTTTGCATTGATTCATTTAGCTCGAACACAGTATAGTTGGAAAATTTCCTTTTGGGCTTTCCCATATGCTATTTGGTTGATTGTTGCAACATCCTTAAACTTATATGTTGCAATAATGAATTAATTATGAAGATTGAAAAAGGACCGTTAGAAGACTTATATATCTTCACTCCCACAATTCACCAAGACCCAAGAGGGTATTTTTTTGAAACTTATAATCAACAATTTTTCAGAGAAAAAGGTATATATACAAATTTCGTACAAGATAATCAATCTATCAGTACCTATGGTGTTATCAGGGGATTACACTTTCAAAAGGTTGCACCACAAGCTAAACTTGTTAGATGTATTGTTGGTAAAGTTTGGGATGTTGTTGTTGATCTTAGAAAAAACTCACCGACATATAAACAAAGTTTCGGAGTAGAATTATCTGAAGATAATATGGTTATGATGTTGGTACCCAAAGGGTTTGCCCATGGATTTGTAACACTATCAGATGTATCAGTATTTAGTTACAAATGTGATGAAATTTATTTATCCAACCAAGACGGTGGTATTGTCTATAACGATGATGAATTTAATATTGATTGGAAAGTAAGTAATGAGTCTATAATCCTTTCAGAGAAAGACAGAGGACTACCTAAGTGGAATGAAATTGAAAAGTTCGTTAATTTTTAGACTTAGAAAGTATATCTAAAAATTCATACATTTCCATATCTTTACTCATGGATGATCTCTGTAACCCTCTCATGATAATGGTATTATTTGGGTTTGTAAGTTTTGTAGTAAGCTCATCCAAATTAGTTGTTGAAAACAATTCCTCTAATTTTTTCTTCAAGGATTCATTACTCAATAAAAATTGTTTAATGGATGTTGGATTGTTTTCTCTGAAAAGTATTTCTAAAGATTGATCTTGGGTTTGTTCAGATAAACCGAACAATTCTCTCATTCTTCGTAAATCGTGGATAATTTGATCGTTCATCGATTTTTGTGATATGTTAATCTTTTTATTTCTGTTATATCCGTTTTAGGTTTTTTGAGACCCAACCAAATCAAAATTTTATTCCAAAACATAATCAGTTTTTATTAATAAATACTTAAAACTTGAATATAGTGATAATCTAATTATACTTTTATAAAAATACAAAAAAATGGAAAATTCAAACATAAGTAATGAAATCGATTGGAAAATTCCTGCATTGATTTTTGCAAGAACTATCAATCTTATACTTGAGGAAAGTCAAGGTGTTGTAGTAAACTTAGATGATAGTACTACAATTTCTGGGCACGAAGATGTGGAGCAAGTAATTGTCTATAAAAAAGGTGGTGAGATCCACATTGCACCTGCTGAGGAAAAGTTTGATGAGGGTAGTGTTTTGAATTTGAATATTAGTGAATAGTCATTTGACTTTTTTTTAGAATTTGATATAATTATATTCACAAATAAAACAAATAATTTTTCACTATGAAAAACATCATGATGTCTTTGGTGGCTTTGTTTATCTTGGGTTCTTGTGCAAACGAGGTGGTAGAACCAACAGTTGAAGAAACTGTTGTTGATACTACTGTTGTAGTAGAGGAAGAAGTAGTTACTGAAGAAGTTGCTATCGAAGAGGTAGAAGCTGAAGGCGAAATGGCTATGGAAGAGTAATCCACAGTCAAGATCCGGAAATAAAAGGTCAGATTATATCTGACCTTTTTTGTTTATTTTAAATCGAGAATCATATATCTTTATAAAAAAAAACATGAATAACGAAGCTAAAGCTCAAGAGTACAGAAATTTGATGTTTCAATACGATCTGTTGGAAAACAAGGTAAATGAAATAAAATCCCTAAATTTCGAACTTAGTCCACAACACGAGGCTGAAATTAGAAATTTAAAACAAAGACAGTCACAGATAATGTCCAAGGTGAATTCAATGTTGCAATAAGTTTATGGTTGTTCTTGGAATATCTCCCAATCACGATGCATCGTTATGTATTGTCAAAGATGGTAAAATTTTGGCAGCAATAGCTCGTGAAAGATTCAGTAGAATAAAGAAGGATCGGTTTATAACTGCCAAAATGGTCGAACGACTTTTGGATATGGCTAACCTTAGCTTAGATGATATTGATTGTGTTGGGATTACATATTGGTTCGAAAATAGAATGGAATGGAAAACAGAGTTGGACGAACTCAAAATTTTTGTACCACATGACCAAATGTTTGTGTTCGATTCGAGTTTTGTTGCTTCAGGAGAACACCATTATAATAAAAAAGAACTCCACCATTTTGAAAATTTGGGTTATGAAATTACTGAAGACATTATATTTTTAAATCCTCCTATCACTTCTCGTTCGTTTGACTTTATGAAGATGAACGTATTGATTGCGGGTAGGATTTTTCCCGGGTTTTTTATAAATCACCATGTTGCTCATGCCGCTTCAACGTTCTTTACCTCAAATTTCGAAAAATCAGCAATTTTTACACTTGATTCAACAGAGGCAAATCCATATTCATCATCTTACTTCGGTTATGGTTTCAAAAATAAAATGGAAACACTTTATTATCCAGGTGTACAAGTGGCTCATGCTTATGGTATGATCACTGAATTGATTGGTTTGGGACCTGGTTTGCAAAGAGCTGGCGTTATGATGGGTCTAGCACCTTATGGGGTTGTAGATCCTGATGTTGCAAAAAACATTGAAGAATACACTAAGAGTTCTTGGGAAAGATTTGATGGTGGTGATGATTGGCGATGGGTTTATAGAATGTTTATGAATATTACTGGTAGAATATTGTATAGTTCGGGAAGAAATTATGCTGATTTTATGGACATGGACTTTAGATTCGATCATCAGGAGAATTTTCAATCTGATGGGACTGAAGCAATGAATGTGGCCGCAACCATGCAGTATATTTTTGAACAAACAATATTCAAATTTGCTAATAAACTGTATGAAGATACCAAAAAAATTAATGGTGGGAATTTGTGTCTTGCCGGTGGAGGATTTCTAAACTGTACTACAAATGGGAAAATAAAAAGTAATACTAAATTTACAAACGTTTCACCCTACCCTGGAAGTGGAGATGATGGTTTGAGTGTGGGTTGTGCATTATATGTTAGTCATCACATATTGGATGTCCCAAGAGTGACTATGAAATATAGTGATGTTGTTTATTTAGGGGGTTCATATGAAACACCTGAAGGAGGTCTTGAGTTAGATATGGATTTCATCGCTAGAGAGCTTGAAAATGGTAAAGTGGTTGCTTGGTTCCAGGGACGATCAGAGTTTGGACCAAGGGCTTTAGGTAATAGAAGTTTTCTTGCCAATCCCAAAATCCCAACGATGAGAGATTATATTAACTTCGAAATCAAAGACCGTGAATGGTTTAGACCTTTCGCACCTGCGGTTTGTGTGGAGAATGTTAATGAGTATTTTGATATTGATGGTGAGTCTCCGTATATGTTGAAAATTTGTAATGTGATTACAGATCAACTTCCTTCCATTACTCACGTAGATGGTAGTGCAAGGGTACAAACAGTTAGATATGAAGACAATCCCAGATTCTATGAGTTATTGAGAAATTTTGAAAGATATTCAGGTGTACCTGTTTTATTAAACACCTCTTTGAATTTACGTGGAGAACCGATTGTCGAGACACCTGAAGATGCTATCCAATTGTTCAATAATTCCAAAACAGATATCTTGGTAATCAATGATTCTATGTGGATTAAGTGATATTTATATTACACAGCCTCCCTGTTTCAGGGCGATTTAGGACCGTTATCGTTTCGGTAACAAATGAAAGGGGAATTCGCTACTCCCCTTTTTTTATTTGGAAAAAAGTTGTATATTTGTGGTATGACTATTTTACTTATCCTTATCTTGGTTACCCTCCTGAGTATCAATCACAAACTCCGTAAATAAAAACAATGTGATGATAACTAAAGAACTCAACATACGAACTGTTACATCAGGTTTTGCATCACCTGCAGAGTCTTATGTGGACAAAAGGTTGGACTTGAATGACTTGATTATGAAGAATGTATATACGACATTCTTCTTTAGATATCAAGGTCCAAATGTATTTGGTGTTGAACAAGACGATATTTTAGTCATTGATAAAGCTGAAGTTCCTCAAGACGGTGATCTTGTGGTTTTGATAGATAAAAACTATTTCAAGTTACGTGAGTACCAAGGACAGGATAATGTGTGGGGGAAGGTGACTTGGAATCTGAAGAAAAAATAGAATGAAAAATTTAATTGTTATAGGTCACCCAAACGAACAATCCTTTTGTTATAATGGGATTATGAAGACCATTAGTGAAACTTTACAAGAGAACGGTGAAGAGGTTCAAATTATTGATTTGTATCGAGACAGTTACGCTCGTCCGAGAACCAATCTCATGCAAGGTTATAAAGATTTAGTGACGTGGTCAGATAGGATCTATATTATATCACCAGTTTGGTGGTTCAGACTTACACCGAGAACCGAGACATTTTTCGATGAGGTGTTTACGCCAGGATTTGCGTATAAATTCAAACCTATTACCAAAACATATGGATATCCTGAACCATTATTGAAGTCAAAAAAAGTTAGGACTTATCTCACTCACGGGGCACCTGCATTACCCGTTATGACATTATACCTCAATTCAGTCAAACTACGACTTGTTATGGGTGTTTATTCATTTGTGTTTGGATGGTTCAAGACAAAGACTCGTCAGTTTTGGAGTGTACCATTTGTTGATGATAATAAACGAAAACAGTATTTGGGTCGTGTTCGACATGATGTTCTAAATGATTTGAAAAAATGAAAAAACTGTTATATAAATTAGATGCTATTAAGTTGGGACATAAACTTCACCAACTACAAAAGAGATATAAAAGAGCTCGTCTGAATGGATATACAGATAAGATGGAAGACTATCGTCGCAGAATAGAAGAACTTCAAGAAAAACTTAGACACATCAAGGGAGAAAATAAATGAACCGTAAGATTGGTATTATTGACTGTAACAACTTTTATGTGAGTTGTGAGAGAGTATTTAATCCTATTTCCATAGGAAAACCGACTGTTGTATTATCTAATAACGACGGTTGTGTTATCGCTCGTAGCCAAGAAGCCAAAGACTTGGGTATAAAGATGGGTGAACCATTCTTCCAACGTAGAGAGTTTATGGACGATCATAAATTCTGTGTATACTCCTCAAATTATAACCTCTACGGTGATATGTCTGACAGGGTGATGTCAGTGATCAAACAATACTCAAACGAGGTGGAGGTGTACTCTATTGATGAATCCTTCGTAGATTTTTCTAATATACCTGACGATCAACTAATGACTCGTCTTCGGTTTATTCGTGAAGAGGTAAAACGTCTTACAGGAATACCAGTATCTATTGGTGTTGGTCCAAATAAAACTTTGGCCAAACTAACTTCACATATGGCCAAACAAACAACATCGTTTGATGGTAT
>Ga0208161_1000556_pt1 | contig 21020 bp, 25 predicted proteins | sample CB_VirMetaG_3_FD_184538 | JGI IMG/M metagenome (GOLD analysis project Ga0208161, IMG submission 184538) | Freshwater to marine saline gradient viral communities from Chesapeake Bay - CB_1508_1S Viral MetaG (SPAdes) (version 4) | ecosystem: Environmental > Aquatic > Marine > Coastal | place: USA...
AGGTAAGGAGATGAAAGAAACTATGAAATCAGAAATGGAAGAAGCAATGTCCGATGAAATGGAAGAGGCTTATGACATGGATGAAGAAATGGATCTTGATGAAATCCTTGCTGAACTCGAGAAAGAACTTGAGGAAACTAATATTGATCCAGGTGTTGAACCTAAATCATTCCTTAAGAAAAAACCAGATGTAGCACAACTTGAAGAAGAAGAACTTACTGAAGGTGAAGACATGACTGAACAGGAAGATGAAATGGAAATGGATTCTGAAATGGAAGGTGATGAAGAAATTGATTTAGAAGATATGTCTGAAGAAGATCTTAAGTCTTTTATCGAGGATGTAATTAAAAGCATGGTTGAAGCTGGTGAATTAGAAGCTGGAGATGAATTTGAAACTGAAGGTGAAGAAGCTGAAGGTGAAGAAGAAATCGAAATGGAAGATGAAGCAGAAGAAATCATGGAAGGTGAAGAAGAAATGGAAGAAGCTCTTGATTTGGGCATAACAGATGCTGAATTTATAGCGTCATTGCTAGGAGGAGTTGCTTTAGTAGGTGGTATTGCTGCTGCTGAAGCAAGAAAAGAACTAGCTGCTGCTGCTAAAAAAGGAAAAGATGCTGTTGCTGCTACAATGAAAAAGCTTTTAGGTAAAGGTGATGTTGCTGAAATGGAAGAAATAACAACTGAAGTTGAATCATTGAAAAATGAAATCAATGAAGTGAATCTTTTAAATGCTAAATTACTTTACTTAAACAAAATCTTCAGAATCAAAAATCTAACAGAAAGCCAAAAAGCAAAAATTATTCCTGCTTTTGATAAAGCTACTACTGTAAAAGAAGCAAAACTTATCTTTGAAACAATTTCTGAAAATCTCTCAGATTCAAGAAACCCAATCAAAGAAAATCGTTCATTAGCTTCTAAGCCTGTAGGAGTTGCTCCTAAAAAGGAAATGATTTTAGAAGTTGATTCTCAAGTTGCTAGATGGCAAAAGTTAGCTGGAATTAAAAATTAAATTAATCTAAAAACAAACAAACAATGTCACAATTAAATTCTCTTTTAGAAAGCGCTGCTGGTTCATGGAAGAGCCTTCAGAGCGATGCTGCTAGATTAGCTAGCAAATGGGAAAAGACAGGTTTACTAGAAGGTCTTGGAAACGAGACTGAAAAGAATAACATGTCTATGATCCTTGAAAACCAAGCAAAACAATTAGTAGTTGAATCTTCACTTTCAGGTGGAGGTACTGCTGGTGGTACTTTTACTGCTGGTACAGGTGAACAATGGGCTGGTGTAGCTCTTCCACTTGTACGTAAGGTATTTGGTCAGATTGCTGCTCAGGAATTCGTTTCTGTACAGCCTATGAACCTACCTTCAGGTCTAGTATTCTACTTAGACTTCCAGTACGGTACTGCTAAAAATCCATTCTCTGCAGGTGGTGATGTATATAGTTCAGGATCTATGTATGGTTTAACTGAAGGTACTTCTGCTCCATCAGAAGGTATCTATGGTGGTGGTAGATTCGGTTATTCTATCAATAACACTGCTTCAGTATTTACTGCTACTGTAGCTACAGCTTCTTGGGCTGATTTGAATTTCGATTCAAACTTCTCAGCTTCTGCTGCTGCTGAGGCTTACAAGAAAGTAACTATTGATATGTCAGGTACTAATGCTGATCTTAAAGCTGCTCGTGCTTTCGTATTAACTTCAGGTTCATTAGTAACTGTTAGTCCTAACTTTACTTCAGTAAGTGGTAATAGTGTAACATTTATTACTGATGGTGGTAATGAAACTGCTGCTTATGCTAACACTGCTGTTACATATTCACTTCAACCAGTAGATAATGCTCGTGGTGATTTCGAAGATGGTAACACTACATTGAATGGTCTTAACTCAACTATCTCAATTCCTGAGGTAAATGTTAAGTTAAAATCTGAATCAATCGTTGCTAAAACTCGTAAATTAAAGGCTGTTTGGACTCCTGAGTTCGCTCAAGATCTTAACGCTTACCAATCATTAGATGCTGAAGCAGAATTAACTTCTATCATGAGCGAGTACATCTCATTAGAGATCGACCTTGAAATTCTTGATATGTTGATTACTTCAGTACCTGGTGGTAGTGTTGAGTACTGGTCAGCTGAAAACAACCAAGCTATCAACGCTGGTGCAACTGCATTCTCTACTTTAACTTCAGGTTTCTATAACACACAAGGTCAATGGTTCCAAACTCTTGGTACTAAAGTACAGAAATTGTCTAACAGAATTCACCAATTAACTCTTAGAGGTGGTGCTAACTTCATGGTTGTTTCTCCAACTGTAGCTACAGTTATTGAATCAATCCCTGGATATGCTGCTGATTCTAATGGTGATGCTGCTCAAATGAAGTATGCATTTGGTGTACAGAAAGTTGGTCAATTAAACGGTAGATACCAAGTTTACAAGAACCCATACATGACTGAAAACCAGATCTTAATGGGCTTTAGAGGAACTCAATTCCTTGAAACTGGTGCTGTATTTGCTCCATATATTCCATTAATCATGACTCCTCTTGTATACGATCCAGATACATTTACTCCACGTAAAGGTCTCTTAACTCGTTATGCTAAGAAGATGATTCGTCCGGAATTTTATGGTTTGATTAAGGTTGCTGGATTGAACACTATCTAAGTCATTGACTTAGTTCATCCATAAAAAGAAAGAGGCGCGTTTTGCGCCTCTTTTTTATATGTATAACCGACCCGAAAATTCTGGACTATGAAACAATGTAAAAAATGTAATGTAGAAAAATCTTTAGATCAATTCTATAATAAAAAAGGAGAACCTGATGGGAAGCATAGATATTGTAATACTTGTATGAGGCAAGAAAAAAAAGAATATTATAATCGTACTAAAGATGAACGTATCGACTACTACAAAAAATATAGAGCAGAAAATAAAGAATATTTTAATAAGTATTCTAATAACCATTACCATACCAAAAAAGAACTTTATAGAGAATGGAATAGAGAACAATATAAATCAAACCCAGAATTTAAACTAAAACATTTAGTTATAGGAAGAATTTATTCAGCTTTACAATCTTATCAAACTTTAAAAAATGATAAGACTGTTGAGTATTTAGGATGTTCAATAGGTGAATATTATGAGTATTTAAAAGGTATGTTTAATGAAAATATGAATTGGGATAATCATGGGGAATATTGGGAAATAGATCATATTAAACCAATTGATGCTTTTGATTTAAATGATGAAAAACAGTTATATGAGGCCTTTCATTATACCAATACTCAACCTTTAGAAAAAACTCTAAATAGAGAAAAAAGTAACAACTTTTAACATTCTATTTGGTTACCTGAGGAATTGTTTGTATATTTACACAAATAAGAAAAAATAAAGGTTATGAAAGTAGGAGATAAAGTTTATACATTAGAACGTCCTGGTCAACTTTTTACATTAGTTTGGTATAAAAAAGGTGATAATACTTGTGCTGTTGCAAACGAGCGTTCAAGATTTGTTGTAAAAACTTCTACTTTAAGTTTGGCTATTTAAAATATTATTCGTACATTTACATATAAAGAAATAAAAAATAAAGGTTATGAAAACAATTATTAGATTTTACGAAGGAAGTAATAAATACAGTGAAAAGGAATTAGCTGATAAATCTATTGATAATCTTACTCGATTAGCATCTGGTATATTGAATGAATTGAACCATCAATATAATTACAGACCAACCAATGAATGGTTATGGGCTGAATGTATTGTTACTGTTGATGATAAGGTTATAGAACAATACAGAATTAGTCGTATAACCAAAAATCAATTAAGGTTACTTGATGTATTAGAAGGAATGGATGAAATTAAAATCCCAGTCTACCCTGATATTAATTTAACTTTTATTGCAAAAAGCTAAAAAAAATTTGGTTATCCAAGGAATCATTCGTATATTTATGTTTTAAAGAAATAAAAGTTATGAAAAATCAAATTAAAAGAGGTCGTCCACGTAAAACTCAAATAGTAAAAACATTTAATCCTTCATCTGTTAAATTATTTAGGGGTTCGGATTTAAGCTTTAATACTAGTTTATTCATCCCTTTAAAAACCAATCGTGAGATTGATGTTATACTTTCAACTGAAGGTGGATTAATGCCAGGTACTAATATGGTATTTGTTGGTGGTCCAGGTTCAGGTAAAAGTACTGTTACTTTAGATATGTTATCAGATTTTACTAATAAAGGTTATAAATGTTTATTTGTAAGTGGTGAAATGGATGAAATTGCTCATTACAAGTATTGTAAGCGTTTACCTAAATTTCAAAATGTTCAAACTTTATTTTTGAAAAACTATGCTGAAACTGTAAAGGAAACTTTAGAGTATGTTTTTGATCAAGGTTATGATGTAATTGCAATTGATTCCCTTGCTGAAGTAATTGAAATGGTTAAAGATAATTACCGAACTACTGAAAGTGCAGCTGAAAGTTGGTTGCTTAACTTACAAGATAAGCATAAAAAAGGTGAAAATAAGTGTTCATATTATACTACTTTCATTAATATTCAACAAGTTACTAAAGCTGGTGATTTTGCAGGATCTAACCGCCTTAAACACATGACTGATGCAATGTGCCACATTGAACGTAGTAAAGATGGTTTAGAGCGTTCAATTCATTTTAGTAAAAATAGGGATTGTGATAAGGATTTTAAAATGTATTTTTCAATCCATCGAGATACAGTTCATTATTCATACGAGTTTACTAATGACTAAAATTAAATAAAATGAAAAATTTAAATCTAATACCACTAAATAACGACCTTAATAAGTTACAAGGTTTTATTCCTTCACTTGATAAAAATTGGAGGAATTCACAACGAATTAAATCAAACCCATATCAAATTGAAACGCTTGATGCTATCTCAGATTTACAAAAATATGGATGGAAGATCTCAGGAGCAAGAGAGGTTAGAGATAAACGTTCCTATAAAGTTTCAAACCATCTAATTAAATTAGATCATCCTGATTTTCAAATTAAAAATAAATCAGGTAACTCTGAAGCTATAGCTTCAATGAGATTATATAATAGTTGTGATGGTTCTTCACCATTAGAGATGGATTTTGGTGTTTTTCGTCAAATATGTTCAAATGGCATGGTAGCTAATACTTCCTATAGCAATTATAAAATTCAACATACTGAAAAAGGGAATAGTAAAGTTCATGAAATTTTAATGGATGCTAATATTCAAGCTAATTTAGTAATAGATGAATTTAATAAACTTAAAAATGTTGAATTAGATCATATTAAAGCTATAAAATTAGCTTCAGATGCTGCTCGTATTAGATTTGGTAATATATCTAATTTTGATGTAAATCAACTATTGGAACCTGTTAGAGTTGAAGATACTGATAATGATGTTTGGACTGTATTCAATCGAATCCAGGAAAATTTAACACAATCTAATAGATTGATAGATAGAGATGGATACGCTATTTCAGGTGTTAATTCAGTTAAGGAAGATACTCGAATTAATAAAGCATTATTTGAAAAAGCTTATGCGTTAGTTTAAAATACTTTATTTTTATTTCTTTAATTAAGGGCTTAGATTTTATATCTAAGCCTTTTTATTCAATATTTATTAGAAATAAATAAATTTAGTTCTTTATGGCTTCTAATCATCATACCGATGAGGTATTTAAACAAAAGAGGATACCTAAAAACCCTATTAAATTTAAAATTCAATTAAATGAAGAACAAAAATTAGCAAAAGAAGAAATAATATCAAATACTCTTACTTTATTAGCTGGTTCTGCAGGTTCAGGTAAAACCCTATTAGCATGTCAAATTGCATTAGATGGTCTCTTTAGAAGACAATACGAAAAAATTATAATCACCCGTCCTACCGTTTCAAAAGAGGACATTGGTTTTTTACCGGGAGATTTACGTGAAAAAATGGACCCTTGGGTACAACCTATCTATCAAAATATGTATGCTTTGTATGATAAGGAAAAAATTGAAAAGTACATTGAAAATGGTCAAATAGAAATTGTACCTGTTTCATTTATGCGAGGTAGAACATTTTTAGATTCTTGTATTATTGTAGATGAAGCCCAAAATGTTACTCATGAACAAATGGAAATGATTGTAACACGATTAGGTTTACGTTCTAAAATGATTATTTGTGGAGATGATCATCAAGTTGATTTAAAATCTAGAAAAGATTCTGGTTTTAGATTTTTATACTCAGCTGCTCGCAAAATTAAAAATATGTGTGCTATTACTTTAAAACAAAATCATAGAGATCCTATAGTAAGTGAGTTAATTGAATTTTATGAAGAGGCATCTGAGATAGGAATAATATCAGGTAGTAAAAAATAAAAGGGAAACCATCTTTTTTAATATTTATAAATAAAACTACGATGGCTAATATCTCAATTTATAATGGTAATCCTATTTTTACATCAGGTTCAATTACACCTTTTGGATTTTATGATAGTGATACCGATTTCCAAATTGATGCTGTACGAGTAGCTAAATTTTGTGCTAATAGATTAGGTTATCCTATAGTTGACATTGAATTAGATTCAGGTTCATTTTTTACAGCGTTTGAAGAAGCTGTAACTGTATATGGGAACGAAGTTTATGCTTATAAGTTAAAAGAAAATTATTTATCAATAGAAGGAGTTAGTACAGGTTCAAACTTAAATGATAAAATTATAAATGATACTCTAAGTAGAATTATAGCTACTTCTCAACAGTATGGGATTGAAGCTATGTCTGGGGGTAATATTGAACTTTATGAAGGTTTAATTAATTTAACTGAGAGTATTCAAAACTATGATTTAGATGCATGGGCTGTTGAACAAGGTCACACTACTGGGGATATAGAAATTAAAAGAGTATTTTATGAAGCTCCTCCTGCAATTGTAAGATATTTTGACCCTTATGCAGGTACAGGAACAGATTTACAAGGTTTATTGCAAACTTTTGGATTTGGTAATTATTCTCCTGGTATTAACTTTTTATTAATGCCTGTAAGTTATGATATTGCTAAATTTCAAGCAATAGAATTTAATGATCAGATTAGAAAATCTAATTATTCATTTGAAGTTCATAATAATAAACTAAAAATATTCCCTATACCTACAAGTAATATTGATACATTAAAAATTCAATATATCCTAAAATCAGAAAGAGCAGCTGCCGCTATTCAATCTGGTAGTGGTTTAGTAACTAATGTAGGTAATGCCCCATACACAAACCCAACCTATTCTGAAATCAATTCAGTAGGTAGAAGTTGGATTTTTGAATATACTTTAGCTTTAGTTAAAGAAATGTTAGGATATGTTAGAGGTAAATACAGCTCAGTACCTATACCAGGTGATGCTGTTACTTTAAATCAATCAGATTTAATAGCATCTGCTAATACTACAAAAGAAACTCTAATAAATAAATTAAGAGATTATTTAGATCAAACTTCTAGGGAAAAATTATTAGAATCAAGAACAAAAGAAACGGAATATAGAAAAAAAGAATTATCTGAAGTTCCATTTACAATTTATATAGGATAAAATGGCTTTATTTGGAGGTGCCAGAGATATTAGTTTATTTAGAGGTTTAAACAGAGAACTTATGGGGGATATTATTTCTCAACAGTGTGCTGTTTATAAACCTCAATTAGCAGAAACTAAAGTTAACATTTATGGTGAAACTCCGGGTGTTAGATATTTTACTGAACCTGTATTATTAAATTGTTTAATTTCTAGGGATAATCAAAATTACCCTGAAAGTGATTTAGGTATTGATTTTAATTGGGGTATTGAATTTAGATTTTTAAGAGATGATTTAGTAGATGCTAATCTTGTAGTTGAAGTAGGAGACATTATCCTATACCAAGAATCATATTATGAAATAGATTCTACTATTTCAAACCAGTATATAGTAGGTAAAAACCCAGATTACCCAAATGCTCCTAATCCTTTAGAAACCGGATTAGATCAGTTTGGTAGCAACTGGTCAGTTTTAGCTAAAACTCATATTATTCCTGCTGATAAATTAGGAATATCACCAAGAAAAGAAAGATTCTAATGAACGACAACCAAGCATCATATAATAGAAAACCTGTTCCTAAATCACAGAAGGAAATAAGTAATGGGTTTGTAGATCCTTATGATCAAAATTTAGGTAATCCTAATAATTTTGGCTCAAAAAATAGGGGTCATGAACAGTCTTTTAGAAACGATACTGTAAAACCTTTTGCTTTAGGTATTCAAGATATTGATGAATCTATAATGTATTACTTTAAAAATGTTATTAAACCATTTGTAATACAAAATGGAGAAAGAATTAATGTTCCTATTATATATGGTGCTCCCGAAAGATGGAAATCATTTCAAAAAGATGGATATTATAGAGATAAAAATGGTAAAGTAATGTCTCCTATAATTCTATTTAAAAGAAATAGTATTCAAAAAGTAAGAAATATTGGTAATAAATTAGATGCTAATAATCCACTTAATTTTGGAGTATTTCAAAAAAGGTATACTAGTGGAAATGCTTATGGTCCTTTTGAAGTACTAAATAACAGAATCCCAGAAAAAACTTATTACCCCGTTATTGTACCTGATTATGTAACCTTACAATATTCTTGTACTATACAAACTTATTATATAGAACAATTGAATAAAATTATAGAGGCAGTAAATTATGCTTCTGATAGTTATTGGGGTAATCCTGAAAGGTTTAAATTTAACGCACGTATAGATTCATTTAATACTATAAATGAATTAAATGAGGGGCAAGATAGAATTGTAAAATCAACATTTGATTTAACTCTTAATGGGTATATTATACCTGATACTATTCAAAAGAATTTAAATGCTATTCACAAGTTTACTGATAAAGCTAAAATTATATTCTCAGTTGAAGCTACTTCAGATGCAAGTATATTTGAAAAAGGTGAAGTTGAAACAAGAGGAAATAGAACAGTTGTTACTAATTCTTCTACAAGTGGTAGAAATAAAGAGGCACAAAATAGATCAAATACAATAGGATAATAAATGGCTAGAGGAGCACGTGTAAGATTTTTAGATCAAGTTAGTATTTCTTCACCTCAAACTACAACAGGGGGTGGAAGTGGTGTTACTATTACTAACAATGATGTTTCTGGAAGAATCCTTACAACTTCTGGTGAAGATAATACTATTAATGGTAACACAGATATAATATTTGTAGGGGGTAAATTGGGTATAGGAACCTCAGGAGCAACCCCTCAAGCAGTAATTGAAGTAAATGGTGTTAATACAGATTTACTTTTAATAAGAAACGAAGATGGTAATGGTATAAAATTTACATCTGAAGGAGTTTTACAACTTTTACCTTATACGGGTTCTGCTACTCCTATTGAAGGAGGAATTATATATAGTGGAAGTGAATTTTATATAGGAATTTAATATTTATAACAAAACAACAATTTTAAAATAAAATAAAATGCCAAGTTGGAAAAAAATTATAGTCTCAGGTAGTGCTGCTGAGTTAGCTCAATTAAACGTTGGAAGTAATCAACAAATTTCCAGTTCAGCTGAAGACACATTCTTAAGTGGATCTTTTAGTGGTTCATTCCAGGGTGATGGTTCAGGGTTATCTGGAGTATCAGCTACATTCCCTGTTACTGAAAAAACAGATTTAGCAAATACTGATAAATTTTTTATTAATGATGGTACTAGTAAATTTGTTACTTATGGTAATTTATTAACAGATTTAGCTGGTACTAATTTAGCAGTAGAGGGAACAGATAGTTTAACATTAGCTGCTGAATTAACAGGATTATCAGCCTCAGGTTCATTTTCAGGTTCATTCCAAGGTGATGGTTCAGGTTTAACAGGTATAGCCACTACTTTAAACATTTCAGGTTCTACAGGAGGTGGTTCGGTTGATTTAAAAACTCAAATTTTAACTATTGCTGGTACTACTAATGAAATTGAATCAGTTGCTTCTGGTCAAACTATTACAATAGGTTTACCTGATGATGTTACTATAGGGAATGATTTAACTGTAACTAATGATTTAACAGTTTTTGGTAATACTACAATTGAAGGAAATTTAAATGTAAATGGTACTACAACTACTATTTCATCCTCAAATTTATTAATAGCTGATAAGTTTGCATTATTTGCCTCAGGTTCAACTTCAGCTGTTGATGGAGGTATTATTGTTCAAAGTAATGTAGCAGGTACAGGTTTAGCTTTAGGATATGATGCTTCTGCTGACAGATGGTCATTACAAGATGGGTTAGCTAATGATGCTACTTCAATTACCCCAGATGCTTATTTAGTATCAGTAACTTCAAGTGAAGCTTCAAACATTCCTGCTAATCCTAGTTATGGTGGTGAAACCACAGGATATGGTAATATGTTTATAGCTAGTGATACAGGAGATATTTATATTTACTCTTAATAAAATATAACCCCCTTAATTGGGGGTTTTGTTTTTATGTTAAAATGTTTTAGAAAAATTATGGGTTTATTAGATCAATCAAATCCCAAAATCATCAATGATGATGAGGTTAAAGTAAGTTTAACTAAACAAGAATTAGAAATACTTTTAGGCACTTTAAAAAATAGTAATTTTAAAGGAGAAGTAGTTGAAATTCTTTATAATTTAGTTTTGAAATTACAAAATGGATATTTATCATTTCCCTCTACTAATCTTAAAAATGATAAATAACCTATGGAACATAAATTAGAAAATCTTAGTATTTTAGAATTAAATACAATTCTTCAGTCTTTAAATAGTATAACTATTAAAGGATCTGATGCTCCTTTTTTAGCTAACCTTTTAAATAAAGTCAATTCTACTATTTTAAAAGCAGCTGATATTGAAAAAACACCATCCCCTTCTAAACTATCTACTCCTAAACCCAAATCCTAATATTTATAATAAATTATTGGCCCTACAATTATAGGGAAGTGGGCACAGCCATATCTGTGTAACCAACCATAATAAGATAAATATGCCGAATTGGAAAAAAGTAATAGTATCGGGCAGTGATGCTGAATTAAATAATTTAATCGTAACTGATATAACCGCATCTGGAAATATCGGTATTGGAACTCCTGATTCACAATATGATTTAACTATAAACCCAACAACAGGTAATGCATCTTTAATGTTAAAATCTGAAAACTCATTTACTTCAGAATTATTAATGCATTTTCAGGGTTATAACAATAATAATGAAATATGGAAATTATATGGGTCATCAGCTGAATCAACAGCAGGACTTTCATTTAATACAAATGCCTTTGGTGATGTAATGACATTACGAGGTAATGGTAATGTTGGTATCGGAACTACATCACCATCCACTAAACTTCAAGTAAATGGAACTGTAAGTGCTAGTAAATTTGAAACAGAAGGTCAAATATCAGCCTCATTATTTTCAGGTTCATTTGTAGGTAATGGTTCTGGTTTAATTGGAATTGTAAGTTCATCTTATGCTCTTACATCTTCATTTGCTGAATCAGTACCTGATAACTTAAAAACATATAGATTAGAATTAGGGGTTTCAAGTACATCCCCTATAACAACAGGCGAAAAAGGAAGAAAAGTTGTTCCATATAAAGGTGTAATTATAGGATGGAAATTGATAGCAGACCAATCAACTACTACAGAATTAGATGTTTGGAAAGCAAATAATAGTATCCCAACTGTGTCAGGTACAATTGTAGGTTCAGCTTATCCCTCATTAACCGCTGCAGAATTAGCAACATCTACTACATTAACAGGATGGACAACAACTGTTAATCCAGATGATGTATTTGTATTGAATGTAAACTCTAATGATAATGCTACATACATTTTATTAGAATTAGATATATTATTAACTTAAAAGAGATTGTTATGAGAAAATTAGATACTGAACCATCTTTAGTAGAAGGTAATATTATTGAAAAAGTAGGAGCTAGAGTATTATTATATGATTTAGATTCACAACGATGTGAAGTTTTATTTAAATTATTTAATAGTGAAGGTATGGTATTTTGTATGGAAATGTGGGATGTTCCCCCTACAGCTTTAGAAAATTGGGGGTATGATGATACAGTAATTTTCCAAGCAATTGCGGATTATAAAGGTTTTACATTAAAAAAATAAAGATAAAATATGTCTACTAAACAAAAATCAATAAGAGTACCTGTAAATTTTGGAAACCCGTCTGATGTTACTAATAATACATTAACTACAATTGGTTCACCAACTATTTACATACCAGAAAATAGTGGAAGTAATGTAACATTTACAAGTGTAATGTTATATTATGGTTGGGAAGATTTAGCGGCTGGTGCAAGTGTTAATATAACTGGAATACAAGGTCAACTTAGTTTATCAAATACAGGTAGTATTTCTAACACAACAGTAACCGTTACTTCAAACGGATTACTTAGTACAGCTGAAAATATGGGTGGTGTATTTGGACCTTTTGATTTTACCTCATATTTTAATGGAGGTGCTTGGTCAGGCGGTATATTATCTCAATCATGTGATGTTGATATTTTGATTAATAATACTGGAGCTACTTCTACAAATTTTAGAAATACAATTGGATGGTTAGATATTACATATGATTTTGATAGTACATCTACAACCTCAAGAATTCAAACAGTTTGTATTCCATATGAATCTTATATCACATATATTCCTACCACTGCTACTACAGTAGCAACTTTACAACAATTAACAGGTGCCGGAGGTATATTAGATGGTTATGATTCTCCTGTTTTAAGACATCGTTGGGTTGAGATAAAAGTACATGATTTTACAGGTCAAGATAATCAAACATTATCATATTCATTTGATGGAGGTGCTACAAGTAGTTTTCCTCAAATTGGAGGAACATTACAAACTGGTAGATTCCATACATATTTTGCAGATGCATCTGGATTAAATGGTGGTGGAACTCATTCATTTCAATTAGTATCGGATACTGCTAATAGATTTCAAACACCCGTAGTTAATGAATGGATTACTTTTGAATATACTACTACAGCAACTACTAAATCTATAAATTATATAGAAATGCCTGTAGAATTTGAATCATTTCCTTATGCTACTGAAGCATTAAATAGTTCATTTTTAAGAGAAATACTTTTACCCGAACAAAATATTGAAGTTATTAGTGCAGGTGTAGAAATAAATTATGTTTGTGCTTCAGGCGCAACTCTAGTACTTTTTAAAGTAGGAAATCAAGCATCATATAGGCAATATTCTGGACAATGTGTTGTAAATGCTGGTCAGAATTTATTTCAACATAGATTCGATACAGGTTCGGCTTTAGGTGAAGGCGTTGCATTAACTTCTGGATTAAATACAATACCAATATTTTTGTATATGACAACTGCACCCACTCGTACTATATCAAATGTAAGTGGTGTAGCAAAAATAGCATATTTATCTGATGTTTCTTCTACGGGTATCGACAATCATACTCAAACTGTTCGCAAAATTTTATCTCCTGCAAAATATGGAATTACTAACTTTTTTCAAAATAACAGAACAACAAATACTGGGTCATTATCTATTCCTAATAGTGATTATTACTTACAAACTGCAGGATTAAATTACCACATATTTTCATCTGCTGCGGGTAGTGCTATAACTTGTAAAGCAAGTTTATTATCAGGAGAAGGTGCAGGTGAAGGATATAGAGTTCTTTACACAGACCAATATTTTGGTGATAGTGAAGTAATGTATAGTTATATGCATGTTAGAGCAAGAGATGAATTTAAAAGATATCCTGCAGATATTGATACAAATAGAATGGATATTGAATCTAACAGAGATTATGATGTTTTAGTAGTTAATGCATTTCGTGGTATATCTGGTAATTTTGTAGCTACATATTCAGGTATTACTCATACCATATCAGGTAGTATTTCTAATAGTAGTAATAATACTTCAAGTTTACAGTTACTACAAGAAATAGATAATGAATATATTTTATTAAAAACTGGTAGTGTTGAGGGAGATGGTCAATTTGAATTTACAGCATATGATGATACTACAAATTACATAGTAACAGCTTATGTAACATCATCTTTAAAAGGTGTATCTAAATTAGATTTACCAGGAGAAGGATTCGATATAGATTTATCACCTGCTGGTGCTGGTGGAGAATTTTTCTTTTAAGAAAATATAATATTTATAATTACAAAAATAAAATAATGGAAAAAAAAGTTTTAACACAAGAAGAATTGCAAGAAATTAAGTTAATTCAAACTGAAAATACTAGTTTAATATCTCAATTTGGTGAATTAGAAGTTGTATTACAAAATTTAGCTTTAAGAAAAGAAGAATTAATAAAAAAATTTAAAGAACTTAAGGATAGAGAAGTAAAAATTGGTCAAACTCTTCAAGAAAAATATGGAGACGGAAACATTGATTTAGAAACAGGAGAATTTAGAGCTAATTAGTTTTTTTATAGAAAATATAATATTTATAACAAAACAAAATACCAAATATAAATTAAGATGGCAGAAACTTTAGTCTCACCAGGCGTTTTAGCAAGAGAAAATGATCAATCTTTTATAACAAGACAACCAACTCAAGCAGGAACTGCTATTATAGGACCAACTGTAAAAGGTCCTGTTAATATTCCTACTTTGACTACTTCATATAGTGATTATGTAAGTAAATTTGGAGAAACTTTTGTTAGTGGAGGAAGTACTTACTCATACCTAACCTCATATTCAGCATATAATTACTTTACTGAAGGAGGTACTACTTTATTAGTTACAAGAGTAGTAACTGGTTCATTCACATCAGCAACATCTTCAACAATTGCTACAGGTTCAAGTGGACCAACTTCAGGTTTATCTCCTTTCGTATTAGCTACCTTATCTGAAGGTACTGTTATGAATAGTAATTCTACTGAGGCAAGTACAGGTGCTTTAGAAAGTGGCTCTATTGATAATGTAAGATGGGAAATTCCATTTGTAAATACTTCTTCAGGTCAGTTTACTTTAGTAGTTAGAAGAGGTGATGATACTCAAAGAGAAAAATCAATCCTAGAAACATTTACTAATTTATCACTAGACCCATTCTCAGAAAACTATATTACTAAAGTAATAGGTGATACTAGAAAAACTGTAGCAGGTAGTGTTACTGATGGTTACTATATACAAGAAACAGGAAGTTATCCAAACAGATCAAATTACATTAGAGTAGAAGCTGTTAATTTTAACACTCCACGTTATTTAGATAACTCAGGAAATGCTAAGAGTGAATTTACAGGTTCTTTACCTGCAATTCAAAGTGGTTCATTTGGTGGTGCTACAGGTGATTTATTTGTAGGAGGTCCTGCTTTATTTAATGAAAATATTAGTTCAACTAACGTTCAAGGTATAAACCCAGATAACTATACACAATCAATTAGTTTATTAGCAAATCAGGATGAATTCCAATTTAATGTAATTACAATGCCTGGTTTGAATCAAAACCAACATTCAACTGAAATAGCTCAATTGATTAATATGTGTCAAGAAAGAGGAGATGCTATTGCAGTAGTTGATTTAGCTCCTTATAACTCTACAATTTTAACTTATACTGGTGAAGCAGCTGAGTTAAATTCAAGCTATGCTGCAGCTTATGCTCCATGGTTAAGAGTATCAGACCCAGGAACAGGTCAATTAATTTGGGTTCCTGCTTCAACAGTAATCCCAGGTGTTTATGCTTTTAATGATAGAGTAGCTGAGCCTTGGTTTGCACCTGCTGGTTTAAATAGAGGTGGTCTATCTACAGTAATTAAACCTGAAAGAAAATATACTCAAGCTAATCGTGATTCACTTTATGAAGGTAAAGTAAACCCAATTGCATCATTCCCTAATGCTGGAACTGTAGTATTTGGTCAGAAAACTTTACAAACTAAAGCAAGTGCATTAGATAGAGTAAATGTTAGAAGATTGTTAATCCAACTTAAAGGATTTATTTCTCAAGTAGCTGATAACTTAGTATTCGAACAAAATACTGCAGCAACAAGAAACCAATTCTTAAGTACAGTTAACCCATACTTAGAAAGTGTACAACAAAGACAAGGTTTGTATGCCTTTAAAGTAGTGATGGATGATTCAAATAACACACCAGATGTTATAGATAGAAATCAGTTAGTAGGTGCTATTTACTTACAACCAACTAAAACAGCTGAATTTATTATCTTGGATTTCAACGTACTACCAACAGGAGCAACGTTCCCATCATAAAAACAGAGATAGCAAATATTTATACGTGAATATCAAATAATATAAAATAAAATGGCAGTATTAGATCCAAACGAAATTTTTTATACAGCTTTTGAACCAAAGCAAGCAAACAGATTTATCCTTTATGTAGATGGTTTTCCTTCTTACATAATAAAAGGAATAAGTGGATTCAACATTGATAACGGTGAAGTTGTTCTTAACCACATCAATGTTTTAAGAAAGATTAAAGGTAAATCAGTATGGAGTGATGTTTCATTAACTCTATTTGACCCTATTACTCCTTCAGGAGCACAAGCTGTAATGGAATGGGTTCGTTTACACCACGAATCTGTAACAGGTAGAGATGGTTACTCTGATTTCTATAAAAAAGATGTAACAGTAAACGTAATTGGACCTGTAGGTGATATAGTTTCAGAATGGATATTAAAAGGTGCCTTTATCAAAACTGCTACTTTCCCTGAATTTAACTGGGATACTACAAATACTGCTGTTCAAATTGAAATGACATTAGGTATAGATTATGCTGTGTTAAATTTCTAAAAAGTATTTTTAAATATTTTAAGAAGAGCTTGGTTACCCCAAGCTCTTTTTTTATCATGTGGTATAACTAAAAATTAATTTATTATGTCATCACTTAAAGAATACGAAGTAGAATTTATTAAAGAAGGAGTAGCAAGAAAAGATCGATTTTATTCATACTCCCCTACAGATGCTCAAAGACAATGTCGTGAAAAATATTCACTAGCAGGAACTGGTAGAGTTAGAGAGATTTAATATGGAAACAGTTTTATTGGCTTGGGGTTTAGGGATTATTACTGTGTTTACAACAGCAATGATTTTAGCAATTTTTTGGTTAGTAAGAATGTATCAAGACCAAAGAGATGAATTAATTGATTTGGAAAAAAAGATTTATTCATCAATGGAAGATATAGATACTGATCATCTAACAAATAGAAATTCATTATCATCAAAAATTCATGCATTGAGTAATTCACTTACAGAAATGCATAAATTTCAAAATGAACAGTTAGACCAAAAAGTAAAACAAATTTATGCTGATCTTGAAGTATTAAAAGCAGAAGTAAATCGTTTAATTAGATCATATTAAAAATTTATTCTTAATATATTTATACTTGAATATAAAGTTATATTAAATAAAATTTATGGAAAATACACTAAAATTCCCTACTGAAATTATTGACTTACCCTCTAAAGGTTTAGTTTACTCACCAGGAAATCCTTTATCTGAAGGTAAAGTTGAAATGAAATACATGACAGCACGTGAGGAAGATATTCTTACTAACCAGTCATATATTGAAAAAGGTATTGTTTTAGATAAACTACTTGAATCTCTAATAGTAACTAAAATTAATATTAAAGATCTAATTGTAGGGGATAAAAATGCACTTTTAATTGCAGCTCGTGTTTTGGGTTATGGTAAAGATTATAAATTTACCTTAAAAGGAGAAGAACATACTGTTGATTTATCTACTTTAGAAAATAAAGAATTTGACACTAATCCAGGTACTAATGAATTTAATTTTACTTTACCTCATAGTGGTAATGAAATTACTTATAAAATTCTAACAGGTCATGATGAAAGTTTAATTGACCAGGAAATTAAAGGTCTTAAAAAATTAAATAAAAATGCTTCACCTGAATTATCAACTCGTTTAAAATATATTATTACTTCTGTGGGTGGTAATAGAGATATTAAAACTATTAGAGAATTTGTTGATAATTATTTATTAGCTAGGGATTCAAGAGCTTTAAGGGAACATATTAAAGAAACTCAACCTGATGTTAATTTAAATTATGTTTTAGAAGGTGGTGAGGAGGTCACTATTCCAATTAACCTTAACTTTTTTTGGCCTGACCTCTAAAATAATCCCAGAAGTAAGAAGAAATTTATTTAAACAAATTCACGAAATCGTCTTTCATGGTAAAGGTGGTTATGATTATGAGACTGTTTATAACTTACCTATTTGGTTAAGGAAATATACATTTTCTGAAATTCAAAAATATTATGAAGCAGAAGCTGAGGCCTCTAAGTCAAAGAGTTCTACTACTACCGAATTAATAGATAGTAAGGGTAATATAAATGTTCCGGCATTTGCTAAAGCTTCCAAAGAATTTTCTCCACCTACATATTCAACTAGAGCTAGCAAAAAATAATATTTTTTAATATTTATAACAAAATATTTTTTAGATGGCTACTGAAGAAGAATTAAATAGACAACGGGAATTAAATAGACTTTTACGTGAAGAAGCAACTTTAAGAGGAGAAAGTTTTGATATATCTTCCTCATTAGTTGATTCTTTAAAAGAAACTCTAGGTATTAATTCTAGGAGAACTACTTTTGATTCCAACTTATTAGGAATAAATAAAAATATTAATAAAGCTATTTTAGATCAAAAATCAGGTCTAATAGGGATTAATGAATTAAGCAAGCAAATATCTAAAAATAATTCTCTTATAGAAAAATCTCAACTAACTCAGGAGAGTTTAGGAAGATCTTTAGGAGAAACAAGAAAAAAAGAAGCTGATGAATTTGTTAAACAAGTTAACTTAGTTAGTAGTTTAAATAAAAAAATTGATGAAGAATTAGCTAAAGCTGAAAAAGGGGAACAAATTAATAAACAAAGATTAGCAGGATTAAAAGGAAGATTATCTCAAGCAGAAGCTGTTGTAGAAAATGAAGGTAAATCTTTAAACAATATCCAACAGCAATATGCTTTTAATATTCTTAATACTAAAGAATTAGAAAAACAAAATCAAAAAAGAAAAGAGGAATTAAAACTAGAGGAACAAATCCAAAAAAATTTAGGAGTAGCTGGAGATATAACAAAAGCTCTAGGACAAATCCCAGGAATAGGAAGTTTTGCAGCTAGTGCTTTATCTGAAGTTACTGATGAAGCTAGAAATATAACTGAAGAAACCGGAAAAGTACCTGGTAAATTTAGTTTAATGAATAGTCTTGTTGGTAAAGTGGGTAAAAATATAGTTACTAAAATGTTAGATCCTTTTACCCTTATAGGATCTGCTGTTGCATTTTTAATTAAAACTATAAAAGAAGTAGATAAATCAACCGAAGAAACTGCTAGAAATTTAAATTTAAGTTACCAAGAAGCAAATGCTTTTAGACAAGAATTATCTCAAGCCTCAATTATTAATGGTAACTTATTTGTTACCTCAAAAGGTTTATTAGAAACTAATTTAGCAATTAATTCTGCATTAGGAACTAGTGTAAAATTAAATAATGAAAATGTAGCCCTTTTTACCGAATTAAGAACAGTTGCAGGGTTAACAAATGAAGAATTATTAGGAGTATATAAACTTACTATAGGCACTAATAAAGAATTAGAAGGGGTTACAAGTGAAATATTAATGCAAGCTAAAATATCTTCTAATAGGTTGGGTGTTTCATTAAATGAAAAAGAAGTATTAAAGGGTATTAAAGATGTATCTGCTGCTACTACTTTATCATTAGGTAAGAATCCTAAATTAATAGCGGATGCTGTAGCTACAGCAAAATCTTTAGGTTTTGAATTAAGTCAAGTAGAACAAATATCAAATTCACTATTGCAATTTGAATCTTCTATTGAAGCTGAACTAGAAGCTGAATTATTATTAGGTAGAAATATTAATTTAGAAAAAGCAAGACAATTTGCATTAGAAAATGATATTGCAGGAGTTGCTAAAGAAATAGCAGAACAAGTAGGGAGTGCTGCCGAATTTGGAGAATTAAATAGGATTCAACAAGAAGCAATAGCTAAATCTGTAGGGTTGAATAGAGAAGAATTAGCAAAATCTTTATTTATTCAAGATCAATTAGTGGGGTTAACAGGTGATAAAGCTAAAGAAGAAGAAAGAAATCTTAATGCTTTAATTGAACAAAAAGGTTTAGCTGAAGCCCAAAGAATATTACAAGATGAAGGATTAGATACTTTAAGAGATCAAGCAGGAATGGCTACTCAGTTTAACCAAACTGTGGAAAAATTACAAGAAAATTTTACATTAGTTGCAACTGCTTTAATGCCTGTATTTGATATGGTAGCAGGTATAGTAGGATTTTTTGCAGAGATGCCGGGAGCACTTGGAGCAGTATTAGGTTTATTAGTTGCAATGAAAACAATTTCAGCATTCCTGGCAGTTAAGGCTATGATACAAGCAGTTGCTGCAATATTTACAGGAAATGCTAAATTTGGACCATTAGGAATTGCAGCAAGTATAGCGGGGATTGCGGCATTAGGAGCTGGTGTAGCAACTGCTGTGTCTGTAGCAACAAGTGCAGGTGATTTAATATCTCCTGCCCAAGGTAAAACTACTATCTCAACTAAAGAAGGAGGATTATTTGAATTAAGTGATAATGATGATGTTATGGCTGCCCCAGGTTTAGCTTCCTATATGGATTCTAAAAATAGTATAAATCCTTCCTCAGAAATAAAACCCCAAAATATAAATTTAAATAATTCTGAACTTATAGCTGAAATTAAAGCTTTAAGATCAGATCTTAAAACCCGACCTATTGAAGTAAAATCTACAATTACTATGGATGGGAAAATTGTAGCAGAACAAATTGGAAGGAATAATTCAGATGAATTAGGTAATGGTCTTAATACAAGTAACTATAACATCCAATAATATTTAATATTTATAATAAAACCTAAAACTTAACAAACCATGGCTTTAAAAGATAGTTTAAATTCAACAAATTTAAGTTTAGGTGGTGTAACACCTCCTAAATTTGGAGATACAGCTAAACAATCTGTATTACATAATGAGT
>Ga0208161_1000557_pt1 | contig 21015 bp, 45 predicted proteins | sample CB_VirMetaG_3_FD_184538 | JGI IMG/M metagenome (GOLD analysis project Ga0208161, IMG submission 184538) | Freshwater to marine saline gradient viral communities from Chesapeake Bay - CB_1508_1S Viral MetaG (SPAdes) (version 4) | ecosystem: Environmental > Aquatic > Marine > Coastal | place: USA...
AGGCGTCAACCTCATCGGTCAGTCTCAGTGAGACTCATTCCAGCGCAGTGAGTCTCAATATGAGATCTGCACTGTTGCGATGCCGTCCAGCGGCACGCCAAGGCGATGTGCGGCGCCGGCGCTGAGATCAATCGAGTTGCACTCGCACCTGTCACGGATCGGTACCACGAGCACCCGCCCCCGATGTCGCACCGTCACCCGCGTACCACATGGCAGCCACGGATGCGCTGCGGACACGCCCCAGTGCTGGTAAGTGCCGCCGCAGTACTCAACGCGGCCGTGATACCAACCGTCGTAAACAGTTGCGGTAACTGGCCTCGCCTCCGCGGGCACTGATGCCAAATGCTGAAGAATCGTGGCAAAGAAAATCAACGTGCGTTTCATGATTCAAGAATAAATAACAACAAATAAGGGGCTACTTCACCGCCAGCGCCCAGAAAGGCGCACGCGATGACTCACCCATCTCGCGCTGTAGCTCGCGATCGACCACCTTCACGACCACACCATCGGTCGCGAACGGGCGATTCCACAGCTTCCCCGCCTTCCACCGCGCATGCAGCAGCTCAACCTCCTCGATGCGGGTGGTGAGCAGCGAATCCACGCAGTCGAACCCAAGCCCCTCAAGCTGCGCCATCGCATTGACCTCTGTGGCCTCCTGGAAGGCGCCTCCGAATGCCGTGAAGGTCAAACCACCTGAACCGCCTTTCATGCGCCTTAGAGCCGTTGCTGGCGTGCTCTGGCGGCCATCGTGGCCCCACAGCTCGCCGCGCACCTGCAGCTCATCCGCGAACGGCACCGACTGAGGCACCAGCTCACACAGCACCGCCATGCAGTCACGACCGCTCCGTGTCCACGCATCACGCAGCTCACCGCCCACGTACCGCAGCCCCACCGAAGCGCCGTCGATCTTCGGCTGCACAACCACAGGCGCACCCGGCCACCACTCGCTCAGCGGGCAGTTATCAAGCGACAGCAGCGCCGTGCCACCACCGGGCGTGTGCAGCTCCGGTGCGTAGGGCGCTACAGCACGCAGCTCCTCGACCAGTGCATCGAACTCAGCGTCCGACATCACAGCCGCACCAGCGCGATACGCCGCGTCTGCCTGCCGCACCTGCTTGCGTAACGAGTCAACCGACATAACCGATAAGCGATAACGCCACGAATTATGGCGTCTATTTCAGGGCGTTGTCAAGCGCCTTGCTCAGCAGCGAGGGCAGGATCCGTTCAGCCCGATCGCGCACCACGCCCTCAAAGTCAAACAGCACCGGCACTGTCGGCTGCCGGCGCGCATATGTGAACAAAAGCTGCACGTCGTTCGACTTCGCCCGGTAAATACCCGGCTTCAACCGTCCGCGTCCGCCGGGCTTTCGGCCATCGGGCACGGAGAAGTACCGCCATTGCGAGCCTTGCTTGCCCGCTCCTGTCCCCGTCTTCAGGCCCTGCAGCGTCTGCTGATATTGCCCCGGTGACATGTTCCCGTAAGCATTCAAGCGCACACCACGACCCTGCAGGAACGGGATTGCGTAGTAGCTCGCATCCACGATCCCCAGCGCACGCACCGCCCTGGTGAAGCGTGTGATGTACGCCGGCTTGCTACCTCCAACGCCACCCTCCGCCGTCACCGGGTACAGGTAACGAGCGGGATCCTGACCTTTGGGGCCGTCTTTCGAGATCGAGACCGTCAGCTCAAGCCCATCCACCCGGTAGCGGGGGGAGCTGAGTGTGAACGGTACCGGGTTCTCGAACTTGTCGCGCATCTCACGCTGCAGCTCACCACGAAGCTGAAACCCGAGCTGCGATAGGGCCCTATTGCCCGCAAACGGAAGCTGCGCACCACGCAACGCATCGATGCGACCGATCAGGGCTTGGGCGTCGAATTCGATGGTGCGGGCCATGGGGTCAGGCTACCGAGAACCAACGGCGCGAAGGAGCTTGTTGACCTTGGCCTCACCGACGCCATAACGCTCGGTCCAGATGCGGTGCTGAGAGTTGATGAGAAAGCTCCAGCCGAGAAAAGGGTGATGGACCAGTTCACCGACATTGTTCTGCCCCATGACAGCGGCCATGAAGTAGCCGATGCCGTGTGTGAAGCCATCTCGGTAATCGATGGGCTGTTTGCGTGCGCGGAGTGCTCCGATTTCTGGGAAACCTGGCGAGAAGAAGATCGGGACCATGCCGAAGCCATCCCAGTTGACGAGGGAGTAGTCGATGCACTGAGAAACGATCTTGGCGTTGGTCTTGCGATCACGCATGCCGTCCGGGCGATCGATGCAGGGCATTTTGATTTCGATGCCGAGTGCGATGTCTGGTCTGGACCATTGCTCGGGGTTACGTGGGCGAGCGATGGCATCAATGCGAAGGCGCTTGCCCGTGGGGTGGGTGCCCCAGTGCTCAAGGGAAAGGTCGAAGTGAGGTTCGAGGACAGCGAAGACGACCTGCGCGAATTCAGCTTCAGTCAATGTTCAGCGAATAAGGACCCGCAATTGTACGCAAAAAACTCTCGATAAAAAGGTGTAACGCTCAGATTCCTTGCAGCGCAAGCGTTGTCACGGAATCGGATCGAGCGTTACAAAAGCGTTACGCCGAGATCCCTTCCAGCGCAACCGATGTCACGTTGTAACACTAAATACCTATTTAAGAACATCCCCATAAGAGAAGTAAGTAAGTAAATATGCGCGCGCATAAGGGGGTGTATCCCATGAAAAAAGCGTTACACCGTGACATCCCTTCCGCTGGAAGGAGTCTCGGCGTAACGCCACCGTTACACGACCGTTACATTTAATTCGTTTTGGCCGACATCCGTTGCGCTGGAAGGGATGTGGACCGTTACACCTTCACTCCAGGTGGGTCAATGGAATCAGAGTAGCCCTAGAAACCTTTGAACCGGGAAAACGAATGGCATCGGAGCTGGCCGAAGCGCCCAAAACCCGCTTCAGCGCTTGCTTGTGGGCTCCTCCGCTCCATGGCGTATCGCGCAGCAGAGCCTGCAAATTGGTGTTCGCGTTGGCGATCGCAAGTTGAGACTCATGAATCTTGATGCCGTAACGACCGAGGATTTTGTCCGCATCGTCTAATGAGTCTTCAATGCGTCCCAACCTGGGACCGCGAGACGCATCGATCAGCTCTAGTACAGACATACGCCTTCCGCCTGTTATCGGAATTAAGCATTCGAGGATGAAGCCGAGGCATTTGTCCTCATCAGCCCCTCGTTCGGTCCCGCTACGGGGTGACCAGTCCATGGAATCGACCCACTTGTTGGCGGTCACCTGATCGATCACGACACCGCCATTAGGGCGCAGCGAGTAGGCACCGGCGAGCAGTGTTCCGTGTTGATCGCCGAAACGCTGACCGTAATTACGCGCAAGAGCGGCCGCAAAGATCCGCGAATTTTCACGGATCGCAGGGATGCGCTGGAGCGTGCGTGCGATAAGGGCTCTGCCGTTCTCAACGGTGCAGTGCTGAGCGAGTGCTCGTTCAAGTTCCCTCCAGTGGTCTGCAGGCGCCTCTGAGGCATTACGTAGGGACAGGATGCAGAAGCGGTCCTGATCGGCGCCCTGGACGAGGGCGACGTTGATGGAAGAGACGCAGAACATGGAGCGGATCTCGTAGCTACTGGATCCGCCGGAGCTGGTGCCTTTGATGACCTTGCCGCCTTCGGAGGAAGCGATGCGAGCGAGGGCGAGGACGTTTTGGACGTTCTGCTTGTCGCGCTGTTCGTTTTGCTCGAACTCATCAAAGACGACGGGGATGGCATCAGAGCGGAGGGTGCCGCGCAGACCGGCTTCGGTGGTGCCACCGGTAGCGGCTTGATAGACGCCACCGAGAAGCGGGCGCATGAAGGAGCGAAGGATGGTGGTTTTGCCGCAGCCTTTACCGCCTGTGATCCAGATGTGAGGTCGCCACTCGAGCGCGCCACAGACGGGCGCTAGGGCGATCCAGCCCATGAGGAGGGCGGCGGAGGTGTCGTGCTCCCAGGAGAAGGTTTTGGCGATCTTGAAGAGGGCTGCTGCGGCTTCGTCTGCGAGGGGGGTATCGCTGGGGCCGTCGAGGGGTTTGGCGTGCTCGTAGCTGTAGTAGGAGCTGATGCCACCGACGACGGGTGTCTCTTTATTGTCGACGATGAGACGCATGCCGAGGTGAAAGATGACGCGATTGGCATCGACCCATGCACCGCGACCACGGATGCGGTCGTGGTCGTAGACACCTTTCTTCTGGGATTCGACGACCATCCACTCCAGAGCGGAGTCCCAGTCGACGCCTTCCTTGTTGGGGAAGTTGGACTCCCAGAAGTATTTCCCGCCGAGTGTGATGAGGTGGAGCTTGGTGTGGGAGGAGGTTGGGAGCGAGATGACCTGGGCGGTGCCGTTGGGCATGTAATAGAAGGTGCCGTGGTCGTAGCCGAGGAACTGGAAGGGCAGGAGGACGTGATGGTCGTCGCTCGGTTCCTGCTGCTCTTCGGTTAATGCTTGCTGGCAGTCTTCAGGTAGTTCGTAACCGTTCTCAAGCGCGACTTCGATAAGACGACGAATGGATGCGCGCCACTTTGTGTCTTGGATTGTCGGGATTTTCTTGTCTGGCTCCCAGAAACCTTCCGAGTGCCAGCCTGCTGCGTCGCAGATGCGGATGGCAGTGGCTTGACCGAAGTGATGTGTGATGCCGGCAAGGATGGCGAAGCACTTGATGTACATGCCAGCGCCCTCTTCACTGCGCACTGGAGCGCATTTGAGCATTTCGATTGCCAGCTCTTGTTGGCGCTCATCGGGTAGAGCCGAGAACCAGTGATGAGAGGGCTTTGCTGGAGCGTCGGAAGCGCGCGTGATCAGAGATGGCGCGCAGGCTTGGATCTCTTCTGAGGTAAAGGTTTCTTGGGTAGTGCTGTGGATGACGGCGTATTGGCCTGTTTTGGGGTGTTTGGCGCCGGGGATGCGCATGACGCGCGATGGATTGTTGATGCCTTTATCGGGCTTGGCATCGGGCGCAACGATCTCGATGGCGTTAGCGATTCTGGTTTGGAGATCGCGAAATAGACCGAGATCGATCTCTTGACCGGGCGTGAAGAGCCAGTAGTGGTGAAGTGATTTTCCGCCGGTCCATACGGTGATGGTTGGGTCGGGGAGGCCAGCGAGCTGAGGGAGTACTTCTTGCTCCTCGATTGTCAAGCCACCGTCACATTCAGCCCAGACTGCAATTGCTTCTTCGATGTGAGCGTTGGATGCACCCCAGGCTTTGACGTAGCCCTTGGAGTTAAGGTGCTCGGCTTTTTCGCCCCAGTTTTTTGGTTTTTCTGATGGCGGATTGATAACTAGCCCAAGACTATGTGTTGGTTTTTCCCTGAGATATTTCTCTATATCTCGACGCGGAATAGCTTCAGCATCGCATTCAAAGTGGCGACATGGCTTAGTTGGGTCTGGAGGGTAGACAGCAAAAACAAGCTGACCTGTAGAGCGGCCGATGGCCTCTAGGAAGTCATCAACGACATCCCAATTTACGAGTGAAGTCATGAACTAACGCGCTGCATTTGCGCAGCAATAAGTGTTCTGAGGAAGCTAGAGCGAGAGCGATCCAGGGCGGCGGCTTGGAGATCTAGCCAGTCGATTTGCTCTTGTGGTAGGTCGACGGTAACGGTTTTGCGCTTTGGGCGGTCCTTGGGCATTGCGCTTGGACTAAGACTGGGTTACGCTAGGGCGTCGCTTGGAAAAGTCAAGCGCCCCTTACCGATTGTGACTGACCTTAGGCCCCGCCAAATCAAGGCTCTGACAGACGTTCGCGCCGCCTATGCCGCCGGGTATCGCGCGCCTGTGCTGGTTGCTGCGACTGGATTCGGCAAGACCCATACCAGCGCCGAGATCATCCGCAGCAGCCTGAAGCGAGGCAAGCGCGTGTGGTTTTTGGCGCATCTACGGGAGATTTTGGACGACACCTGCAGCAGACTGGACTATGCAGGAATCGCATACGGCAAGATCATGGCTGGTGCGCGTTCGGAGCACCATCGTGATGTGCAGGTGGTGAGCGTTCAAACTGCGGTGCGGCGTAGCGATCTAAAACGACCTGACCTGATCATTGTTGATGAATGCCATTTAGCAGTTGCGAGCACATATCGGCAGGTATTGGCTGCTGCCGGCAATCCCTTAATACTTGGCCTTACTGGTACACCTTGCCGCTTGGATGGCAGGGGACTGGGCGAGATGTTTGATTGCATCGTGCCAACTTGCAGCACTGGTGATTTGATAACGGAGGGCTTGCTCGCTCCGATTAAGTATTACGCACCTAGCAGGCCAGATCTGACGGCTGTGCATATGCGTGCTGGCGATTATGCGCGTGATGAACTTGAAGAAGTTGTTGACCAACCGATGATTACAGGCGATGCGGTAAAGCATTATCGCAAAATGTGCCATAACAGACCGGCTGTTGCGTTTTGCGTGAGCGTCAAACATGCCGAGCATGTTGCGGCGTCATTCAGGATGGCTGGCTATAGAGCTGTTGCTGTTTCTGGAGATTCAACCAAGCAGGAGCGCAAAGATGCGCTTGATGGATTGCGATCTGGCTCGATTGATGTGGTGTGCAACGCCCAGTTATGGGTGGCGGGTGTTGATGTGCCTGGAATTGAGTGCATCATTTTGCTGCGTCCGACGAAGAGTTTGACGTTTTACCTGCAGGCGATCGGTCGCGGGCTCAGGCTCGCCGATGGGAAGCAGCATTGCACGGTGCTGGATCATGCGGGATGCGTGTTTGAGCACGGCATGCCCGATATACAGCGCGAGTGGAGCCTGGAGGGGCGGAAGAAGAAAAAAAAATCAGATGCGCCTGCAGTGAAGCAGTGTCCGATGTGCTTCGGGGTACATGAACCAGCGCCAGTGTGTCCGATGTGCGGACATATTTATACGACGATTCAGCGCAATGGGCCGCAGCAGGTGGATGGAGAGCTGGTGGAGTTCACGATGCGAGAGCAGGTTAAGGAGAAGAAAAAAGAGCAAGCATCGGCTCGAACTTTGGCAGAATTGGAAGTGATCGCCCGCGATAGGGGATACAAACCAGGATGGGCGCGTCGCGTGATGGCTGCACGGGAGGCGAAACGAGCCGCCGCGAGTGGAATACTCCGGTAAGGGCGCCGTGGAATGCGCTGATCAAGGAGTGCTTGTCAGCGGTTGATCGGCATAACTGTGCGTATTTCGAGACAGGTGATGCTAGGCACATACACCTAGCAGCGAAGGTGCGTGAATATGTGAAGGAGCTGAAGGTGCTGATTTATGAGCTTGAAGCTAATGATTGAGACTGCGGCGGCATATGCGGGGATGTCGTCAGCTTTGCTCTGGATGACTTGGTTGCTTCTTCCCTAGCCATTGGACGATCGCCCATTCGCGAGTGTCGGTCCAGAAGTGCTGAGTGCGATACCAGGTGATCCAGTCCTTGTGCCCCTTGGACGAATTACACGCTAAACAGCAAGATATTACGTTATGCAACTCAGCCGAACCACCAAGTGCTTTAGGGATGACGTGATCGAGGGTGCCAGAACGACCAAGTGGTTCGCCGCAGTAGGCGCATTCGAAATTCCACGCGAGGTGGATTTGATCGCGTTTACTTCGGGGTAGGCGCATCGTCCCAACGCGGAAGGACGAATACGCCTACGTCTAAGTCGATGATGTCATCATCATCGTGAATAAATTCTGAGAGCTGGGAATAGATATTGGCCGGAAGCTCGTCTACCGGAAGATCACTGCGGAAGATGACTTTGGCGTTGATTTCAACGAGGTGCGCCTGCATGCACCGACCGCAACTCGTTATACGGTAGCGAGTTGTACCAGATAGGCTGAACCAGTACCCGCTCTGTTACTAGCATCGGGCTCATGCCGGCCTAGACCCCCGATCACGGTTAAGGGTGATCACCGGCAAAAGTCCCCTGGATCGGCAGGGGCAATCAATAGGGTGCCCGGTAGCCAGGGCTCACGCACCACTGGCCTCACCGCTGCCGGGCTCAACGGCATCGCCTAGATTTTGAGATCTAGAAACGAAATAGTAGCAGGGATGAGCGAGACCGCGATACAGCAGAGAATCAGGTTGGCGCTAGGGAAGCTGCCATATCTCAGATTGTTTCGCAATAATTGCGGCAAATTACCGGATCCGAGGACTGGGCGGTGGGTTGAGTTTGGTGTTGGCAGCCCTGGTGGCGCCGACCTGCTGGGATGGCGCACGGTCGAGGTGACGCCAGAGATGGTGGGTCAGCGGGTGGCAGTGTTCACGAGCATTGAGGTGAAGACGCCAACGGGGAGGCTGCGCCCGGAACAGGAACAGTGGATGAAGGTGGTGCGGGGCGCGGGTGGGATAGCTGGTGTTGCGCGGAGCGTGGAGGATGCAGAAGTCTTGGTACGACAGGGATTCGCGCGACTGGATGCGACAAAACCTCCACATGCGTGACCCGATGCGACGGTTACGGATTATGCGCGACATTGCGCCTAAGCCAGATTTGGGGTAGGGTGGGCGAGCCCTAGAGGTTTACCGGTTATGGATTGGACTGAAATTCTTGCGAGCGGCGGGGTGCCAGAGCCACCCGGTCGCGCTGATGCGTTGCGAAGGCTGAAGGAGGAGCGGCAGTTTGTCGCGACTGTGAGGAGCCGATCGACGCAGCTCATTAAGACTGTGAAGCTGGAGGCACGCGACTATTCGCATGCGTTGATCAAGGTGCGCGGCATGCTGGCTGGGCACACGCTGGTTCGATTGGCTGAGGATTGATCATGACACCGAAGCGAGTTAGCGAGGTTTGCGCGTTTGTGATTGCCGCATGGGCATTCGCGATGATCGGCCTTGAGGTTGGAGCGCACCACGCTCCGACGCATTCGGGGACGCAGGAGGTGGTGCGGCATGACTGACACCCCGATCAGCGAGCAGTTTTGCGCGACATGCCGGTACTGGCGAGAGCAGGAATGCAGGCGTCATTGCCCATTCATTGATCCTGAGTGGGAGCAAGGATGCTGGCCAGTCACGCAAGCCACCGATTGGTGTGGGGAGTGGGTGAGCCGTGACTGACCGCCGTTTTGTCTTCGCCTTCCCGGCACTGAACCTTTATGAGGTGATCAGAGCCGCAACTGCGATCGAGGCCAGGCACAAGCTGATGAATTCAAACCTTGCGCCGTTTTATGGACAAGCTGTTTTATTGAACCCATGAATTTATTGATTGTTGACACAGAGACAACTGGTCTCACGCCTGCTGATGCGCGTTGCATTGAGGTTGGCGGAATCCTATTCAGCGTGGATGAACGCGCCGTGTTGGGGCAGTGCTCGTTTTTGCTGCCAACTGATGAGAATCCGGTTGCGCACATCAATGGCATCAGAGCAGAGCTGACGAAGCGCCCACAAGCTGCCAGGACCGGCATGGAGTACTTCCATGCGATGGCGAAACAAGCGGATTATGTGGTTGCGCATAATGCCGAGTTTGATCGGCAGTGGTTTGGCCATGGCTCGTTGCCCGCGTTGGAGCAGCAGTGGATTTGCACGATGGAGGATGTGGAGTGGCCTCGTGTCACTCGATCGCGGCCTGCTGTGACGCACCTTGCGTTGGCGTATGGCGTGCCTGTTTGGGCAGCACACCGTGCTTTGACCGATTGCATCTACCTGGCGCAGGTGATGGAGCGTGAGCCTGATCTGGAGTTGCTGCTGACCACTGCGCTTGAGCCGAAGCGGTTGTATATGGCAATGGTGAGCTATGACGACCGGCAGAAGGCTAAGGATGCTGGATTCAGGTGGGATGGCGAGCAGCGTCGGTGGCTGCGGAAGATGCGAGAGTCCAAGGTGACTGAGTTGGCGTTTGGTGTACGGGAGGTGGCGGCATGAGCAAGGCAAGCGAATTCGCAAAAGAGTGCGCTGATGCGATGGGTTTCAAAGGTCGCTTGATGTTGTTTGCGGCTGGATTTTTGGGGTTGTTTTTCCCTGGTGCTGTCACTTACGTGTTGTTGACCGGTTTCGCCAAGGGCCTCAAAGACGCTGACATTGCAAAAATGCTGGAAGAACTGGAATGAGCTGGCAGTACATGTTCGATAGCGAACTCGAATGGCAAGTTGCCTATTTGGAGTATTGCTGGCTACTTGATTCTGCTTACCACTACTGTGACATCGCATGACCAAAGAATTTCACGCAACAGCAGCACAACTGATCCGTGCTGTCATCCACAACGCCATAAAGGACACTGCCGATTGTCATTGGCGTGTCGCTGAAGGGCCAGAGGAAGGCAGTCAAATGGTTCGCGTTAGGGATCTGATGGCGTGGGCTGAACAGACTGCTTCCAACCTGGAGAAAACTGATGACAACTGAGCTTCGAATCACTAATCAACCCCAATTCGTTTACACGCCGACGAAGGTCATCTGCCCTAAGCACGGCACCCGCCCTCACACGATTAGCAGCAACATCCCTGGCTATGAAGGCACTTGGTGCATGTTGTGTTGGCTCGAAACCCTTGGCCCTTCCCTGCCGCTTGTAGAGGAGCAGTCCAATGACTGACCATCTCACCTCCCGCGCCCAGCGTCTAATCGAAGAGTTTGAGTACGGCGAAAGCGTTCGCGAGGGTATTGCCAACGTGCTGCTGCACTTGTCCGCCACCTGGGCCAACTACAGCGATGGCGACGAGTATTGGCACGGGGTAACGGTTAACACCCTTGAAGACTTCGCCACTGAATTAACCGCTCCCACCTTGCTTGACCGAGCTCTGGCCGGCGATCGTGCTGCCGCGAGGCAGTTCCTGCAGGAGGCGGGCTTTGTTGACGAACACGGCCAACTCACTGCTCCTTATCGACTGGAGACCCCCGATGATTGACAACCGAATGATACAAGCATTCATGATTGGTTTTTTGGCTAATCCCATACTCTGGATCGCAATCCATCACTTGATCAATTACCGTCGATGACTGACCTAATCTCACTTGAAGAGCACAACAAAAAACACGGTACTCTTTATGACTTCACACGTCCCCGTAGAAACGGAATTGCTTGTCCAGCCTGTGGTTGTGAATTGATAGATTCCAACCCTTCTACGGTGCTTGCTAGTTATCCCCCTCAATATCGCGTTCATTGTTCGTCTTGTGACTACCATGGCACCCGCTTCTGATCTCTCTCCCGCCGCGCAAGCAGTGCTAGATGCCGCCTATCGGCGCATGGACGACAATCCGCACAACGAGGTAGAGGCAACGCTTGCCGCCGCCCTTCGCGCTGCTGCGGGTCAGGTGGTTATCAAACTGGGAGGGCTTGGACAAGAAAGCGCATGGTATCTGGAAGAAATCGCCACCGAGCTTGAAGCCCAGTAGTCCATCCCGCCAATGACCCCATGAACATACGGTTCCCAACAAATCTTCAACATTTCTTGAATCACCAAGCTCACGTTAAAAGCGAGCTTGCCCGGCTTCGTCGCTATGACGAAGAACTTTCTAAAGTCATGCCCAAAGATTTCAAAGACTGGTGGCAAGGATCTAAGGAGGAATGGCCTGAAATCGCGGCCAGTGTCATAGTCGAACGCAGACGAAGCGAGGAGCTGGCATGGGAAATGCTCAGCAATCAATCCAAGCTCTCTTAATCCGATCAACTCTTATGTCTGAACTTCCATTCATCTACGTCTGCAGCCACGCGGGCAAAATCGGTAATTTCCGCTGGGTCAATTCAGACACACGCTGGCCGGTTCGGATCTACAAGAGTTGGATTGACTCAGGAGTGCGGAGGGGTTACTGGGGCCGCTGCGGTCTAGTCAACCTTTCAGAATCTCCAGACAGTTCACCGCCCCTTCCTTAAATCATGAGCGATTACGACGACCTGATTGACCGCCTTTGCAGCGCCTACCAATGCTGCAAGTCATGCGGCACCAAATATGGCGTTTATAGCGTTGGGTGCAGCAGTAGCTGGATCGGCAAATGCGATGTGTGCGACGCGGAAGCCTACGTCACGGAGACGCGAGACTACGCTTACCTGATTACCGGAATTCGCCGTGTGGAGGCTGCTCGCAAAAGCGCTGGGTGAACGCGCCAGCCAGTGCGATCGCGAGTCAGATCGGGTTGCCCTGATCCGGCTTGCGATCCTTGCCAGCTACCTGATTACAAATTGTTTCATCGTTGCGGGCGTCATTCGACATTGGGGGCCGAAGCGTCCGGAGTACCCGGCTGTACGGCACCTGCAGTGCTCTAGCGATGGCAGCAGCCTTCATGCCACCACGGTGCATGAAGAAGATCAGTTCGCGGTCGAAGGTCTCGGCCATGGAGCTGGACAATTCGTCTAGGGCTATGGTAGCCTTTATAGGTACCTTTATCCACTTATGACTCCAGAGGAATTTCGGGACGCATTGGTCCCAATCCGAGACCAGCTTGATCAGGTGCTCGGCAAGATTTACTGGCAAGACGGCATGGCGGAGTCATTTCTCGCGCTTCGCCACTCACTTGAAAACCTAAAGCTCGCTCGCGACTTATCTCATCGTGTCTGATTACCACTCACATCCGGCGCTATCAGCGTCGAAGCTCAAGACGATTATCGGCGGGACACCGCGTGATTACTGGGCCAAGCACGTCGATCCAGACCGTAAGCCATTCCTGCCAACTGATGCAATGCGTCAGGGCAGCTTGGTCGATTGCTTGATCACTGAACCTCACGAATACTCGACCCGGTATCTGGTTGCGCCTCAGTGTGATCGCCGCACCAAGGAGGGAAAAGCGATTTGGTCCGAGTTCCAAGCTGAAGCCGAAGGTCGCGAGGTGATCACGCGCGACTGGGAGGACAATGCTTTACGGATCGTGGAAGCGCTGATGCGTGACTCTGATGCCGCTCCACTTCTGCGCGATGGTCAGGGACAAGAGCCGCATTTTTGGCATGACAGTTTGATGGAGGCCGATTGTCGCTACAAGCCTGACATCGAGCATCCTGATCGCGGCATTCTTGTGGACCTGAAGAAATCCAGATCAGCCAATCCAAGGATGTTTGCCGCGCAGTCTTACTCGCTGGCATATGACCTACAGATGGCGCATTACAGCGCCGGCTGGGCTGATCGTTACGGCGCGCCACCAGAGCAGTGCATTCTCATTGCGTATGAGTGGCAGTGGCCTCATAACATCAGCGTCAATGTGCTGTCGGCTGATCTGATCGAGGAGGGTCACCTTCGCCGCGAAGAAGCCATCACGCTGGTGAAGCGCTGTATGGAATCTGACCTGTGGCCTTCCTGGGGCACGGTCGAGATGGACGTACCGCGTTGGGCGCATGCAGACGATCCTGCAAATGCGACCGATGCTGATGACCTTGAACTGGAGGGACTGGAATGAATTTCGATGAGCTGTATCCAGGTCGCTTCTTGAAAGCTGGTCTGATTCCCAACGGGAAGGCGAACTACACGATCAAGACCGTCGCCAAAGAGCAGATCGAAGGTGAGCGCGGCCTTGAGGACAAGGTTGTGATGGGGTTTGAAGAAACCGCATTACAGCTTGTGCTGCCGAAGGTGAATGCCGTTGCGATCCGCGCAATGTTTGGCAGTGATGTGCAGCAATGGATCGGCAAGCGCGTGACGCTGTATGCGACGACGGACATTATGCCGTTTCCAAAACGTAGGAACGAGCCTTGCATTCGCGTTTTCGGCAGCCCGGACATTCGCGAGCAGGTGGTGTGTGAATGGCAGCCACCAAAACGGCGAAAGCTGGTGCAAACGCTGCAGCCGACCGGGTATTACGTGACAGCGTGGAATGCGATTCAGCAAGCCACGCCAGATCAGATGCCAGCGATGCGAAAGCGCGTCGATCAGCTCACTGCGCAGGGCGAGCTGACGGCTGAAGAGGCAGCACAATTGGTTGCTGCAATTGAAGCCAGAGTGTAGTCTGTTTATCGAGTTCGTTTTATTTTGCGTTATGTCGGAGTTCGAGAAAATTTCTATCGAAGAGGCGCGCAGCCGTATTGGCCGCCGCAGCAAGACCACCCCATTGCGCGACGAGATTCTCTCGATGCAGGCAGGTGACGCGATCTCCGTTTCGTTCTATAATTCGGAAACGGGCGATGGGTACAAGCCGACCACGATCGCCCAAGTCGTCAGCCAGATGTCGAGAGACGGTGAGCTGCGATATTCAATGCGCAAAAACACTGATGGCGACGGCTGTTATGTGATGTGCATTGCAAAAACCCCTGAGGATGCACTGCGTCCGAAGCGTGGTCGGAAACCCAAAATCCAGGAGACAGTCTCTTGACTTTTACCGCTAGTGGCGCGCTGTTCCAACAGACCGCAGAGCAACTTCAACAGCGTCTTGGTGATCGTTACGATGCAACCAAGAATTACCCGCAATATGACGGGATTATGAACATCCCGGCTGATCAGGCGTATGCGCTTGCTCAGTATCTGATGAATGGGCAGCCGATTGGTGAACGGCAGGAGCTTCCGATTCGGATCTCAGGCTGGAAGAAGCAATCGCAAGCAGGTAAGCCGTATCTGAGCTTGAGCTTCAAGCCAGATTCACGTGTGCAACAGGCAGCCCCCGCTCCTGTGGCACCGCCCGCACCCGCAATGGCAGCCCCGCCCCCGGTTGTACAACAAGCCGCACAACAGGTTGCGACTGCATTTAACGGTGCAGTATCAACCATCGAGGATGATCTGCCCTTCTGATCAAACTGGGGCGGCTTCGGTCGCCCCTTACTTCACGAGATTATGGAATTTACCTTCAACAGCAAGTCTCTAGAGCGTCAAGTTGCGCTGCATGAAATCCACGAATTATCTGCTGCTGATGCACGCAAGCTACATGCAGAGCTGGTGATCGCCGTCCAGGCAATGGACGATAAGGTCAATGAAGCGCAGGTAGCAGCGCAAGCATCGGGAATCCCAGCCGATAAAGACTGGATTCATCGCGTCAAGAAGAAGCGTCGTATTTGCGTTGCATTTGCCACGCAGGTCAAGCAGGTGATGGACTCCTCGACACCTACCGCTCAGCCGAACAGCTTTGTGACTGTTTACCAGCAGAGACTGGATGAGCTCTTGGTTGAAGAGCTTGGCCAAACCATTTTCGATGAGATCAAGGCTGAAGCCAGGGATCTGGCCCTTGCAGATCTTCAAGTGCCAACTCAAGGCGCATGATCTCCCAGACTGCTTGCTGTAGCAGGTCTTGGTACATCACACAGGAGCGATAGAGGCTAGCCTCGCGCTCCGTCATCGAACGAGCAGCGAGTTCATGCTGTAGCTCCTGCTCGGGCGAAATGTTATTTCTAATCCATTCCATTTTTCATCATGCATTGGATCGAGGAAGATGCTGGCAAGACACAGCACGGGGAAGGAATTAGCAGAGCGCCAGCAGGTGCGAAAACAAAAATGTTCCTGCTAACGGTAAAGCAGCCAGGCGCAAGGCCAATGAAATTCAGCATTCCCGCAGAATCGGCCGCAAAAGCGAAACAATATGCTGCTGCGCGTTGGCCGATGGCGCAGGTGGAGGTGGTGAAGTGAGCGCGGTGAGTTTGGTTCACTGCACGCCAGATGCAGAGAAGTTGATTGTGCGGATGGCGCGGGTGTCGAATCCTGCGAATCAGGAGAACGATGAGACGGCGCCTCGATTGCTGCGTTATTTGATTAAGCACAAGCATTGGAGCCCGTTTGAGATGGCGACAATGTGCATTCAGATTGAAACCGAGCGCGACATTGCTGCGCAGATTCTTCGGCACCGGAGTTTTAGCTTCCAAGAGTTCAGCACCCGCTACGCCAAGACTGACATCGCCTACGCACCGCATCAACGATTACAAGATCACAAGAACCGGCAGAACAGCATCGATGAGCTAGAGCCGCAGATGCAGAAGTACTGGGCAGAACGCACTAGCGATGTGATTGCGCGGTCATTCACTCTTTACGAGCAGATGCTCAAGGAAGGCATTGCCAAGGAAACTGCACGTCGGATTCTGCCGCTTTGCACGCCGACCACGCTTTACATGTGCGGTTCGCTGCGCTCATGGATCCATTACATCGAGCTGCGTTCGGCGCATGGTACCCAGCTAGAGCATCAAGAGATCGCTATCGCCTGCCGCGACATCTTTGCTGAACAGTTCCCGGTCATCGCGGAGGCGGCATTCAGTGAGATGCCCTAGCTGCGATCACCATGAAATGCGCGTGACGCATACTGCCAGAGACACCGCAGAGTCCATTACAAGACATCGCAAATGCTTGAAATGCGGCTACAAAACATTCACCGTTGAAGTCGAGCTGCCGCAGGGTGCTGCGCAGCACAGACGAGGCGAACCCAAAATTATTCGTCTTGCTTCTTATCGTCGCGTTACCTTCCCTGATGGCAGTCTCTAAAAATGCACGCCCCTGTATAAGCTGCGGCCGCATGACCACCAGTCTTCTGCAATGCCCGGCTTGTTACAAGCAGACCGATGCAGGCAAAGCGGAAGCAAGGCTGAGAAATCGGTTACAGAAATATAAGCCCGTGCATAATGGCGGTCCATGTGCGGCATGCTTGCACTGGATCGGTCGCTGCGGCCTCGGCTTACCAGAAGGTGGGTCAGAATATGCCCGTGACTGCTCTGTACTGTTACTTCAAAACGAATTATGCGAAGCCACCCATTCCTGAACCCCATCGAGGCGGCTGTTATCCGTTGGATTGTCCGCTCACCTCGGATTGGCGCAATTATCGTCAAGCAGCATGGATCGCCTGTTACTTGGACGCTTTCCGATCCTTCTGATTCTTGGGCGGTCGAGGTGGAAGATGAAGACTTCCCCGAGCCTGCCTCGATGCAGCTTGAGCGTCTTTACCATGCACCTGACGCCCAGCGTTAGGACTACATGTACCTGCCAAGCGCAGGGGTGGGGTCTTTTGGCGTCCACTCTGTGACCTGGGGTGTCGACACCTATTTCAAACCTTGGTTTTTCGATGGAAAAGTTGTTTATTGGGGCGAACCGTCCCCTGACCGCCGAGATGCTTTGCGACGAGCTGAAGCCATGGCAGATCGAGAACGGCAAAGCCGCATTTCTTGATTATCTGTACGATCTGTACGATCGCGACAGCGAAGAGCCTGGTCTGCGCAGCACCTACACCGGCTTGTGGGAGCGGTTCAAATCTGATACCGCTGAGATCATGCGCGCCGGTCACATTTCAATCGGTACTCTTTAATGCAAAAAATTATTGGTCTTTATAGCCCGGCACCGCAGTCGGGTAAATCAACTGTTGCGCTTGATCTTGAGCAGCGTGGCTATGTGATCGTGCCATTCGCTGAGACTCTCAAGCTGATGCTGATTCCAATGCTGGAATCACTCGGCTACGACAGGCATGGTGCAAATTACCTTGTTCACCAAGCCAAGCAGGTGGTCGTGGGCGATGCTGGTGTGAGCGTGCGGCATATGCTGCAAACACTCGGCACTGAATGGGGCAGGCAGTGTATTCATCCGGAAATCTGGGTGCGTTGCTGGAAGGGTCGCGCTCAGCAGTATTCGGCTGTTGTCGCCGATGACGTGCGCTTCCCAAACGAAGCCGCAATGATCAAGCTGCTTGGCGGTGAAATGTGGTATATCGAACGCCCCGGCGTAGAACGCGAGCATGGCCACGCCAGCGAAGGCAGTCTTGACGGCTACGACGGCTTTGATCGCTTTATCACAAATGATGGGACAATTGATGACTTGATCTCTAAACTCCGGGAAATACCCGCCTAAGGATGGCAAGTCTGCGTTACCACGCTGGTCGGATGGTGCTTTACGAAGCGTCACCCGGCTGGCGGGTTCGCATTAAAACCAAGACAGGCAAGCTTGATTTACCACTTGAAGCCACGAGCCTGGAGTTAGCTGTACCAGAGGCCGAGCAGCTTTACGCTGATGCTCGCGCGATTGACGACAGCCATCCATATTGTCAGCAGTGCATCCACTGGAAGGCAGTTGCGGCAAAATGTGATTTAGGGTTTCCAGAAGGGAGAGCATCCGGTGGCCGATTCGCAAGAGACTGCAGTGCCTACAGGGGCAATTGACTGCGGCGACGGCTTTTACATCGAAATCGGCGAAGAGCCCGGTATTGGCGAGGTGCGCTATGCAGCTTGCATGCCCGGTGGCGCTATCTGTCGTTATGCCAATGATCTATGGCAGGCGCAAATCTATATCGAGCACTTGAAGGGCAACCGATTCCAGTGATCCACTCGTAAACCTGTTGTGCGCGATGCCAGCTCCAGTGGTGCTGCATTGTCCACCACGTCCAGAGTGACATGTGCCCCTTTGAGGCGTTACAAGAAAGACAGGCGGGCACGCAGTTCTCGGGAACCGTGAGTCCGCCTTTTGCTTTTGGCCTTACATGATCAATCGTTGTGGCATGACGGCCGCAATATGCGCAACGATCATGCCATGCGCTAAAGATTGATGCCCTGAATCGTTGTTTTGTAACTTTTTTGCTAACCAGTTCGACGCCATCGATCTGGTGCTCCATGAGGGCGAGTCCAGGCTCGCCTACAGGGTAGCTAGGGCGACTGCTCCCAGCTTGGCATTACGCGGGGCTGATTGTTGTAATGACCTACTTCTGCGTAGTCAATGTCGGGGATCCCAGCGGTTATGACGAAAACCATCTGACCAATTTTTAGACTAGGGTATAGCGGAAGCGAGTGAAAACGGCGGGCATTAGTTAACTCTAAAGTCAGCTTACTTCCAGCCCATAGGGGATCAGCGAAGCCAGCCTGGAGGTGATCGTAACCCTCACGGGCACGACTAGATTTAAGGCAAAACATACCGCATACATCATTCGGCATGTTGAATGTTTCGCGCGTTTCCGCTAACACAAATTCGCCCGGTGCGAGCCAGTATGGATTCTCAGCGCTGCAGTGAGCGATCGATTGAAGCTGCAGCTCTGGCGTGTGCTCCACCTCCACCATGATGTTGTCACCAAGCCTGAGATCAAGCGATGCTGGATTCAGCAGTTCAGGCTCGAACGGCTCGATCATCCGCTCCTCTTCGATGAGGCGCAGGATTTCAGTGTCGTGGAGGATCATTCAGATTCAGTAGTCCCACCGCACTCTAGGACGCCCTGAACGAATTCCCAAATGAATAAAACCTTTAGGAGCGCCATAGCCAAGGCTAAAGTCCCAGTGCTCGTCGCACCAGTCTTGAACCTTGTAGATGTCGACGCCCTCGACGTAAAAATCAACAGCCCCTTCACCTTTCTTGAACAGGTGCTCGCTGCTGCTGGCTCCTCCGACCATGCTATTGATGCGTGCATTGCGATAGCCGCTCGTAATAATGATCGGCTTGTTACCAAATGCAACACGCACTCGCTCCAGGAAAGCGGCTAATTCAGCGGCAATATCAACCTGATGCTGGTAGTCGAACCGCCGCTCCTCACGCCCAAGAGCAAATTCGCCCAACGTGACGTGCGGCGTCAATCGAGCACTAAACGGCGATTTTGGCGTCAGCTTTGCAGGATCTTGCTGGATTTCGGGCTGCTTCGGCAGGCTTTCACGCCATAGCGCCCCTTCTGCGCGACGCCTACGCAGCAAGCCGGCTTCAACGTTTGTGCCTGGATTTCGGTAGAGCTCGAGCGCAGCCGGCACAGCATTCCAGTCGCGTTCGCGCAGGCGCTTGCTGATGGTTTCGAACCCGGTAGCGCCGTAGAAGCCGCTGCCGAGGTTGTACGCGAAATCGATCAAGGCAGATTGCTGTCCATCCGTCATCTCCGACCAAAACGGCACTATCTTGCCAACTTTTTCTGCAATTTGATCGACCTCAGTCCGCATAAACATATCGGCTTCGATCACGGTGATCTTGTCGCCGCGACTGACAGAGCGACCACCGGGGTAGCGCGTGGTGCCGTAGCCAATTGTGTACGGCTCTGCGCCGGACAACGGATCAGGGTAAGCAGTGAGGTGACAGCCTTCGAATTCCTTGATCAGCTTGAATGCAGCGGCGTAATCGCCTTGCTTGCCGCCTTGACTCCAGGTTTTGAACCAACCTTGATCGCGACCAAGGATGTGAGGGTTGGCTTTGTTGATAGCCTCCTCAAGCTCGGTCAGCGCTGCAAGCTGATGAGGCAATGCTTTGTAATACTTAAATAAATCAAGCAGGCGGATTTTGTTTTGCGTCATCAGTCCAAGGGGCGTGAATACTCATTGCGCCACCAAGGAGGCGGCTGTCACCAGTCTGTAGCCCGTCGTCGATCGCGTGATGCACGATGACGGATTCTGGCTCAGCAGGCTGTGCCGCGTGCCACTCGCGCTCAGCATCGTCCAGCCTGCCAGGGAGCATGGTTTCAAACCACCACTCCCGTGCGGCTTGTTCCCAAGTTTTGCCTAAAGCTTTTTTCCCTTGATGGCGCGGAGGGCGTGAAACACCAACTGGATAATGCTGTTGTCTTTCAGGGGCGACAGGGCGATCAGCTCAGAAGCTGCTGCTACGCATACCCAGAATGCCGGATGATGAATAAAGTCCATGGTCTAACAGGATGGTGGACGTACTTCCAGCTTAGAGACCCTTTGCTCAACGGTATTAAGGCGAGAGAAAAATTCCTTCCTATCCTCTTTAATATCTGAATGCAATACTTCTAATTGTGTTGCAATATGTTCGACGGCGCTCGTGAGGCGAATTACTGCATCACGAGCTTCGTCTGACTTGCGACTGAATCCCGCCGCCCCCATTGCGGCAACGGTAATAGACGCGCCGGCCACTGCGGCTATGACTTCAATCATGGCAGCATTGGCTACCTCAATAGCTTAGCGACCTTGCCCTTTACGGAGTTTGCGCGTACCACGAGGCTTACTGCGTTTGCTGTTGCCTTGGCGAGTCAGCTTGGGTTTGCCGGCTTGGTGCTCGATTCGTGCGGTGCCCGTTTTGGCTTTTACAGCCATCAGTTATCCTCCAGCAAGAGATAATTCACATTCTCCAATGCCACCACACGCGCCAATAGAGCGTCAAACGTTGCTTGGCTGACGTTGCCGGTGGTCACCACCACAGTCTCCCCGTCGTCTAGAACCGTGACCGTGTTGGCGGTTGTTGTGACATTAACGCTTGTCATGCGGTGTACCCCTCAGAGACGTACAGGATTCCTTCGAGGTAATATTCCTTGAGACCTGCAGTATTG
>Ga0208161_1000558_pt1 | contig 21014 bp, 30 predicted proteins | sample CB_VirMetaG_3_FD_184538 | JGI IMG/M metagenome (GOLD analysis project Ga0208161, IMG submission 184538) | Freshwater to marine saline gradient viral communities from Chesapeake Bay - CB_1508_1S Viral MetaG (SPAdes) (version 4) | ecosystem: Environmental > Aquatic > Marine > Coastal | place: USA...
CAACATCATCAGTCGAGTGCGATTCATGGCAAAAGCTCTTGGTTGTAAGTTCATATTCCTGGATCACGTAAGTATCGTTGTGTCAAGTCAGGAAAATGGTGACGAGCGCAAGGCACTGGACGAGATTATGACCAAGCTCCGCATGATCGTAGCAGAGACTGGTGTCTGTCTGTTTGCAGTGTCGCACCTCAAGCGTCCTGATACCAAGGGCCATGAGGAGGGAGCAGCTACCAGCTTGTCCCAGTTACGAGGCTCAGGAAGTATTGGACAATTGTCTGATCTTGTGATAGGACTGGAGCGTAAGACCTAGCTGAACGCCACACCACCAGGGTCAGGGTTCTAAAGAATCGTTTCTCAGGCTTGACAGGACCAGCATGTTCGTTGTATTATGATAAGCTTACGGGACGAATGACTGAGACCTTTACGGATGAACTCTAGAACAATCATACTTGATATCGAGACAAACACGAAGCATGACACCATCTGGTGCTGTGTTACCAAAGACATTGCAACTAAGGAAGTAAACGTATGGACGGAAGCAAAAAAGTTGAGCGAGTATCTAAGACCAAACGACAAACTCGTTGGACACAATCTCATTACGTTCGACTTACCGATCTTGAGTCGGCTGTGGAACTTGAAGAGTCACTCGAACCCAGTAGCAGATACGTTGGTGATGTCACGACTGCTGAACCCACAGATCGAAGGAGGACACAGTCTAAGCGCGTGGGGAAAGAGGCTGGGCAACCATAAGGAAGACTTCACTGACTTCGATGGTGGCTTGACGCAGGAGATGATTGACTACTGTATTCAAGACGTGCATGTTACTGACATGTTGTACAACAAGCTAAGCAGGGAACTACAGGATTGGGGAGAATCAGTTGAGCTCGAACATGAAGTGGCTAGTATCATCTCAGACCAAGAGAGACATGGATTCATGCTCGACAGGACTAAAGCCACCTGTCTTATTAGTGGATGGAAGCATAGACTTTCAGACATCGAAGAGTCCTTACAGGGAGTTTTTCCTCCTATTGTCACTGATCGAGTCTCAGAGAAAACAGGGAAAGCCCTTAAACCTGACGTTGAAGTTTTCAATCCAGGATCAAGACAACAGATCGCCAAGCGACTCATCGGACTAGGGTGGAAGCCCAAGAAGTTTACAGAGAAAGGTCAGGTAGTAGTAGATGAAACAGTCCTTGCAGGAGTGGATATTCCAGAAGCTAAGCTCATCGCAGAGTACCTTCTCATTCAGAAGAGGGTCTCTCAGGTTAGCTCCTGGCTTGATTGTGTTCAGGAAGATGGGCGTGTTCACGGTAAGGTGTTCACCAACGGAGCAGTCACGGGACGAATGACACACAACAGCCCTAACATGGCTCAGGTGCCCTCCTCAGGATCTCCCTGGGGTAAGGACTGCAGAGACTGTTGGATCGTGCCAAAGGGCTACAAGCTGGTTGGTATCGATGCGTCAGGACTAGAGCTTCGTATGCTGGCTCATTACATGGAGGACGAGGATTATGTTCGAGCAGTTGTTGAAGGACAAAAGGAAGATGGTACTGACATTCATACCAAGAACCAAATTGCCGCAGGTCTTAAGACGAGGGATCAGGCGAAGACTTTCATCTATGCCCTACTTTACGGGGCGGGACCAGGGAAAATTGGTCTTGTGGTTGGTGGTAGCGAAAGGGAGGGCAAGAGGCTTATCGAAACCTTTCTTGCTAACACTCCCGCACTCGAAAAGCTCAGAACAAAAGTGTCGAGGAATGCTGAGAAAGGCTGGCTTAAAGGTCTCGATGGTAGGCACTTGCAGATTCGTTCCGCACACGCTGCGCTCAACACGCTCTTGCAGGGGGCTGGTGCGATTGTAATGAAGAAGGCTCTCGTGCTACTGGATCGTAAGATCAAGGCCATGAAGCTAGATGCCAAGTTCGTAGCTAACGTGCATGACGAGTGGCAGATTGAGGTAGCTGAGAAGGATGCTGACATGGTTGCAGCTATGGGTATCCAGAGCATTCGACAGGCTGGTCAGAAGTTTAAACTTAACTGCCCTCTTGACGGCGAAGCCAATATAGGGTATACTTGGGGAGACACGCATTGAAGTTAAGCGAAGAAGAATTGAAGGTTTGGAAAGACCTTATTGATTGGCTGGTTACTCAAGAAGGATTTGTGCTAATCGGGACAAAGGATAACGAGGTGAATGCCAAGTCATCTGTTGATCTCGAAGAAGCACTGGAGATGGTGGGCATGGTACACGATATGCTTCACCACTCCCTGGAGAGCGGAGCTCCAGAAGGCTTGCTAACTCTGCAATAGTGTGGTATAATATTATCTTTACTTACAAGTTCAGGAGAACAAAATGGAATTTAAACCTCTTAAAATCGAAGCTGACATTATGTGGGCTTCACTAAGTACCCCCAACAAGATGTCTGGGAAGTACCAAGTGGATCTCTGTAACCTGTCTGACAATGCCATTCGAGCACTGGAAGATCAGGGCGTTAATGTCCGTAACGAGGAAGGCAAAGGTTTCTTCGTAACAGCGAAGTCCAAGAATTACCCTATCACGGCAGTCTCTAAGGATGGCTCACCCATCAATGTCAAGGTAGGCAATGGTTCACGTGGCGTTGCTTTGGTTAAACCTTATGCCTATAAGTACAATGGCAAACCAGGAGTCTCTGCAGGTATCAGTAAGCTCATCGTTACCGAGCTTATTGAGTACGAAGAGAATGAAGTTGAAACCACCGAAGGCGCACTATAAGGAGCTATGATGACTACCAAGAAACCCGCAGCAAAGAAACCACTTATTACCGCATCTGTCAAGGAGAATCGTGCAGTGTACGAAGTTGAAGTACCTGACCTCGATAGCATGTGGCCTGACACCTATCAGTTCTCTGTCTTCCCTGATGGTGAGGTGGTGATCAATGATGATCGCTTTAGCACCACAAAGATTGCTGCGACTGCTCTGCGTCAGATGGCAGACTTTCTCGACAAGTACAAGGTCAAGTAATGCTGGCTATTCTAGATGGTGATATCTTTGTCTATCGCATTGGCTTTGCGTCAGAGGGAGAGAGCAAGGGTATTGCCATTTCTAGGATGGCTTCGTTTGTCGAGGACCTGATAATGATGCCCGAGATAGGTGACTATCAAGGTTACATCACAGGTTCAGGCAACTATCGTTTTGAGATAGCCAAGGAAGCCCCTTACAAGGGGAACAGGGTTGCCGCAAAGCCCGAGCACTATGAGCTCCTTCGGGAATACCTCGTTAGTGCATGGGGGTTCAAGCTAGTGGAAGGACAGGAAGCTGACGATGCTATCGGTATTAAGGCGTACACTTTACAGCCAGACGAATACATGATATACAGTATCGACAAGGACCTTGACATGATACGTGGTTGGCATTATAATTTCAACAAGGATCATAAGTACTTCGTTGATGAAGATGACACACTGCGTACTTTCTACAAGCAAGTTCTCACAGGTGACAGAGTGGACAACATCCCTGGTCTTAAAGGCATTGGTCCTAAGAAAGCCGATAAGATCCTTGGCGATTCTTTAACCGAGGAAGAGCTATTCAAAGCAGTACTTGAGGCGTATGATAATGACATTGAACGCATGACGGAGATGGCACAACTACTATGGATAAGACGAAAGGAAAACCAAATGTGGCAACCCCCAAGCTTGTCTACCTCGAATGGGTAGATGCGGTTGCTGATTTGGGCTGGGAAGCAGGATGTAAAGCAGAGCTACACAATTGCCATACAGTCGGATACATTATCGATGAGACTAAAGACGCAATCTGTGTGGCAGCTACGTGGTCATTAACAATGAGCAATGCCAGGATGCATATACCCAAGGCCTGGATTAAAAAACGGAAGGCGATTAACCTTGAAGCCAAGCAGCGCAAAGAACAAAGGAAGGCTACTACAACAGTGGACCAGGGATCTGATAATCAAGGAGTTCAACCTCAGTGAAGAAGACGTTAGGTCAATCAGCATGGGGGCGCAAGGGGAAGACATCCTCTTTTCCAAAGCTGCGTCCGAGCGACTACGCATTTCTATCGAGTGCAAAAGCAGGGATCGAATTGCCGTTTACGGCTTCTATGACCAAGCGAGAACAAACACGCCAGCATCGAGAGAGCCAGTCGTTGTTATTAAGCAGAATCGAAGATGCCCCCTGGTAGTTGTAGACGCTGAATATTATTTTAAACTTTTAAAAGGAGTTGTAACATGCGAGTCTCTGGAGTCCCCTACGAAGTAGATGATCCCAAGGAATACACGATGGAGTTTGAGTTCACGTTCCGTGGTCAGAAGTGGCCTGATAACTTCAAAGCCAACGAGCTCACGAAGAAGCTAGTGGTCAGTGACTGTACGACATGGGATGAGATCCATAATGAGTTCCTTGATTTCCTCGGCGCAGCTTATGGCTATAACGTAAAGGAGATGGTAAACAAAGATGACACGAACACATTTAGTAATTCCTGATTGTCAGGTTAAAGATGGAGTCGATCTCTCATATCTTTCCTGGGTTGGTCAATATATTGTTGACAAGAAGCCAGATGTTGTTATCAACATTGGAGACTTTGCCGATATGCCTAGTCTCTCTTCATATGATGTAGGCAAGAAGAGCTTCGAGGGCAGGCGATACAAGACCGATATTGAAGTCACCAAGTACGCGATGAACCTGCTACTTGATCCTATGAGGAAGTTTAATGAACGACAGCGAAGAAACAAAGAGAAGCAGTACAAGCCCCGAATGGTCCTCACCCTCGGAAATCACGAAGATCGAATCAATCGAGCAGTTGAGAATGATTCAAAGCTGGATGGAACAATTGGGATGGGAGATCTTGGATACAAAGAGGCTGGTTGGGAGGTGTTTGATTACCTTACTCCTGTTGTTATTGACGGTGTGGTATATTGTCATTTCTTTACCTCGGGCGTGATGGGTAGACCAGTAGCTAGTGCTGCTGCGCTGTTGACAAAGCGTCACATGTCTGCTGTAATGGGGCACGTGCAAGGCAGGCAGATTGCCTACGCTAATAGGGCTGATGGCTCTCAGTTGACTGGTCTGTTCAGTGGCTGCTGCTACCTACATGACGAGGATTATCTGGGAGCTCAGGGCAACAACTACTGGCGTGGGATCTGGATGCTGCATGAGGTGGACAATGGAAGCTTCGATGAGATGCCTGTCAGTCTTAAGTACCTAAGGAAGAAGTATGAGAAAACTGATAGCCAGCCTGCTGCTGCTTAGTCTTACAGGGTGTGGGTTTGCAGACTTCTTTGAAGCCCCTGCAGCCGCCCCTGATAAGTGTGAAGATAGATGGATTTATGACCCGAGGATTAAACGAACATGAATGAAATTAACAGTGTATTGCAACAACGTGGTGAGCGGTATGGTTCCTATCGTAGCGTAGCTATGACTTCCCAGCTTATTAAGGATGCCATTCGCTGCTCCTACAACATGAAGAACAACAGCCTGGAGTGGTACCAGATGGAGAGTCTTGATCTTATCTGCAACAAGATAGCTAGAATCTTAAATGGTGATCCTAACTATCGGGATTCATGGCTAGATATTGCTGGCTATGCACAATTAGTGGTTGACGAGCTTGACAAAAACGTGAATCTCTGATATAATAATAGGTTCCTCTATGGCATTGACGCTGACAGAAATACAAGAGAGGTTACGGAGTCTGGACGAAATAACATTGATAGAAGAGTTAAACATTAGTTCCGAGGATTTGGTAGATCGGTTCTCTGATATCATAGAAGAACGTGCAGATAAGTTAGAAAAACTAATAGACTGGGAAGACTGAATGAACCATCTGGGAATAACAATAACGGACAAACAATATGACTATTCTGAACAAGCTACCAAATTACTTAAAGACTACTACATGCGGAAGGATGAGTACATTCCTGATCAGGCGTTTGCTAGGGCAGCGGTTGCCTACAGCTACGGTGATCTTGAACTAGCGCAACGGATCTATGACTATGCCTCTAGAGGTTGGTTTATGTTTGCTAGTCCTGTGCTTAGTAATGCTCCACTGCCTGGGGATAAACCTAAGGGACTTCCGATTTCTTGCTTCCTCGCCTACGTTCCAGACAATCTCCCTGGCCTCATCAGTCACACTGCTGAGCTCCGTTGGCTATCAGTACTTGGGGGCGGCGTGGGTGGTCATTGGTCTGATATTCGTTCTACCAGTGATATTGCTCCTAGTCCTATTCCATTCCTGAAGACAGTCGATGCAGACATGACTGCCTATCGCCAGGGCAAAACTCGGAAAGGTTCTTATGCGGCGTATCTTGATGTCTCTCATCCTGACATTATTGAATTCCTTAACATACGTGTACCTACTGGCGGTGACCCTAATCGTAAGTGCCTCAATCTTCATAATGCTATTAACATTAGTGATGCGTTTATGGAGTCAGTTGTAGCTGACAAGGACTGGGACCTGATCGATCCTAACGACAAGACGGTTCGTGACACCATCCCAGCACGTGAGCTATGGCAGCGTATCCTTGAGACTCGCTTCCGTACTGGTGAGCCATACCTGAACTTTATTGATGCTGCTAATCGTGATCTCAATCCGTTCCAGAAGAAGAAGGGTCTGTCCATCAAGGGATCGAACCTGTGCAACGAGATCCACCTAGTGACTGACGATGAGCGCACTGCTGTATGCTGCCTGTCGAGCGTGAACCTGGAGTACTTTGACGAGTGGAAAGACACCACGATGATCCGTGACCTTGTTCGCTTCCTGGACAACGTGCTTCAGTTCTTCATCGACAATGCTCCCAGTGAGCTAGAGCGAGCTAAGTTCTCTGCCTCTGCTGAGCGCAGCTTAGGCCTTGGTGCTATGGGTTTCCACAGCTATCTGCAGAAGCACGGCATTGCCTGGGAGTCTCCTATGGCTATCAGTCGTAACAACATTATCTTTAAACATATCAAAACGGAGGCAGTACTTGAGACTCAACTTCTTGCGGAACAGCGCGGTGAGCCTAGTGATTTGGAAGGCAGCGGAACTCGTAATGCTCACTTGCTTGCTATTGCTCCTAACGCCAATAGCTCTATTATCGCTGGTTGTTCACCATCTATCGAACCTGTTAAGTCGAATGCGTATGTCCACAGAACGAGAGCTGGAGCACATCTTGTCAAAAATAAGTACCTGGAAAAACTTCTAGAGTCTAAGGCTCAGAACACTGATGACGTGTGGCAGTCAATCATCCTCAACGAGGGATCTGTCCAGCACCTAGACTTCCTGGATGAATACGAGAAAGCTGTGTTCAAGACTGCATTCGAGATTGACCAAGCCTGGGTAGTAGACCACGCTGCTGATCGTCAGAAGTACATCTGTCAGGGCCAGTCAGTTAACCTGTTCTTCCCTGCTGGTATCAACAAGGGACATGTCAATAGCGTCCACATCAGGGCGTGGCAGAAGGGCTTGAAGGGGCTGTATTACCTTCGGACTACTGCTGGTGTGTCTGCTGATAAGATCAGCCAGAAGGTTGTCAGGAATGCGTTGAAGGACGCTGAAGAGTGTGTAGCATGCCACGGATAAGGCGAGACTACATCGTAAGAGAGCCGTTAACAGAAGAACAGAAACAGAAGTATTTACTTATGGAAGAAGCAGTCAAATTCTTCTACGAACAGAAAGGGATAAAATATGAGCGTACTAGCACCAAGCATTACCTACAAACCATTCCAGTACCCCTGGGCAGTGGAGGCAGCAGTAGAACACGAGAAGATCCACTGGGGTGAGTGGGAGGCTAAGCTCAATGAGGACGTAGCTCAGTGGAAGATGGGAGCTATTAGCAAGGAAGAGAAGAACCACATCACATCGATCCTTCGATTGTTTACTCAGTCAGACGTAGCAGTAGGTACCAACTACATCGAACAGTTCCTGCCCAAGTTCAAGAACAACGAGATCAGGGCTATGCTGACCAGCTTTGTCAATCGTGAGTTCGTACACCAGCGAGCCTATGCTCTGCTTAATGACACCCTGGGGCTGGCTGAGGAGGAGTACTCTGCCTTCCTGGAGTACGAGGAGATGAAAGAGAAGATCGAGTTCATGCAGTCTGCTGACGTGCACACTCAACAGGGTCTAGCTAAGGCACTAGCTCAGTCAGCCTGTAACGAGGGCATGAGCCTCTTCTCAGCCTTTGTCATGCTGCTCAACTACCAGCGTCATGGCAAGATGAAGGGCATGTGTGAGATCGTGGAGTGGAGTATTCGTGATGAGTCCAAGCACGTGGAAGGGATGACTCGCCTATTCCATGAGTTCCTGAAGGAGCATCCACGGATCGTGACTGACGAGTTTAAGCTTGGTATCTACCAGATGTTCCGAGACGCTGTAGCCCTGGAGGACAAGGTGATTGATCTAGCGTACAAGGATAAGAAAGAGATTGAGGGACTGTCTGCTGCGGAGGTGAAGAACTACATTAGGTACATTGCTGATCGCAGACTGATTCAGCTAGGACTCAAAGGAAACTGGAAGGTCAAGGATAATCCCCTACCTTGGCTTGACTGGATTGTCAATGGTGATAGCCTCAAGAACTTCTTCGAGGGTGTGGTTACCGACTACAATGCAGACGGTATGTCAGGTGATTGGGGTTGGGCTAAGGCCGCATAAGGAGAAGACATGGACATCGAAATCGGATTGATCACTGGTATGTCAGTTGGTATTGAGTACCAGGAGCTAGACAAAGGATACTGGGTCATTGACCTGTTCATCCTACGGATCTTGTTAAGTAAGAATATCCCAGAGTAGTACTTGACGGGCCCTCTTCGGAGGGCTCTTTTTTTATCTCAGTCCGTACATCCAATCAGTCAACGGATTCTCCCACCACTTCCTCTCTTGTGATGCCAGCGCAACGTCTAATTCAGCCTGCCTTGCCTTCTTCTCAGCTTCCGTTAGCTCCAGGTTACCGACACCCTCAACAGGGGCATCAGAGGCCGTTTCTGGGGCTTGCTGAGCCATCCTAACAAAGGGATCATCTGACTGAGCAAACTTCTGTTGATCTGGCATCATCTCGTATCCGCGCTGCATCATTCCTTGTAGCTGGATTCCTCTCTGGTATTCTTCAAATCTATCCTTGAGTAGTCCTTTTGACTTTTTGTACGTCTTATCATTAAGGACTTCTTCAGCAGCTAATCCGTATTGTCCTTCATTAAATGCCTTAACCCAGTTATAACTATTTTTAGCATCTCCTCGATATACAGCTAATACCAAAGAGTCTTGGGTTTCTTGGGGAAGCTCATCAAAGTTAGTAAATAATCTACGAGCTCTACGTACATGCTCACTGATAGTATTATCAGGATTGGAATCAGTGATAAACTTACCAGTTTGACCAAGTCCTTTAGTTATTACTCCTTTGGAGTCTTTATATTTAGCAGTGCTGAATCCCTCATACTTAGCAAGGATTTTCTCCAAGGAACTTAGCTCATCTACGGTTACTCCTTTAGATTCAGCCAGCTTCCTTACTGCCCTATCGCCTTCAAAAATATGACCAGCTTTTAGAGCAGCAGTCCTAGATGCATAGATAGTTTCTTTTTTCTTCTTATCCATTATTGGCTCCGAGCATAAAGTAAGGGCTATACCAAGCCCACAGAGAAAGTTTAACAAAGAAGTCGAAGAGACTATTCATTGTAAGTGTAGGGATTGATGCCGTTCTTCAGGAGCTCTTGAAGCTGGTAAGCCTCACGCTGAGCAGGGTCCTGAATGATCTCAGGGATCATAGCCAGTCGAGCATCTCTACGGAAGCTAGAAGCATAGTCCTGGATGAACTTAGCTTGCAGCGACTTAGGCAGCATCAAGAAGCCTTCGCTGGTAGCCAGAGCTTCTACGAAGATGTTCAGCATCTGACCAGACTGAGTGGCAAGACGATTGTATTGCTCAGGGGTTAGCTCGACACCAGCCACCTTGTTGCTCACAGGCATGAGTCGTAGCTCTGGGTTATTCATTAGCTCCTGGACTACAGTACGATCAGCCTTCTTGACAGGGAAGCCAGAGATCTGACTTGCAGTGCTGGGAAGCTGACGCTCTGCACCAAGCAAGCTCACAGAAGCAGGAAGCTCTTGTCTTCCACCACCAAGGTACGATGGGATACGAGACTTCATGTTGTTCATAATCCATGCAACCATCTCAGGATCTCTGATCTCACGTCTGATGGGGTCTTCGATACGAGCTAGTTCGTTGAGCACGTTAGGTACAAGACCGTTGGACATGTTGACAACAAACTGCTGGATCTTCTTGGGGTTGTCAGACTGGATAGCAGACATGGCATTAGCAAGCTGCTCAGTGAAGGTCTTGCTCAGGAAGCCAGCCTTGATGACGTTACCAACGCGGAAGATCCGCTCAGTCATATCCTCACCCTTGATCATGCTCTCCTGGATCTGATCCATAGCCGTAGCAGTCATAGACAGAACAGTATGCAGAGGCTCGATACCAGCGTAGCTAACCCACTTACCCATGATCTTGATCGAGTTAGGCTGGAAGCCAGCTTCTTCTTGAACCCTACGCTTAGCAGGATCGTTCGAGTACTCACCAGTCAGCATGTCATTCTGCTTCATGTAGTATGCGCTACCAACGAAGCCAGCACCCAGGATCTGCTGAGCAATCAGGTCACGATTGAAGTCACGCTCAAACTGTAGTCTTCCCTTTAACGTACCAATCTCTTTATTCAGTCGATCAATAGCTCCCTCGTTTCCCTTCTCAATAGCAGTAGCCAGCTTAGCCTCACGCTTAGCAATAGCCTCTTCGTACTTCTGGATATCCTTGAGTACCAGCTTGCCCTTAGTAAGCAGGTTACCGAAGTCAGGACGAGCACGTAGCAGGCCGATACCAGGGACATAGCCAAAGCCAAACTTAGCAATGTTTACTGGAGTCACCACGAATGGTAGGATCAGTGCAAGCTCAGGGCTCTTAGTGACCATCTCAGCAATCTTCCTGGTTGACTGGTCAATAAACGAATCACCAAGACGCTGACGGAACACACCATAACGAGCAAAGTCTTCCATCTCAGAAGCCATCTGGGGAGAGATGCTTTCCATCATCTGCCACAATGGTTTAACCTTAGCCCACACTTCACCCTTCTGCTCTTTGGTTAGATCACTTCCAATGGTCTGAACAGCGTCACGATAGTTCTTATCGCGCAGCTTAAGGATCTCATCCATCTGATCTACGAAGTCATGCTTATCCATACCGAACCGAGCTAGTACATCCTCGTCAGCCATGTGCTTGATACGATGCTTCATCACCTCGTACTGAGCCTGCTCCAGCATAACAGCAAAGCCCTCGTCCACGCCACGCTGCAAGCTCTGAGGGAACGTAGCGATAGCGTTGATAGGCTTATTGATGAGGTCCAGGTGCTTACGATCAACCAGAGGGATCTTGAAGTACACGTCCATGTTTTGACCAGTACGTCCATCGAACTCAATATTCTTATTCGCAAAGCCACCAATGAACCGAGGGAATGTCTTCCAGAATGCACCAGCGTAACCTTCGATGATAGCCACAGCTTCCATAGGCCTACCAGAGAACAGACGTGCAAGCGGTAGCTCAATCAGCCTGCCCATGTTACCACCAAGGTTCTTGAAGAACGTAGCAGTAGCAGACAGGTAGTTGTTACGAACAACAGTAGAAGCCACCTGACGTAGAGATGGATCTTGCACACTGTCCACGCTAGACTTTGCAAAGCTGGTCATTACAGCCTTACGATCTAGGTGCGGGTTGTTGAACATATTCCTCGCAGCACGAGCTACGTTGCCCAACATTGCTTTACATTTTTCGCTAAGAGCCATCAGCAAGCCTCATCATCAAATAGTCTCGTAATAGCCGAGTTGTCTTTCAATTGCTTATTGAGACGCTTGTATGATCGTTGGACCATAGACACAGCGTTCTTGTCACCAGCAACTGCAGCAGCAGCTTGTACGAATTGTAGATATTTACCTCCGAACAGAGTGATGAGCTCATCGTCATTGAGTGCCAAAGCTTCCTCTAGCTGAGCCATAACGACTGGTAGTTCCTGTTGCTGTTTAGCAAACACACCATACAGGATCTCACGCTCACCTTCTGTAAGAACGTCACCTTTACGATACTGCTTAGCAATCTGCTCCGAGACAAAATCAAAGTCTTCCTTCATTGCAGGATCAATCGACTGCATGATCTCTTGAATCTGCCCCTGAGCTTGACGCTCTTGCTCTGACATAGGTTGACCAAGACGAGTCAACTGCTTCAGACGCTGAGGACTGATTTGATCAGCGATATTGAGAGCAACCAGAGACGTATCGTCCAGGTACTTAGACAATACACCGAGAGTCTTAGCTTTCCTGGTAGGATCTTTAATCTCAGAGATCATCTTCAACTGACGAGGAGTCAGAGGAGAGATCCTCTTCTTAGGAAGCAGGTGCTTATAGTAAGGAGCGTAACATTTAGCCATTAGATCGGACACCCATCAAGATCACCACCCTTAAGAATAGCAAGCAACATATCGTTATCGTCACCAGCATTCTTTAGGAAGTCGTTAAAAGACTTAGCCTTGAACTGAGGACCATACTCATTCTTCATGTGACGAAGACCACGAGCATAGCCAAAAGCTGCCTTAGCAGCATCAATCACCCCAGCGTTAGGATCAGTCTCAAGCAGTTTTGCATGAATGCTTGTCAAGTTAGCATCGGAAGCATTGATCTTCCACTTACCTTTACCTTCTTGCTCCAGCATCTTTACCCCATAATTATACACTACTTTTGACTCATTGTCAAGGAATTTCTCAACTGGATTGATAAGATTATCAATGACACGGCTAGTGCGTACAGGGATATTGACAGGGTTCTCGCCTTTCAGACCAGCCTGAACAAGGAACTGACCACTGTTCTTCTTCATTTCGTTGTAGGCCTCTTTAGCCAGCTTTTGAGCGTCTGCTACATTAAGGTTTAAGGCCCTAGCTAGAAAGCCAAGATACTTACCAGCAGACGTAGAAGTGCCCTTTCCAGCTACGTAAGCAGCTAGGTCAATGTCGTTATTGAAGGCCATCGGAGTCCTGCCAAAGATCGGAGCAGCCGCCCTGAGAGCAGGGTCTAGAGTTGGGAGGGTTTTCTCACCCTCGATATTGGTAACAACTTGGACAGCACCGTTTGGAGACGTAGTAACAGGAGCAGGAGGCTGGGCAGCTTTCAGATCGTCAGCTTTACGTTGCAGCAAAGTCTCCAGGGAAGCACCAAGGAATTTAGACTTGTCACCTGGATTGGTGATAGCTGCCTGTAGTTCCTGTTGAGCGTTGCCTACGAGGTCAGAAGCTAGTTGCTCAGGCTTGCCAGCAGAGCGACTTACAAGCTTACCAATACCTGCCCCTGCAAGGGCTCCAAAGCCTGTTCCAAAGGCTATGTTTTGTAGTCGGCTATCATCATACCCACCTTGCTCAGGAGCGGTATACGTGGGCTCTAAGAGGCCTGCAACGCCACCCACAGCCATACCCTGCTTTACGAATTGACCGAAAGTTCTAGCAGTCCCGATAGGGGCTAGGTTAGTAGGATCACCGACACTTCCCACAAGAGAACCACTAATAGTAGCAGCAGGATTAAGCTCAAGCATGGCTCTATACTCACGCTCACGCTCGATGTCTTCTTGTGTCTTGTCAGCACCAAAAAGCTCAGCAATGCCTCGTAAGGTTGAGGTAAAGCCTCGCTCTACACCACGCTGGAACGATTCACCTGATTCATACGGATTGTTGTTAAGTAGACGTAGACCAGGCTCTGATACTAGGTCATACCTACCCTGCAGGATTGCATCCACATCTTCTTTACTGAATGCATCCCATGAGACTTCATAAGCCATGTCTACTCCTTAAGGGGCGATATTCATTCCCTGAGCGGTCAACTCTTCTAGGATACGCTTCTTCTCAGCTTCAAGGATTGCTTGCTTCTTCAATCTATCAGCTTCAGCTATAGATAATGCTTCCTGACGAGTTGGTGTACCAGCAGCAGGAGGAGGCAGGTTAGCAGGATTCAGCTTACCAGTAGGTCTTCCATCCTTGCCCATCTGAACAGTGCCAGCAGCAGGCTGAGCAGCAGCAGTACCATTGGGCTTTCTCTGGTTACGTAGACGAGCAGCAATCTCTTCTTTAACTGGGTCAAGTGACGAAGGTTTGTATTCGATGTCACCAGCATAATCAACAAGCTTACCGTCTTTACGATATTTGTAAGCACCACTAGTCTTATCGTAAGTAAGAGGAACACGTTTTCCATCAACCATACCAGTGAACGCTGTAACAGCTTCGTTCTGACCTTGCTCCATAGATTGTAGTTGACCAGCAAAACCAAGAGCCTCTTTGGTGTGCCCACGTGCCTGGAGATTCTTGATTAGGCTACGCATAGTCTCAGGCTTGGTCAAATCTTCTTCTTGATAAGAAGCTAAGATATTTTCAAGGTCAATAGCCTTGTTGTACATTGGACTTTCTTGCAAAGCCTTCTCTTCAAAATACCTAGCAAAGCCTTCACCAAGAGTGGACCAAGCTTGCACAGACCCCTGGAAAGGTCCAAGACCTTGACCAAGAGAAGCATACATACGCATACGTGCTTCTTTAGCTGCTGCCTGTTTTTTACGCTCATCCTCTATAATTTCTTGAGGAGTTTTGTACAACTGAGAAAGCTGGGAAAGATTCATCTGAGCCATTTTATTTCCTTATCCAAAGAATTTTTTACCAGCAGCAGCACCGAAGCCTCCGCCAAAACCACCAGCAAGCCCACCAAGAATTCCACCAAGAACCTGACCACCTGCCAGATTTCCTTGAAGACGAGTCTGAGCAGCACCGAGACCTGCTTGCAACAAGCTTTGACCCATGTTTGCACCTGCGGTAGCCTGCTGACCACCAAGCTGTGCGCCGAGGAGCAGAGGCTGTTGAGCCAGTTCTTCGATGGACTGAACCATACCAAGCTGAGTCTGAAGCGGGCTGTAAGCACCAGTCTGAAGACTGTACAGTTGATTGTAGAGATCAGTACCTTGACCAAACAGCCCAGCACCAAAACCGATACGCTGTTGAGCAGCCTGTTCAGCTTGAGCAGCCAACTGCAGATCCTGCATACGATTAGCACCAGCATAAGTAGCTAGATCAGGATTAACACCTCTTATGTTTAGACCAGCGCGTCCTCGTCCAAACACTGATTGAGCCAGTCGAGCCTCTTCAGCTTGACGGGTTGGCTCAAGCAATGCTTGCTGAGTAGAGTAGTAGTCTCTAGCAGCCGCTTCAGGGGACTGAGCAAGATACTGAGAACCGAGGCTAAATAGATTTTGTGCGCCTCCTGTCAACCAAGGAGCAGTTTGTTCAGTAACAGCAGCAGCTTGAGCAACGGCTCCTGGCATCTGAGCCGAGACTGCATCCTGAATAGCCCTCATCTCTGGAGAGACTTCGTAGCTTGCTCCCTTTAAAATAGGAGTGCCATACGCATCAGTGCCCATCTCAAACTTACCAGCACCAAACCGACTGGTAATGTCTACTGGTCTGAACGCAGCAGCAGATGCTGCCATCTTGCCTGCCTGAAGCTGTTCAGCCGCTGCCTTATTACCAGCAGAAGTGAATCCTAGAAGATTACCAACAATCTTACCCATTATAAACTCCTTGAGTATACTTCATATACATTATTATCATTTCCTCTTACGAGACTGTGAAACACAAACCCAATCGACTTACTAAACTTACCTAGCTTACTATTGTCAACCATTCCATAGATAGGCGAGTTGAGCAAGTCTTGAAGTCTATCTAGGTTACGAACAAAATCTTTCTTTACTGCAGCGGTCCACTTAAACACATCAGTGTGGAGCCAAAACATATCAAAGGCGTACTCCAAATACATAATATACTCAGGACGCTGTACTACTGGAAACTTAACCATTATACGTTGCTGGTAAGTGTTCCGTCATTAGTAAAGGTGTGTATCCAAGTGGTAGAATCACCAGATCCATAAGAAGTAACAGTATCACCACCAGTCATTAACTGTTCAGGCCATGTGTAAGAGACAATAACAACTCCTTTAGAACCATTACCTCCACCGCCTCCGTTACCACCACCTCCTCCACCACCTGCACCATATCCTGTAGCTGGAGCACCGCTTCCACTAAAATCTCCACCTGCTCCGCCGCCTCCAGTACCCCCTGCTCCACCTCCTCCTTCACCACCGCCTCCACCTGAGCCAGCGTAGTTTACAGAAGTAGAGCCATCAATAATAGTAGAGGTATTACCAGCAATTCCAGGGTTTCCTGGGCGATCATCTGATCCTCCACCACCTTGCTTACCGTTAGGAGTACCGCCAGTACCGCCACCTCCGTCACCTGCGCCTCCCTTACCAGCAGCAGCATGTCCGCCTTGACCACCAGTCGCTGAGACAGTTAACAGAGTAGAAGACAGCGTTGAAGTGCCACCAGCAGATCCATAAGCATTGTATCCAGCACCTGCGCCATAGTTACCTACAGTAATGTCTGCGGAGAAGCCTGCTACTAGAAGAGTGGCACTTCCTTCGTTGAAGCCACCACCTCCACCTCCGCCGCCTCCACCACCAACAGCGTCACCTACACCACCACCTCCTCCGCCTCCACCTCCGATTACAAGGTAGTTAATTTGGACTTCAGGCCACACACCTCGCCATTGGAAGAAGTCTCTGACATAGACGGCAGGGGTCTTCCACTCACCATCGTGCTTCACAGCAACCTTAGTGACTGACTTCCATTCGTCATTGTCTTTTACATGCAGAGTCATTATGCAGAGACCTTATACCAGACATCACCATCAGCACCACCAGAAGGCTCTTCAGTAGAGATAGTCTTAGTTCCTTCGGCGTTACTACCAACAGTAAAACCGTTTACAGTAGTATCAGCAATAGTGCCACCAGTAATAGCAACAGCACCTGCTCCTTGAGTAGACATCGTACCCAAACTAAGAGCGGTAATATCATCATCAATTGCAGCATTTACCCAGCTAGTCGTAGCGATTTGAGTATTGTTAGTTCCTGCCGCTGGATTAGGTGCTGTAGGAGTACCGCTAAATACAGGGCTTGCCTTATTTGCTTTTGACTCAATAGCACTTGCAATAGCAGTAAATTCAACATCAAGTTCAGTACCCTTGATGATCTTGTTAGAGTCCCCAGTAGGAAGAATATCCTTTGATGTAAAGTTACTTCCTTTAATATAGTCACTCATCTCTATTCCTTAAATTACAGTTTTACCAATTTTAACACCTACGTCAATCTTCTGAATTGACAAAGGATCTCCGTTAATGTCAGACTCAATACCAATCTGAAGAACAGCACCTGAACCACCAAGGTTAGCAGTAAATCTGTCAAGCACAATACCACCAGTATACTCACCCAAGAAAGAACCTGATTTCAAATAATAAACATACTCGGTTCTGTTTTCTACAGGAATAAGATTACCGTCCTCATCTCTTAAAAACTGACCATTCTCGTCTTTTAAATAACGAGCAGAGTAATAATAACCATCAGCATCTAAATGAACAGGGTATGAAGTATTGTATCCAGAACCTGCATTATAAGTCGTACTAAAATCTACTAAATAATGCGTAGACGAGACTACAACATCTTCTTCGTCAACTGTTTCAATTGTCACGGTTGGAGGATCTGTTTCTTGCGTTTCGCTTACTGTAGTTGCTACACCGTAGTCAGCTATATTATACTCGTAAACAACAGCACTGTCAAGATATTTCGTAATACCAATATAGTTGTCAGTGTAATCAAACCCGTACTTGACAGACACAGGCTGAGCAGATCCGCCAATTACAACAAAGCCAGCTTTCTTTAGAACTTTTAGGCTGGTTGGCTGATCAAAGTCAAAGTAGTTAGTGAAATAGCGTATGCGGTAAGTACTGGCATTATCTAGATAACCGTAGTATTTACCAACGTATCCAGCTTTGCCTATTAGAAGTTCTTTAGCTGCTGTAACAACAAAGGCATGAGGCTCAATGTTATTCCAAATAGTAACACGTGCTGCTCCGTCTTGAAGAGGAGCCCGAAGGTCAAAGCAGTAGACATAACGAGTGGCAGGTAGAGCAAGTAGATAGAAAGCATCTCGATCATAATACACAGCCCTAATCTTTGTAGCAGTTTCAGAAGCTACGTTTGACACCAACTCGTCACGTACATTCTTTGACAGGTCACGCATCGGTAGAGACTTCTCTTGAATCACTCGCTGCAAACTGCGAACACCAGAATCAGACAAGAAGATAACATCCGTACCTGTATTGACAATAGAATCTCTAGCTACGCAGCCCACATTCGGAATAAAGTCAGCCAAAGTAAGCTCAGTAACATCAATTGGGTTAGCGTAGATAGCAATATTATTCCGTCCAAAAATGATCAAGAATCCGTTATGTGCAGATAGACCAATAATCTGATCATTGTTAGGAAATACTGAGTTAATAGACAGAGAACCAGAATCACCACCATCAAACTCAGATCCATTGAGTAGCTGGCTAAAGTATACAGTCTGTCGATCACCAGAAATGTCTGCCATCCAAATACGTCCATAAGCGGACAGAATAGTGTTTGGTTTGAAATCAGTAGTTGTATATCCAGGAGGCAAAGAACCTACAGTTGCTCCTCCAGTTTGAGCAGAACCAAGAACCTGAAATCCATAAGCTCCATCATGATCATGTGGCAAACTACTAGAAGTAGCAGGTTGTTTATGATATACAAGAGGAGTATGACCAGCCTGTACTAGATAAGCGTGAGGGGTTGCCTCAGTACCATCACCGTAAGGGATAGAAGCAGCTTGCCAGTCATTGCCTGTAATGGTATATGTTGCTGGAGCATCTCCATCAGCATTTGTTACAGTAGTCTGTGTAAGCGTCTCAGTGCCGACAAACAACTTGTTATTACCAGCAGAAATAAGATGATTGTCACTGTTAGGATCAACCATCTCAAATATAAACTCAATATTACTAGAGCCTAGATCAGCGTTAGTAGCGTTGACAGGAGTCCATCCACGCCTTGCACCTATCCTACCATATCTGTCAATGATGCAGTTCTCTGCAGTCAGAGCAAACCCACTAGACAATTGGATACTAGATTCCTGAGTGTTTAGACCCAGAAAACCAGGAGCAGCAATTGTAGAGGTTACTAGAGGTTTAGCCATTAGTGGGCTTTCCAGATGTTTTCGTCAGGATAGCGGCTGTCTTCAATAGCAATATGGTCAGCCAATGAGTTCTGATAAAGGGCATAAGCCTCACCAGAAGACATACCAGCATCTTCACCACGCTCAGCCAAAGCTTTAGCATAGGCCAAGAAAATAACAGGCTCGGCAGGAACTAATAGACGATCACTGTCCTGGCTTAAAGGGTCTTGGGCTTGAATAATATTAAATCTAATAGTATACACACCATCAGGGATTGGGTAGATATCTACCTGAGTATCTCCCTCAGCACTTACACCGTTAAAATTATAGTAGGTTGGAGAACCTGTTTGAGTTGGCTCATTAAGTCTCATCCACTCATTCAATGTTTTTGAGTCGATGTACTTCATCTCCCAGTTACTTGTGTCATTAAGGACATCAATAATACGGAAGCGAACACCAGAACCCACCAAGACACCGTTGAACAAACCAGAGACGGTATTCATTGTAAGGGTATTGCTCAATGCCTCCCAGTTATAGGAATCTTCTACTTGACGCTGAGCATCCCTAACAAACTTACTAATTAGTTTAGAATAAGGGGTATCATTAACAGAAGAAACTTCGTTCTCCCGCAGTCTTATTAGTACATCATTAACCAGATCTAGGTAGTTCATTTAGCAATCCCATTTACGAAGAGCCAGGGCTTTACGAGTAGGACGGCCCTTTTCATCCTTCATTGGTCCCTCAACGCCAGACATCCGAGCGCAGAAAGACTTACGCCGTGCAGCCTTCTTAGGTGATTTAGCAGCCTCTTTAGAAGACACTGGAGGCTTTAGATTAGCCCCTTCAGTGCGCTTAAAGTAAGCTCTGCCTTTGGCATTGAGTCCACCTTCTTTGTTTTGATAAACCTTCTTAACCATTATGCTTGTCCTGGTTTAATTGGAAGACAGACACCGTTAGCAATACCACCCGCATTTGTAACTTCTTTCATTACGAACTCAACCCTATCTTCACACTTCTCTTTACTATAGAAGTTCTGATCAGCTTTCCAGAAGGCGCAGGTATCCGCTAAACAGAAGAACGCTACGCCTATCCAGAAGTTCATTTCTTAGCCGTCTTCTTAGCTTGCTTAAAATCTTTAGCCGTTGGAGCACCCTTCTGTCCTGGTTTCTTCATCTTCTCACCACTACCAGCAGCAATACGCTTGCGCTTAGCATGGATATTAGCGTAGAGTCCAGGCTTCATTTCTTTTTCTTCTTACTCATACCAGCCATGCTCAGGCCGATAGCAACAGCCTGTTTCTGAGGATAGCCTTCTTTACGAAGCTTAGAGATCTTTTCAGAGGCTTTCTTAGCCTTGGCTTTACCAGCCTTAGTGTAAGGGTACTTCTTGTCACCGACCATTGGCATATTAGCCTCCGTGGAACTGGGTTGCTTGGTTTGGTACTAGCTCTATCGTGGCAACATAAGTTACCGTATAAGTAGTTGTATTCTCAATCCTAATCTCATCACCTTCTTGTAATACAACTTCAGCTTGGTTAAGAATAATATATTCACCAGTGCCTAAGTTCTTACCACCAACAATAAAAAACTCAGTATTAGTAGACTTATCGTACCAATAAACTTTAGGTGTAGCGTTACCAGTCAAAGAAATAATGTACATCAAGTTCCATAAAGCAGTATTCTTAGTGGGAACAGTATACAATACATCTTTGGTTGTCGTATTCTTTGTACTTGCTACTGATATTTTTCTGGACATGTTTTAAGTTCTCTAAAGATACTATATTATAGCATACTTTTGACGTTTTGTCAAGTTATTTCTTACCTAACCAACCCTGAACGGTGGCAGATTCCCAAATACGGATACCCGTCCAAACGATTGTAAACAGGGCTGCAACGGCTGGTAGCACATCTGCTAG
>Ga0208161_1000559_pt1 | contig 20941 bp, 31 predicted proteins | sample CB_VirMetaG_3_FD_184538 | JGI IMG/M metagenome (GOLD analysis project Ga0208161, IMG submission 184538) | Freshwater to marine saline gradient viral communities from Chesapeake Bay - CB_1508_1S Viral MetaG (SPAdes) (version 4) | ecosystem: Environmental > Aquatic > Marine > Coastal | place: USA...
CGGGTCAATTGATCCGGGCGCAAGCCCGTGACAGCTTGGCGGACAACTGGGAAGTCATTGAATTTCCTATGGAAATGCCGTCCGGCAAGCCTTTGTGGCCGCAATTTTGGTCATTTGAGGAGATGCAGGCGGTAAAGGCGTCGATTCCACTGCCCAAGTGGAACGCGCAGTACCAACAAAACCCGACCGGCGACGAAAACGCGATTATCAAGCGAGAGTGGTGGAAGGTGTGGGATAAGCAGAATATCCCGCAGTTACAGTATGTCATTCAGAGTTATGACACGGCGTTTTCCAAAAGCACCCGAGCGGACTATAGTGCGATAACGACGTGGGGTGTGTTTTATCCAGAGGAAGGCACGGTAGCGGCGTTGATTTTGCTGGACGCCAAAAAAGGTCGCTGGGATTTCCCGGAGTTAAAACAGATGGCGATGGAGGCGTACAAGTTTTGGGAGCCTGAAACGGTCATTATTGAGGCCAAGGCGAGCGGTATGCCTTTGACCCATGAGCTACGAAACATGGGAATTCCTGTGGTAAACTTTACCCCTAGCCGAGGAAACGACAAAGTGTCAAGGGTTCACAGTGTTTCTACTTTGTTTGAGAGTGGGATGATTTGGGCACCGGACGAGTCGTGGGCACACGAAGTTATTGAGGAGTGTGCTGCGTTTCCTAATGGAGAGCATGATGACTTGGTGGATAGCACCACGCAGGCATTGATGCGGTATAGGCAAGGTAACTTCATTCAGTTGCCTTCGGATTATTGGGAAGATGAAGGATCTTCTTTAAAAGTTAAACAATATTACGGGTAATTTTATGGCTGAACCCTATGACTACAGTTCGGACACGGCTCTTCAGGATTTGCTAAACCAACTATATAATCCGTACCAGCAAGACATTTTGTTGGCGTATGGGTATCAACCTTCGCCGGGAACTCCGTCGATAACAAATCCCGGAGATTACATTGACCCGGACCCCGGTGGAAATGTTCCGTTACCGCCGCCGGGAGGTTACACGCCTCCCCCCGTGATTCCGCCTCCCGGTCCCGACCCGACCCCGCCTCCGCCTCCACCACCTAATCCATGCCCGGCGGGATATGTCATGGGTCCGGACGGCGTGTGCATAATTGATCCTGATACGGGAGGCCCGCAGCCCCCACCGCCTCCGCCCCCGGAGCCCCCACCGCCGCCCCCACCACCGCCTCCGCCGCAACCGCCTACCGGTTATGTTAGGCCCGCAGACATGAAGGACTATGACCCGTTCATGCACGGGAGACGGAATAAGTTTTACGGCATGGATGTTCTTGCGGGGTCTAGGCAAGAAGTCAGTGCGGATGAGTTTAATCGTCTTTTGGGTGGCACAGAAGGTAAGTATGGTCAGGGTGCTTTTTACGATCCCGAGCGCGGCTCTATTTATCAAAACATAGACGATGATAAAGTGTCGCAAGAAAATTCATCGTATGTGCCATACGGAGTTGATCCCAGCAAGTACACGGATGTGCAAAGGCTACAAGCCGCACACATGGGTATAGGCGATCAAGAGGGAAGATCGCGAAACCCTATTTACACTAGCCAAAGGATTGGCGACAAGATGTATTTTGTCGATAACGGTAAAGTATATTCGTATGACGTTAGAGACATTGAATATGGAGAGGGATCGCCTACGTTTGCAAGAGGCGGAGCGGTTAGTCCTGTAGCAAGAAGCGGTATTGGAGCGTTGTTTGCTAAGGAGGTTATGCGCTAATGGGGTTCATTTCCAACGCATTTGACTTTGACGAATTACGTAGACGAGCCGTTCAAGGGGGCCTAGCAAATTTAGCCCCCTTTGACTTTATTAACGTTGACAATGGTCGAATAACATTTAAACCCGGAACATCTAACGCTCAGCTTTTGCAGGTTATGAAGGCTACCGGATTAATTTCCGATGATGATGCAATGTGGTTTTCTCAGTTTTTTACTGATCCGAAAGACGATTGGTTAGTTCGTCGGTTTAACGATACAGAGCGTTTGTTTGATTACACGCGAAATGATTTTTCTGGCTTAAACGATGAGAATTGGGCGCGAATGTCGCGCTTGCAAGACACGTTAAACAAATATACTGAAACAGGCTCAATTCCTGTCACAAGTGAGTTTAAACGAAATTTTCCGTCATCTGCTATTCAATCTTATACACCGGTTGGAAGAGACGCGGAAGGTAATTTACTACCTTCTCGACCGGATTCAGCGGCACAGCGGCGTCAGGCCATAGACGATGTTGTAGTAACACAAGATGAAATGTCCCAGTACGACAACATTGTTGTAGACCCGTTCGACATTCCGGATGATCCGCCCCCGCCGCCCCCAAAAGACCCCGGAGACGTGCTTCCCCCGCCGGAAGATCCCGTTCTTCCTCCCGGAGACGTGCTTCCCCCGCCCACGGACCCCGTTTTGCCTCCCGGAGACATTTTCCCGCCGGGGACCATGCCGCAATTTAATTTACCAGATTTCGGAAACATAAGCGCGTACATGCAAAACAAGCCTTTGGATGTACCGCAAATGTCTGAAGAAGAGTTACGGCAAATACGGCAGGGAGGTTTTTTGGGCCTCGTGAACCGTGGTCCGGGAGGTTTGCCTGAAGAGTATCGACCGCCGTCTAATTCTCCTTTTGCAAAGTTTCCCGGAATAGTGGGAGGTGGTTTATCCGGTTTTGACCCTTCTGTTATTCAGCAGTTAATTCAAAAATATTTGTCGGACCGCGGAATTGATCCACAGGATCTTAACTTGCCTGCGGAGGGTGCGGATGACGTTCCTGTTCCCGCAGATTCGGAAGAAGAAGTTATAAAGATGAAAGATGGTGGGGGCATTGCCAGCTTGATGGTGCAAGACAATTCTCCTGCTCGGGGTGAAGGGATTGAAGCCTTTTTGGCACCAGTGGACAAGGATGCTCCGATTAGTCGTGATCGACGGAAGGCGGCTTTGATGCGAACGATGCAGCGTCTTGAGCAGGAACAGCAGCAACAGATGATGCAACAGCAGCAACAGGTGGCGCAGCAGCAACAACCACCGCAAGGTATGCCTCCACAGGGGATGATGCCTCCCGGTATGCCCCCGCAGGGGATGATGCCTCCCGGTATGCCCCCGCAGGGGATGATGCCTCCCGGACCACCGCCCACGGCCCAAGGACCAGTGCCCACGATGCAACAGGGCATCATGCCCATGGCTCGTTAAGTGTCCACGCCTACGCTTACATTTGCGGAAAAAGAACGTCCGGTTGAGCAAACTATGACGCCAGAAGAGCAGTACGGCGTTATTAAAGCCCCTGATTCGCCTTTGATGGCTAAGGCCGCTGAGATTTTTCGTGGAATAGAGCGTCGTGTCGAAGGCAGTCCCGCAGAGTTTGTATTACCCGGCGGGGGTATAGCTACTGTCTTGGAGCGTAAAGCTTACGGCGAAGATCCTTCTGCTCTTGAGTATGGTTTTGCTGCGTTAGACGCCGCAGACGTAACACCGGTAGGTAAATTCTTTGCTATTTTTGGAGGTTTAGCGGCAAAAGGCGCTAAGAACATACAACAGCGGGTAGATAAACTTCGGGAACAAGGGTTAGAGGGGCAAGATTTATGGAATGCCCAAGCTAACCAAAGTAAACGAGGGTATTACGACCCGTCTGATGGCCAGTTTCGGGTTGAATTTGACACCGCTAACGCGGATATCAAAGCCAGTTTTGAAGCCTCTGACGGTAAAACTCTTTTTGGTCCGGGCTTTAGTAGCGGTGAAACATTAAAACTAGATGATGTTTTAGACTTTCCACAAATTTTTGACGCATATCCACAACTCCGTGAAATCACAGTAAAACCAGTTCCTTTGATGGATATAGATACAAAAGGAGCTTACGACCCAAAAACAAAAACGATGTATCTTCGGGCAAGCCAAGACAGAGAGGCGGTGGTTTCTACCGCCTTGCATGAGCTACAACACGCCATACAGACTGAGGAAGATTTTAGGAAAGGCGCATCGCCCTCTAATTTTTTGCCGGAAAACTTCGTAGAGATAGACAAGGAAGTTAGGGACAGAAAGAAAACGCTGGAAGAAGAGCTTAAAAAAGAAGTTGCTCGTAAGCTAGATGTAGAAAAAGTGTCCTATCAGGTCCCGGACCAATTAGCTCTTGTTTTCGGATTAGTTCGTAAAAATAAAAATGTACCGGACATATTACGAGACGTAGAGGAGTTGTCTGAAATAACCGATGTTTCTAGAAAAGTAGAGCTTCGCGATACCATAGACAAAAAAACTGGGGGCGGCTTTAACGAACGATACGAGTTAGAAGCCTTAATGAAGACTTTTGGGAATGACCCAGAAGCTGTTTTGGAGATGGTGAACACCGTCCGGCCTCTTTTGCCGCTTTACAGCGAAGCTACTGAGGATTATTTCAAAAACAGGACTAGATACTACTCGGCTATACAGCAATACAGGGCGGTTCCCGGCGAAGTTGAAGCTAGGAATGTCCAAGCTAGGCGCGAAGATCCTGACTTAAAACAACAATATCCGCCCTCAACCGCAGAAGTTAGCGCGGAAAAAATGATATACCCCATAGACCCTAACTACCGTAGGCCCTATCTAAAGATAGGCCAACAAGGCCCAGAGCCTGAAGGAATGGCCATGGGCGGCGGCGTAGGCAGCCTTGCTCCTGTTGCGAGAAACATGTTTAATGTATCTGATATCAAGCGCGGCGTCGGCGCGTACATCCCGTATACTAGGAGATAAAGCATGAGATTTGTTTTTGGATTGTTGTGTGCGATAGCGGTAACTGGTTGTTCTTCAAGCACTTCTCAATATTACGAAGCGGTGCAGGCGGCGGCTCAAGCTAACGCGGCGGCTTCTCAGGCTAAATTTGACGCGTTGTCCAAGATTGCTGCTGCGGGAGACGGGCAAGCGGCTAGTGCGGCGGTGATGGCTTTGGCGTTGACTCAGACCCCTTCGGTGACACCTGTTCCGCAACAGTCTCAGGCGCTTCAATGGGCGTCAATTTTGGCTACTCCTGTGACCAGTTTAGGCATGATGTGGATGCAGTCAGATTCGGCCAAGACGATGGCCAAATATAATGCGGATGTCAGCCTTGCGCGGGTAGCGGCGACGGCGGAATCTAATCAAGCTTTGTATGGTGCTTTTGTTGACGCAAATCAGATTACGGGGGACGTTGCGGTGGCCGGTATGAATTCGGCGGGCAACGTGGATTATTCTGCGTTTGTTGATGGTTTGGTGACTTTGGGTACTACGGGCATGACCGAGTTAGGTGATTTGGGCTCGGCGGGTTTTGATTCTAATGTAGCAATTTCTGGCGCGGCGATCACGGGTCTTGTTGATTTAGGTAACGCGGGCTTGGATGCTTCTACGACGTTAGGCACGGCTGGGATTACGGGTGTGTCGAATGTTGCGATTGAAGGTTATAAGACCATGTTGACTTTAGATCAAGGCAACAACGACCTTATGGGCACAGTTTGGACCGATTATACGGCGGCCATTCAGAATATAATGGACAGCGTTCCGCAACTTAGTTGCACGGTTACTAACAATGCTGACGGTACATCTACGGTTAGCTGCACACCGTGATAGAATAGTGCTTAAAATCTAAGGGTTACTTATGGCAAACGGTGACGATAAAGCACTTCTTTCGTCTTTGATGGATAGTACGGCGGGACCGGAAATAGACGAAGCTGAGATGGAGCTTGATATAGAGATCGCGGCTCCCGGCACTTTTGTGGGCTCTTTCAACGACGTGTTGCCAGAGGGCATAGAGATTGAGGAGCAAGAAGATGGTGGAGTTATTGTTGACCTTGATCCGTTGGCCATGGTTGGTGTTGGCGGTGGCGATTTCGATGCTAACTTGGCAGAGGAGTTGGACGATAGAGCGCTTGGTGGGTTGGCTTCAGATTTAATTGGGGATTTTGAGGCTAACAAAGCCTCGCGTTCTGAGTGGGAAGATGCGTATTCCAAGGGTTTGGAGCTTTTGGGTTATACCTATGAGGAGCGCACGATGCCGTTTCGGGGAGCGACGGGTGTTACGCATCCGTTGTTGGCGGAAGCGGCCACGCAGTTTCAGGCGCAGGCATTTAATGAGCTTTTGCCGCCTTCGGGTCCTGTCCGCACACATGTTGTGGGGGAGAAGACCAAGGAAAATGAGGCGCAGGCGTACCGTGTAAAGGAATTTATGAACTACTACATTACGAATGTAATGGAGGAGTATACACCTGAGTTTGATCAGATGTTGTTTTATTTGCCTTTGGCGGGGTCCACTTTCAAGAAAGTGTACTTTGATGCGGCGATTGATCGGGCGGTAAGCAAGTTTGTTCCGGCGGAGGACATTGTGGTTCCTTATGGGGCCACGGACCTTGATTCATGTGAGAACATCACACAGGTTGTGAAGATGTCCATGAATGATCTACGTATTCGTCAGGTTATGGGTTTTTATCGGGACATTCCGGTGTTGCCGTCACAGTCTGATAGCGACGACGTATCAGACGAGATGGACAAGTTAAGTGGTGTTGAGCCCAGCAACTTAGATTATGAATGTACGTTGTTGGAGTGCCACGTTAATTTGGATCTGCCCGGTTTTGAGGACATGGGGGAAGATGGTGAACCAACAGGAATTAAAATTCCTTACGTTGTTACGATTAGTGAGGATAATGGACAGATACTTGCCATTAGACGAAATTATAAAGAGGACGACCAAAGAAGACGAAAGATTCAGTATTTCGTCCATTACAAGTTTCTTCCGGGATTCGGGTTTTACGGGCTGGGCCTCATCCACACTATTGGCGGATTGTCCAGAACGGCCACGGCGGCTCTTCGCCAGCTTATTGATGCTGGTACTCTCTCTAATCTTCCTGCTGGTTTCAAAGCTAGAGGACTTAGGGTCAGAGATGATGAGGAGCCTTTACAGCCGGGTGAATTTAGGGACGTAGACGCGCCGGGTGGGGCGATTCGGGATTCTTTGATGCCGTTGCCATTTAAGGGGCCTGACGGCACTTTGATGCAGCTTTTGAGTTTTGTGGTGGATGCAGGCCGTAGGTTTGCCACTATCACGGACATGAAAGTTGGGGACGGCAACCAGCAGGCTCCTGTGGGCACCACCGTAGCGTTGTTGGAACAGGGCTCACGGGTCATGAGTGCGGTGCATAAGCGTATGCACTACAGCATGAAGCAAGAGTTTAAGCTTTTGGCTCGGGTGATGTCTGAGTATTTGCCGCAAGAGTACCCATACGCTGTTTCTGGTGGGGATCGCACGGTTATGCGGGAGGATTTTGACGACCGCGTTGATGTGGTTCCGGTGTCTAATCCGAATACATTTTCTCAGGCTCAGCGCATTGCGATGGCGCAGTCGCAGCTTGAGATGGCCCAGCAAGCGCCGCAGCTTCATGACTTGCACGAAGCTTATCGTCGCATGTACGAAGCGTTAGGAATCAATGACATAGATAAGCTACTTATAGCGCCTTCTTCTGATGAGCCGATCCCGAAAGATCCGGCGCAGGAGAACATGGATTCTATGGACATGGTTCAGATGAAAGCGTTTGAGGGTCAGGATCACGACGCTCACATTCGTACACACCTGACTTTTGCATCCTCGCCTATGTTGCAACAGTTGCCACCGGTAGGTTTAGCTTTGCAGAAGCACGTCATTGAGCATGTGAAGCTGAAATCGCAAGAAATTGCCATGGCGCAAATGTTGCAACAGACGGGAGGCCAACCTTTGACCCCCGATTTAGAGCTTCAATTGGAGTCTATGGTGGCGCAGATTAACGCGCAGGAGTTTCAGAAGCTCAAGCAAATTGCCGCAGAAGTAAGCGGTCAGGGTCAACAAGGCCCCGATCCTTTGATACAATTAAAGCAACAAGAGCTTCAGATAGATCAGCAGAAAATGCAGCAGGACGCTCAGATGGATCAAGCAGAGTTGCAGCTTGACCAGCAACGTATGCAAAACAAAGCTACGGAGTTCCAGCAAAGGCTTGCTAGCCAAGAGCGACAGACGCAGGCACGTATTGATGCCGCATTAGATCGTGAACTACTCAAACAACAGTTTGACAGGAATAAATGATATGAAAGTTAAAGTTGATGGTGCGCCTGCGGCAAATGCTCCTACGCCCGTAAACAAAGCGGTTATTGATGGGCAAGGTTCCATTCCTTACGCTTCTTCAAAAGCAGAAAAAACGCCCGATATTGCAATGGGCAAAAAAACCACGGGCAAAAAACGGGGCATGGGTGCCGCGTTACGTGGCTCTCGTTTTACTAGCTGCTAGGTAATAATTATGCAAATTGCGTACAGTTCTCCTTTTGCTAACCCGATGAGAGGCCGCATGGGACCTCCGATAACAGGCGGTGCGCGACCCATGCGGCCTCCGATAACAGGCGGTGCGCGACCCATGGGCCCTCCCGGATTAATGCAGGAGCTTCCTCCGATAACAGGCGGTGCGCGACCCATGGGCCCTACCGGAAGAGACTTTCAGGCAGAGCTTCAGACTTTAAGCCGTCCTTCCCAGAAACCCGATATTAAAAACCCTTTTGCAGGTACGCCGTTGGAAGGAACAGGAGGAATTAGACCCGTAAATGACCTTCCCATTTCCACTCTTCGCGCCGTTATGTCGGACGACACCGGTTTTTTTGGGCCGCAACCTCCGGCTCCTCCTCCCCCTGAAACAGGGGGTCCTTTTCCGCCGACAATTTCACAACCGCCAAGACCTTTTGGCGGTAATCAATTTGGTGGGATTGGGGGTTTTTTTAATCAGTTAGCCATGATGTCCCCAGAGCAATACGACATGGGGATGGACCGTTATAACCAATTTAATCAACGGTTTGGTCCTTCTATGGGCGGCGGTTATGGCATGTTTAATCAATTAGCTCAATTATCCCCAGAGCAATACGACATGGGGATGAACCGCTTTAACCAATTTAATCAACGGTTTGGAGGATTTCCCCCACAAAATTTTGCGCCGCCTCCGATGATGCCACAACCGCAATTTAATCAATATGGTGGCGGTTTTGGTGGTCAAAGATTCCAGCCTCCGATGATGCCACAACCGCAATTTAATCAATATGGTGGCGGTTTTGGTGGGCAAAGATTCCAGCCTCCGATGATGCCACAACCGCAATTTAATCAGTTTGGTGGGGGTTTTGGTGGTTTTAACCAAGCGCCCAATCCGTTTGGCGGAAGTTTTAACAGCCCTCTAAGACAGTTTATGGGTCCGCAAATTTTGCCATTTAACATGCAACCAATGATGGGGCAACCGCAAACGTCAACGCCAATGCCACCCCCTAATATGACGCCTACGCAAGGACAACCGCAAACGTCAATCCCAATGCCACCTCCTTCGGGCGGCATGATTGGCACTACCAACCCAGACGGCACCCTCACTGTTGGCGCAGGTCAATTCCCCGCTGGAGACGTCATTCAGGGTAACCCTCTTCAGGGCGGCGGCATGATGGCCACCACTAATCCGGATGGCACTACCACCGTTGGCGCAGGCGTGCCCGCGCCCGCTGCAACAATGTTCTGATGTTACAGGCGCTTATTGGCCCAGTAACGGGGCTTTTAGACAAGTTCATCCCGGATGCAGATGAAAAAGCGAGGCTTGCTCATGAAATTGCAACAATGTCAGAGCGACACGCACAGGAGCTTGCTAAGGGACAGTTGGAAATTAACAAGGCTGAAGCAGCGCATAAATCGTTGTTTGTTGCAGGCTGGCGACCATTTGTTGGGTGGACTTGCGGTGTTGCTTTGGCTTGGCACTTTGTTGGTCAGCCTCTCGTTGTTTTTGGTATTGCGGTGGCTGGTGTTGACACCCCTGACCTTCCTGTATTTGAAATGGAAAGCTTACTTACAGTATTGCTCGGAATGCTCGGTCTTGGTGGTCTTAGAACCTTTGAAAAAACTAAGCAGATAGCACGAGAACGATGACGCCAGAGCAATTAAATTCATGGCGAATTATTCCAAGGTTGTTGATGTTTGCCATGATAGGCATGACGTACCGCACCGTCGAGTGGTTTATGTCTTTACCGGACCCTAATCCGGAACAGGCGGCATTGGTTTCAGTAATGACAGGTGCGCTTACGGGCGCTTTTGGGTTGTTTCTTGGCAAAAAAGAATGAGCTACAAATATTTTAAAGAAGAAGAGTTTGTTTGCTCTGAAACCGGTGAAAATGAAATATTGCCCGAATTTATCCATAGATTAGATGCACTTCGTGAAGCTTGTAATTTTCCTTTTCACATAACCTCGGGGTACAGGTCCCCAAACCACACCATAGAAAAAGCCAAAGTCAAACCCGGCACTCATTCACAAGGAATTGCCGCAGATATTCACGCGGATAACGGCATAGAACGTCGTAAAATTGTCGAAGAAGCGTTAAAACTAGGTTTTGGCGGCATAGGTGTGGCAAAAACGTTTGTGCATGTGGATATACGGACTACCAGCCCTGTAATGTGGACATATTAGTTGCTCAGATTAGATTGTCGTGTTATATAGATAAGACATTCTAAGATGGAGCGCATGTGGATTCTTTATACTTAGCTCAGTTTATTCAACGAGCCATAAAAGATCGCCGTGTTCAAATTTTAGAGTTGTTAGAAAACAACCATGTAAAGTCGATGGAGCAGTATCAAAACTTGATGGGCGAACTATCGGCGCTTAATTTTATTGCACAGGAACTCTCGGGCCTGCTAGAGCAACAGGAGCAACTAAATGACTGATTTGGCTGAAAAAGTCGATCTTGAAGCCGCCGCAGAAGGCGTAAAATCTTTGTACAAAACACCGCAACCAAAAGTCTTAGATCCTGATTCTATGGATAAAAGTCTTTTGTCTCGTATGCCTCAACCCACCGGGTGGAGAATGCTAATTCTTCCGTATCGGGGAAAAGAAACCACCGATGGCGGCATTTACATCCCTAACAAAGTGTTGGATGACACGCAAATTCAGACGGTAGTCGGATATGTGATCAAACAAGGCCCGCTTTGTTACAAAGACACCGAAAAATTTCCCGAAGGAGCGTGGTGTCAGGAAAAAGATTGGGTAATTTTTGCCCGATATGCGGGGTCTAGATTCCGTATTGACGGCGGAGAATGCCGAATTTTGAATGATGATGAAATTTTAGCAACCATAGATGACCCAGAAGATATTCTGAGTCTTTAAGGAGGGTAATCAGCATGGCTAATGCTGCGGAAGAAGCTCAATTTGAGTTAGATGTAGGGGATGCTCAAGAAACTGAGGTAGAACTTGAGCAAGGGGTTGAAGAACCTGTTTCCGCTCCAGAAGAGCAGGAAATGGAGCAATACAGCGAATCTGTTCAAAAGCGCATCAATCGTCTCACGAAAAAAATGCGCGATGCGGAACGAGAGCGGGAAGAGGCGTTAAATTACGCTAAAAACGTTCAAGCCGAAGCTGTTCAAATTCGTCAAAGAATGCAGAATTTGGATCAAGGTTACATGTCTGAATATGGCGGACGCTTGGCTTTGCAACAGCAACAGGCAGAAGCAAAGCTCCGCAGAGCCGTAGAACTTGGGGACGCCGACGCCACGGTAGAGGCCCAAAAAGAGTTAACTAATCTTTCGGTAGCCGTTAATAATTACGCCACGGCTCAGCGCCAAGCTCAGCACCAAGCTCAATATGCTCAGCAGTATTATGAGCAGGCCGCCCAACAGTCGCAGCAACAGGCCCAACAACAAGTTAAACCTGACGCTAAAGCGGAAGATTGGGCAGGCCGAAACAAATGGTTTGGTCAAGATGAAGCTATGACGTTTGCTGCTTTTGGGATTCACAAGAAACTTATTGAAGATGAAGGATTTGATCCCACAAGCGATGATTATTATAATGAGCTAGACTCTAGAATTAAGCGGGAATTCCCGCATAAGTTTGGAGAAGGGCAATCCACTAGCCGCAGACCCGCTCAGACCGTGGCTGGTGTTTCCCGCTCTAGTTCATCTGGGCGCAGTAAAAGGGTCAAACTCTCCCCGACCCAAGTAGCAATTGCTAAAAAGTTGGGAGTGCCGCTTGAAGAATACGCGAAATACGTAAAGGAGTAATACTATGTCCGAAGAGAAGAAAGGCTTTGAGGGCATTAAGCGCTCCTCACGTGAAGCAGCGTCAAGGGAGAAACAGGGACGGCGTAAACCTTGGGCTCCTCCGTCTATGTTAGACGCACCGCCTGCACCAGAAGGCTTTAAACATCGTTGGATTCGTGCAGAAGTTCGTGGTTTTGATGACACGAAAAACATTTCTGCAAGGTTGCGGGAAGGCTATGAGCTAGTACGGCAAGATGAATATCCCGAGTTTGAAGCTCCGGTAATTGATTCAGGTAAATATGAAGGTGTGTTTGGCGTGGGTGGACTAATGCTTGCTCGCATACCAGTGGAAACAGTTAAAGAACGCGCTGACTATTTTGCTCAACGAAACGCGGATCAAATTGAAGCTGTTGAAAGTGATATGCTGCGAGAAAACGCTCATCCAACTATGACAATCGGCAAACCCGAGCGTCAAAGTCGTGTAACTTTTGGCGGCCCCAAAAAATAGGGCCGCACAGAACGAGGAAATAACTCATGGCAAATCAAGAAACTGCCTTTGGTCTTCGTCCTGTTGGTCTAGTAGGAAGCGGTGTTAATAGCACCGGTGTTACTGAGTATGAAATTGCCAGTAACAACACAAATGCTATCTATAACGGTGCAATTGTTGTTCCTCTTGCGGCAGGCGTAATTGACCAAGCTGGAGATACTGCGGGCGGCACTACGCAAGCCCTTGGTGTTCTCGTCGGGGTTCAGTATCACGATTCGACCCAGAAGAAGCCGGTTTGGCTCAACTACTGGCCCGGATCAGGTAGCGTGTCTGTAGACACTAACTACCCGGTAAAAGCTCTTGTAGCTGACAACCCCAATCAACTGTTCGTCGTAGCGGCGGATGCTACCCTCACTGACCGAGCTACTGCACTGGCTACTGTTTTCGCCAATGCAAGCCTTGGCACTTCTGCGCGTACAGGCTCTACCGACACTGGTAAGTCTAACTCGCAGCTTTCTGTGTCTAGTGTTGCTACCACGGCTACTTTGCCGTTGCGTATCGTAGGTTTGGTCGATGATGACGCTAACAATGATTATGCGTCAGCAGGGGCTCATCTTCTTGTTCGACTGAACGCTCACTTCAACGCGGGCAGCCGTCGTTTTGATTCTCAAACGACTGCCGACTCAACTGGTATTTAAGGGAGATTAAGTAATGGCTATTTCTCGCGCACAATTGGCGAAGGAGCTTGAGCCCGGACTGAACGCTCTCTTCGGCCTTGAGTATGATCGCTACGAAAAAGAGCATTCTGAGATCTTCGACGAAGAGTCTTCAGACCGTGCTTTTGAAGAAGAAGTAATGCTTTCTGGCTTCGGCACTGCGCCGGTTAAGTCAGAGGGTGGTGCAGTATCGTTTGATGACGCGCAGGAGACTTTCACTGCTCGTTATACTCACGAGACTATCGCTCTTGCCTTCTCTATCACAGAGGAAGCAATTGAAGATAATCTGTATGACCGGCTTGCTTCTCGCTACACCCGTGCTTTGGCACGATCTATGTCACAAACCAAGCAGATTAAGGCCGCTTCAATTCTGAACAACGCCTTTAGCACTTCGGCACCTGTGGGTGACGGAGCCGCACTCTGCTCTTCTGCTCACCCCTCTCTGTCAGGCAACCAGCGTAACCAATTGTCTGTAGCGGCTGATCTCAACGAAACTTCTCTTGAGCAAATGCTGATTGACATCGCTGGTTTCACCGATGAGCGCGGTTTGAAGATTGCGGTACGTGGCATGAAGCTGATTATCCCGAAGGAACTGCAATTTATTGCAGAGCGAGTAATTAACTCCAACCTTCGTCCGGGTACGGCTGACAACGACCTTAACGCCATGAAGTCTATGGGAATGCTCCCTGACGGCGCTGTTGTAAACCATTTCTTGACCGATACTGACGCATTTTTCATTAAGACTGATGCGCCTAACGGCTTTAAGTTGTTTAACCGCAGCCCCATCAAGACTGCTATGGAAGGCGACTTCGACACTGGCAACATGCGCTTTAAGGCGCGTGAGCGTTACAGTTTCGGCGTTTCTGATTGGCGTTGTGTGTTTGGCACACCGGGTGCCTAAAAAAGAGAGCCGCCTTCGGGCGGCTTTTTTGTTCCACGTGGAACATTTGTGATATTATTTTTATTTCCTGACAGCCTTATCCAGAGGCTGACACTAGCCACGACAGGAGACTCACATGGCTAACACTACCTTTAACGGACCCGTTCGATCAGAAAACGGTTTTCAGTCCGTATCTAAAAACGCGACTACTGGCGCTATTACAGTAGGCACTTCTTACAGCGACATCATCACGGGTTCAGTGCAATCTCTAAGTGGTGCGGGGGCTGTCAACCTTACTGATTTGATCACCGAAGTAACCACAACGGGTGCAGATGCACTAACCCTTGCTGACGGATCAGCCGGTCAAGTTAAGATTATTACAATGGTCGTAGATGGAGGAGACGGAACGCTTACTCCAACAACCCTTGCCGGTGGTACTACAATTACCTTTAATGATGTTGGCGATGGCGTAGTTCTTGTTTACGGCACAACCGCAGGTTGGGTAGTTGTGGGCAACAATGGCGCAACGATTGCATAAGGAATAGTAATGGCTAATTCAGACGTAAAAGCAAAACGTCTGACCGGGACAGGCTCCGCTGGTGTGGGGCCTGCTCGTATACGCCAGATTCAAGTGTTAACCACTACGGGAACCCCGCGTTTAACTGTAACTGACGGGAACGGTGGAGCTACTGTTCTAGACTTGGATTTTGTCGCTAGCGAGACGCACTCGGTCAACATCCCTGATGAGGGAATCAAAGTGTCTGATATTTATATTGGAACGCTGACTAATATCACTGCATTAACAGTGTTTTACAGCTAAGGTACTGATATGGCTCGCGAAGTTTCTTCAATTAGTCGAATAGGCACCAGTGAGCCTTTTGAGTTACAAGTGGCTAGGGGCCAGATTGCCTATCATAAGTCCATTTACAAGTTCGGAAACAATCCGCAAGTTGCTAATTCCGTTGAAACCATTTGGCCTCAAGGCGGTTTGTATTCATACCTGTCTGCGGCGACCGTGTTGACGGTTTCTAGTAGCTCTACCAACGATACCTCAGCGGGGACCGGCGCCAGAACCGTTGAATTGTTCGGGTTGGATGGCGATTACAACGAAATATCCGAGGTTGTGACCTTAAACGGTCAAACAGCAGTAAATACCACCCAGTCTTATTTGCGAATAAACAGAATGATTGTTCGCTCTGCGGGTTCGGGTGGCGCAAATGCGGGAATCATTTACGCAGGCACAGGCACTGTTACCACGGGCGTCCCGGCAAACATTTATGCCACCATCAATGGCGATGGTACAAACCAGACCCTGATGGCGCTATGGACTATCCCGGCAGGCTACACGGGTTACTTGATGCAGTATGACGTGTCCAACGGCACAACCTCAAACACGCCTGCTGTATGCAAGTTGTTGCTTGTTGCTAGACCGTATGGAGAGGTGTTTCAAAGTAAAGATGTTAAGTCTCTTACCACGGGAATGCACATCGAAAACTCCTTGGTTGTTCCGTTAAAATTCACAGAAAAAACTGACATTGAAGTACGGGCTGTTTCTTCTTCAGCAAGTGTCACATTTGATATCTCTGCCGCTTTAGAGATCATTTACATCAAAAACGGTGAAGAATTGGCATAATGGCGACCACTAAAGACGTAAAAAGGCTTCCTTCTGGCCGTTTGCAATATCGCGGTGAAACGTTTTCCGGTTACAACAAGCCCAAGAAAACGCCCGGAAAATCCAAAAAAAGCGCGGTTTTGGCAAAAAAAGGCAGCGAAGTAAAGCTCGTTCGTTTTGGCGACCCCAATATGTCAATTAAAAAAGATCAACCGAGCCGTAGGAGCAATTTCCGGGCTAGGCACTCTTGTGATACGGCCAAGGACAAGTTTACGGCTAGGTATTGGTCTTGCAAAGCGTGGTAGACATGAGAGTAGAAGAAGTTTTATCTCGGCTGGAAAAACACGAGGCAGAATGTAATTTGCGTTATAAGCGCATTGAAGAGCGTTTAGATGACCAAAAAGACATGGTGTCAAAGAACTCTGAAGCGTTAACGCGCTTAGATATGAAGATTTGGGGACTAGCCATATTGATCATTGTCTCGCCATTTGCGGCCAAGCTTTGGAGTTAACATGGGCGTTTGTGGATCAAGGGTAAAAACAGGGCCAAAAAAAACCAAAGTTCAAGTCACTTACATGAAAAAAGGTGGCGAGGCTTCCAGTAAAAGCAAAGGAAGCAAAATTTGCCCTGAAGGCAAAGCATGGGCAAAGCGCACTTTTGACACATACCCTTCTGCTTACGCAAATATGGCGGCCAGTAAGTATTGCAAAGACCCTAATTATGCTAAGAAAGCAAAAGGCAAAGCCTGATGGGCGAATTAGCTAAATGGCGCAATCAAAAATGGGTTCGCATCGACAGTAGTGGCAACATTGCTGGCGAATGTGGCACGTCTAAAAACAAGAAAAACCCGGATCGCTGTCTACCGCGCTCCAAAGCGGAAAGTCTTAGCAAATCGGAACGTGCTGCTACGGCGCGTAAAAAGAAAAAAGCCGGATCCGGAGGACAGCAAGTTGTTGCAAATACTAAAGCTGCCAAAGTTAAAATGGCGGCTAGGGGCGGTGAAGTCCGGAAAAATCACAAAGGTTGTGGCGCGGTCATGTCTAATCGAAGAAAACGGACTAGGTATGCCTAAAAATGGACGTAGAACGCCAGATAATGGAGGAAATTCGAGGCTGGTCTGAACATGCCTTGGAAGTTCCAAACCCCTTTTTTAATAATTTGCCTGCGTGTCCTTACGCCAAAAGCGCGTGGCTAAATGACAAAGTTGGCTTTGCATTTAGCTATCAAAAAGAAAACCAAACGTTGTATACCACGTTGTCTCAGTTTGATGACACATATGACATTGTGTGTTGCGTTCATCTTCAGTACGAAGAAGATTCAGAACAATTTCACAGTTACATAGGTGCTTTAAACGAGGCCATATCCATGGGTATTTTTATTCAAAAAGACTTGTGGGCCATGGGCTTTCACCCAGACGACGACCAAAACGGAGAAGTTTTTGACCAATCGTTTGAGCCGATAACGGACGCGATATATGCGATAACGTTTGTTCAAAGACTTTCAAAACTGGAAATATCCGCAGAAACATTAAGAAAAAAAGGGTATTATGACAATTATTTAAGCAACCCCGAGACGGCTCATCTTTGGGATGAACGTCAAGACCTTTACAGGAGACTATGCGATGCCGGGAATGAATAGAAAGATGCCTAAAAAAATGCGTGGCGGCGGAATGGCGGCCCCAAAAGCAATGCCGTTAAAAAAAGGCGGCGGCTTGCGTTCGGGAGGCGCTAAAAAAAGCTCGCGTATTGTTCCTGACGAATCCGGCGGTCGTAAAAAAGCACCGCTTGGCATGGAAATATCGCTCGGAAAGAGGCCTGATCCGGTGGTTCCAGATGAGTCTGGGGGCCGTAAAAAGTTAAAGCCTGCTCCTAACAAAGGGGCCTCCATGTTGCCAAAAAATGTGCGAAACAAGATGGGTTTTATGCGGGATGGCGGGGCTGTGAAAAAGAAAAGCGGCGGCGGAGTTAGCAAGTCTGCCGTTCGTAGTTGTTCCAAGAAGCCGTTGTAATGGCTGTTTCTGGTTCTACAGACTTTGAACTTGATGTAAGTGATTACATTGAGGAGGCGTTTGAGCGGTGTGGGCTTGAAGTTCGCACCGGCTACGACTTAAAAACAGCCAAGCGGTCTTTAAATTTAATGTTGGGCGATTGGGCTAATAGGGGCTTGAATCAATGGACTATTGAGCAGGCCACCGTGTCCTTGACTCAAGGCACAGGTGACTATGCTTTGGGGGCGTCTACCATTGATGTTTTAAACGCCGTGGTGAGACGAAGCGGCACGGATTATGCTTTGGAAAGAATTAGTCGTAGTGATTACATCAACATTCCTACTAAAACAACGCAGGCTAGACCTTCTCAATTTTTTGTAGATCGTCAAATTGACCCCACGTTGAAGTTGTGGCCTGTCCCTGAAAACAGCACAGACACTGTCATTATTGATAAGCTTGTCCGTATGGATGATGCGGACACATACACAAATACGATGGATGTTCCGTTTCGTTTTTACCCGTGCTTGGCTGCGGGCTTGGCATACTATATCGCCATTAAACGCGCTCCAGACCGTGTACAGCTTCTGAAAGCGGTGTATGAGGAAGAGTTTGAAAGAGCTGCATCTGAGGATAGGGACCGAGCTTCGTTTAACATCCAGCCGTCTATGGCGTATTCAAGGCTTCTTTGATGGGACGTTTTGCTACAGGCAAGTTTGCTTATGGCATTTCTGATCGCTCTGGTCAGAGATATAAGCTTAATGAGATGAAGCGCGAGTGGAACGGGCTATTGGTGGGTCGGGACGAGTATGAGCCCAAGCAACCGCAATTAGAGCCTCGTAGAAAAGTGGTAGATCCACAGGCACTACAAAACCCGAGGCCGGATCGGGTGGAGCCTTTGGACGTGTTTGTAGCCACGATTTTAGTAGAAGGCCCTGATTTTAGGCCAACCGTAGGTTATGCGGTTGTTGGAACAGTTACGGTGACAACATCATGAGTTTTACATACTCAGAGTTAAAACAAGCTATTCAAGATTACGCTGAAAACGACGAAACGTCGTTTGTTAACAATCTGGATATTTTCATAAAAAACACAGAAGAACGAATTCTTAAAAACGTTCAACTTAGCCTTTTCCGCAAGAACGCCTCTGGAACAATGACAAACGCCAACCAATATTTGGCGTGTCCAACTGATTTTTTAGCTCCGTTGTCTTTATCTTTTGTAGACGGCAGTAGCAATAAGGTGTTTTTGGAGCTAAAAGACCCGGATTTTATACAGACCGTCAACCCGAACAGTGCGACTACGGGCGCTCCAAAGTATTACGGCGTCTATGACGTAGACAATTTTATTATTGGCCCTACGCCGGATTCTTCTTATACGGTGCAACTAAATTACTTTTATCGTCCCGCAAGCCTTACGGCGGGGGCTGATTCAGGCACCACGTGGCTCAGTGAAAACGCGCCTATGACCATGCTTTATGGTTGTTTGATTGAGGCGTACACCTACATGAAAGGCGAGCCAGATGTTCTTCAAAATTACCAGCAACAATTTATGCAGGGTCTTCAAGGCCTAAAATTGTTTGGAGAATCTAAAGAAACCACCGACCAATACAGGACCGGAATGGTTATAAGGGCTAAACAATGATGGTAGAAGGCGGTAAAATAAGCTCTGGAATAGTGGATGTTCACACAACGAGCAACCGGGGTTTTAGTCCCGAAGAAGTTGCTGACCGATGTTTGGACAAAATCGTACATGTTTCGGAGTCCGCTCCGCCTGTTATTAAAGAGCAGGCGTTGGCCTATAGAGGCCGCCTTCGTCACGTGCTTTCACATTATATGCGAGAGGCGATCAACAGTGATCGCACCACTATTTATAACGCTCTGGTTGATGCAGGGCAAAAAGACCTAGCCGAAGCGATCAGGAGGCTTTAAATGGCATTTACCGGAAACTACATGTGCACCTCCTTTAAGCAGGAGCTAATGGAGGCCGTACACAACTTCAAGCTGTCGGGCGGTAGCACCTTCAAGCTGGCAATGTATGACAACAACGCCAGCTTTACTGCGGCGACCACGGCCTATACCGCGACAAACGAGGTTAGCGGCACGGGTTATAGCGCAGGCGGTGGCACCCTAACTCGGGTAGATCCGACTACTTCAGGAACAACGGCGTTCACAGATTTTGCTGATCTCACGTTTAGCACAGCGACTGTGACTGCTCGCGGGGCCTTGATCTATAACGACTCGGCGGCGGGCGATCCCAGTGTTGTGGTTTTGGATTTTGGCTCTGACAAAACATCTACAGCGGGCGACTTTACTATTGTTTTCCCTACTGCGGATGCCAGTAACGCGATTATTCGGATAGCGTAATGACGGATGTCGTCGTCCCATTAACCGGCTGGGGCCGAGGCGCGTGGAGCGATCTTGGCTGGGGCGAAGGCAGTGTTACCAATGCGGGGGCTACGGGTAATGTAGGCTCCGTCACAGTAATAGCAGAGGCCAATGTCAATGTAACAGGGCTTTCTGCGACGGCGGCGGTAGGAGCCGTCACTGTAACGGCAGACGCCAACACAAGTGTCACCGGGCTTGAAGCAACCGGTGCGGTAGGCTCAGTAGCTGTCATTGCTGAAGCGAATGTGGCAGTGACCGGCCTTGCAGGTACATCTGCGGTGGGTTCAGTAACTGTCACCGCCGATGCCAACACAAGCGTCACTGGGCTTGAGGCGACCGGCGCAGTGGGGTCGGTAACCGTAACTGGCATTGCGAATGTGTCGGTTACGGGATTGGCGGCTACTGCCGCCGTTGGCTCTGTCGCGGTCAGAACCGTCAACAATGTAAACGTTACCGGCGTTTCTGCGACGGGCTCTGTTAGCTCAGTTACCGTTGTTGCTCCGGCCAATGTATATCCCGTAGGGATATCTGGAACCGGAGAGGTTGGACCCGTTTTGGTTTGGGGCGTTATTGTGCCGGACCAAACGCCAAACTATGTCAATGTGACGCCGTCGCAGTCTCCGGGTTGGTCGGTAATAACGTCGTCGCAGTCTCCGGGGTACGCGACGATCAGTCCGTCGCAGTCTCCGGGTTGGTCAGGTGTGGAGCCGTCGCAGACGCCAAACTATGAAGATATTGCGGCATAAAGAGGATTAACGAATGCCTAGCACATACACTACAAATCTTGGTATTGAGAAGATTGCTACTGGTGAGCAGTCAGGTACATGGGGAACCACCACCAATACCAACTTTGATCTGATTGA
>Ga0208161_1000563_pt1 | contig 20888 bp, 23 predicted proteins | sample CB_VirMetaG_3_FD_184538 | JGI IMG/M metagenome (GOLD analysis project Ga0208161, IMG submission 184538) | Freshwater to marine saline gradient viral communities from Chesapeake Bay - CB_1508_1S Viral MetaG (SPAdes) (version 4) | ecosystem: Environmental > Aquatic > Marine > Coastal | place: USA...
GAGCCTGACCAGTTAAACGCCCTGCTCGTTGAGCGATTCTTGAAGCTGAAAGAAAAGCTGAGTCGAGAAGTCGAGAGGCTTACTGACGAACAAGGTTTGTTTTTCAGTGAGTTGTTGGATTTGTTCCTGGCGCATGTTCAGGCGAATCGTGACGAGCGGACGGTTGGCAAGTATCGACAACAGCTTAGTCGCTACCAAAAGATTGTAGGTGATTATCGGATTCGGCTTCACACCTCACAACTGACTGACAAGTTCGTCTTGGCTTTAAGAAAAGATGGACTGAATGACCATAGCTGTAATTCTTATCTTCGAGCAGTTCGCGCAATCCTCAATTGGAGCTGGGAGCAAGGTCACTTACCAGCAGCCATTAAAGTCAAAAGCGTTCGCTCGTCCAAACCTCTGCCTGCTGTATTCTCTCAGCAACAACTCGAAGATTTACGGCAACACCTAGAACAAGGCTGGAACGAAACCAAACGAAGACGGTTTCTGGTTCTGCTTCGTACCTGGTGGTTTTTGCGCTATACCGGAATGCGTGGTGGTGAGCTGCTGGCGCTGAAATGGGACAATGTTTATCCTGACCGAATCGAACTTCGCTCAACAAAGGATTGGAAGGTAAAAGGCAGGAAAGACGCAATCATTCCAATCGCTGAAGATTTAAAAGAATTTATTTTAAGTCAGGAAGTCAAAGGCGAGAAGTTTGTTTTGGACAACGGCAGAGGTAAGCCTTTGTATTCAAGCCTTGGGGATTTGACCAAATCCATGAGGAAGGCGCTGCTAAAGGTAGGCATTGAAAACGCAAAACCGCTGCATTCGTTTCGTTCTACGGTTGCGACTGAACTATTATCTGGTGAAAGTTCAAATCCTGTTCAGGTGCAAAAGCTTCTGCGTCATCATTCGATTCAAACAACCATGTCTTATTTAAATAGTGACCACTTGCAGCAAGTGGACTTGGTAAATAAGTTGGGAACTGGCGGAAACACTGGCAAGAAAAAATTGAAAGAATCCAGCAAGCCCAGAATTCGTCTAGCCTACAGCCGAAAGAACTAAGGTGACTGTTAATCATTGGGTCGCTGGTTCGAGTCCAGCTTGGGGAGCCACTTCCAGAGGATTTGCCACACTTCCGTTAAGTGGCGGTTCTGACTATCCGCCAGTGATTGCCTCTTTCAGCTTCTTTGCCTTCCTCATTTTTCGATAAATTCCCACTCCAGCCGCTGCCATTGGTAAGCCTGCTGCCGTTAAAATTAATTCTACTCCACCAGATTCAACAACAGAATTAAATATTTCTAAAAATCCTTCCATTTTAATAACTCCAAATCATTAAACCGTCTTCACGGTCATCGACATGAAGGAAGCGGCTTGAACCAGTAAAAGAAAACCCATACCCACCGAACAAGCCCATCTGAATTCCGATTTCTAACAGCCTTGCCCCATCCGCATTCCAGCAGGCAATATCCACTGCTCGGCCTAATACATGATAACCCGTACTTTTGGGTTTCCCGTCTTTCCATTTAGCCTTTTCAACCGGATGCTCTGGCGAGCGATAGGCTGAAGTTAGTCTGATTGGCTTGCCGTAATGAGTCCTCAACGTTTCCAGTTTAGTAAGAAACGAACTCGAAACCTTGCATTCACCAGTAAATTTGCACTTCAACTCGTCCCTCGAAAAATGCTCTGAGTGGTCAATAAATTCCATCAAGTCTCCTTTTCAGGGTAGTCCACACATTCTTGAGAATACATTTCGCCAAACGCTTCTCTTTGGGGTAACGGCATCAACTGAAGGTCTACATATCTATGGTTCTCGCGGTAATGGTCAATGACACAACTGCAAAGCTGAATGGCGGATTGCATGGCGAGATTGCTGCCCATGCCTTGCATTTGATAGGTGGGAGCAAGTCGAAGTGAGCATTGGTAAGCCCATGAAACTAGGTGCAAGGTTTTGTACTCAACAGGCAAAGCCAGTGCTGACGTTGATAGCAGCAAAGCCAAGCCTGCTAGTAGCGTTTTCATTTTTGTAACTTGTCCATTTTCTGACTTAGCTCACTGATCGCAACGGTCATATTAGTAAGCGTTGTGTTGAGCTTTTCATGAACTGCTAAAAGTTGCTGAGACTGTTGGGCCTGAAGGTTCGCAAGCTTTTCTGTGGTGGCCTGTTGAAGTTGTGAATTTTCGCGTAAAAGTTCGCTGACGCGAATATCGCTTTCAGAGTCCTTAGTTAGCCAAATATTTCGCTCCTTTTCAAAACCTCTTAAAAGAAACACGATCAACCAACCGCTGAAGGTCAGAGAAGCCATGCCAAAACCTAAGTCTTGGACTAATTGGATCATTGAGTTGGGTTCTGCTGGCATTGCTCGGCCTTTTTAAGTGGTTTCTAGTTCTGAAATTCGTGCAGTAAGTGCGTCAATTTGTGACTGTTGTTCTTGGATGGCCTTTACCAAAACTGGAATGAATTGAGTGCTTTCTAACCCATATCCAATTTCTGTTTCACCTGTTTCTTCATTAATAATGCGTTCATAAGTATTGACCAAATCAGGGATGATTAACTGAACCTCCTGTGCAATAAACCCAAGTTCGTGCTTATCTGCTTCATCAGCGATCCAATCAAATTCAACTGGTCGAAGTTGCCTTACCTCTGAAAGCCCATAACTGACTTCAACAACATTTTCTTTTAGATTTAAGTCTGAGGGGTTTGTGTTTGTTAATACTCCACTGTTTGAATATACGGTTCCCGTTCCTAAATTGGTGATTGTGACATTACCGTTGTATCCAACAATAAATCTTGCTGTCCAAGTATCATCTGATGCATCAGCATCTTGTTGGCCAGAGGCTATTTCTAAAGCATTAGATGTACTTTCTTGAGCAGCAATCTGCCAGTTTGCATGAGCAGCGTTTGTTGTAGCAAAAGTTAGTTCAGGTGAACCATTTTTTATAACAGGATTGTCTTGAAACTCTGTTGCTCCAGAAACCGTCAGCCCATCAGCAGTAAGCGTCACCACCCCACCACTCTCACTCAAAACAGCAGTAGTTCCATCGCTTTTGTAAATAGTAGTTCCAGAACTCTTTAAATCAATTTCGGTCCCAGTCACGCTCCCACCAGTAACTGTGATTGAATCTGAGTCTTGTGTGGCAATTGTTCCCAATCCTAAATTGGTTCTTGTCGTTGAATCATCAGAAACATTTAAAGAGCCTGTTACGCTGATATTTCCGCCCGTGTTTAACTGTGCAGAAGTGGAAACCGTGCTGGCAGTTAGCGTGAGACTCGAACCGTTGTAATTCTGGATTTCGTTTGTTTTGAGTAATGACATTAAATTAGCTCAACAAATTCAAAGTTGTAGTCATAGAGTTGAGAACCTGGATAACTGTACGCAATGCTGGCAGGCTCAAAGAAGCTACCAAAAACTGCGGTGTTCGTTTGGTAGCCTAGAATCTCAGCAGCCACTGGTTGCATTCGTAAGCCAGCAAAGACTTTGGTTGCTGTTGCTCGTTCGCTTTCAAGTATTTGAACGCTTCCGCTGAATCTTCTGCGAATTTCACCCAATCGGTAAACTAAGCCTGAATCTTTTTCTTGTCTGATTCCAAAACTGTCTCGGCTGATCGACATACCGACGTTTGGATTGTAGGTTTCCAGAACTTTCCCGGCTCGAATCGTGTTGACGATCAGCGGCAACTTCATTGAAGAAACCGTAAAGTTTGAGCCACCATTTCCGGTCAGTTGCAAATCTTCTGAGCCTGTCCCATCCCCAGTAATCCGGTTGAGCTGCTCGGTAAAAACCCCATCGCTGACAAAAGTACCCAGCTTGATTTGTGGATAATCTTCTAAATAAATGTTTGAACTGCTCGCTTGCAATCTGCCTAGATTCCCATTGCTTGCTGTCACCCAACCGTCCAGACTTCCTTTAACGTCTGTCGAATTAGTCAAAGCAATCTCAACCGTGTTGGTTGTTGCTGGACAAGCCACAAAGACCGAATCATTCCAGTGGGTTTTCTCATTGAGTAAATATTGCTCGGTCAGTGTGTAGGTGTTCGAGTACGTTTCTGTCGATAAGGTGCTTGCGCCTGAATCCTTGAATGTTACCGTCACGGCTTCTGCCAAGTAGCTGAAAAAAATGGCTTCTGCGCCTGGGCAAGTCACAGTGATCGTTGCGGTTGCCGAATCAGCAATGTAAGGCTGTTTTGGATAATTGTTTTCAACCTTGCTGACGGCATAATCACTAGCAAGCTGAGTCGCTGAACTGGTAACGCTAGTGATTAAATTGGTGTAGATAATCTTCATTCAAACCTGACAAAGTCGATTTCGGTTGGTCCGCTGATGGTTGTCTCTTCTGCATCAAAACTATAAATGATTGAAGTTATGGTAATTGTGGCTTTGATGCTTTGCTTTTCGTCTATGCAGATAATGCGATAGCCTAAAAGGTAATTGTCTTTAATCCCAAAAATTCGAGCCGTGCAGATTGGCGCAGATTCGCTCTGCAAAATGGCTCTTAAATATTCAATGACTTTCTCTTCAATTGTTGACAGTGCGTTATAGCTTTGCTCTTCCCCATAGCCTAAGTTCGGAACTTCAACGTATTTTGTTTCTTGCGCAAGCGTGACACTATCTGGATAAGGCGTATTGAATTCATACTCGCTGAAAACCTTTTTAATTGGAAAGGCTGGCGCTAATTGCAACTGCAGCAATTCTGGCGTTCTCACCGTTGCGGCTGCGACACCGGTTTGAATCCGATTAATGACTCGTAAAGTAGAGCCGCTAATCTGAAGAAGAAGATTCGCAGCCTTGGCAGTATCAGCCGCGAAGTCAATCAGTGGCTCGTTTCTAGTGGTTGCTTGTGCCATAACTAAGGCGAATAAATTTCAACTTCTGAAGCTGTCGTGGCTACCGTTAAAGAGCGAACTGTCAGCGTTCCGTTTGCATCTATTTCTACTGTTACGCTAAGTCGAACTTCAACTGGTGAGTCGTTTACTTGCTCGTCGCTGATCGTGGTATCGGTGTTGTAATTGACTCCTGCCATTTACGCATAGCTCGTGTCTAAAGTTAGGCTTAATTCAGTCGCAACGTGATTGTAAAAACTCGAAAGAGTTGAACCTCGGTTGCTAATCCCTGAAATCGACAAAACACCTCCAGTGGTGGCAGAGTTCAATTTAATCACTGTGCTGGTTGGCGCAACGCCTGAACCGCCTGAACCATTCCAGAATTCTGAACTGGTGTTATCCGTCGAGTAAATCAAAACGCCATCTTCTCGGATTTCGATTGGGTAACTGGAATTGTTGGTTTGCAAATCTGGATTGGCTACTTCGTCATCGCGTTTCTTAATCACAGGCGTGACGTTTTTGACAATGCCCCAACTAAACGGAATTCTCAGCGGCACACCCACTCGGTGCGTGTTGCCGTCAGAGGTAAACGTTCCGGTTGTGCCGTACCCACTCGTCACCGGAATGAAGTCTTTGTCCTGCAAGGTAAAGGTGTTTGAACCAGTGCGAACAACGTAATAATAGTTATCGACTGCAACTGATTGATATTCGAGCAGTTCCCCATAGGAATCCATCTGCTCAAAAATGATAACCGTGCCTGTGACAAAGCCGTGATTTAAGGCTGTGATGGAAACCGGAGTTCCTGCGCCTGAAGAAATAACTGCTTCCACAAAGGCAAAATTTTCGGTCAAGGTAAATGGCCTAGCGCCTTTCGTAAATTCGGTGTCTGTGAGCGCAAAGGTGAGTTCTGTATCAGTGACGGATTGAAGAAAAATGTTTCCAGAAAACAAGTCGCTTCCTGCCTCGCCCCATTTCAAAGTCGTTGCATATAGCCCAGGTGCGGTCAGCAGGTCTTCGTATCTCTGCAAGGCGAACGGATGGCTTGCGTTTAGATAATCGTTGGTAAGTGTGATATTGCCAAACTTCACACCAATCTTGCCTGAATCCTCAACCTGTCCAAGTTCAAGCGAAGGTATTCTCTTGACAAAAGGCTGATAAAAGTTCTGCCCAGCAAAGCCTCTAATTGAACCTCGGTAAGCTGTGCCGTCAACCGTGATCGTGGCAAGTAACTGGCTCATCAGATGTACCTAGCCGGAAGAAACTTGTCGCCTTGCCTTCTCGTTCTTTCTCTCAGTTCGCTTCTGAATTCTTCAATGCTGGCCTTCGTCTGGCCTTGCATATCGGTATAAACATTCACCTCGGTGTCGTTCTCGCGAACTGCCACAATCAATTCAGCCAATAAACGTTTGACCTCTGGGTCGCTCGTTGCGTTGATTGCGGCTGAATCGCCAGAGTTCAAGCGGTTCAGATTGCTCACGCCATAACGTCTGACGGTTTCTGGTGATAGAATGTATTCGCCTGGAGAAAGCATAGCTGGAATGGTGTCGAGTGGGTCTACTATTCCGCCTCGTCTAAAGCCGATTTTTTGTACATCAAATCCGCTGCTTAATCTTCCAAATGAATATCTCTTTGCAGCTTCTAACTCGTCAAATCCAGATATTTCAGTCTGAGTACCGTAGTCTGTAAAAACATAATAGTTTCGCTCTATTAAGCCGCTTGCTAAGTACGTTGCAGCTAAATCAGAAACTGACAAATTCCTGTTTTCCCTATCACTTAGACTTGAATCAGCGTAAGTAGTGACTCCAGCATTCCCATCATAGTAGTAAACTGTTGGATTATCTGATTTATACAATCCGCTCGTCACAACGTTTCCACCTTGACCCAATGCCGCAAGTGTTGAGAGTGTTTCACCTTCAACCGCTGCGGCACTTTGATTCATGTCAATGACTAAAGCTGTGACTGCGCTTTGCAAGGTGCTGCCAAGATTCTCAACAGCCAACGTTATTGAGTCCGTATTGATGTCAACGTCAATCTGAGCTTGAATTACCGGAATATTTGCGGCAATGGCATCGACAACAGCCTGAATGATAGGCGTATTTGAAGCGGTTGCACTGACTACGGCTTCAATATTTGTATCTGAATTGCTTGCGGCAACTGCGGTAACAATCGCTTCAATGTCCGTATCTGATAAATGAGATTGAACAGCAGTTACGATTGAAACGATTTCCGTATCGGAAAGGTTCTGGTCTTCAATTGCCGTGACCACTGCTTCAACAACCAGGTCACTGTTTGCTTCGTCAATTACGGTTTGAACCGGAACGTCCACCACCAAGGCGCGGAACGTCAACGCTAGAACCAATCTGTCCAAGCCTTCAATCACCTCTTCCACACCCAGCCCGAATTCTTCTGCAACGTCTGTCAGTTGCTCGCGGACCTTGTCAATTTCACTTTGTGGCATGGTCGCCTGAACGAATTCTGCAACCTCTTCAATGTCTGCTAGGACTGAATTGAAAATGTTTTGATAGCGGCTCGAAGACTTGAAAACGTCTTGGGCGCTCTTCAGGTAGGTGTCAACGAAAGCTTGAAATTCTTTGACGTTTTCTTCTGTGGCTTCTGGGTCTAGTGCTGCCGCAAGCAGTTCTTGGTATTGAGTAGTTGCAGAAGTGAAACGGTCTGAAGCAGAGGCGGTTGAATATTGAGAGAATACCAGGCTTTCGGCTTGGTCGCGTAGGTCTTGGACGAGTTCAATGATATTGTCGAAGGTTTTTTCTAAATCACTGAGCAGTTTGTCCACCTGTGCTTGGCCTTGCTGTTGAAGCAACAAAGCGGCTTCTCGCTCGCGTTCTTCGTTGAGTTTTTGAAGTTCTTCTTGTTGCTTTTCGAGCAGGTCATTTTGTGCTTGGGTCGCTCGGTTCACCGAATCCAAAAGCTGACTTCTTAGTTCTTCATCATTGATAAGGTCCGCCAAGGCTCTTTGCTGTTCTATTGTGGCAATGGCCTCGTCATACCTAAACTGGATTTGTTCTTCTGCGCTTAGTTTTTGAAACTCAATTGCCGCAATCTGGTCTTCTGCGGATTGGGTCAAATCATCCAAGGCGTTGAGTGGTTCTTGAATGTAGGCTTCAATCAATCCTTGAATAACAATCTTCGATTTCTCTTCTGTCTCAGCAATCTTCTGATTTACTTTTTTTATTTCCTTACCTATTTGATTCATAAGATAAGGAGCAGATGAAGCTGCTGCTAGTGTTTTGAAATTGATTATTTGCACAGCTTCCAGGCTAGCAACTGCCTGTTCAGTGTTTTGCGTTATTCGGTTGATAACTTCGGTCAGTCCCAAATCTGGAATCAAGTCAGCTAGTTCGTCAATCTTTGGTTGCAGTTGATCCCTCGTTGACGGAGTGTCTGCAATGTTTTCAAAAATCGAATCGGCTTGAGCAAATGCTTTTTGCTGATTGGTTGGTCCTCCAGGTCTTGAACTGCTAAAGGCTGCTTCTAAATCTCTGGCAAGTCCACCTCCAAAAATATAACCATTTGGGCCAAGTCCAACCGTGTCAAGCAAGCCTTCTGCGGCATTTGTTGCGTTCTCAATCAATGCTCCAATCAAGCGATTGATTGCACTGATTAAATCGCCCAGAATGTCAATCAGTGGGTCGATTGTGTCGAAGAGAATTTCAAAGCTTTTGTCGATGGCAGCAGCAACTTTTTCGTTACTCAAAATCAGCTTGGCAGCGGCTTCATCCAAGGATTTTGATTGAGCAATATTTGCGGCTCGGCTCGCGTTTGGACCTGCGCCAGAAACACCGGAAACAATCGCTCCTGCGGTGCGGTCAGTCAGACCAAACTGCTCTTTGAGGTAGTTGGTGGCTTGTTCTAAATAGGTGAGATTTTCTTTGTTCTGCTGGAGTTCGATTTTTCGTTTTTGAATGTTTGATTCAAGAAGTTTGTTCTCAAGATTAAGAAATCCCACTGCTTCTTTAAGAGGCACATTCTGTGCGCCTAGGATCTCAACTGTTTTCGTGTTTGAATTAACTGCTTCAGCAATTGCTTTAACTTGTTCGCCTCTAGTTTCTAGGATTGCATCTTCTAACTCTTTAATTTCTTCAAGACTGTTTATTTCCTGAATGTAGTTTGGGAATCCTCCAATTGCTGCGGTTACTCGCTCAGGTCCAATCGTAGGAAAGGCGTATTGTGAACCAGAAGGCGCAGCACCTCGAATGACTTGATCTAAATTTGCACCACTTCCACCAGTGGCTCGAGTTGTCAAGCCCAAGAAGTTGGATAGTTTGTCAATGCCGCTTGCTAGTCCGTCAATGAATCCAGTGAAGAATTTGCTCGCGCCTAGCTTGTCATCAATGGCTCCAATTAAAGAAGTGAAGCTATTGGCAACTCGCTGATTGGCTTGCTCAATCGTTGAGGCAGAACTGTTGGCTTGTTGGGTTAAGGCTTTCTGGCTGGCAAGAATAGCGTCAAAGAATTTCTTGTTACTGAGCTGTCCGTCTGTGACGAACTTTTTCAAACCTCCTGCGGTAAGTCCTAGCTGCTTTTCGACTTCTCGCAGCAAATTAGGCATTCCATCAATCAGAGAGTTGAACTCTTCGGCTTGAACTCTGGGACTGTTCAAGGCTTGCCCTAGCTGAAGCAATGCGCCTTGTGCAGATGCTGCTGAAGTGCCGGAAGCCTTCAGTGCAAGTCCTACGGTTTCGGTTAGGTTGATGAGGTCACGTTGACTTGCTCCCAATTGCTCGGCAGCAATACGAAGGCGAGAATAAAGCTGTCCAACGTCTTCAAGAGGCAATGCGGTTTTTTGTGCTACAAGAAAAAGTTGTTGCTGAACCGCAAGCTGCTGTACTAGCGAGTTTGTGGCAAGCTTGACGCGATTCTCAAACTGAGTCATTGCGTCAGATAACTGCGCTAGTTTTTGAACACTGATGGCAGCAAAGAAGGCAACCAATCCGGCCTTGGCCTTGTTGATGGCTCCTTCAAATTTTCTTGTGGCTTGTGCCGCTCTGTCGAATGACTGCGACGATTTGGTAAGTTCTCTCTCCAGCCTGCCCAAACGGTTAATGGCGTCACGAATCTCTAATTCAATTTCAATCGTGGATGCAGCGTTTGCCATTATCGTCGCTTTCGTGGTCTTGGGGAAGGTCGAGCGGTTGAAGACTTCTTCTTCTGCAAGTCTCGTTTGCGCTCGTTCTCTTTCTTGCGGTGACTCGTCACTTCTCGGTCAATCGTCACCAGTGCGGTGTAGACTTCAACCGTGTTGATTTCGGCTCTTCTCAGATAAGCGTCAATCGCTTCTTCGCGTAGAAAACCAATGTCAAAACCCAAGTCTCGTCCGGTGGTGTCCAAGTCTCTGAAAGCCTGAACCGCTGCCAGGTTGCGCTCGGTCAGCGTCAAATTGTTTGGACAAACTGCACAAGGCGGCTCTTCGTCTTCCTGCCAAACGTTGTCAGCAGTTTTACAGCACCAGACTGCTTGGTATCGGTCGCCTTCCTGAATGCCATGCTCTTGCGAGTCACCTAGATAAGCCGCTCGTTCTAAGACTAAATCTAGGTAACTTTTTAATTTCCCTCTTCGTCATCGACTTTCGCCTGGGCTAAACGCATCAGCTTCAAGCTAACATGCGTTGCCATTTTATTGAGTGCTGCGTCTTCTCCAACAAACAGGCTTTTGTTCTCAACACTACAATCTTCATCGAATGACCAGGACTGCACACAAGGCACAAAAAGCTTACGAGCGAACATTAATGAATCAATTGTCTGCTTGCCTTTCTGTGTCTTCGTGGCTGCGTTCAGAGCCTCAGTCAAAAGCTTTTGGTGAGGTAGAACACAATTGAAGGTTGCTTCTAGGTCCAAGTCTGCGTCATTGAAATCAATCGTGACTTCGTTTGCTCGCTGGACATCAAAAATAGATGGCATGAATTATTACTTATAAATGAGTGAGAAAGCGGCAGCGTCAGTTGCAGAAGAGCCTTGAGTCAAGGCAAAGTCTACGCTTGCGGCTGCGGCTCCATCTTGCTCTGTTCCTGAAATGGAAACGCGAGCGGAAGGAATGATGATTTGCACGATACTTCCTGCGGTGTCGCCAACCTGCATGCCAATTGCGATTTGCTCTAGTCTTGCGAACTGCTCGAATCGGTAGGCTTGTGCTGGTCGCATAACAAAATCAAAAGAACCCGTGACGGTGATGGCGTTGCTGACATAAGCAGCGGCTGGGTACTTGTCTCCGGTCATTTCTGCCAAGCCTGGGTCGCCAAGATTCTTAGAAACGCTCATGGAGAAGCCAGTGGCTAGAAACTCGTTAGCTGACGCAATCAAGCTTCCGGCTGCGGTGTTCTGTGCTGCTAAGTAAACTTGAGCGGCTGAAGTGGCGATTGGCTCATAAGTCGAAAGCGTAGCGGCTGGCAAGTGAGGCACTAGGTAGTCAGTCGAGTCAATACTGAAAGAGTCGCCAGAAGCAGCCTGAACCCCAACCGTCGCGGCTGTTGTGCTTGGTGAACTGATGGTTGCAGCACCTCCAGTGTTTACTTGCGTATCGCTGGAGTCGTAAATGTCAACCAGTTGCCCAGCAAAGAAGTAATCGCTAGCGACTGCGTTTGAGGCAGGATCTAAGGTTACGGTTGCAGGTGAAGAGTCTGTCACGCTGACACTTGTTCCAGTCGCGTTGACTGGTCCAGAGTAGCGGATTCGAGAGGCGCGACAGTTTGCGTTCATCGTAAACACTCCGTCTCTCGTAATGTCTACGCTGAAGCCTTCGACAACGGTTCCATTCGCCACATAGAGTTTGTAGGTGTCTACTAGTTGCGCCACTTGGAAAGTATCCGAAACTCGGCTGAAGCTGTAAGTGTTTGATACTCCAGCAGAAGTGGTTAGTGTGCCAAACACCTTTTGCAACAGTGTGGATTCGGCTGGAGCCGTGCCAGCAGAGCCGGAAGGCTTGACCAGAAACGGAATATCAAAGGTTGCTCGCTCGGCATAATTCACAAAACTTCTGTTCTGAAGCAGGCGAGTGCCAACCTCAGAAATATCTGAAGTGTTGAACGTCTGACTTAGCGCCAGAGGTTCAGTCGTGGTGAATGCGTCAGAAGCGGAAACTGCGACATAACTGCCAGCAGTTGATTCGGTTGTAATATACGGTTGACTACTTCTTAGTCTTAGATAACGGTCTGGAATCGCCATTTTCTTTCTCCTTTATTCAACATCGTTGTCAATCGTGCGATACAGAACCGTGTACCGCAAAGTCGCAATGAAAAACTCCGACTCAGCGGAGGCTTGACGGATTGAAGTATCCGTAATTTGTGAATCTATCGCTAACCCGTTCAGCGTTTGGTCGTTCGCCATTGCTTCCTCGACCTCGACGGTAATTGTGTCCAAAGTGCTTTCTGCCGTGTTGCCTTTCGCAACCGCTTCAATCACCAAGTCAAGTGTCCGTTGCTGACGGTTCTGAATACCAATCTCTAAGCGTTCAACCGTTTCGGAGTTGGCATAAATCAGCAGACCAGGCAAATCACTGGTTGCGATTGGATAAGTTCTTGAGAGAAAGACATTGTTTCCTGTTGTCGCTAGTCCGGTCAGAACCGTTTGGATTCTCGCTTTGATTTGCGCTCGTTTGTGCGCCATTACACACTCAACATGATTTGCGTCATTCCGGTTCCATCCGGCTGAATGCCTCGAACCGTGTAGCTCACTGCTGAAATGGTCAGAGTGTCACCATGCGCTAGGCTCGAAACGTCAGCGGTTCTTGCCAACAGTGTTGGCTCTGAGCTTTCGACTTCGCTTTCGTCTACATCAACCGCAAGAAAGTCATTGTCAAAAATCGCCACAAAAGTGCTTGCGTCCGCCTTCGTTACTGTTGAGCCATAATCTGCGAGCATGGCAGTTCTATCGGCTGCAGTTTCAACGCTCATTTGGCTTTAGGCTTTCGTGCTGTTTTTGTGGTTCGAGTGGTCACTGGTGGCGCTTCTTCTGGCTCAAGTCCTTTGGCTCTGTTTTCATAGACAACGGCCTTGCCCATGTTCACCAGTTGCTGTGCCTCTTTTGGGTCAACGCTAATCACTTGGCCCACTCTGACAGGTCCACCGTTTGCCACCGTGCCTCTGATAATCTGAATCTTCATTGAAATATTCTCTGAAGTCGTTCGTTATAAACAATCACTCTTGCTGGATTCTGCATTAAATCTCTTGCCTCAATCCACTTGCCTTGCTGATCTTCCTGCACTCTTGTTGGCTTTTTGTCTAAATCCCACTGATGCCAGTATCGACGGTTGCCCGTGTAGAAATCCACTCCACAAATGTGAATCTCTGAGTAGCCCAAATAATCTGCTGTCCAAAGTGCTTCTGGTCCTGAAAGCCGAATGAATGGGACAATTCCGCCATGAATATCTTTGTCTCTTAGATTCTTTGGGTCATGGTGAATAATCGCTGGTGAATCGTATTCTTTCAGGTGCGCTACCATTCGGACGTCATGCGCGTAACACCAGGCAAGTTCCCCCAAGAAAAGCAAACCGTGATTATTAACGCTTGCTAAGTCGTAATCTTTGGAACCAATCCGCGCCTTCGCTTGCGCCAAATCGGAAGGCGCAGAAGGTCCGCCACAAAGTAAGATACAAGGTCGAGTTTTACCCCAACCTTGTAACTCGTCTAGCTGATACACTCAGGCGACAGTGACGTCCTGCGCTGCTGCGAAGCTTTCAGCATGAGCAACCGCAATATCACAATCTTGGTAGAAGAACAGATTGGTCGTTGCGGTTCCGGCACTGGAGTATGGGTCCACCAGTACGTCGAGTGCTGAGAAGAAGCCCACATAAAGGTCTGACCAGTTGCCGAAAATCAGCGAGTACGGTGAAGAACTCGGTGCTTGCGTGGTTTGAACAACTGGATAACCAAGCATGGAATCCGGTGTTGGCATAATCATCCGCGAGTCAGTGCTGGAAGCAACCAGTGTCTGCATCAGTTTGCCCACAACTGCCGGATGAGTTACCCAGCGAAGGTTTCCAAGTAGAGCGTTGTCTTGACTGACTTCGGTCATAATATCAACGACATTGCCATAGCTTAAGTTCGCGTTGCCACTGGTTCCGCCACTGGAAACGTCCCCGATTCCAGCCGTGCTGAGAATTCCGGTTGGCTCGTTTGAACCACCACCTTTGATTGCCACGTTGTCGAGTTTGGCTGCGAAGATTCGAACCATGTTATTACGAATCAACTGCTCGACAGATGGGTCGCTCTGGATCATTAATTCGCGAGTCACGGCTACTTTGTTCGCCAAAAGCTTTGGCGTCATGGTGACTTGTGCGAAGTCAGGCTCGCTATTTCCAACTGAGCCACCTTCCGCAATGAAAGCCGCCGCGGTGCTGGTGCTAATTTTGGGGATCGCCACGTTGCCTTGCAAACCGTTCAGCACGGTTGCGCCTACTTGCCCAAGAATTGAGGTTGAAATCAAGGCGTCGATAAAGCGATCACCTCGGTAGTCCTCTGGAACGATATTTGAGCCTGCGCCAAAGGTCGCTCCGGCTGCAGTTGATACCGTTCGAGTCTGCCAACCCCAATCCGGCACAAAAAAGCCTTTTGGTTGTCGCTTTTGCGTCTTTGCGAGTTCCTGGCTGATTTCCATTTCAAAACCAGCTTTTGACCAATCCTTCTGGTCTGCGGCTCGGATTGCTCGCACCAAGGAATAGTTGCGCTTCTCTTTCGGTGAGGCGTCAACGCTGAAGTCGATTGGCTTGGAAGTCTTCTTCTCAAGCAGCATGGCTTGGAATTCAGCTAGGCTTTTCTCTTCCTGAAGTGCTCTGAAAGCCAAGTCATACTCGTTATGCCGCTTACCAAGTTCGAGAATCTGAGAAGCTTGGTTGCGGTACTCTTTCAGTTGGTCTTCTGGTTGCCGTGTGTTTACCGGCTCTTGAACTACTTCTGCGCTCATTGTTTTCTCCTGAATTGCAGAATTGTCATTACCGGAAATTTCCGGCTTGGATCTGCCTACCCCAACACTGGAGTCAGCAGGAATGGAAACCATGCTCACTTCGAGCGGTTTAAACATATTGACTCTGTAGAGCGGCTTGTCTTTGTAGCCGTTCTCGTCTTTCGTCATTCCTTGAATCTGATAGCCGATTGAGACGTTGCCACGAATCCCATCGACTACGTCACGATAAACTTCTTCCGCCATTGCGTTTTTGCTAAACCGGACTTGCGCTCTCAGTTTGTCGTTGTCCATATAGGCTCGTTCTACGACTCCAATTTGTTGCCTTGCGTCATGGTCCAACAACAGTGGCGCTTTGCCTGAAGACATGAATTCCATGTCAACGCTTCCGGCATTGTGTTCGAGAACTTCATAGCCAAATTCTCTTTCAACCGGATTCGTTGACGAAATGCTCATCATCACTCGACGGTCTGACTCGTCATCCATCATGCGAACGCTTCCGGTTCGGTACTGAGTTTGAACTGGTAAGTCTCTTGTCTCGACTTGTTCCACTTCTCGCTCTTCCGGCTCTTCTGCGACTTGTTCAGCCTTGGCAAACGCCACAATGTATTCGTCGTTAGTCTCTTCGACGTCAATAACGTGTCTTTCGGTCATGCTAGTTAAATCCATGTTTCTCTCGCTTTGATTCACGATTTTCTCACTCCAACTTTTGCCAGCATCCCCACTCCACAAAGCCCAGGCGATGCGTCCGTTGCTTGGATAACCTTTTTCGCCTGGTCGAAAACCTTCGGCTTTTTTGTCAACTTCATGGCGAGCGAAAAAAGATTTCATCCTCTTCACGGTTGCCAACGGTAAACTCTTGCCGTTGCTGATGTCTCTGGCGCGAGCGATTCCGACACTGGTTCCGCCTCGTCCAAATTCTCGTCTCCACTCTAGGCCACGGTTTGCCTCGGCAATCATGCCCTCGGTTGGCTTGTGGTTTTCTGCCATTACTCGACTTCTGGCTCAACTGGTCCGTGTGGACTGCCTAAAGGCTCAAAGGCTAAACTGATTCCGTAGCGTTCCGCCATTGCCTTGTCGTTCTGCATTTGCTGAAACACCTCTTCCACGTCTCTGCCGTATTGTCTGGCAACGTCATTCAGTGACTTGAAGCCATTTCTAACTGCTTCGACTTCTGCTCTGATCTCTTTTGCTGGGTCCACCCAACTGAAACCTCTGCCTCTGAATTCCAGTGTGTTGCTGAACTTGTCGTAGCGAGTGATTGGGATTGGGATTGAGCCGGAAGTCATTGCCATTTTCAGCCACTCTTGACAGATTGGCTCGCACAGGTGCTGAATCAAAAAGCTTTGAATCTGACGGTATAAATCGCGTTCTTCTAGTGCACCTTGACGAATCGACGAATACGAAACGCCTTCGAGGTTGTTTGACAGGCTGGTGTAAGAAATGCCAAGTCCACTGGCAATGCCTCGAAGCACACCTTTATGAAATTCGGCATATGCTGAAGTTGGATGGCTAGGATTCCACTCTTGAAAGCTCATTCCTGCTGGCAACTGCTGAATACTTCCAGGCTCGCCAGACATGATTTGATTGCCGTCTGCCGATTCGTCCCCAATGAAACCTTCACCATCAGGCGAAACTAAGAAGCCCATTTTTGCGGCACTGGTTCGAGCAGCAATCAGTTCTGCTTCTTCATAACCTGAGAGAATCCGCATTCGTGACATGGCTGATGCGAACCAAGTAACGCCTCTGGTTTGTTGCGCTCGGTCAGGCAAATAAATGTGCAGAATTTCCTCTGCTGGAACTCTGGTTCTTTTGTCGCTTCTTCGTTGTCCAAAGGTGTCGAACGGATGGCCTTGACCAAGCTTGAGATAGTACGCTTGCGGTGCGTCGAACTCGTCGAGTTCCACACCCATCACCACTCTTCTGCCTCTTGGCTCTGTGGTGAAATATTCTTCGTCGAGGTAATCCGGCTCTAGCACCTGAAGCGCGAGTCCATCACGCCAACGCTTCCCACGAACAAAACGAATCAGAATCTCGCCATCGCGACAAAGTCCCTGAATGACCAATCGCTGAATATCTAGCCAAGACTGACGCTGATTTGCTGAACAGGATTTGCCCCAACGTCGAAACGCTCGCTCAATGATTTCGTTCCCAGCAGCATCTAACTGTCCAACATTCGGCTCATTGAGATTTCTGGCGCGAGACTGAAGCGTGAAACCATGCTCGCCAACTACATTGCTTGACATCAGTTGCAGGTAACGTCTTGCGTAGTCATCATTGCGGCAAAGTTCTCTGGCTCTGTCTCGTAGACGTCTAAGCGAATATTGAAGTTCTGCGTCTGAGCTTGTGGTTGAGCCGACAAAATCCGCCAGGAATCTTGAACCTGCCGCGCCATCATATCGACGCTTCTTCTGCTTTGGGCTTGGATTCTCTGGTGCTGGCCTATGCACTCTATCCGTGAGCCACCACATTGCTTCTTGAATCATCCTGCCCTCCTGAACTCAACCTTCACCAGATTGCCAGGACGTTTGCCGCTTCTGACGCGAGTCAGTTGCCGCTCTTTAGTGACTTCTTGACGGTAATAGTCGCGCCATTTCATCAAATCGGTGATTGAAAGCTTCGTCAGTGAACGGTTGCCGATTGAATACTCTTCAACGTCATTGTCTGCTCTGCCTTCCAAAAGACTTTGGATTTTTTCGAGCATGATTTCAGCGTGAGTTCGCGGATCGTGGGCAACGTCCGTATCTGTCAGAACGTACCACTGTCCCTCGCCAACCTTGATTTTCTCTGAGTCAGAAGTTCGAGTAATCCAGGCTTGCCAATGGATGTGGCCTGTTGGATAGCTGGCAGTCGTAGAAGAAGAGACTTCGATGAAATACTTGGAATCTGCCTCGGTTGCAGTAATCGCAATTTCAGCAGAAGAAGAACCGTGAGAACGTCCGTAATAGGTCAGAGAGTAGCTGTCTGGTGGATAGTCAACAGCAAGGTCATCTCTTCGCCAAAGCCAGCGTTCGCCAGCTACGAGACGGTCAGGTTCAATTGTGGGATAGTTTGCGCGGTCGAATTGATTGGTTGCCATGCGCTAGAAATAGCGCAGAACTTCAAGCTTGTGGGCAGGATTGGCAGAATTGGCAGGATTGGCAGAATTGGCAGGATTTAGAGATTATTGCGTTTTGAGATAATGCAAAAAAACCTTGGCATAACTGGGAAGCCGACGTTTGCCAGTTTCCCAATCTTGCCAAGTTCGGTAGGAAACGCAGCATTTTTTGGATGCTTGAACCATTGACAGGCCCAACTCTTGTCGAGCCTTTCTGAATTCGATGCTGGTCAATATTCTTCTTCCTTTACTTGAACGACTTTGCCATTAACAACCTTGACCAACTCAATTCCAGCAAGCTGGTGGTCATCGATGTGCCACACTCCGTCTTCTTTCCAAAACTCGCAGATTTCCGCAGCAGTTTGTCCTGACTCTGCTTCCATATCTCCAAAACAGTAATTTTGGTTGATGTAGTCAATGATGATTTGTTTCTGGTTCATATTTAATCCCTCGTTTTTGGTTTTTGATTTAGATCAGCTCTATTGCTGAACTGTTGAATCTAATTTAAACGCATTGCGTGTATGCGTCAACAAAAAAAAGCACACAATGCAGATTTTTTTTATTTTATTACTAATTTAATTTTGCAAAGGCGTCTAAATAACTGGTTTGGCTTTCGATTCTCCAACTTCCACCAACTTTGTAAGCCGGAACCAATCCGGATTCACAGAATCGGTAGGCTGTTCTTTCGCTGACGTCCAACTCAGCAGCCAACTGTTTTGGTGTCAAGTATCGGTTCCTTCGGTTTCGCATACTAAAACCTTTGAATCCAAGATTGTGGTCTTCGTGCAGGTTTCAAAGTTCTTCGTCTTGGTGCTTCCGGTGATTCTGGAATCGCTGATTCCACTTTTTCGGCTATTTTAGCAGTTCTTTGTAGTCTTTTCCAATCCCGAATGTTTAGCGAACTAAGTGCTGCTAAACTATAAACTAAACAATCCAAGGCTTCATTTCGTGGTCGAATCTTGATCCATTCGCGCCTTGGAAAGCCTTTGTGGTACTTGGTGACGATTTTCTCAGCGGTTAATTGGGCAAAGTATTCTTCATCCAAGTGTTTCGGAAATCTTAGTGCTTCTGGTCCGCTGGCAATGCGAAGTCTACCAAAGATTGCTTGTTTGATCGTGTCTACCCCAACCGGAAAGAGTTTGATTCTGCCGGAGTTGTTTCTTGACGGTCTGCCGATTGGTGGCTTGCCCTCGCCACCTACACCTTTGATTGCGTAGATTCTGGAAGCGGTTCTGCTTCTGACGAATTCATAAACCGCTTGAGTGTAGTGTCCGCCTGAGTCGATACAAGCCGCTTGAACTGGCAACTCATGCCCATCGGCACAACGCCAGCGTTCTTTGAGAAGTTTGTCGAGTTGAATCCAAGTTTGCGGTGCGGCTGGATCTGAATGCAGAATCTGGTGGTCTAAGACAAAGCCTTCGTTGTCCTTGCCTGTTCCCAGAAACGTCACTTCTAATCTATCGTCTTGAACGTCCACTCCTGCCGTAATCACTAAAACTTCTGCTGGTGCTGGTGCTTTGTAGACTTCTCGCCTGTTGTAAAGTCCGTGTTCGTCAATCGTTTCGCCTTGGTCTTCCCAAGTTTCGCCTAAGCTCAGATTGACAAAGGTCTGAAGCTGCTGTGCCGAATTCTGACACTGCAAAAACTCTTGCGCCATTTCAGACAATCTTGTCCAAGGCGAATACAACGCATTTAATCGAAATCCGGCAATGCCGTTGCAATGGCGTTTAGCTTGCCAGCTTCCTGCTCGAACTGCTCTCAACCGCTCGCCTTCAGTCCAGCCTGTTTCGCATTTTTCACAATGTAGCTTTGCGTCTGAACCGTCACCTGTCCAGCGAACCGAATTCCATTGAAGTGTTTGTTCATGGTCGCAGTGTGGACATTTCACAAAATAAAATCTTTGGTCTGACTCTTCAAACCAACGCTCAATCACCGAAACGCCTTTGACGGTTGGAGTTGAAACCAAAACAATCTTGCGGTTCCAATACGTTGACGTTCTTTTCATTGCCAGCCGCAACGGATCGCCATCAATTTTTGCCGTATACGGATAACGGTCTGTTTCGTCACAAAGCAAAATACGGATTGGCCTCGAAGACAAGCCTGTTGCTGAATTTGCCCCAACGAGTGTCAACTGACCACCAGCAAAACGCTTTTGCAGGATCGTGTCTCTTTGGTTGCCTTTGCCGTCAAGCGTCAGTTGCTTCAGTTCTGGCGTATCTCGCAGCATTGGAAAGATTCGTTCCTTGCTGAATCCTTCGGCAGCGTCAACCGTAGGCTGCAAAAATAGAATTGGACTAGGATCGAAATGGATAAAATAGCCCAGAGTATTGAGCAGAATTTCAGATTTACCACACTGAGCTGAAGACATGAGAACCACAGTGTGGATGAGTGGGTCAGAGATTGCGTCCATGATGCCGCGCTGAAACTCGGCTCGTTCTGTTCGCCACTGGCCTTGCTCGGCTGAAGCTTCACCGGATAACTTGCGGTATTCATCAGCCCATTCGCTGATTGTCAGTTTTGGTGGAGGTTCAAAATACTGGAGAGATTCCTGAAGAACTTGCTGAAGAAGTGCGCTCATGCGTAGGCGTCAAGAGGAACGTCTTTGAATTCTTTTAGTGCTTCTTCCAAAGCATCTGCAATGATGCCTTTGGCTTCCGTCAGAGAGGTTGCTTGCAAAATGTCCGGTGCAAGCTTGGTGGGCATAGCGAGAACTCGAGAACGAAACGCGATAATCTGTGAAACCCAAACGTTCTTGACGTTGTCCGCTCGTAGCAGCTCACGCTCAAGCAATTTGCCTTCGAGTTCGGTTTTATTCGCCTGCGCTTTTGTCAGTCTGGTTTTTTCATACTGGAGGTCATTGCCAACTCTTTTCTTAACGTACCATTCAACGCATTTCGTCAAATCATATCGGTTTTCTTTGCCGTCCATACCCTCCAAAGGCATACCCTCATTGTGCCATTTTTGGATGGCTCGCGTGGTGACTCCAAAGGCTTCAGCAATTTCAGATTGATTGAGGACCATACATAGGAACCATAAGTTACTGTAAACTCAGTGTTTCTTCGGGGTCAGAAATACCA
>Ga0208161_1000564_pt1 | contig 20874 bp, 25 predicted proteins | sample CB_VirMetaG_3_FD_184538 | JGI IMG/M metagenome (GOLD analysis project Ga0208161, IMG submission 184538) | Freshwater to marine saline gradient viral communities from Chesapeake Bay - CB_1508_1S Viral MetaG (SPAdes) (version 4) | ecosystem: Environmental > Aquatic > Marine > Coastal | place: USA...
ACGCAAGGAAACAAGTTTTTTAATGTCAATTTCCTTGGTAGAATGCAACAGAATGAAGCGTATAATGACTTTTTAAATTCTGGAGATATTATAATTGGAGCTTCTGGAGCGGAAGGCTGGGGATTGCCCGAGTTTCAAAGTGTTTGTTTGGGCAAACATGCAGTTATAATGAACGCTCACTCTTATAAAGATTGGGCAAATCAAGAAAACTCTTGCCTTTTTGAACCAAATAGCAAAATTCCTGCTTACGATAATATGTTTTTTAAACAAGGTCAAGAAGTCAATCAAGGAAACATTTTTGATTTTGATCCTGATAACTTTATTGATGCTTGCGAAAGGGCAATTCAAAGAGTTGAAAATCAAAAAGAAAACTCGAAAGGTTTAGAGCTACAAGAAAAATTTTCTATAGACAATTTCTTCGATAATATAAAATCTCTGTATGCCAATTTATATTTATAAAAATCCAGACAAAGAAGAATATGTCGAAGTTGCCCAGTCTATGAAAGAAGATCATGTTTGGTTTGATAGCAAAGGGAAACAGTGGGAAAGAGTCTATTTAATTCCAAATGCAGCAATTAATTCTAGGTTAGACGGATCTCAAGAAAACTTTAACTCTTATTTTGAAAATAAAAAAGGAACTTTGGGAGACGCATTTGATGCCTCAAAAGAGGCTGCGGAAAAAAGAAAATCTTTGTATGGAAATGACCCAGTGCAAGAAAAATTCTTCAAAGACTACTCTGCCAGCAGAAAAGGTCTTAAACACGTAAAAGACAAAAGTGATACACCAAACATTGTTGTCTAACTTTTTATAGCATTATTTACAGATAATATTTGACTTATAGCTAATCTCATTGTATATATCCTATATGCTTGATAAGATCATTTCAGACGAATACGCAGCTACATATAAAAATAAACAGCCCAATTGGGGCTTCAACGGCTTGGGCTATATTGTATTCAAACGCACATATGCCAGACTCAAGGAAAATGGCGAAACTGAAGAATGGCACGAAACCGTACAACGATGCATCAATGGAGCGCAAAAAATCGGCGCGGATTATACAACAAATGAAGCAGAAAGACTTTTCGACTTGATTTTTAATCTCAAGTGTAACTTTGCAGGAAGAATGCTTTGGCAGCTTGGAACCCCCACCGTAGACAGATTCGGCGCGAATTCCTTGCTTAACTGCTGGTTCACTCAAATGAATCACCCAAAGTCTTTTAAATTTCTTTTTGAAAACTTAATGCTAGGTGGAGGAGTCGGATTCTCTGTCCGAAGAGAAGATATTCATGAGCTTCCTAGAATCAAAAAAGACGTAAAAATATATCATGACGAAGTTAATGGAAAAGCTACGAAAGATGCTGACTTTATTGTTCCTGATTCTAGAGAAGGTTGGATTGAGCTTCTTGGAAAAGTCCTTGATTCTTACTTTTATAGCGGGAAGAGCTTCTCTTACTCTACTGTGCTTGTTCGTGGGGCTGGCGAACTTATTCGTGGCTTCGGCGGGTCAGCGTCTGGACCGTCGATTTTAATTGATGGAATTACTAAAATTTGCAATGTCTTCAAAACTAGAGAAGGTAAGAAACTTCGGTCTGTTGATGTACTTGACATTAATAATATCATTGGGAGCATTGTTGTTGCTGGCAATGTTCGCCGTTCTGCTGAAATTGCTATTGGAGACCCTGATGACTTTCTTTTTCTAAGGGCTAAACGGTGGGATCTTGGAGGCGTCCCAAACTACCGCGCCATGTCAAACAATACTATCTACTGTGATAGCTACGAGCATACTTCAGATGCTCTCTGGGAAGGCTACAATGGCAACGGGGAACCTTACGGATTGTTCAATTTGCCTCTTTCTGAGAAGTATGGTAGACTCTCTGATGGCTTGATGAAAAAGTCTGATATTTATCCAGAGAACAAAGATAACGCAGTAGGAACAAATCCTTGCGGAGAAATTTCTCTTGGTAATTTTGAGTGTTGTAATCTTAGCGAATTATATCTTAATAACATCGAGACAAAAGAAGAAGCTCTTGAGTGCGCTATCCTTTTGAACAAGACTCAAAAGGCTATTTGCGCCATGCCCTTTATCCACGAAGAAACTAATGAAATTGTTCACAAGAACATGCGTATTGGACTTGGCGTTACAGGCATATGTCAAAGCATGGACAAACTAGGTTGGCTTGATTACGTGTACAAAGGACTAAGGAAATTCGACAATCAAAATAGTAAAGAAAGAGGATGGAATCCAAGCATAAAACTAACTACAGTAAAACCTAGTGGAACGCTTTCTATTTTAGCCGGATCTACCCCCGGTGTTCATCCAGCTTTTTCAAGTTATTTTATCCGCAGAATCAGAATGGCGGCAAATGATTCTCTTGTAGAGACTTGTAGGAACCTTGGTTATCATACTGAATTTGCTCGAAATTTTGACGGATCAGAAAACCATGATACCATTGTTATTGAGTTTCCATGTAAATTTGAGAACGCTCTTCTCGCAAAAGACACAACTGCCATCAAGCAGCTTGATCTTATTAAAGAGCTTCAAGCCAATTGGTCCGACAACGCCGTGTCCTGTACCGTTTATTATAAGAAAGAAGAGCTTTCAGAAATCAAGGAGTGGCTAAAGGCTAACTACAAAGACAACATCAAGAGCGTCAGTTTTCTCCTTCATTCTGATCACGGGTTTACCCAAGCTCCGTATGAAGAAATCGACGAAGTTCAATACGAAAAAATGATAAAGAAGGTGAAGCCGCTTGTGAAAATTGATACGTCCAATGAGATGATTGACGGTATCGAGTGTGAAGGCGGGGCTTGTCCAATCCGATAAACAAGCATAACTAATAAAAGCCTCCCGTTACACAAAGCGGGAGGCTTTTTATTTTATATTTAGATTCGTGGGATAACCATATACAATAGTGTAATTAAATATAACTGAAAGCAATATGGAGTATCACTGCACAGCGCAGGTAACACTCAACTTTTATCCGAGTAGGATTTGCAAGTAAGTTTTATATATTTTTGTGTAATATACTTTACAATGAAATTTGTAGAGTACGAGATAGACATAAACGAAGAAGCTGGTTTCGAACAAGAGATTTCAGCAAGTGAAATTTTTATTCCAGAAGACTCTGATTATGTTGATTTTGGCGAAGAATATGAAGAATACGAGTTAGTTGTTGCTGAAACAAAAAAGAAAGTTAAACTAAATAAGCCTTTCAGAACCCCTAGTGGACCCAAGAAATTTTCTGTTTACGTTAAAAACGAAAAAGGAAACATCGTAAAAGTCAATTTTGGAGATCCAAATATGGATATCAAACGCGATGATCCAGCTAGAAGACGCAATTTCCGTGCAAGACATCAATGCGATACTAACCCCGGCCCTAAATGGAAAGCTCGTTACTGGGCATGTAAGACTTGGGAAGCCGGAAAATCTGTAACTGATATAGTAAAATAATTATGAAAGATCAAAAAGACAATACTATTTTTCTGAAAAAAGAGCAATCGACTCCCAAGCCTGTTGAACAAAAGTCTCAAGTAAAGAAAGAAAAAGGGCAAGAGCAAAAAAATCTTGATAGAGCAAAAAGTTTAGATAGATAAAACTTGACATTTTCATAGTACCACGTATAATAAAACGTGAAAGTTTTTGTATGTGGTATCACTCAAAATCAGCTTGACAACATCACTGATTTAGTAAAGTCGTCACAAGACTATGTTGACGGCTTTATTTTTGTTGATGGTTTATCAACTGATGGCACGTTTGAATTTCTAGAAGCCAATAAAAAAGAAGGTAAAATCATCCAAAGAGAATGGTCTAACGATCATGATCTTCAAATGAATCTTTTTCTCAGGTCAAACGTCATGAAAAATGGCGACTGGTTTTTTGTAAGAGATAGCACAGAAAGAATTTCTGAAAATTTCTTAAAAAACATAAAGCTTTCAATCAAAGATTTTGAGCTTCAAGGCATCACTTCGCTTTATATTCATAATAAAATTTTCCTTTGCAAGTATTCCGACTACCTTTATTTTAACGGAAGTCCGCATTGGGGTCTTCACGGTATTCAAGGTAGATCTATTTCTCTTGATGCAGAGGATTCATTATACAAGAACAAACTCGACCTTTTTGAATCAGATGTAAGACAAAATAGAGGAGAGGGTTGGCAAATAAATCAAAATATAAAATATTATTTTTGCTACGGTCGATCAAACAATCAGTTGATGCATTATTACGACAATGGCAAAACTCCAGAACTATACAAACAAAAAGAAGGTGATAGAATAAATTTTAGAAATATTTGTTTCAATTTAGGTATCGAATTTTCCCTTTCTAGCTTAAAGCAGTTTATTGAACAAAATGGAATATTAAATAATGATCTTCTGCCATTTTTTAAAAATGAAATTCTATTGAAAAATTGGTATAGATTTAATATTTTGAATCATTCAGAGGCGGAAATAAATGACTCCAATTTTTTCAACACAGAGAAAGCAAGATGGGAAACTAATTGGGAGTTCCAAGTTATAAAATGAATCAGGATTTTTATTTAAATTATGGAGAAGCAAAGTCTTTCTATTGCGCTGTAGATATGGGGGACTTGGTATACTCTTTGCTTTTCGCTAAATATAAAAATGTTGATACAATTTATTTGGACGATACTAAAAAAGGAGTTAGTAATAGAAATTTTAATGAAGCGTCTAGAAAATTCATTGAACCACTTTTATTGTCCCAGCCTTACATAAAAAAAATAGAAAAATATACAAATCAAGTTTTCGACATAAACTACGGAGAGCATCCAAAAGCAGATGTTGTAGTCGGAACAAACTTAACAGCATTTCATGCTAGTAAATTTAATTTAGAGTGTGATTCAAAAGAAGTTAATGAAAGTTGGCTTGAATGTCCATCAACTGATACTGGTAAAAATATAGTGATAAATAGATCTCTCAGGTACAGAGGAGATGCTAATTTTTATTTAGATTTCTTTAAACATATAAATCCGCAGAAATGTGTTTTTGTTGGACTGGAAGAAGAATACGAAGATTTCATTAAAACATTTAGGTATCCAGTAGATTACAAGGCTAGCGAAAATGCCTATGAATTAATGGTGGCAATAAATTCTTGCGATGTGTTTTTTGGCAATGAATCTGTTTCGTGCGCCATCGCCAAAGGGCTTGGGAAAACTTGTTTTGTTGAGTTGTGCAGACAAGCAGCGAACTACATTTTTACGGGCAACAAAAAAATAAATTATTTTGGAATATGAAAATCGCTTTACTAAACATTTATACTGAAAACATAAAACAATTAGCTGTTATAACAACTGAATACAATAAAAGGAAATATTGTGAAAAGCATGGATATGATTTAATTGTTAAAACAAAAGATTTTTCATATAAAGATTTCGGATTTGAAAAAATTAAATTTGTCCTAGACACAGTTAAGTCTAACAAGTACGACTGGATTTTGTGGGTTGGTTCAGATACTATGATCACTAACTACAACATCAAAGTAGAACATTTAATTGATGAAGAGAAAAGTTTTATTATCGCTAACGATGTTTGGGATTTCAATTCAGATGTTTTCTTAATTAAAAATCATCCACGTTCTATAGAGTATTTTGAAGAAATTTTATCACTACATGATAAATATATAGACGAAAATGGTAAACCAAGAGATCTTGGGGTTAGGCTCCCAGATGGAGGAGCTAGATGTTGGGCAGAACAAGAAGCAATGATAGACTTAAAAGAAAAATATAAAGATGCTATTAAAATAGTTCCACAAAAAATATTAAACTCTTATTTATATCATTTGTATCCTTCTCCGTGGCATCAAAAAGGTTTAGACTGCGAAGGCTATGATGGAAGGTGGAGTGAGGGCGATTTTATTGTGCATTGGCCGGGAATGAACAATGAACTAAGATTAAATCTAGCAGTAAATTTTATACCAAAGGTTAAAGGAGATGAGTAATGATACTTCTATTTCGCAGCTTGTAAGTGAAAGTCTGCAAAATAAAAAAAAGTGGATAAAAGGCGAAGATTGGGTCCAGTATGCTGGCCCATTCTTTTCTAACGAAGAATACGAAGCTGCTATTAATTCTATTTTAAACGGCTGGCTCGTTATGGGCAATGATTGTTTAAAATTCGAAAGCAAGTTTAGTAAATATTTGGGAAAAAATCATGGAGTTTTAACTAACAGCGGATCAAGCAGTAACTTACTTATGGTTAGCGCACTTTCTTCAAAAAGAGCCTACGCGCTTCCTAAAGGAGCAAAAGTTATTACTCCAATTGCTGGATTTCCTACGACTTTAAATCCCATCTTACAAAATGGTTTTAATCCAGTTTTTGTAGATATTGAACTTGAGACATTGAATCTTGATTTGGATCAAGTTGAAGAAGCCGCTAAAGCTGGGGCTAAAGCTATCGTTTTTGCTCACGTACTTGGGAACACGACTGATATTGATAGACTTCTTAGTATAGTAAAAGAATATGGACTAATCTTCCTAGAAGACTGCTGTGACGCTTTGGGGTCTACATACGATGGAAAGCCACTTGGCTCTTTCGGTGACATGTCTAGCTGTAGCTTCTACCCAGCGCACCATATAACGATGGGAGAAGGGGGATACGTAGCCTGTAAAGATAAAAATCTTGAAATCATAGTTAGGAGTTTTAGAGAATGGGGCAGAGGATGCTTTTGTGTAGGCAAAAAAGCTAATTTGCTCAAAAATGGCTCTTGTGGAAAAAGATTCTCTAATTGGCTGGAAGCTTTTCCAGACAAAGTATTCGATCATAAATATATTTATGATGAAATAGGATATAACTTGAAACCAATTGAACTTCAAGGTAGCATTGGATTAAAACAGCTTGATAAACTAGATCAGATTCATTCTTTAAGAAAGAAGAACTACTCAAAGCTATTTTCCATATTCAAGCCGTATGAAGAACATTTTATTCTTCCAGTAGCCAGAAAAAAAGCTGATCCGAGTTGGTTCGCATTTCCCATTACCATCAAAGACGATGCTCCATTCCAAAGGTTTGATTTATGCAATCACCTTGAGTCAAACAAAATACAAACAAGAACTTATTTTGGTGGGAATCTTGGTTTACAGCCAGCTTATAAAGATGTGATTTCAACAGAAAAAGCTTTGACATTTAAAAATGCTACGAAAGCAACTACAGATACATTTTTTCTTGGAACTAGTCCAGTAATAACAGATGAGCAACTCGACTATATAGAAGAAATCGTAAATTCTTTTTTTAGTAAATTATGAAAGTCGTATACGTAACAGGATGCCTTGGATTTATAGGCTCTTATGTCACAAGACTTTGCCTTCAAAAAGGTTGGTATGTAAAGGGTGTGGATAAAATTACCTATGCAGCCAATAAAAACCTTTTAAACGAATTCGATAAATATTCCAATTTTTCATTCGTCAATTGCGACATAAATGATTTAAAGTTTTTGTACGACTGTGATTACTTCATCAATACAGCGGCAGAAACTCATGTTGGCAATTCAATTGTAGATAGTACTGATTTTGTTAAATCAAATATAGATGGTGTTTATAATATTTTAAATCTTTTCAGAAACTATAGACAAGAAAATAACCATAAACCAGTATTCCTACATTTTAGCACTGACGAAGTTTATGGGGATATAGATGAAGGAGAACACGTTGAGACGGACCTTTTAAAACCAAGCAACCCGTATTCTGCGACAAAAGCTGCTGCTGATATGCTGATCTCAGCTTGGGCAAGGACATATAACATAAACTATGTTATCGTAAGACCAACAAATAATTATGGAATAGGCCAATATGTAGAAAAATTGATTCCAAAATCTGTAAAATTTCTTTCTTTGGGTAGAAAAATTCCACTTCATAACAATGGTTCGCCAGTTAGGAATTGGCTTCATGCCGAAGATACTGCTAACGGAGTGATTAAAATAATAGAGTCTGACGTTAGAAATGAAGTATTTAATATATGCGGAGGATACGAGCAAACCAATTATCAAACAGTAGAAAAAATAATCAAAAGCTTCTATGCTAAAAACGGAATACAGATATTTCACCAAGATGAAATTACTAAAAATTTTGATTTTACTTATAGCAGGGCTGGACAAGATGTTAGATACGCTCTAAATGATAATAAACTAAGATCTCTTGGATGGAATCCAAAACATGATTTTGATAAAGATATTTATGATATAGTTGGATACTACAAAAATACATTTATATGGTAAGCAATAAGCTGAAAAAAAGAATTCTTGATATAGCTTTTTCAAAAAAGCTAGGTCATCTAGGATCTTATTTATCCTCTGTAGATATAATAGATAAAATTTTTCAAACGAAAAATAAAGATGATATTTTTATTTTATCCTGCGGCCACGCAGCTTTAGCTTTATATGTAGTCATAGAAAAGTATCACTCTATAGATGCTTCGTATTTATTTGAAACGCACGGAGGACACCCACACCTAGATGAAAAAAATCAAATATTTTGTTCTACAGGAAGCCTTGGTATGGGAATAACGGTGGCAACAGGAAGAGCTTTAGCAAATAGAAAAAGGGATGTCTACGTGCTAATCAGCGACGGAGAATGCGCTGAAGGCTCAATATGGGAGTCTCTCAGGTATATAGAAGAAAAAAATATAAACAATCTTCATGTTTTTGTTAATATGAATGGCTATTCTGCCTATTCATCTATTGATAGAGATTATTTAAAGAGGAGGCTCTACGCTTTTCTACCAAGAATAAATATAATTGAAACAAAATCAGATGAGCTACCATTTCTCAACGGACTTAATGCTCATTATCACATTATGAGCGAGAAAGACTACGCTAGCATATGAGAAAAAAATTTTCAGAAATACTGCATAGAGAAATGTCTAAGTCGGAACACATTGTTTTACTCACCTCTGATTTGGGTTATGGCTTGTGGGATCGAATAAAAATTGATTATCCAGATAGATTTTTTGACTTTGGTTCATCTGAACAACTAATGATAGGCGCAGCCTGTGGAATGGCAATGGAGGGCAAATTACCAATCTGTTACTCAATAACTCCATTTTTACTGTATCGACCCTTTGAGTGGATACGAAATTATCTAAACGAAGAAAACATAAATGTAAAACTCGCTGGAGGTGGAAGAGATAAAGATTATGGGTATTTAGGATCAACCCACTGGGCAACAGAAGACACAGAGGCTTTGTCGTGCTTCAAAAATATAAAAAAATACAAAACAAACCCCAAAACTGATGAAGAATTTGAAGAAACAGTTCTAGAGTTTTTAAATGAAAAATCTCCAGCCTATATAAATCTTAAAAAATGAGAATACTAATAACAGGCGGTGGCGGTTACATAGCTAAATCTATTTACGGAGCACTAAAGGACGATTATTCTATAGTTAATCCAAACAGGCAAGAACTTGATTTAACCTGCAAACACTCAATCAAAAGTTTTTTTGATAAAAATGGATATTTCGACACTGTTATTCATGCTGCAATAAAAGGAGGAAGCAGACTAAATGTGGATGATTGGTCTGTTTTAGACGCTAATCTTTCGATGTATTATAATCTATGCTCTAAAGAAAGGTATTTTAATAAGTTTATCAACATAGGATCAGGCGCAGAAATTTACTCTCCAGATACTCCTTATGGACTCAGTAAAAAAGCGATAGCTAAATCCATAGAATCGAAAAGCGATAAATATATAAATCTTAGAGTATTTGCTATTTTTGATGAAAATGAGCTTGACACAAGGTTCATAAAGGCTAATATTAAACGAGCAATAAACAGCGAACCATTAGAAGTATACGAAGATAAGTATATGGACTTCTTTTACATGGAAGATTTCATAGAAGTAATCAAAGATGTTTTAAATTCTAAAAATCAACAAAAAGAAGTGAATTGCGTTTACGAAAAAAAATACAAACTTTCTGAAATTGCAAGCATAATAAATAAATTATCATCTAATCCAAATAAAATTAAAATATGCAAAAACTCTAAAATAGATTATATAGCAAACTACAATAGACCTATAATAACAAACTTATTTGGATTAGAAAATGCCATAGCGAAAGTTTACAGAAAGTTAAATATATGATATACGATTGCTTCATGTTTTTAAATGAGAATGATTTACTTGAAATTAGAATAAATCAACATTTAGATTTTGTTGATAAATTCATAATAATAGAAGCTGGACAAACGCATTCAGGAAATAAAAAAACAAAAAATTTTGACACGAAAAGGTTTGAAAAATATGCAGATAAAATAGAATATAGATTTTTTGAGTCGCTTGACGAGCAGCACAAAGGCAAGCCCCATTTAATAAACTACGATTTATTTTCACAATACTCTACGCAGCATGAAAAGCAGCATTGGTTAAGAGAAAATATCCAAATAAATTTGTCAGTAGAAATACTAAAAGAACTTGGGGCAAAAGAAACGGATTTAGTTATATGGGGAGGCTTAGACGAAATCTTAAAAAAAGAAGCTATAGAGGTAGCTCAAAAATTTATTTTTCAAAAAACAGAAAGTTTTCCTAACCAATGTTGTACTTTCGAAGTAGACACTTACGCTTACAAACTAAACCTTTTTCATAAGCCAATATTAGCACCATTAATGTGTTTTTTTAAAAAATATCTTGACAATTTACCTTCCAAACTTAGAACTAATTGCATGTGCTTTAATAACATCCTCAAAAATGCAGGATGGCAGTTTACTGGATTGTCAAAATCTCCAGAAAACTTGATTTATAAATACAGAAATTTTTCCCATGCTTACGAACATGAAACAATTAAAGATGAAGAAATAGAGGCAAAAGTTTTGCAAATGTATGATGTTAAAAAAGTAGATATATCCAGAGCCTCTCATCCAGAGTATATCGTAAATAACATAGAAAAATTGGCGGAATTTATTTATTAATGAAAAAGAAAATAGCAGTTTTGGGAAAAGGAGATTTAGCGATAAAATGTTGCGAGTTTATCAAAAAGCATCATAATCTTAAAGTCGTTGTACCTGATATGCCAGAACCCGAATGGTCTAATTCGCTTTCTGGTTGGGCTAAATCTCAAAATATAGAAGTAATCGACTCTGGAGATTACAAAGAATTAAACTTACATGAAATTGATCTTGCTATATCTATTTTTTATGGAAAGATCTTTAAAAAAGATATACTTGATAAATGCAGTGTTATAAATCTTCATAATGCCCCCCTACCTAAATATAGGGGTGTTAGACCTATAAATTGGGCATTAAAAAATAATGAAAACTTTCATGGAGTGACGATACATAAAGTATCAGAAGGTATAGACGATGGCGATATTTTGGGTAGGGTAACGTATCCAATTTATCCAGAAATAGAAGAAGTCGAAGATGTTTACAAAAAAGCTTTAGATTATGGATATATACTTTTCAAGGATGTTATGTCAAAAATAGATTTTTGCTTAACTCACGCAACTCCTCAAAAAGATTTTAAAGAAAAACCAACATATTTTTCCATGAAAGATAATAAGTTCTTACTTGAAAGATCTGATTTTAGAAGATGAAAATAGCAATAATAGGCTTAGGTTACTGGGGTAAAATAATCTTAAAAAATCTTCGTGATCTTGGTTTAGATAAAGATTTGATTGTATGTGAATCGCAAGATGTGGATTGGTCAGATATAGGTTCTAAATACATAGTTACTAAAGATTACAAAACTATAACTTGCGACAAAGTATTTATTTTAACTCCAGCATCAACTCATTTTGATTTATGTAAATATTTTTTAAAAAAAGGCATAGATGTTTTTTGCGAAAAACCCCTATGCATGAAAAGCGAGCAATGTAAAGAGTTATATGATTTAGCAGAATCGACTCAAGCCAAGCTATTTACAGATTGGTTGTTTACTTTTAACCCTGCGGTTTTAGAGTTAAAAAAAATAATTGCAATATTGGGTAAGCCTAAAAATATATTTGCTAATAGATTGAATTTTGGGCCAATTCGATATGATACAAATGCTAAATGGGATTTAGCGTCACACGATGTTTCAATAGCGTGTTTTTTACTTGACGAATTTCCCAATGAAATAAAATGGGTAAATTTCAAAAGAAATAAGTCTTCATTTAAAGAAGACAGTTGTATAGGAGTTCTACTTTTTAAAGAAACGTGCGTTCAAATAAATACTAGCTGGGAACATGGAATAAAAGACAGGATTTACAAGCTTGAATTTGAGGATAGAATTATAACATGGGACGATAGTACCAAAAGCTTAATTCAATCTAAAGATGACTCATTGATAAAAATCAGTAACGAATCTCCATTACATTTGTCGATAAAGTCATTTCTGTTTGATAAAATAGATCAAAAAAAACTTACTTTAGATGTAACAAAAATTTTAGAATATGAAGGTTGAATTTAATAACTTGAAAGCTCAATGGGATTTAGTTAAAAATCCATGTCTATCAAAAATTAAGTCTTTATTCGATAATTCTGACTTTATACTAGGTAATTCAGTGTTTGAATTTGAGAATAGTTTTTCTAATTATGTAGGTTGCGAATATTCTGTTGGAACGTCTAACGGTACAGACGCTTTAAAACTAGCTACTCAATCATTAGGTTTGCATTCTGAATCCACCTTGGTGATTATCCCCGCAAACACTTTCATAGCTACAATACTAGGAGTAGAACAAGCTCTTCCATCAAGCAAATTCATGCTGATTGACTGCAATGAATATCATCAAATAGATACATTTCTATTAGAAAAAATTCTATCTGAACACAGAAAATTTTTTCATAATTGCGTAATTGTTCCTGTTCACCTGTATGGATATACGTGCGACATGGATCATATTAAAAAAATTGCAAATATTTATGATTGTGCTATTATAGAAGATTCATCGCAAGCTCATGGAGCAAAATATAAAGGCAAAACAGTCGGCACTTTTGGAAATGCTTCCGCTTTTTCTCTTTATCCCGGTAAAAATTTGGGAGCCGCTGGAGACGCTGGTATAATAACAACAAATAGCGAAGATACAAGCAATAAATTAAAACTATTAAGAAATTTAGGTGCAGATAAAAAATATCATCACGAAATAAAAGCTGGAAATCATAGATTAGATACAATACAGGCTATAGTTTTGTTGGAAAAACTAAAATTTTTAGATAAATGGAACCAATCAAGAAGAGATGTCGTACAGAGATATGAAAATGGAATATCAAACCCAAAAGTAAAACTACCTATTACTCCAGAATATTGCATTCCAGTTCATCATGTTTATCCTGTAACTGTAGATAATAGAAATAATTTTCAACAATTTTTGAGTCTTAATGGAATTCAAAATATGGTCCATTACCCTATAGGAATAGGCGACACGCCGATGTATCAACATATTAAATTGCCAAATTCAAAATCTAAATTTTATAATGATACAATGGTAAGTATCCCAATTCACCCTTTTCTTGAAGAAAAACAAATTGATCATATTATCTCAACTATCAATAAATACTAAATTCAAAAATATGAATACTATAACTAACTCATGTGAAAAACAAGACCTTTTCGCTTTAAATCTAATGCCGTATGAATATGGTACTTTTTTAGATGTAGCTTGCTGGCATCCAATTACCGGGAACAACTGTTTTTTATTGGAAAAAGAGCTAAAATGGGATGGCATAAACATAGATTTAGATCCAATTGAGGATCGATACGGGTGGTCTAAAATTAGAAAGTCTAAATTTTTTCAATTAGACGCAACTAGTGAAAGCCTGACAAAATGTCTAAATGAAAATTTAAAAAATAAAAATATAGACTATCTTTCTTTAGATGTTGATGGAACAATGAACATGAGCCATCTAGTCCTTCCTAGAATTTTAAATGCTGGAGTCTCATTCAAATGTACGACAATAGAACATGAAAGTTTTAGGTACGGAAATCAACATAGGGATTACATGAGAGACGAACTCCACAAAAATGGATATATAATGCTTTTTGAAGGAGTAAAATTCCCAGACGGCAGAGAATGGGAAGATTGGTGGATAGACCCAAAATTTTTTAATAATAAAGTGCTATCTCTAAAGGCTAGTGGGTTAATATATCATGAAGCGGTTGAAAGGATTATCCTATTGAATAAGGACACATTAAAATGAGAAATGTATTTACAAATGGGTGTTTTGATGTAATACACGTTGCTCACATCAGACTTCTTGAATTTGCAAAGAAACAGGGAGATCATTTAATAGTCGGACTCAATAGTGACCGAAGCGTAAAGTCCCTAAAAGGAAACGGGCGACCGTTTTTTCATGAACAAGACAGGAAAGAGTTTTTAGAATCTATTCGTTTTGTTGATCAGGTTATTATTTTTGACGAAGAAACTCCATACGAGTTGATAAAAAAGCTTAGACCAGATATAATTATCAAAGGTGGCGATTACAAAGCTGAAGATGTAGTTGGATCTGACATCGCTAAAGTTGTAATTTTTCCATTTGAAAAAGGTTATTCTACTTCAAATATATTAAAAGGTAAATGAAAAATATTATTCACATTGGATGCAATGATGGAAATGACCATGTTTTTAAATTTGTTTGCGAAAATAAAAAAGACATTGGCGAAATAATTTTGATCGACGCTAACTTTAATGTAATTTCAAAAGCTAGAGAAACATACAAGGAAATTAAGAACACAACGTTTTTAAATTTAGCGATTACCCCAATTGATATAAACGGTTGCGAAATCGAAATATTTACTCCAATCACAGATGACTCATCAAATTTTGTTTCTGTAAATAGGGATTTTGTTAGAGCGCACGTTCACCATAATAATATACTTTCGACAAAAGTAAGAACCATGAGTCTGCAAAATTTAATCGACCAATACAAAGATACAACCCATTTGTTCTTAGATACAGAAGGTCTTGACGTACTCAACGTATTTAGCGTGGACTTCGATAAAAATAAGATCGAGGAATTAACTTTTGAATACATACACTCTGATGGAATCGTAAGACACGGCAAAAGGCTAAATTCATTGCTAGGGTATCTTGAACAATTTGGGTTTTCATTTCAAGTTGTACAATACAATGTAATAGCTAAAAGAAAAACGTGAAAAAAATAATTTGAACAGGAATACCTTTGATGCATTGGTCAGAGGAAGAACTAAAACAAGTAAAGAGTGGCAAATTTATGAATAAAAAAGTAATTGTTACTGGAGCAACAGGTCAAGATGGTTCGTATATGTGCGAATATCTTTTAGAGAATACAGAGCTAGAGGTCATTGCCGCCGTTCGAAGAACGAGTCAATTTATAAATGGGAACCTCAAAAACTGCTTAGGCAACCCTAGATTTAAAATTATCCACTTTGATTTAGTGGACCCACACTCCATCGCGAGTACCATTAAAAATGAGCAGCCAGATTACTTCATCAATTTTGGAGCGCAAACATTCGTAAAAGACTCATGGGAGATGCCCGTATTGCATTTTACAACCAATGCAATGGGTACCTTGCACATCTTGGAGGCTATTAAGACTCATACACCATCATGTAGACTCTATTCTGCTGGCTCGTCAGAAGAGTTTGGAGACGTTTTCTACTCCCCCCAAGACATAAGCCACCCCGCTAAAGCCCGAAGTCCCTACGGAGCCTCCAAGGTGGCTTGCAGGCAGCTTGTAAAGGTCTATAGAGAGTCTTTTAGCCTTTATGCTGTTCATGGCATCTTTTTTAATCACGAATCAAGTAGGCGTCAAGACTACTTCGTTACTCGTAAAATTTCTAAAGGCGTAGCAAGAATAAAGAATGATATTGATAAAAGTTTGGCTCTTGGAAGCGAGTTTTACATTGCTCCTATCGAGCTTGGAAATCTCGATGCGAGAAGAGACTGGTCAGATTCAAGAGACTTTGTAGAAGGAGCTTGGTTGATGCTTAATCAAGATTCTCCAAAAGATTATATTCTAGCAAGCGGAGAAACGCACAGCATAAGGGAATTTGTAGAGAAAGCTTTTGCTGTAGCTGGGATCAACGGTTCTTGGCGAGGAGAAGGAGTAAAGGAAACGTTCATGATGAACCATCAAACTCTTGTTAGAATAAATCCAGAATTTTACAGACCAGCAGAAGTCGATCTTCTTTTGGGTGATTCAACCCCAATCCGCGAAGAACTTGGGTGGAAACCAAAAATTTCATTTGACAAATTGGTAGAGTCGATGGTATTATATGACATCGAGAATCATGCCTGATTACGAAATAGTCACACGACAACAAGCTGCTAAGTTTCTTTCTTACGTAAAAGGCGAGTCAACCGTTCAAGTAAATCACCTTTTATTTTCTGTTGAAAGTTCTCTTTCTGTTCAGAAAGACAAGCTTCTTCAAACTGAACTTTACTACGATAAAGATACAGGCTTGATGGATGAAGCCGTCGCTAAATCATACTTTGAAATAGAAAAAAACATAGCTATGTGTCAAATTCTCAAGCTAGGCTTGAATAGTTTGCCCGTAGTTAAACAAAGACCAAAAATTCTGACTAAAACCTATCCTGATTCCTGTAGGCAATTAATCAAAATTTTCGATCTACAGGAAACGGAAGCGGAGTTGATGAACGCTAAAAAGCTTTTAGCAGAATATAAAAGGCCGAAACTATGGAGCCAGATAGTAGCGGACAATCCAGAATTAAAAATAAAAACTCTCAGTTTCTTTTTTCAAGGATCTGGAAAAAAATTCTTAGAAACACAGATTAAAAAGTACGAATTATGAAAAATGTAAAAGATAAGCTTGATAGTATCCTAAAGCAGAAAGACAAAAAGGATCACGTTTATAATTTTGTTGAAGAAATTGATTATAAAGTTTCTAGTGGCAGTTTAAAACTCGATATTGAAATGGAAGGCGGACTCGGTCCCGGTCTTGCTAGATTTTCTGGAGGAACCGAGTCTGGAAAAACTTCTTGTGCTTTAACTTTTGCCAAAAACCACCAAGAAACTGTTGAAAATGGATTTGTTGTATACTTCAAAGCCGAAGGTCGTTTGAGTAAAAAAATGCTTGAAAGGCATGGCCTCGATCAAGACAAGCTTTACGTTGTAGAAACGAATGTTTATGAGGTTGTCATCGACACGATGCGCGAACTTGTGAACAACAACCCAGAAAATACTAGATACTTTTTCATAATTGACAGTGTAGACGGCTGTATTAGAAAAGAGGATCTCGAAAAAGGAACTCAAGAAGCTGTCAAGGTTGCTGGTGGAGCATTGCTTACGTCTGAATTTTTAAAGCGAATGACCCTAAAACTTGGCAAACTGGGTCATATTTGTATTCTGATCCATCAAAACAGAAGCAAGATTCAATTGAACCAATACGAAAAGAAAGATCCAAATAACATCACGCAGAGTTCTGGCGGAAATGCTGGCCTGCACTATTCTGATTGGATTTTCGAGTTCATGGACAAAAACATTGAAAGCTGTAGAATTAGGGGCGCAAAATCTGAGGCTAGTGATGCTGATCCCAAAGGAGAAATTATCGGCCATTTTTGCAGGATAAGCTTCAAGAAAAGTCCAAATGAAAAAACAAATAAAACCATCAGCTATCCCGTGAGATACGGCACAAAAGGAGGCAACACTGTTTGGGTAGAATATGAGGTTTTACAAGTACTACAGCAGTTCGGCTTTTTAAATAAAAGCGGCGCGTGGTTTAAGTTTGATGAAGAGGCTCTTGTTCAACTCGAAAAAGCTGGAATAAAAGATGTTGAGAAGCAGTTCCAAGGCGAAGCAAAGGCTCTTGCTTATCTCTCAGAAAGAAAAGACCTAGTTCAATATTATTACGAGCATTTTAAAGCAACCTTTGCATGAGACTTTATAACATCAAAGGAAGACTTGTTAAAAAAAATGTCAGTCCATACATTATAAATTGGGACGCTCCCTCTAGGTCCAAAATGCAAAAACGAGTAAAAGATTTTTTATTCGACTTTTGGAAAGGCTGCGTTGTGTATGAAGAATTTCCAGTATATGGAACAAAACTTAAAGTCGATATTCTAAACGCTTCAAGAATGCAAGCCGTCGAAGTTCACGGAGATCAACATATAAAATTCAACAAGTTTTTCCATGCAAACTCAAGAGAAATTTATTTAAATTCAATTTCAAGAGATGCAGAAAAATACGAGTGGCTTGAAGCCAACAATTTTAAGGTAATAGAGATATACCAAAAGGATATGAAAAATTTATCCAAAGAATGGTTCGAAGATAAGTTTGAGATTTTTCTTTAAAACGTGTAAAATATTTTTGTGGAGAAATTTGTGTTTCCAAAATCTGTCCTTGAGCAAATAAATGAATGCTCAAACGGCGGTTTTATTTTATTTAACTTTGATATAGACAGAAATCCTCAAATTTTTTCTAATTTTGACGATTCAATGTCCGCGCTTGCTCTGCAAAACTATATAGATATTTGTAGTAAAACTTTCCAGAACATAAACTACCAAGTAGCACTTTCTGAGGCTACTTCTCAAAACTCTGGAGAAGACGACGAAGTTGCTTGACTTTACAAAAAAAAGCAACATATTGATGATAGATGACGAGTCTGTATTCCCAAAAACTTGAAAGACATGTTTTATCTGGAGCCATTAAAAATCCAGAAGTTTTCGCAGAAGTAGATGCTTGCATTTCTGAAAAAGATTTTTACTTTAAAATTCACGAAACAATTTTCAAGCTTGTTCGTGAGAAACTTATCAAAGGAGAGCGGGTTGATCAAATCATCCTTGGTCAAAAAGTTGAAAATTTGGGATTATCGTTTTCAGATATAAGCGACATTCCTTCATATATTGAGAGCATATGTTTTATCAAGCCTTCTAAAAAGGCTACAGTAGAAGCTGCTCAAGAAATCAAAAAGCTTTCAATCAAGCGTCAACTTTGTTCTACGCTAGACAAAGCTAAAGCATCTGTTTCAAAGTCTGGCAACGAAGAAATTGATAAAATCATTTCCGAATCAGACTCGATTTATAACTCAACCGCTCTTAAATTTGACTTAAACGAAGCTCCAGAAGACATATTTTCCGGCTTACAAAAACAAATTTTAGAGATTTCAGAAAATCCATCTACAGATACTGGGCTAGAAACCCCATTCCCAGAATTCAATAGAATGTATGGAGGACTCAGGGCTGGAAATTTGTATGCGATTGCATCAAGGCCGGGACAAGGAAAATCTACATTCCTAATGACTTTGGGAATGAAAGTCTCAGAAATAAACGATTGCTATGTTTTATATTTGGATACAGAGATGAGCACCACTGAACAAAAATTCAGACTTGCAGCTTCTTTGTCCGGCGTTCCACTATGGTATCTCGAAACTGGAAATTGGAAAAACCATGACGAATACAAGAAAAAAGTAGAAGATAGCTTTAGTAAATTCAAATCTTCTAAATTTTTCCACTTTCAATCCGGCAATAAAGACATTGATGAAATTATTTCTGTTATCAGAAGATGGCACATTAAACATATCAAAAAGGGAGATAAGTGCATGATCATCTATGATTATGTTAAAATGACCGGCGAGAAAGTCGGTCAAAACTGGGGGGAGCATCAAGCTATTGGAGATAAGGTCGATAAGCTTAAAAAAATATCTGAAGAAATCCAAGCTCCACTTTTCACTGCGATTCAAATGAATCGTTCTGGAGAAAATCAAAACAGGAGAGGATCTGAATTGGTTGATGATAGCTCCGCTATCGCTTTGTCTGATCGCTTACAGTGGTTCGCTAGTTTCGTAGCTATCTTTCGCAGAAAGACGCTGGATGAAATAGCCATAGACGGAGAACAGTTTGGCACCCACAAGCTTGTTCCAACCAAAACTCGTTTTCAAGGAAAGGATGCTGCTGGCCACCAAGACCTTGTAAGGAGAAGAGTTGAAGAAATGGTTCGGGGAGAACCTACTCAAGTAGAAAGGTGGTGCTTGAATTTTTTGAACTTTAACATCGAGAACTTTACAGTAATTGAACGCGGATCTTTGAGAGATATTGTTCAGTTTGAAAATGGACACGTAGACATAAGCGAGCCTATAGACGAATTGGAGGAAACCCTTGGCTGATGTAAAAGAAATTTTATCCTCGCTTGGATACAAGTTGAGGGATGTTGGAAAAGAGTTCCGAACAAAACCTTTATACAGAGATTCGGACAGCGACAACGTGTTAAGTATCAAAAAAGATACTGGTTATTGGTACGATTTTAAGACGAGTCAACACGGATCATTCGATAAGCTAGTAAAAATAACCCTTGGCTTAGACGATCTTAAAACAGAAGAGTATCTTAAAAATAAAGATTGGCAGACAGAAGCCTCTGGAATCGAAAAAGAAAAACTAGAAGAGCTTAAAATATTCCCAAAGGAACTTCTTTGTAAACTAGAAAAAGACCATTCTTATTGGGCTACTCGAAATATAAAAGAAGAAACCGTCTCTATATTTGAGGGAGGCGTTGCTTCTAATGGAAGAATGAAAGATAGATACGTTCTTCCTATTTTTAATTCGAAAAAGCAAATAGTTGGATTCACCGGAAGAGATTTGATAGGCAATAAAAAAGCAAAATGGAAACATTTGGGGGACAAGTCCAAATGGGTTTACCCTTTGTTTTTCAATAAAGATCATGTTTTAAAGGCTAAGTCAATAATCTTAGTTGAAAGTGTCGGAGACATGCTCTCGCTTTGGCAAGCAGGAGTAAAAAACACAGCAGTTACATTCGGCCTAGACATCAACAACGCTTTATTAAATTTGTTCATTAGAATGGATTTAGATAAGATATACATATCGTTCAATAATGACGAAAACCAAGCTGGCAATCAAGCTGCTAAAAAATTGTATTTTAAGTTAATAAAGTTTTTCGATAAAGAGCAAATTTTAATAGCTCTTCCTACAAAGAACGACTTTGGAGAAATGAATGAAGAGGAAATAAAA
>Ga0208161_1000566_pt1 | contig 20860 bp, 28 predicted proteins | sample CB_VirMetaG_3_FD_184538 | JGI IMG/M metagenome (GOLD analysis project Ga0208161, IMG submission 184538) | Freshwater to marine saline gradient viral communities from Chesapeake Bay - CB_1508_1S Viral MetaG (SPAdes) (version 4) | ecosystem: Environmental > Aquatic > Marine > Coastal | place: USA...
AAAGCAACCAGACTTTTACATGGACTTGATTGAACGTTATAATCAATTGAAGTTTGAACGTGGTTGGCCCAACGTAGAGTTTGCACTATTCAGTGGTGCAAAACTACGCAGTAACAACAGTTCCTATATGGAGCGTACCGAACGTTTGCAAAAACTTGGTACACTTAAAGTCTACTCGGATCTAGAAAAGAATGACTACTACGAACTACTAAACGATACTAGAGTATTGTTTAATTGTGCGCTACAGGATTGGGTCAGCAACACAGTCAGTGAAGCAGACACACTAGGTGCTAATGTACTATATCCTGCTTATCGTAGTTTCCCAGAGACATTTGCTAATGACAATACAAGGTTGTACACACCTTGGTCGTTGGACAATGCACTGGACAAGTTGATTCCGTTGTTACACGAACCAAATCCAAACATGGGTAAGATCAGTGATTGGACAGATGGTACCATTGACCGTATTTGCGATATTGTAGAAGGCAAAGGCGAGCAGTGGAAACGTAATACAACAGACTATCGTCGACATACACACGAAAGCAAATATAAATTAGTATGAAAGTAGTAGTTACAGGAGGTTGTGGTTATATCGGAAGTCATGTTGCTCGAGCATTTCAGCAACATGGCGCCGAAGTATTTGTTATTGATTATGCACTAAGATCGCACACATTAAAAGACATCAAGCACTTTAGACACGATGACTTTGCTAGTCCAGGTTCATTAGACTTAATTAGAAGTTTTGAGCCGGACTACATTGTACATTGTGCCGGCACAAGTCTTGTTGGTCCTAGTGTTACTGATCCTGGTGAGTATTATAATAACAACATTGCTAAAACTATCCTGATGCTAAATGCTATTAGGGACTTGCCTGTTAAGCCTACTGTTATGTTTAGTTCAAGTGCCAGTGTGTACGGCGAGCCTGATGCTGTTCCTATTCCAGAAACAGCAAGACTAAGTCCTATCAGTCCGTATGGTAATACGAAATATCTAACAGAAGTTATACTAGGCGACTATGCTAGAGCATACGGTATGTCTAGTATTTGTTTTAGATATTTTAATGCCGCAGGTGCTGAACCAATGCGCAGAGACCTAGGACAAGAACGTGGCGCTACGCATATTGTTGCCCGTGTACTAGAGTCTAGCATGTTGAATCAACAGTTTACACTAAACGGTGATGACTATCCAACACCCGATGGTAGTTGTATTAGAGACTATGTTCATGTTTGGGACATAGCACAAGCACACATCAAGGGTGCTGAATACTTAGAGACAGCAAGACCAGATCCTGCTTGTCATATTTTTAATCTTGGTACCAATACAGGTATTAGCAACTGGGAAATCATAAACTTTGTAAAAGAAAAGTATGGTTTACCAAAGTTTGCAGTCAGTGAACGTAGAGCAGGTGATCCTGCACAGTTAATTGCTGATGCTACTCGTGCTAAAGAGATACTACATTGGGTTCCAGAATACAGTTATTTGGAAACCATTGTTACCAGCGCATACTTTTGGTACCTAACTAGTCTTACAAAACATTAATGTTTGATCGTATATTTGAATTTGAACAGGAGTTGGCCAAATACACAGGTTCTCCTTACGCAGTAATGACTGATTGTTGTACACACGCATTAGAATTATGCTTTAGAATCAAGCGGGTAAAGCGTGTTAAATTTACCAGTTATACATATTTGAGTATACCAATGTTGATGCACAAACTTGGTATCAAATACGAATTGGTTCCAGAGAATTGGACAGGTGAATATCGTTTCTACGGTACAGACATTTGGGATAGCGCACGTCGAGTAGAGCGTAATATGTATCGCGAAGGACAAATGCAATGTTTGAGCTTTGGTTACGGAAAGCCTTTACATATAGGCCACGGTGGTGCTATACTGTTAGATGACATTGAACTATATGATCAGTTATCGCAAATGAGATACGACGGAAGAGATTTGAATATTAGCCCTTGGGAACAACAGCGTTCCTTTAGGGTTGGCTATCATTATAAGCCAGCTGTAGAAGATGCAGTTATAGGATTAGAAAAATTAACAACACTCAACGAGCAACCTAAATATCATCAATATCCAGACCTAAGAGAGATTGAAATACATGATTAGTAAAACTATTAAAGACAGACTAGAACAAGCAGGCACACGTTACTGGGCAGGCGATAATATCAGTGCGCACATACAAGAAGGAGAACTTGATCAGTTAGTAGATGAGCTTACTGATAAGTTTTCTGGTGTCTTGGACAGTTTGGTAATTGACCAAACAACAGATCCTAACAGTAAAGGTACAGCACGACGTCTTGCTAAAATGTACATACATGAATTGATGAGTGGACGCTATGAGCCAATGCCACCAGCAACAGCATTTCCTAACGATAGCGAAGAACGGTATGATGGTATGTTGGTTGTGCGCAGTGAACTACGCAGTATGTGTAGTCATCATCACCAGCCTGTTAGTGGTGTAGCATATATTGGTATACTTGCGGCACAGAAACTTATTGGACTTAGTAAATACACTCGTATCGCACAATGGTGCGCTAGACGTGGCACACTACAAGAAGAGCTTGCTAATGATATTGCTAAACAGATTATGGCAGCCACAGGTAGCGAAAACGTAGGTGTTTATGTACAAGCAACACACGGTTGTTGCGAAAACAGAGGCATTATGGCACACAGTTCATTAACGCAGACAACAGTATTACGTGGTGTGTTTTGGACTGATCACGGAACTCGCAAAGAGTTTATGGACAATATCAAACTACAACAGGAGTTTGCTCCTCGCTAAATGTATCACTTTGATATTCAAAAGTTAATACAACCTGATGGCAATGACAAACTTATTGGCAAGATCATACCAGCATGGGAAACTAGATTCCAGGAACTAGGACATACAGTAGGGCAATGTTATCAATGTCAGACTGATCCCAGTGTAATCTATATTAACATTCCAAAATGTGCTAGTAGCTTCATGAAGCGTGAAGTTACTAAACTTGGATGGCAACCAAGATTTGTTAAACTTGGGCCTCGACCCATAACCAATGAAGTTGAAATGCTTGATATAGATTCTATAAACAAAATTATAGTGATACTACGTGATCCATATAGTCGTTGGTTAACAGGTATAGGTGAATACTTTAAACTGTATTTTGAACAAGAAGAAGTTTTTGGCTATTTAGATCATCCACTTACATTAGAAATATTGGCCAATCAGATTACTTTCGATGACCATACTATGAGTCAATTGTATTTCTTACAAAATGTTCCACTTGAAAAATGTGTATTCTTTAAACAGGATCACAGTTTAAATTTTAAACTATTTGGATATTTTTATGATATTTTAGGCATAGAAAATACCATAATTGCGGCTCATCCATCTCATGTGTCCAAACAGTTTACCTTTAACGCAAGAGTAAAACAGCATTTGGAAAAACTTTTGCGTTCTAATTCAACTGCCTATACAAAAATCCAAAAAGCATTAGCCAAAGATTACGAATTTACCGAAGAATTGGTTAGCTATTGGGGAGATTGACTTTTAAATAAAGTACGTATATAATAGCCATTAACACCAATACTTTATGGGTACTATTATGCGTATTATGTCTTGTTTTTTAATAGCCGTATTAGCAGGCTGTGGCGGTGGTGGAGGTGGACCTGGCGGAAACCCGTTAGTGCGGCCAAGTCCCGACCCAGAATCACCACCTGTTGACAATAGTGGTACTAATCCTACTTTTGCTACCCCAAGAAGTGCCGGCTCCTATGACCTATTTGTATCCGGTAGCACTACAGCACCAGTACAAGACATATTTGTACAAGACCTAAACAACGATAACAAAGAAGAAGTTATTATTGCCGGACGACAAAGTCAGAGTGCGGGACCAACAGCAGAAACTTGGGAAAACAGTCAACTCAGTATTTTTAGTTGGAACGATAGTGATCAATTAGAAAACCAAACAAGTAGTTGGTTCTCTGGTACAGACAATCAAATTATAGGTACTGAACCTAGTGTAAAATTTGGTGACTTCAACGGCGATGACAATATTGATATGGTCGTTGGTCATTCAACAGATATGGAGTTTCTTGGGCCAACTGTGGTATTTACTAACACAGGGTCTAGTAGTTTTGGCAGAGACAATTACAATACTAACTTTTGGACACATGATGTAGCCGTACACGATATTAACGGTGATGGGTTCGACGATGTACTGTTAGGTGGATACGGACATCCTGTTGTGATGATGGGAGATGCCGGTGGTACAATGACGCAGATCACTACGGACCATTTTGGCATGAGCGGCATGGCTATAGGTGATTTTTTAGGTGATGGTACTACAACTTTTGTATTTGTAGATAGTTCATTTAATACTGTCTGTAACGATCCAATAAATTGTAGTGTATCCAATGATACTAAATTGTTTAGTTTCACACAAACAGGTGCTAATACAGGTACGTTTACACAACTTTCTATACTGCCTACACCAATCTTTGATACTGATGATAAAGCATCTTTATTTGACGCATCAGATGAACATAGTCATGACATTAGAGCATTACCGTTTGACTTCAACAACGATGGTAGTTTAGATGTTGTAGTTATAAGTGTTAGCATTTCCCCAACAGATGGACGTAACAGAACTGAAATACAGTTCTTACAAAACGGTGGTAGTGGTACGTTTACTGATGTAACCAGTACAGTTCGTGTTGACTGGGATGAGTTTGTTAACGGTGATTACAATCCACAGTTAGTAGATGTAAACGATGACGGACTTGTAGACATATTATTAAGTTCGCAAAACTTTAGTAGCAAAGAGTCTACTAGAGTATTGTTACAAACAAGCGAAGGCAAGTATGTGCAAAGTTACACAGACATCTTTGAAGACTTTGTTGACGCCGCACGTGCGTTAGAATCTACTAAAGACTCTGTACTGAATACTGTACGCTTCTTAACTGGTCCAGATGGTAACAAATATCTTGTAACCAGTGTTACTATCGGTGATGGTAGCAATCGTATATACACAACCAAACTTGGTAATGCAGGTGGTACCACTGCTGAAGCAACTATAGATTTAATTGAACAGGTTTGGCCCTACGTTACAGACGCAGTAGCCGCAGAAATATTAGCAGGCACAGCGTTTACAGACTTTGAAGGGTTTGATCCCAACATACACGGTATTGGTATTATTGATTTAGAAGCGGCTATGCAACCACTTGGCGAACTACGTTTACCACTTGACGGACGTTCAGGTACGATAGCAATCAATGGTGAGATATCAGGTGTAAACTTTGGTGAGTTCAGTAACATACAGGCAGTTGATGCAGTAGGCAGAGGATACGAAATAAACATTAATCGTATGCACACACCTGTTGTGCAAAACAACTGGTATGATGTTGCCTTAACAGACAGCGTTACTAGGATGGACTATAACTTTGATTATGTTGTTAGTGAAGGTATGTTTAACTATAGTCCAACAGATGAGTCTGGTAACTACACAATGGGTCTGCGTAACATTAAGTTGGCCGACGATTGGTACTTACAAGGACAATATACAAAACTAGCAGGACGTAATCCATGGTTCCATATGTCTGGTATGTGGGGTACAATTAATAATAGCGATACACTAGAAACTGTCGTTACTCATGTACACGATAAATGGATGTTCCACTTTGGTAATATGCGTACCACAACCAACTTTGACAAAGGACTTGTAACAGATGTATCTCCTATAGACAGTATTTGGGGAGAAGTTAGTTGGAGAAATAACGGACTAAGATTAGCAGTAGGTAGTATGCCTTATATTGTAGGTGGCAACATTGATGTACGTTTACCTAGCAGTATAGACAATCAAGGTGTAGTACACTATGATACACGTAGTTTTGCATTTAAAAACGAATTTGCTACTTACAGTTCTGTACAGTATACAAACACATTTGGTGCGTGGAACTATAGTCTAGCAGGGTACAATAATACATTAGGTTTCTTTAAGACCGAGTTAAAACTAAATTACAATTGGTAAAAATAAAGTAAATACTTAATAGTTTCAAATAGTAGGAGGTGTAGCACTTAAACGATAGTACATGAAAGGATCCGCAATGAAGTGGTTAGTAGCGATGCTTTTAGCATCATTAGCAACAGTAGCACAAGCACAAGAAGAAAATACTGTAGAGTTTTGTAAGGCAACAGCGTATCTAGCACACGACATTGCTAAAACATTAAATTCAGGTTTAGACCCAACAAAGATTAACTTTGCATTTCCAAACGCACATACCCCAGAAGAACAAGAACGTGCGGCAGTATGGGCACAGAGTTTAATCAATGAAGTAGTTAATAGATTTGCAAAAACTAAAAGCCCAGATGAAGTAGCACAAGATATGTTACAAGAGTGTTTAGAAGTTGGCGGACATTTACAAAGTAGCCAACTTGAACAAGATTTTATTAAAACAGAAGGTGGCGGGTCATCGTCAGGATATGACAAGCATACTCGTCGTGCAGTCTGTTTTGAACAGATTAAAAGATTTGACGCACTGATTAAATTGTACAATGCAGTTGGGTACGATGGTGTACTAAACACATTCCCTCCAGAGAAGGAAGGATTTCCAAAAGAGTATGCTATAGAAATCTTAAATGAAATTGAGCTAATTGATAACAAGCAAGCTCGCGACAAATATATTGAAGACAAGTGGTGGGAGTGTATAGAGAAGTTTGGTGGCAGCCGTGAGAAAGACGCTTGATCTATTTTATAAAATCGTTGATTGGACAATTATAGTAGTAGGATGCGCCGCTATAGTTTGTGCATCTATAGAAATACTTGTTTAATTTTTTTGCGCCAATCAGTTTCTAAAAAATGTTTTTTATTGTGAACAAGAACTGAGTGTAGTTCATTGTAAATACTCTCGGGATCTTGTTCGCATAACCACTCTACCTGATCCCATGCTAATTCCCATCTTTCATGATCATATCCAATATCATCGTATGACTCATCAATAACATTCCTAAATGTTTTAAATCCTAGTTTTCTAAGATTTTTTAGATAATGTTGACCACAAAAAGCAATAAACGGTCTCATTGCTACTACAGGTTTAGCAACTTTTTCAGTATATTGATTGAAATCATTAGATACCGATGTTTCTGAAACTATTGAATAGTAAGATTGGTTATATATTGATACTGGTAACCTAGCATATCTCGTTACCCCAATATTGATTCCCCGAGGATCAGCAAACTGTATTTCTTCCTGGAATATATAATTTTTATTATCCCAAATTCCCTTACTGAGATGATCGTTTGAACGATAGTAAGTGTATAAAATGTTATCTATAAACTTTGATTTTTTAATTTGCTTATAAAGATGGTCCCTGTGGGGTCTGCTCCGTCCTAATAGACAATCAAACATATAGGGTTTTTGCCAGTCATTGACATATAATTGTTTTAACCATTCTTTACATATATTGTACTCTGCATATACATTTTCAGCTCCAATGAACCAACTAATATTTGTTTTAAATAGGTCCTTATACTGATCTGATACCATATCAGCAAAGAATATAATCTTATCATTTTGCCAATATTTTAAAAAATCTATCATTTTTCTATGGACTGGCTCGGAGATGTTGACTAGAATCTTTTCTTCAGTTCTTGGTAATAAATACTCAAGTGCGTTCATCTGCTGTAGGTTATGGAGATCCGGACAATCGTAAAAGCTCAAACCAACATTCTTAAACCGATCAATTTCAATAAGAGGTTGCTCTGGTTCTAAACGTTTCTGAGGCACATTTTTAAGAACAGAACTAAAATAAGAATCAAAATAATTGCTTGTATTATTCATAATAATGTAGTATAATTAACAAAAATATTTATAGTATGAAGAAACAGAGACTAACCAATCAAGAAATAGAACAAGCAGTAGATAATATCTGTGGGCAGATGGACAAGTCTATGTGGCGTCCAGATATTGTAGTTGGTCTCACACGTGGCGGACTAGTTCCTGCCAATCTTATTAGCCAGCGTTTTGATGTTCCACTAGAGACACTAAAAGTAAAACTGCGTGATCTCAAACCCGGCGAAATAAATGAAAGCAAAAACCATCTCGCTGATCTAGCATATCAGGGTAAGCACATACTCATAGTTGACGATATTAATGACACCGGTGCTACACTCAATCACATTTTACACGATTGGCAAGCAACTGTACAAAATCCAAGACACTGGCGTTATCTATTCAACACCAGTATAAAGTTTGCTATGATATTTGACAATAAGTCTAGCGACTTTAAGTATCACGTAGATTACTCAGCCCACGTAATAGACAAAAGTGTTGAAGATGTTTGGATTGAATTTCCTTGGGAAGTTTGGTGGGAGCCTATTTCTTAAGGTGTTTGTCTAACACATAGCCTTTGGGTATTACTTCTTGCATTTCGGCTTTATGTCTACCCGAGTCGCAAAGTTTCTTAAAACTACGTATAACTGCAGTACTGGTAGTAAACTTAAACCAAAATGGAAATATTGCATGAATCATTCCTGCTATGCCAGCAAGTGTGATGTTTAGACTATTCCTAAATGCAAATGACCCATGTTGCCAGTATGTTTGCGGATTATCGGTATCACGTGCATGGTCTGTAAATATGTTTCCCATTTCATACAACCTCCTTTAGTGACAAGTATTAGTATTTACTAATTACCAACATATTCACCGTTGTCATATGTACCAGAGCGTTGTATCAGACCATTTTTCCAAAAGAACGTTCCCTTACCATGTGGTTTGCCATCTTGGAACCCACCTACATAATATGTTCCACTAGGAAATGTATATCGACCTTCACCGTTTTGTAGACCTTTAGACCATTCGCCATCATATCTGTGACCATCTTCTGACATCCATGTACCGACACCTTGAGCGTATCCTTTTTCCATATATCCGTCATAACGTTCTTTGATTACATCACCAATGATCCAATCTAGTGTGCCTAGTCCGTCAGCAAATCCGTCTACACATTCGCCTGTCCAGGTAATTGATTCATTTTCCTGTGGGTCAGGATTATACACTTTGCAACCGTTAGCATCTGTAATAATTTTAGAATCTGTTATATCGCATAGTGCAATACTGGGAACTAAAACAAATAGAAAAGCAAGTAATTTAATTGATAATTTGGACATTAGGTTCCTTTAAGTTGTAAAATATTTATTGACTTTATCGTGCTGATAATATAAAATAAATAATGTTTATAAATTCAATCAGTGGCCTCGTTGACGCTCATCCCACTCTAAATATTCTGCGTGTCATTGCTAATTTCCAAGGAGACTAACAATGGCAAACCAACCTATCACTTACAAATATTCCAGCACAAAAGAATTTGTGGACGCATTTCCCTGCGCATACAGACAATGGAGAGCTGATAGTCACTGCAATCTAATACACGGCTATGCGTTTAGTATGCGTTTCTTTTTTGGAACAGACAACTTAGACGTCAGAAACTGGGTAGCAGATTATGGTGGACTAAAAGAACTAAAACAAGTATTACAAGATCAATTTGACCATACACTACTGGTTGCCGAAGATGATCCAGAAATAGAAATGTTTAAACAACTACAGGCTAAGAAGTTGGCTAAGTTAACCATACTACCAAGACTTGGTTGTGAAGGACTTGCTGACCAATTGTACAAGTATATGAATGGTGTGTATATCCCAGACATGTGGGGGCCAAGTGAAGCAGATAGACTTTGGTGTTACAGAGTAGAAGTACGTGAAACACAGAGCAATATGGCTTGGCGTGAAGGTCACAGAGAATGGAATGAGGACCTGTTTGCTTAATTTAGAAAAAGTTAAGTACGATATTGAAACTTGGTTGCGTGAGTTTGTTAGTCAACCACAAAAGATACTCAACGGACTCCCGCCATGTCCTTACGCACTCAAGGCTTGGACCAGTAACAAAGTAAAAGTCAAAATAACAACTAAAGCAAAACTAGTAAAAGATATACGTCTTACACAACAAAAATGGGATACAAACTACGATGTTGTAATACTAGTATTAGGTGTTGATGGTATAACAACAGAAGAATTACACGCACTAACTGAAATTGCTAACGATACTGTTCTTATACCAAACGGACTAGTAGGATTGGAAGATCATCCCAACACCGAGGAAGCAATAGGCGAATTAAAATTTAATATGGGCAAGTATGCTCTTGTTCTTATACAGGAAAGTAAAAAGTTAAATATTGCTAGTAAAGAATTAGATAAACTTGGCTATTATAAAAACTGGCCAAAAGAATATTTAGATGATGTAGTGACCTGGAGGCCGGAAGATTGAAGTTTTGTAGAATCAATTTAGAAAAAACAAACTATCATAAAGTAGATAATTTTAAAGTTTTAGAAAACCCTGACTTTGATCAACTTAATCGTATCTACTATGATTACTGTCACTATCACGGATTTCAAAGTGTTATGCCAGTATATCCCGAAGACTTAGACAACACTATATTTGGTTATTTTGACGGCGACGAGTTGGTAGCATGGACATTACTGGTAGAGTATGAGCAAAGTCGTGTAGTACACAATGATCAATTTGCTTGGAACTACAAAAATCCTAAACTAACATTGGGAATACGTAGTGTTAGAAACGAATGTGCGTATTTTAAAGAATTAGGATACAAATACATGTACCTACAGCATTTTGACGAATACAAAACCAACTTTCAAGGTTTTGAACTATGCGGTCCAGCTGAACTATGACTTATAATATTTGGAATAAATGGGACAAACTTAAAACAGTTATGTTAGGTGACTGTTATTCTGCAGAGTTTTTTCGTGATATTAAAAATGATAGAATAAGATCATCACTACAGCAGATAGCAGACGAAACACAAGAAGATTTAAATTATTTTGAAAAAGTTTTAAAGGATTTTGGTTGTACAGTGTTACGTCCCGTATTAGATAAAAACGACAGCATTTTTAATTATATTAATATCGATGGTCAAGTAGCTGGGGCGCAACAAGGAGTTCCTAGAAGTCCGTTACAACCAAGAGATACCCAATTAGTAATAGGTAATAAGTTATACTATACCGGTATAGATCATCATTCAATTGCTGGCTGTTTAAATTCTTACAATATCAAAGATAGTGATAATTCGTTATTACCTTCAAATATGTTAGCAGATATATCAGATCCTGTTACATTAACAAAAAGTTGTTTTGAAAAACTTAAAGGCGCAGATTGGTTAGAATATGAAGATTATTTAACACCAGGATACTATGAAAAACTAGATCCAGAGATACGAAAAGAAATTTTGAAATGTTCTAAGGAGAAAGGACAGTATGTTTTAGAAGAAATTTTGCAAGCACCTAGTGTAACTGTCGTGGGTAAAGATATCTATATTGACTGGGACACTGGTATTCTAACTAACCCAGAACTTAAAGAACTTGCACATCTCAAAGAGTACTTTATTAACTCAGCAACACTCGGGGATATCGCGAATTTATTTAGAATTAACAGTTTGTCTATAGGAGGTCACAATGACGGTTGTTTTCACACTATCAAGGAGGGAGCAATCCTATCGTTGCTAGAAATACAAACTTACAAAAATACTTTTCCAAATTGGGAAGTATGTTACTTGCCTAACCAAAGTTGGGATAAAATAGATGGATTCTTAAAATTAAAAGAACAGGTTAAAGGTAAATGGTGGGTTCCTGGACAAGAGGACAATGCAGAATTTACAAACTTTGTCGAAACATGGTTACAAGATTGGGTTGGGTATGTAGAAGAAACAGTTTTTGATGTAAATGTTTTAGTATTAGATGAGCATCATATATGTGTTAGTAACATGGACCCTACTGTGATTGAGTTTCTTAAAAAACATAAAATGGAACCTGTACATATTCCATGGAGACATCGTTATTTTTGGGATGGTGGACTACATTGTATAACACTAGATTTGGAAAGAGAAGGAGTACAACAAGACTACTTTCCCAATAGAACCGGTCCTGTTGTTGATAAAGGTTTCGTTTAATGGATACACCTTGTGTTCAAATATGTGTAATGCAAGAAGGTTACTGCATTGGGTGCAATCGTACTATTAATGAAATTGAAACTTGGCAGGATTTGACAAACGAAGAACGTTCAAGTATAATGAAAGAATTAGAAACCAGGGAAACACCAGGATGGAAAAAATAAAATACAGTTGGGAAGATATTGGCGGCGAAGTTGTCAAAGACAATGAAGTTTATTTGCTAAAGGATAATAAAACTCTAAATAATCTTGTGTTAAGTTCTACCTGTTTATATAGAGGACAAGAAACTAGGGGACATAGACACGCTGGGCAAGAAGAAGTATATGTGTTTGAGCAGGGCTGGGGCGAAATGATTGTGGGAGATGAGGACAGTGAACCATTTCCAGTTAGACAAGGTTGTTATGTATTGATCCCAGACGGTGCGTTTCACAAAGTTAGAAACATAGGTGATATGAACTTAATATTCAATTGTATATTCGATGGAAAGAGAAATCATTAATGAAACTTAAAATCAGCGAACTATTTTATAGCGTACAAGGTGAAGGACGATATATGGGCGTACCCAGTGTATTCCTACGTACATTTGGTTGTAACTTCCAGTGTGCAGGCTTTGGTATGCCCAAAGGTGAAAAGACAACTGAAATTGAGCCTATAGTTGCTAATAGAGCAGAATACAAAACGTACAAAGACTTGCCACTGGTTAGCACTGGCTGTGATAGTTATGCATCGTGGCATCCAAAGTTTAAACACTTGTCACCAACATACACTACAGAAGAACTTGCAGATATGATTGTAGACACACTACCGTTTAAAGAGTGGCGTGATGAACATTTGGTTATTACAGGTGGTGAGCCGTTATTAGGTTGGCAACGTGAGTATGCTAATCTGCTCAACCAACCTAAGATGCAGAAACTAAAAGAACTTACATTTGAAACAAATGGTACACAACCATTGCACAGAGACTTTAAGTTATTCTTAAGTGACTGGACAAGTCGCAGATCAGCAAGTGCCTTAACGTTTAGCATTAGTGCTAAACTAAGTTGTTCAGGTGAAAAGGCAGAAGATGCTATCAAGCCTGAAGTAGTAGCAGAGTATAGTTACTTTGGTTATGCGTATTTGAAGTTTGTAATTTCAAATCAAGATGACGCAGAAGAAGCATTAGAAGCAGTAAAACAGTATAGACTTGCAGGTTTTGACGGTCCTGTATACTTTATGCCCGTGGGCGGAGTAGAGAGTTTATATAGGTTAAATAATAGAGCAGTAGCAGATTTAGCTATGCAAAATGGTTTACGTTATTCGGACCGACTACAGGTCCCGTTGTTTAAAAACGAGTGGGGTACATAATTGCCATTGGATTCTTGGCATATGGGCAAGGGTTATTTTGAAAAAGACCAAGGCCTTAACTATGTTGAAAATTGGCGACTAAAATACTGTATCATCCCAAGACGCTGTTGGTTAACTAAGCGTTGGTGTATGTTCAAGTATATGTATGTTGGCAGTAATTATTTTAACAGCCCAGTAACTGGTGTACATTTTAGCGAATACTATTATGTAGAAGCAAAACAATTTTTATTGTGGAGATTAACTAAGGATTAGAATGAAAGAAACCTGTGTAATTTGTAAAAAACCTATTGACCCACATTGCCAGTGGTCATCCTGTACGCTGGCTAATAAAATGAAGTCAGCACCTAAAGTAAAGTCAAATTACGACGAAGTAAGAAAAAGTCCAGACTATGATGGAAAATTCTACCCCGAGTGGCAACAGGAACTGGATCAATTTACCGGAGAACATTAATGTTTGATTTATTCAAGAAGAAAAAGAAACCAGAGAAAACAGAAGCACCTAAGGCTAAAAAGTCTGACAAAGAACTAGCAACAGAAAACAAGGAACCTTGGGTCAATGTTGTTGGAGTTGAAATAGACCAAGATGATCCGGGCAATGGTGCGTTTGAATTAGATTGGAACGAATACTTTGTAGCAAAACTAGTAAGAGCAGGGTATCAAAAGAAAAAAGAAGATACAGATGCTGAAATAGTTGATCGTTGGTTCCAAGCAGTATGCAGAAATGTACTACAAGAAAATTACGAGCAGTGGGAAGCAAATCAACCTCAAGGTGCTCCAAGGCAAGTTAATCAAAACGATTTAGGAAACGGTCGTACAGAAGTGTCATGATTTTATATGTAAACGGTGATAGTCATAGTGCTGGAGCTGAAGCTGTAAACGATTATTGTTTTGCCGAGGATGATTCATTATACTATAACTTAGGAAGAATACCCCATCCTGATAATGAAAAAGCCAGTTACGGTTGTTTAATAGCAAATGAATTAGGTGCTATTCTTCATTGTGATGCAGAATCTGGAAGTTCAAACGATCGTATAATTAGAACAACCAAAGAGTATATTAAAGAAACAACGCCAGATGCTATTATAATAGGTTGGAGTACACACGAACGAGAAGAATGGTTATACAAAGACAGACTTTATCAAATTGACGCTGGTGGTTTTGGTTTTGATTGGCCTGAGGTATTCAAAGAAAAATATAAACTATATATTGCTAGAATTAAATGGTCCGAGTGTGAGCGCAGAGAGCATGAAAAAATTTGGAACTTTCATAAAGAGCTACAAGAACTAAAGATACCTCACTTATTTTTTAATACATTCAATGATTTTACCAACCAGCCAATGGAAGATTGGGAAAATTGTTTTATCGAACCATACGACCCAGAAATGACCTATTACAATTATCTTAAAAATCAAGGACTTACAGCACTTCCAAGTTATCACTATAGGGCAGATGGACATCGTAAATGGGCAGAATTTCTGCTACCGCACTTGACCAAGATATTATAATATGCTACTATTACTGCATGAAATATCTGATTGTAGACACCGCAAATACATTCTTTCGTGCTCGCCACAGCGCCAGCCGTCAGAGCGACACTTGGGATAAACTAGGCTTTGCTGTACACGTTACGCTGTCCAGTGTAAACAAGGCATGGCGTGATCATAAAGCAGATCACGTTGTATTCTGTTTAGAAGGACGTAGTTGGCGCAAAGACTTTTACGAGCCTTACAAGAAGAATAGAGTTGTAGCAAGACAAGCATTAACAGAAGCTGAAGCAGAAGAAGACAAGTGCTTCTGGGAAGCATTTGATTCACTTAAACAGTTCTTAGACGAAAAGACAAACACCACAGTATTGCGTCACGAGAATTTAGAAGCAGACGATTTGATCGCAGGTTGGATACAATCACACCCAGACGATGAACATATTATTGTCAGCAGTGATACAGACTTTCATCAACTGTTGGCTAGTAATGTAAAGCAGTACAATGGTGTTGCAGATGAACTGCACACACTGGAAGGTATATTCGATAAGAAAGGTAAATTGGTAATCGATAAGAAAACTAAAGAGCCTAAGAAGATTCCTAACCCAGAGTGGATCCTGTTTGAAAAGTGTATGCGTGGTGATCCCACAGACAATGTGTTTAGTGCATACCCAGGTGTTAGAACTAAAGGTAGCAAAAACAAAGTTGGTTTAATGGAAGCATTTGAAGATAGAAACAAAAAAGGATTTAACTGGAACAATCTAATGCTACAGCGTTGGATGGATCATAACGGAGAAGAACATCGTGTTTTGGACGATTACGAACGTAATAGAATACTTGTTGATTTATCTGCACAACCAGAAGATGTTAAGGCGCAGATAGCCACAACAATAGCAGAAGGTAGTACAAAGAAAAGTCGCCCTATGGTAGGCGCACAATTTTTAAAATTCTGTGGCAAGTACGAACTGAATAGACTCAGTGAGCATAGTCAGCAGTACGCAGAATTTTTAGGAGCGGAGTATCCAGCATGACAGAGCTAATAGCAAAACCCGTAATTAAAAACAAATATTGGGTTGTTGAACAGTCAGGTAAAAAGATTGCTACTATCCAAGCAGTAGAGGATGGTGGCTTTGTCTATGTACACAACGAACGCAGAGAGCGTTTTACCAGCGTGAAAGTTCTCGGCAAGAAATATAACATACAGTTCACACCAGTTGAAAAGAAAACAAAAACAGATATAAAAGAAGTATATGGTTTTCCTGCCACTGGTAGAACGTACAATGAAGTATATGATGTAAAACATAAAGTGGCAGTATTTACAAAACTACCAAAGTCACGCAGTCATTATTGTGCAGGCTACTATCTTGTAAAAACAAATAACAAATGGTCAAAAGTATTTTGTCCCAAGACGATAGTTATCAAACGGTATCCTTACTTTGGTCCATACAAAACAGAAGAACAGATGTTAGAACAATATAATAAAATAGGAGGCAAGAATGGCGTTTGATGAACAAGCATGGATAAGAGAAACAAGTAGCGATCCTATTGAGGTTAATGTTACTGATTCGGTGAAAGACTTATTGAGTGGTTATGATTACAATGTTATTATTGTAACAAATACCGCCAGCAAATGTGGTTTTACACCACAATATGAAGGACTACAGAATCTGTTTGACAAATACTATCAACGTGGATTACAGGTAGTTGCGCAACCGGCAAATAATTTTGCAAACCAAGAACCAGAAAACGATGCTAATATTAAAACCTTTTGCGAGACTAATTATGGTGTGAACTTTCCTTTACTGCCAAAAGCAGATGTTATCGGAGATACGACAACAGAATTATTTAAAGCATTAGCAGAAGCAACTGGCCAACCGCCCAAATGGAATTTTCACAAGTACATCATTACTGGTGATAAAATTTATAGCAGATCACATTTTCAACAAATCGACGAAGACTTTGTGAACTGGATAGAAGGTTTATTATGAGAGATTTCAGCCAATGGTTCACTATTGGATTTTTTCTAGCCGCAGTTAAATTATGTAGTCCAGCATTGGCACAGGAACTTCCTGCCGACGAGGGTGAAGGGTCTGACGTTGTAGTTAAACAAAAGCCTGTGGAATGCTATACAGCACAGAGTGTAATTGAACAAGCAGATCAAAACGGTTACGAAGTTTTCTGGCAAGGGTCAAATATAAAAGACGACTTTCCAGACAATACTATTGCTATCCTAATTCGTCCCGATCTAAATGCGTGGCTTGCATTAGAGATGAATACAGAAGCGGCCTGTATATTAGGATATGGTGGTAACTTTTGGTTGTTTAATCAATTCTATCCAAAACTAGAACCAATTGACGAGGAAACAGAAGATGGAAAAGATCAGTCTAGCAATTAAGAAGTTTAACGATAAAGTAAAACTAATGAATCAGACTGGTAGTAAACAATTAGCACTGACAGTGGAAGAAGCACGTAATTTACACGCTGATATCTATATACTGTTAGCTAATCTAGCTGAGTTGCAAGCAAGTGAGCCTGCAGATCAGGTAGTAAATTCAATAAGTGTTGACGGCGGGAGATTTTAATGATTATATACCCAGATTTTTCGCATAAATACAGTATTCAAGGAAACATGAGATGTCTAGACCAAAACCGACGGTTTTGTTAGAGCATGTAAACAAAACTAATTATAAGAGCGACCAGGTCCTCAGCAGTGAGGGAATCTGGGCTGTCTATTATGATAACCGTCCAATCAATCTAAAGACACACAACATACTATTACATTACCCCGGACCAAAATATAAGAAGGTAAGTTTTAGTAATAGTGGACATGCAATAAACCTTTGTAAAAAGCTCAACAACTTGTTTAAAACAGACAAGTTTTCAGTGGTCCTACTGAAAGAAGGTGACCAAATCTTCCCTTAACCAGCTTCAGTACGTTAAGCTATTTTTAAATGAGGGTGGCTATATTGAAGCCAACCTAGATCTATGGCTGAAGGAATGGTTTTGGAACCATCGCAATACAAATAACTTAAGAATAACCCAAAAGTGTTTTAAGTATTTGATTAAGATACAATTTCCCATCTACGAAGTAAAACTTCCAGAAAAGCTCAAAAACCGTACTCTAATACAAATGAGTAGGATGCTAACCTGTTGTTATTACATACAAAATTTACAAACTGTTTGGTTAACTGGCGAAGAAGAAACTGTTATGCTCAAACTACATGCAGACAACCTACAGCAATATTTAGATAATTTAGAGCTTGACAAATAATTAAAATTCGTCTAATATAGCAGTTCTATGCTAGTTGAGTATGGTACTCAACGGCTTATAGTAAGCGCATCGTGCGCAATTTTACTTAGGAGAACAACTATGGCGAAACGCCTGCGTAGAAAACTCACAGAAGTCGCAAAAGAAGTAGAACAGCAACTTAAAGCCCATTACAATGTCACTGATGCTCAATTAGCAACCTGGCGTAAGGCGGCACAAAATCACAAATATACCTTTCCAGTTAGTACACTTGTACCCATAGAAGACATTTGGATCGACTATGAAGTACAGCGTGATGTTATACACGATCATATTAGAAAAATTATGCAGAAGTGGGATCCACGCATCTGTAGTCCTGTTAGTGCGTGTCGATTAACCACTACTGAAGTTGAAGTTACTATAGATGCATACGACGGCCAACACCGTACAGTGGCAGCCGCAATACTAGGATATAAAGAAATACCTTGTGCAGTAGTTGACACCAAAGATCCAAACTTTGCATCATATGCATTTGAAATGTTAAACGATACAGGTGTTAGACGTTTAGGACCTGCGGACTTACATCGTAATGCTCTAGTACGTTATAAAAACGGTAGTAGAGAAATTAGAAATGTTAAAGCAAGAACAATGCAGGATCAATTTGATGCATTAGGTATTGATTTGGAAGATAAGAAAACTCGTAGCAATCCAAATTTACGTGGATCAAACGAGTACTTCTTCAGTCACTTCAAATATGCACAAAAGGGCATTGATGTAGATGATTCTGGTAAGGTGCTTAATAATATACTTGGTGCTATACAGCAGGTATTTCAAATGCAGGAAGAAATTGATCAAGGTGTTTACATTGGCCTGTACGAACTGCACAGACTTGCAAGTACTAATGTAAGGGATCAGTTACCTGAAGGTTGGATGGTAGATGTACTTAAAAAAGTAAAGAAGAGTTTCAAGTCATCTAGTATTGCGCATGCCAAAGCAAAAGTACAGCAACAACACATCTTCCCTGGTGCTAGTTGGGATGCTCCAAGAGTTATGAGTAACTTCCTACGTGAAGTTTATATGCTCAACGGTGGCAAACTAAACTTGCCCTATCATGGAGAAGGTAGTAAAGTTGGGATACTCGATGGTAACCTAGCAGACGGACTTATACAGGAGGCGGCATGAACTTACAAGAATCATTAAACAAGTTTATACAGCCTAACTACGGTAAAACTAGACGTACAGACGAGACCTATAAAACGGTCTCGGAGTACTGTACCAAAAACATAACAGCCAAAGTTAGCGATTATCATGCTGTTAAAAACGATCAACAACTGTTACGTGAGATACGTAACGATATTGATTACTATCTACGCAGATATCACGAGTACTGTATTAAACAACGTGATGGTATGCAGGGTCATTACCGTGAAGTAGGTGCAGACGCAGAGTGTGACTTTGAGCACCTAATTCCAGCGGCTAGAGTGCGTGATCTGTTATTACACGAAATAATAACGCCCGAGCAGGCACTCAATTGTCCTACGGTGCGTCTAAGTAGGGATAAGCATAGACAATTAAAAGATGCAGGTTGGGCGGACAAAACACCCGATATGTGGCTACCGTTTATGCGCTATCATAGTGTTTTTACAGCAGAATTTGAGACCTATGATGGCACAAAAATTGACCCTACAACTTGGACCTTAGAAGATCACTACCGTTACTTTAAGCATTTAGTTATATAAATCAATGACTTACAAGCCCTAATTTAGTACTTGACATTTGGAGCGAATTCGCCTATAATAGTATTTGATAAGTTGATAAAGGAGAAGTTATGTCAGTTACAGAAAATCGGACTGTAAACGTTGAAGAAGCTCGTACTAGAATCAAACGATGCTTTACACTAAAACGCCCTGTATTTTTATGGGGGCCTCCAGGGGTTGGTAAGAGTGATGTGGTAAGCCAGATCACAGACGAATTAGGTGGATATATGATTGACCTTAGACTTGGTCAATTAGATCCAACTGATATTAGGGGTATTCCGTTCTTTAATAAAGAAGCTGGTAAGATGGATTGGGCACCACCAATTGAATTACCAGATGCGGAACTTGCGGCACAATACCCAGTTATTGTGTTGTTCTTGGACGAGATGAATTCGTCCACCCCAGCAGTTCAAGCGGCAGCCTATCAGCTTATCCTGAACAGGCGTGTTGGTAAATATTCTCTCCCCGAGAATGTGGTTATGGTGGCTGCCGGTAACCGTGACAGCGACAAGGGCGTTACTTATCGTATGCCAAGTCCGCTGGCCAACCGCTTCGTTCACTTAGAAGTTAAGACTGATTTTCAAACTTGGCAGACTTGGGCAGTTAAAAATAAAGTACACCAGGATGTTGTTGGTTACTTGAGTTTTGCCAAACAAGATTTGTTTGACTTTGATCCACGCTCATCCAGTCGCTCATTTGCTACACCTCGTTCGTGGGTATTTGTTTCAGACTTCTGTAAAGATTCAGATGGCAGTGAAACAGAACTTACTGACTTGGTATGTGGTTCAATTGGTGAAGGTGTTGCATCAAAGTTTATGGCACACCGTAAGATTGCTGGTTCGTTGCCTAAGCCAGAAGATATTTTGGCTGGTAAGGTTAAAACACTGGAGACCAAAGAGATCAGTGCTATGTATGCATTGACCACTTCCATGTGTTACGAGCTACAGGACTTCTTAGAAAAGAATCCAGACGATACTAAACTTAAAGATTTTCACAAGATGGCTGATAACTTCTTAAAGTTTATG
>Ga0208161_1000568_pt1 | contig 20831 bp, 28 predicted proteins | sample CB_VirMetaG_3_FD_184538 | JGI IMG/M metagenome (GOLD analysis project Ga0208161, IMG submission 184538) | Freshwater to marine saline gradient viral communities from Chesapeake Bay - CB_1508_1S Viral MetaG (SPAdes) (version 4) | ecosystem: Environmental > Aquatic > Marine > Coastal | place: USA...
AACGCAGAGGGTACAATCCTCGCTCAAGGGATGGCTCAAGAGGACAAGGCATCAAGCCGTATCAATCAGACATCCTACGTCGAGAACTGCGAAACATCCGCAGTAGGTCGTGCCCTTGGATTTCTTGGGATCGGGATTGAGACTTCCATCGCCACAGCAGATGAGGTCGATATGGCCATCAAAAAGCAGGACACAGCCCCTGACCGAAAGCAACTGACCGCTGACATCGTTAGCAGTATGAAGGATGCCGTAAAGGGCGGAAAAGAGGCGCACGTCAAGTCCGCACTCGAAAGCAAGTACACATATACTAAAGAGCAATACGAAGAGATTTTCGGATGAGCGAGGAAGAAGAAGGCTACGCCAATACGCACACAATCACGATGACCAATGGTACATATTTTACAATTCGGTTTGAGAAAGAAGAAGGGCGTAATGTTGTAGATATCTATCAGGTGTTTGATGAGGATAATGAAATATATCTTATGTCAATGGCAAAGGAGCATTTGGTGGAAATGATATACCAATTTGAATCTATGTTAAATGACTGAGGAACTATTTAAGGACGACAGCGCATATTATTCTGACAGACAGTATCTGTCGAATAGCGCCCTGAAGCTTCTACGTGAGTCCCCCCACAAATTCGCACTATGGCGTACTCGCCAATGGGAGCAACCAAGCAATGTTGCTTTCGAGTTAGGCAAGGCTGTTCACTCTATGTTTTTAGAGGGAATAGATAACGCAATGGTGACGAGCGTACGTAGAGATGTCAGGACCAAGGCATACCAAGACTTCTTGGAGGAAAACAAGGATAAGTTTATTCTATCCAAGTCTGACTACGAGAATTATTTGGGGATGTGTGAGCGACTTCAAAACAACAGCGAAGTACAAGCACTTATGTGGAGTGGTCGTCCTGAAGTTCCCGCAGTTGGAGAATATAGAGGATTAAAGTTTAAGGGCAAGGCTGACTGGCTCGTTGAATCTCCAGGCGAAAGTTACATTTTAGACCTGAAGACCACATCGAAAACCATCAGTGACTTCTACAAAAGCGCAAAGTTTCTATTGTATAACCAGCAGGCAGCATTGTACAGCCACCTGTTTAACGTAGATAGATTTTACTTTGTGGTTGTTGAGAAGAGTTGGCCTTATGAAATTGGTATTTTTGATACAAGCATTGAGTTTATTCAGTCCGGATATTACGAACTAAATAAATCCATAGACTTGTATGAGGAGTTATTTGTAGAAGGTTCTTATACTAAAGATTATGCAAGACAGTTTATTTTATAATATCGTAGATATTGTCTCCATCTATTCGGGTGTAGACAGCGAGGAGATTATGACTCCAAAGAAGTCTCGCCCGGTAACAAAGGCAAAACGTCTTGCGTCAAATATCCTCAAGCAGTACGGATATGGTGCGACTGAAATCTCACTTATCCTAAACATCGATCGGAAGTCTGTGTACGATTACGTACAAACACACGAAGATTGGATGGACAACAGTTCCTACAAAAAATCTTATCTGAGCTGTATTTCTGCTCTTGATGAGCTTGATGAGTCAGGACTAAACTTGAAAAGCGAGGTGGACAAACTCAAAATCAAGGTACTTAAACTCGAAGATATGTACGAGCATATCAAACAATTAATTTTATCTTAATTTGAAATGGCTGAGAAGAATGCTACTTTCATTGGTAAGACCAAAGTGGTCAAGACCAAGTTCGGTGAAATCGTTAAAATTGCCTTTGGGCCACGCGATTTCGAACAATTCGAAGGACTCAAGAACCAAAGTGGTTGGGTGAATCTTGAGTTAATGTCTAAGCGCGATGGCGAGAAATACCTGAAGGTTCAGGATGAGTATCAGCCAAAGAAAGCTGTAAACGCAGGGACCGACGACTTCCCTTTTTAATGTCGTAACTATTCAATTGTGAGAGGGGGCGAAAGCCCCCTTTTTCAACCTCTTTGTTATGGGTAGCGATTACAGATTCTTGTATTGGGATGACCTTGGTGATAGCCAACAGCACGTAGATAACCAATGTCAAAAGCACGCTGAACAACAGGATAAAGACCTGTTGGAAGAAAGACTCCTTGATGCCGAATGGATTGAAAAGGAGGAAGAGTATAACAGACGTATGGATATTATTGGACAAAATGGGAACACCGGTGAGCACTACTTTGAGTACTTCAATGATCACCTAAGTTCCGCACAAATTTGGGATGATGAAGAAGAAAGAGACATCGAGTGACCAGTTTATGCGTATAGCAATGGCTCGTCTAAAGGCAGATTGGCCTTTCTATCCACAGCGATTAGCGATGGCAGCACATATGTATCGCAAATGGCTAGATAGACAAATGGCTCAATAAAGGAATGAGTAGGTTGTTGGGAGGCGGTGGGTTAATGGATGATCAAAGCCGCCTCCCCCACTCAGTCAAAGTGTAAAATAATGCACCCTCAAAGTGTCAAATAATGCACTTTAGCTCGGAAAAGTTCCGAATACGGCTCAATAGTGAGCCACAAGCGTAACGATTACCATTGATTCTTAAACGAGGGTAAATTATTACAAAATAGAAATGAAATATCGAGTTAACTACACCTACTTTGACCAAAGCAAAACGAAAGCTGCTCAATGGGAGCAGAGAGAGAAGGACTTTGAGACAATGGAGGAGGCTCTTCTTTTTGTCAAAAGGGTAGACCTGAACATATCAGTTAGAAATATAAACATTCAACCTGTACTGTAATGCAAATAGAAACATTTAAATTTATTGGTAGCGTTCACTTGTTGCCACACATATCTTTTTGCTATGATTCGAACATATGCGAAAGGGCAATTTCAATTGGTTGGCTGTGGTACGGAGTTACCATATACAGGAAAAACGAAATGCACTTATGAGCGAAGAAATGCAAATAATATACTTGTACAGAGTACAACTTGCTTGGAAGGTAACATCCGGCAGGTCTTACTCAAACGTGTACAAGGGGTCTGAAGACAGGCCATACGAATTTGTATCACGTGCCAAAAGCATAGATGATATAAATAGAAATCCTGAGATTGTTTATCAGATGATGCTACAAAATGGCTTGACTGGAAAGAAAATCAAGGATTTCTTTATAAAGGAGTGCTATGAACAGCGCCCAATTTCACAATCGTTTCACCATAAAGAAGAGGACTACAACAAAGAATTTTAAAAATGAGGGAATTTATTTTTGATGCGGACAAACTCAAAGAACAGCTCATCGAACTGAGGAACGATGGGATGAAGAAAGGAGACTGGGTAGGGTTTCACAGCCTGTACGACAAGTACTCAGTAAAAAGAGGTAGCACCACCTATATTTATGCAGGTGCTCACCAAGGAAAGTCTCAATTTGCTTTTGAGATTATGATGAATCTTGCTCAGTATTCAGGATGGAAGTGGGCAGTGTACTCGCCTGAGACAGGAAGCCCAGTTGAGGTCTTTGCTGAACTATGCTGGGTGTATCTGCGAAAGCCATTCTTGATCAATGAAAAGATTACTGCTACGGATGAAGAGGCACAACTTGCCATAGAATTTATCACCAAGCATTTCTATATCATTGATTCGGGATTGCAAGACATAACAATCGAAGGCTTCTATACTGCTGTGGCAGATGTAGAGCAACGATATGACATCAAGATTGATGGATGCTCCATTGACCCATTCACCGAAATAAAGACAGATGTGTCTTCCGGTGTTCGTGATGACATTGCCATAGGTCAGATTCTGACTCGTGTTCGAAAGCACTCTGCAGAGCGAGACTACCACACAATCGTTACCGTTCACACCAAGCACCAACAGGTGAAGTACAAGGATGGAATCCCATACGTTGACGTGCCTACGATGAACGACATCGCAGGGGGTATGCAGTGGTCGCGAAAGGGGATGATGGTGATAAACATATGGAGGTGTCCATACGGACTAACCGACAACAACGGAGTGCCCTATGAGCCGAATCAGGTGAAGATATCAGTGGTCAAGGCGAAGCCAAAGGCCGTTGGTAAACTTGGATGGGTGTATATGTACTACGACCGAATAATGAACAGGTACTACGAGGTAAACGATTTTGATGGAACAAAAATATATGCACAAGCACTCGCTAATTAATGAGTACAGGAGGTCGTGGGGCAACGCCCTACGGCTCTTCTTCGCTCTCAATATAGAGCGCATTACAAGCGCAGAGTTTGATGACAACTTAGACTTAATTATAAACGGAGAACTGTATAAGTTTGATGTTGGTGATTACACTGGACACGCAGATAAATACATCTTTTTTAACCCTATAAATGGTAGGCTTGTCATTGAGTCAAATGGCGTTAAGAAAATCTATAAATTTGAAGTATCTTTATTTGATGAGAATGAAAAGTTCTGAAGAAAAAATTACAGAAGTTGCAAACTCTGTTCGTGATTTACTGATTCATAAAAATGCTGCATACGGTGATTCTGCCCTTAAGCCTGTTGCTATTTTTGGAAATGCGGATCCAATCGTTTCTCTAACCGCTAGGATTGATGACAAACTTATGCGCATAAAGAACAGGGGCCTAAATGATAATACAGAAGATACAGTTGTTGACCTAATAGGTTATCTAATTCTTCTGAAGATTGCTTTAAATGATGCTAATCAGAAATGAAAGAGAGCTATTTAACTATCTAAAGGAAAATCACATTGCTGATTTAGAAACTTGTCGAGACGAGTTTAGTTTCTATGATTGTTATTCAAGTTATACAAATTCAGACATAGAGCTGAAGTGTAGGAAGACTCACTACGATGAACTTCTCATAGAAAAAGCAAAATACGATAACCTACTCGCCAGGGCGTTAGAGTTCCGTACAGTACCATTGTACATTAACTCTACGCCCTTTGGTGTTTTTGTATTCACCCTAACTGAACTACCAGTGCCAGCTTGGGAAGAAAGAAATATGCCAAAGACTACTGAGTTTTCAAACAGAGAAAAGATAACAAAAGTGGTAGGCTATTTGAACATAAGAGACTCTAAAGTTCTTGAGTATTGGAAGAAATAATATTAACCCTGCCAAAGCCACCAAGCCTTAATAAGATATACGCTGGTGTACACTGGGCAACAAGACTTAAATATAAAAATGACTATAAAGGAAGTATTAAAGCTGAGCTTTCTAATCACGATAAGTTTACTTGCGAAAGCTATAGTTTGGACATTAGCTACAATAGCAGGCTTGATATTGATAACGGCATTCTTGTTTCAAAGTTTTTATCTGATTGCCTTGTCCAAGAAGGGTATGTTCCGGATGACACTCCAAAGTATTTCACTTCGGTTAAAATCTCATTCGATGGAACTCTACCGAAAAATACGTATTTGGTTAAATTAAAAATTAAAGGATATAAATTGTATGGCAACTAAGTATCACACAAACCCGGAAATCGCCAGTTTAATTGATGAAAAGCTGCAAGCTATGGCTTCGGCTTTTGCAAACACTGGTAAGGACTCAACGCTTAAAGAAATAAAAGAAGCGTACAAGAAAGAATGGAAACTTATGGATGAGATTGCTCAGATTGATCCTGAGTTCTGCAAGATCATTCGCCCTTATGATGAAAAAGAATGGATGAATCGTACGAAATCCTGACACAGGATGAGGCGGACTTCCTTATTGAATTATATGAGAAAATTAGAACTCGCGTAGTAGACAAGCGACAAGTAACACTTGTTGGTATAGCAAAAGAATTTGGTATGAAACCATCTGAACTTGCAGAATACCTACCGCACATACTATCGATGTTAAATGCTATTGAGGATGAGGTACGACAAGGACGAGATAGAGATTGAGGCTGTCCGTTCTGTTGAGCAAGGTAGACTTACAAATAAGATTGGAAGGTTTATACTTGACCGCTCTGGAGAAATAGCAAATTCATCATTTAAGTCACCAGAGAATCCTGAGCTGACTCAGGCTCTTATTGATGATGCTGTAATGAGATGCTGTGAAAAGTTCCTGCATTATTACAGGCCAAATGAAAGCGCAGCAAACCTAATCATATCTATGATATTTTCTGCGATGTATAATAAAATGACCTCACTAAACTGGAGCGATGTCTATGGTCAAAAGATATCAGGGAAAGTTCGTTTGGTTGAAGATGGCGACATAGTAATTAAATACGTTCGCTATATGAAAGATGATAACATAAGTAAAGACCTATGAACTTATATGAAACTTGGCTGATAGTTGTTAGCACAGGACTCCTGTTTTGCTATCTATATATATTTGATCCGTTTGTTCGGTTTATCGATGAGAACCTAAATTTTAAACCTTTTAACTGCGTTTTGTGCGCTACCTTTTGGGCATCAATTATTATTGATTTACTTTTAGGAATTAATATTATTTACGCTTGTTTCTCCGCATTTGTGGCGGAAATGGCATATCGTAAATTGGTAAATTAATAGTATGGAACAGTTTAAATGGGTAGGTAATTGCACCTGCAACGGAACAGATTGTTCCTGTAATTATTTGTATAACGATAAACCTAACGAAGATGCCGATTCCAGCGCCTCTTGACACTGAGAACAAAAAACAATACGCAGAACGATGTATGTCAGATGAAACAATGTTACAAGAATATCCAACACCAGCTCAGCGATATGCCGTGTGTATGGTAAAATGGAAAGATAGCATTAAGGGAAAATAAAAAAGGGGGCGTAAGCCCCCTTCTTCGTTTAACCAAATAACCTATATCTCACAAAAATCAATAGACCAAATATAATTAATAAAAGTACAGATAACCAAATAATTACTTCCTTAAATTCATTTTTTTTTGGCTCTGCTGGCTTGTATACATATTTAGTGACGTTTACACGAACAGTGTCTGAAGGGCAGTCAACATTTAGATAGACAAGACTATCTCGAAAGTCAACCTTTACTTTTACGCGATCTTGATAAATTACCGTGTCCCTGAACAATGTCACTGTGTCTGTTAGTGTTCTTTCCTTGGTTACAATTACCGTGTCCCGAACAATCACACTCTCTGGGACTAAGACTACACCACTTCTGCATCCACTAACTACCGCAAGAAGTGCACTCGTCAGGATTATCAATATTACAGGTCGGAACTGGCGCATTGTCTAATTGATTTAACCATTCATCAAAATGGCTTGTACTTTGTTTTTCCATTTACTTTGATTGCTTTGAGGATTTGCTTGCGATTTTGTGCTTTGTTAAATGATACGTGAACCCAGTCTGGGTTTTCGTCAGTACCAAATTCCCAAATAAGTTGGTCAAATACAAGTTCATTCTTGATGTAGTTGAAAATATCTGCATTCATCTCTTCCATCTGAATGTCTGCTGCGGCTCCATTTAGAGCGCAATGCTGCGACGTGGTTGCTCCGCCAATGGCTAGGTTCAAACGAGGGCAACGAAACCCTGAAGAGATATTGATTGCGGTTTCAAAGTGATCGCGAACAGGCTGAAGTATATTGATGCACAGCTCACGAATGTAGTTCACTTGTTTTTCGTTTGGGAGATTTGCAATGCGCATAGACTTAGCAGTGTTGCTATGAATCATCTCCTTTAACGTAAAGTTTTTTGTTAGTTTCATCGTCCCTGACCGTTATAAGGTTTTGAATAATTTTTAGAGGACTTGTTAGCACTTGCCTTCTTAGAGTGTTTGTGGCGTTTCTTGCTTTTTGAAACGTATGTAGTTGCGCTTTGCAGTTTACTTTTTGCCATCTTTCATATAAAAAAAGGGAAAAGCTGCTATAATAAACGCAGCAACCTCAGATAGTTTGGCGTTTCCTGTATATACAGCTCCAAAAGAACCACCGATTAGAACGATACCTATAAGTGTTGTTTTCCAATTGACAAATATCCGTTCTATCATTTCTTTTTAGATTTGATTTCGGCAATGGCCTTATAGATAAGAATAGCGGTCAGAGCGATGGTCATTACACCAGACACAGCAGAAATATATTCATTAATAGGTATAGTAAGAAATGTGATGCTACTTCCTATCCAAGAAACAATCACGCCATCATTCTGATTCATATCACATAAAGTATAAACTTTAATATAATATACAAAAAAAGAAAGCCCCGAAGGGCTTTCAACAGAGAGTATATGAGGGAGGCGGACTACTCTGTAACTTGTTCACCAACAGCAAACTCGCCAGTCTCAAGATTCAAAGAACCCTGACCATACTCCTCAGCAAGTGTGTTCATAAACTCCTGAATTTCATTTCCTGAGTTACGAAGATCTTCAACGAGTTTATTTTGGCGAACTTTAATATCCTCTTGAGTTACATACAAACCACCCAACTCCATTTGGATTGCTTGTTGTTTAGCTTTGATCTCTCGACCTTTAGCTAATTGTTCTTCTGTTACGTGTTGCATAATCAATTACATTAATGTGCTACTAATATACGAAATATTAGCAATCAACAGCATCATCGTAATCGTTTTGCAATTTAAGATGAGCGTAAGCTTGAACCAACAAATTGTCCTCTGTATCGCTAACCTCAAAGTTATAGTGAGTGCGGTAGATTGGCTCAGCGTGAGCTTCACGAGTGGCAGCAGATGCATAAGTGGCTACCTCAAAATTGCACCGCAAAACTTTATTCCAGCTCTCTTCTGGTGCTGTTGGCATAGCGGGAACCGGATTACCATCAGTGTCTACAGTAGGATTTGCTGGGACGTAGTTGTAAGACTTAACGTCAGAAGACTCGTAGTTAAGGCGAGTAATTTTGTGGTATGCGTTTGTAAAAGTCATACCAAACTTATCAATAGTTGCTGTAATAGCCATACTTTGAATTATTTATTTAGTTAATATACAATTTATTCGCAAGAATACACATCCGCCACCTTTCCACCTTCTTCAATTTGAATCAGTTTTGTTCCGCTTGGATAGTAGAACCACTGATTGTTTCCGTTGAATATCTCTTTATTGTTATTATAGATAAATGAGCCAACGTCCACCGGGTCTGTAGTTGAGTAGTAAGAAAGCGTTTCTGAGATTGAACCCTTTTTACACCCCTGCTCTGTATCGTCAAATCCGGTCTCCGTCAAGGTTATTGCCGTAAGGGCACTATACCCATAAAACTCAGATATAGCATCAGGTTTGCTAAAGCCCGCAAGCCCAGAGAGAGTCCTCAAGCTTCCGCTTGAAGACCCTAACTCAGTTCTTATATCTCCTATTGAAAGAGCTCCGCTACTTCGTAAGGCCATTGATTATCTCTTTAAGTTGATCAATCTGTGCTTGTTGTTCTTTTATAGCAGCAATAGCAAGAGTTACCATTTTATCATATCTAACAGTTTTATACTCTTCTGGATTTTTTTCAATATGCAAAGGGTCATAGTGTTCTGAGTTTGGGTCCCCATATCCATACTTATCATTGATATCCTTTCCTCCTTGCACAGCTACACCCATTGGCCAAACAGCCTCTACCTCTTGAGATATTAGTCCAAAATCCTTGTCACCTTCTTTCTTAGACCATACTTCCTCAGACTTTTTGTTCCATTCAAATGTATAAGCGCCTATCTTATTTATTATATCTATTGCGCTATCTATAGGTTGAATGTTTTGTTTAAGTCTTCTGTCAGAATAATACGCAATAACATCACCAGTGGCATATATTGGGCCTTCTACCTTGAAGTAAGAAACTGGGTTTCCTACAATAACATAATGGCTGGAGTGGTCAACACCATTATAACCATTACCAAAGTGCAAGTTTGAGCCAGTCCAGTCTAGTACTCGACCCATTATATCAAAAGTCTCCCAGTTACCTTGTACTCTTACACAATTATAACCACTACCAACAGACTCACCATAAAGTCTTCTAGCAGTAGAACCATTAAGCCTAATTTCTGGAAAAGATACTGTATCAATTGTCCTAACATTCTGATTCATATTAGCGGCATATGAGTCAGTAACGTTGTTCAATAATCTCCTCCAAGAAGACCACGAATTTCTATTGTGATCTACCTCATTTCGCATATAAAGCTCAGCTCCTACACCGGGACCATAGCTGGCAGATAGCTGATACATAGTGTATCCATTATATCCTGACCAAGTTATTACGTGACCCCAGTTTCCATCACCGGTGTATGTGGGGTACATAAAGTCCACACGAAGGCCACCGCCACCCATTTGGTTAACAAGGTCAATAGGGCGTTCTGATGTTAAATATGAACCGTATTCATAGTAAGGTTTAAGATACTGACCAGTAGTGTCTTTTCTAACGAATGAAGATGCGTGAAGACTATCTACAGTATCGGCATTGCTTACAGACTGAGAACCTATGTTTCCTGCGTGGATAACAGCATTGCCTCCAGTTGTTATTGAGCCGTGAACGCTCAAGTTTCCAGCGTTTGAAAGGTACATCAACTGTGTACCGGCAGTATTATTAAACCAGTCGTATCCTCCAGTTCCGTAATTCCTCTGTCTAGCCGTTCCAGCGTCTTGAATTAAGTTCCAGTAGTTAGAACCGTCTCCCATATTAAGACCGCTAGACCAAGGCACTCCAGAAGCACCACCATTGTTAATAAACAACTTCCTAAGCTTAGATTCGCTATTCGGGTCTACATAATATCCAGTGTCTTCAGAGTCATAAAAGATTGGAGCACGGAATGAATATGGCGAATATGTATATCCACCATTTGAAGCTCCATAAACATAAAGAACACCTCTAGATCCTTGACTGCTTGTTATTCTAAAACCAGTGCCTTCGTATGCATTTAGTTCTTCCCAATCATCTCCTGCGTTCCAGAGGTAGTGATTGTCGTCTCCGTTAGTTCTTAGGTATAGCTTTGTATCATTAAGTCCAAATGAGCCACCCTGATTGCCATAAACAGCACCAGAATAACTTGCATAGTTTACTGATTGAGAACCGATGTTGCCACTAGTGATCATTTCTACCCAACCAGATGTAGCAGTATCCCACTTACCTCTGAGCCAGTATCTGTTGTCTGTAGCATTACTCGCACCGACCATCATCCAACCATAACCAACATTTGATGTTGAGTAATGTTGACCAGAAACAATACCTTGTGCGTGAATATATCCAGCACCTTGAGGATGATCAGTTCCTTCACCCCAGATATCCCATCCAGAAAAACCCCCTTGCCAAGCATTCGCCCAATTTCCGTGGTCTTTTGCCCATCCGTTTGTACCAGTCCAGTATCCTTGATCACCAGTATACTGTTGTCTATTTGTCCAGTATCTTGGCATATTCCATCTTGCCCTAGTGTTAGTTGTTAACTGACTAAGACTAGATTCACCATTTGGGTCTACATAATATGCTGTGTCATTAGAGTCGTAGAAGATTGGTGCACGTAAAGAATCAGCAGCTTCAACATATCCATTAGCATAAGTGTAGCCGCTGTAAAATGTCATTCTTGTGTCATAATTCCTTATGATAGTAAGGTCGTGGTTTGTTAAAGAACCAACTTTAGATTGACCGCCAACGTGAGAGAACATACCAGTTTGAATGCCCTCATCTCTTGCGTATACTCTTATAATAGAGTGTGGTCCATTTGAAAGATGGAACTGTGTGCCCCAACCACCAGTATCTACCCAATCACTTCCAGAATCTCCAACGTATAAATTTCTTATTCTTGAAGAGCTATTTGGGTTTAAGTAATAAGAATTGTCATTACCATCATAATAAATAGGTGAGTAAACAGCAGTACCTGCTTCAATGTAGCTATTATTTACAATTAAACGACCGTATGGGATTGATATAAGACCACTATTAAAACCGTCAGTTCCAGTATTTAACTCAATAGTTCCGTTGTAACCGGAGTTAATACGTACATTCCTTCCAGGAAAACTTAATATGCCTAAATCGCCTGAAAATCCAACATTACCTACCCAGATATTAGATGAATCTTTAAATGATATTTGTCCTTCTGCACCATTAATATCAAGCCTGTTTCCTGAAACACTTATATATTCAAAGTTTCTTTGTGATGTTGTTTCTGAGTTACCCGCAGATGCAGCATAGTTTACTGATTGAGAGCCAATGTTTCCAGAATGTATAATAGTACGAAGTGTGTTCCAACTTGTAGTATTACCAGAACGAAGATACCAGTTCTCGTGAGCGGTTGTACTAGAAGGTCCAATGATTTGCCAAGCAGCATATCCATCGTGCCATCCCTGCATAGTCATTAAAGAGTGCCAATCCGATATGCCAGTAATCTGGTTGGTAAACTCCCAGGTTACACGATAGTCAGCATAATTGTTTGGAGTTAGTTGGGCAGAACGAGTATCTTGAATAATGCCGTGATATGCTCTATCGGTGTAATCGGCATAGCTCACTGACTGAGAGCCGATGTTACTTTTGTTAATAGCGGTAGAAGCGTCTTGTTTGGCATCAAGAAGAGTGGAGATGTATGCTCCAGCCCAAGACATATAAATATTACCGTCACTACCGATAAAAAGCTTTTCTGTGTTGCCAGATCTAAACGACCAGCCAGCATCACCCTCAACACCAAATAGCATTGAGCCAACTGAACGATAAATACCACCATACCCCCAGATTTCACCAACTCTTATGTTGCCGTTGGTGTATAGGTAACTTCCCGAATAAACCTCTCCTCCAAAGCGAGTTGCTCCACCATTCCAGTTAAGATATAACGTGGTGGTGTTTTCACCATAGTATGCGTTAAACTGGTCACCACCTGTTACACGAATGTTGTAATTGGTGTCTCCTGCATAGGTTATAAACCTTGCTTCACCGCTGCTAATCCTTAGCCTCTTTGTACCAGAAGTTGATACATAAAAAGAACTATCGGTACTAAGATATAACGTGATATCATTAGCACTTCCAGAGTGTGCCCAATCATCAAGACCCAAACCGCCCCTAAATGTTGAACCATCATAAAATCGGAATGCCGCATTTACGGTGTTTGTATCAACGTGCCCAGAGGCGTATAATCTACCACTTACGTTTGTGCTTAAAAGATTAGCCATATTATTTGTTCTCTAATTTTTGGATACGCTCCGATAACTCCTTAACCGTTTGCAAAAGTAAGACCGACAATCTCGTGTAGTTTAGTGACTCAGGCTGTCCATCGTCATCGTAATGTACAACCTCAGGGAATAGTTCTGCTACCTCTTCGGCAATCAAACCAATCTCTTGAGTTTCTGATCCTATCTTATTATATCGTACTGGGCGAAGTGAATAAACCTTATCTGTTACAGGCTCAAGGTCAACGATGTTTTCCTTGTAACGTCTTGCCGATGTCTCTGAGAATGTTCCTTGTACTTCTACATCTCCTGCAAAACGAACACTTAAAGCTTGTACTCTCTTTTCATCTTCATCATCTATGTTCCAGTATCCGTAGTCAGCGTGATTACCCCATCCGTAGGCCGTGTCGGCATTGGAGCCTTGTGCGCTTGTTGCAGCGTAAGATGTATAGTTTACTGAGTCAAGAACGGGTGCTTGGACTCCTCCGCCATAGGAATTTTTAGAACAGTACAAAGTTCCATTGTTCCACTCAATTTGCCATCCGTATGCGTTATTATGAAATCCACTTGCATTAGAATTTGGATTTACCATCAACGATACTTGACCATTTGATGCGTCAAACTCTAAACCATTCCATCCATTTCTATTTCCAGCTATTCTCCAAGCACCATAAGTGCCATTGTTTGGATAAATATGTGCGCCATTGACACTAGAGAAGAATCCCCGATCTACGGGCAAATGAACCCAGTTATTGAATTCAGCATATCCACCCATATTGGACATAGTAAATCCACCAGAGAGTCGGTATGCGCTTGAATTTACCGTTCCTGCTACATCTAGCTTGTAAGATGGATTATCAGTACCAATACCTACGTTACCGCCATTCACAATAGTTACACGAGTAGAATTTCCGGTGCGGAACATTATATAACCACCGTTAGTTTCACCGTGTATATCTATACAGTTTTGGTAGTTCTCCTCACCGGAAGCATTTAAACGAAGCCATCCTCTTGACCCAGCTCCATTCAAATAAACGCCATTTGTTAAAGAGTAGTACGACAGTGCTCCATCCGTGCGGTATAAGTTCCCTTCTATTGGGCTTAATGTAATTCCACCTCCAAAGCGAACATCCGAAGAAACATCTAGCTTGTAAGAAGGACTCGTAGTACCAATACCTAAATTCCCACTACCATCCCAAGTTCCTTTAAAGAAACCATTTCCCTCAAAGTAATGCACACCGTTTGCACGATAGTATCCGTTTGTTCCAGAATAAGAAATATACTCGTATGAGCCAGTACCATAGTATACAGTTCCTTCTCTAGCTCTAATGGCTCCATCAACATCTAACTTAAGTCCTGGACTAGTAGTACCAATACCTACGTTATTAGAATCTCCTCTAAGCGTTATTCCGTTACCCTGTCTTGTATTAAGTGCAATACCATAGTATCCGTACATACCAAATGCACTCTCTCCGCCAAATGCAGCAGAGGAGAACTGCAAATATCCGTGAACAGCATAATTTTGGTCTAAGGTAATTTGGTTACCACTATCTACAGTTATTGACCCAGTGGTTCTAAGTGAACCACCCACATCAAGTGTGTATGTAGGATTTGTTTTATTTACGCCTAGTTGTGGAGTATATGTGTGATTATCATATACACGAAAAGCATTTGTTAAATAGTCCGTACCCAAGTACATATAAGACAATAACGTTCCAGAGTCTCCGTAAGCACCAAGTGCCTTCATTACTGTTCCAGAGCCGTTAGCAAATGAGAATCCTTCCCTAGCCCAGCTACCCCAACCGCTATTTGTTCTGTATACATAACCTCCACCTGTGGTTTCAGCCACGTTAATTGTGCTGCTGGTAAGACTTCCACGAGATACAACTGTAGCCAATGTATCTGACTCAGTAGTAATAAAGCCGTAGTTTTCTACATCCTGAATAGATGCCATCTGACGAAGGTCAACACTATTACCATTGCTGATGGTAAGCGTCTTTTCTTCCTGATTCCAGTCAAGTTCTTGTGAGTCTGTCTCTGAGGTGAGGTATCCTTGAGCTGCAACCCATACTCTAGTTGCAAGTACATCGCCATTCCAAGTAGCATTGCCAGAAGTTGAAAGACGTACTTCTGCTCCAGAGCTACCTTGTACTTGAAGAACTGAATCATTTACGTGAATACCTCCAATCTGTACACCGCTAAGATATGCAGATAAAGCCCATATTCCTTCAGCAGCATTTACAGAGAAGCGCTCGTTAGATTGTGGAGCTCCGTTTATACCTACGTTTCCTCCGTCAATAATGGTTATTTGATTGTCGTCACCAAGGTATAATGTTTTATTCCCAGTGGCTCCTATTCTAGCATAGTTTGTATCCCACGTAAGATAACCATATGCAGTACCTTCAACTCCCCAGTAACTAATAGCAGACGATTCAGTCCAAAATGAGTTTGATGAGAATGTTCCGTTTACGTGAAGTTTATAGGTTGGATTTGTCGTATTGACACCAACGTTACCAGCATTGCTTAAAAACAAAACATTTTCTATGCCGTTTGGATGCAATGATATTGGCCCGTTGCTATTCCAAATGTTTAACGCCTTAGCTCCTCCGTAATATGCGTATGCTGTTCCAGCTCTAAATATCTCTCCTTGTCCATCATTTGTTTTTAGTGCAATATCAGCATATTGTGTTGTTGCTGTTGAACCAAAGTATGACACTTGACTTGAAGCTCCACTAATAACATTTAGACCTCCAGCGGTTATAGTTCCAGTTGTTGAATTACCCCTTGTTACAACAGTATCTAAAGTATCAGACTCAGCAGTCAAGTAATTGCCCTGCGCTTGGAATGGTAAAGCAGAAAGGTCTACTGATTCGTTGTAAGCATTCCCTTCACCAACAAATACAAGGTTTGTGTCTACAAGCTTTACATTTGAGATATAGTTGTTCTCGTATGATGTTAGATATCCTTCTGATGCGTGGTCACCCCAACCATATGCAGCATCCCAATTTGTAGCATTGTTTGTTGTGGTGTACCAAGAAGACCCAGTATAAATTGGATCAGTCTCTGATTCAAGTTTGCGGTCAAGCACATCTTGAAGTTCACTTACGTCTTCAATATAGTGCCTGTGGAAAAGGTCCGCGTATAATCCTGCGTGATTACCCCAACCATAAGCCGTGTCCCAGTTTGTGGCGTTATTTGAAGTAGTATACCACGAGGAACCAGTATAAATAGGGTCTGACTCAGATTCAAGTTTCCTATCTAATACGTCCTTAAGTTCGTTTATTTCTGCAATTTCGTGTGTGTGGCGTGTATCTGCCTTTTCTGAAAGAAAAGTGTCTACTTCTGTCTCCGTATAATATCGGTCGTCGTGGTCGTGACCAGATGCTGCGTAGTCTGGGGTGAAGTTCTCCCAAATTCTATTAGTGCTGTTGTAAGCTAATAAGTCGCCATCTTCTGGTGAGGCTGCACTAACATCGTGCAACTCGTGAAGCACATTGCCCTGCGTAATACGAACAGCAATAGAACCGTTTCCCGCGCTTGAAACAACAAAGGCAATCGGAAGGCGTAAGTTTGGTGCAGATGGTTCTACATTAGTAAGGCCACCCGGTTTTAGTGGGTCGCACCACAACACATCACCCTCTTGGAAAATTTCAGTGTCAATGCCACGAATCGTACCCTGCGTTACTACTTTTCCAAACTCACCAGCTGCAATATCACGTAGCGCAACACCAATAATATACTTGCTGTTCACAGTGCCATCTGAAACCATTAAGCCTGCCTCAATCTTACTTGAGTTGCCTACAGTTCCGATAGCCATTAAAACAGTACCACGAGCAATGTCTTCAGCAGTTCCGTTCTTAACGTGCCAGTGCATATCCTGACCGATATTGAACCACTGAGAATCGTATGGGTAAACGGACACTGTATCTACATCAGCGTTCCACGCCATATAGCCTTGACGCTCGTCTCCAGTAAGCCTAACGGCAGTATCAAAATAAACATAGTCTGTGGTTACTCCACCTACATCAATTGAATTTGCCGTAGTGTTACCACGACCAGTAACATCGTCAAGTGTATCAGTTTCCGATAATGAGATAGTGCTATTAATCCACTCTCCAGAAGGCTCATCATAAACAAGAAAGTCTCCGCCTTCAGGATTATCTATTGTTACATCAGATAGACTCGTTAAATCTCGCTGTGGAAGCCCAGAAAGGTATGTGGTGGTATCAATGCTGCCATCTGCCTTCAAAAAGCCACTGGAAGTCCCAGAAGGGGTCTTAAATCCATTTGATGTTATTTTACCATCTGTGTCTATATATGCAATTGGATCCTCCATCCAATCAAAGGAAAATAGAACATTTGCTGGGTCTCCTTGGTCTGGTATTAGCCCACCATTTTCGTCTGCCATTAAACGAATTTGACCAGTAATAGACCACATCGTTAGTGATGATGGTCCGTATACAGCTTCTGTTGTTACTGAGCCAACAGTTATTGGATTTGTTGTTGTTGAACCTAACGTTGTAACATCATCTAATGTTTGAGATTCTGTGTAAGACGTAAGATATGTGCTTGTGTCAACACTACCATCCGAACGAAGGAAACCAGTTGTTCCGCTTGTTTTGAATCCAGCAGATGCAGTAGCATATCCATCTCCATCAACAGAGAAATGGGTATCGCCTAACCAGTTTACATTAAACAATGTTGGATTTGGCTCACCTTGGTCAACCTGCTGGTTATTTTTAACAGTAACTATTCCGTTATATTGAACCAATGAAGTTGTTACGGATGTAGCTGTTAGAGCTCCAACTGATATGTTGTTTGCGGTAGAAGCCCCTCTTCCTGTTACGCTGTCAAGAGTATCGCTTTCTGTAAATTCAGGAAACTCATCAGGAATCCATAGTCCACTTCCCTCGTTGTATACTAAAATGTCTCCATCGTTAGCCCTTGCATTGCCAACGTCAGCAAGCGAAGAAAGCGTGGCTGAAGTAGTAAGAAAGTCGTGTGTCCAGTTGACCCAACTCTCACCATTAAACTGCAGCAGCTGACCTGTTGATGCCGTGCTAATTATTACATCCTTAAGGTCATTTAATTCGCCTACATCAGATGAGCCAACAGTAATCCACTCAACGCCTGTTCCTGTAGATGATAAAACTTTACCTGATGTTCCAACTTCGCCAACTGAATCACTCAGGGTTCCTAAAACACCAATTTGATCAGTGAAGAATTTTTTACCATTTATGCGCTGATTGCCCAGCGTGCGGACAAACGTGAATAGATTTTCCATCATAGACTTTATGCGTTGGAGTCGCAGTCGTCATCAATGGGATACACGGGGTAGTATACTGATGACTCTTGAGAATCCTCCTCGTTAAATAAATCGTTTGTACTGGACTGAGCAAGAGCTAGGAGCGTAGCATCTGCCTTGATGTAATTTACAATCCGTTGATTGATATAACTAATCTTAGAGTCCAGCCCACTTGAGATTCCATTGAGGGCATATTGGTCTAGATCTTTTTCTTCGTTTTTGGTCGTTCCTATAGCGGTGCGAATAGTTGCAATTGCGCTACGCACGACATAAAGAGCAAGGGCGTACTTGACAATCTTAAATAAGCCAGATTCGGCTTCGGTTAAGTCTTCATCAAATACCTTTTGCTCAAGGTCTTCGTACAATGCTGTTCCAAGAAGGTCTTGAATAGACGTTGCTTGCTCAAGCATAATTAACGACAATAAAGACTGACGATCTAACTTCTTTGGAAGTGGATAGTTTTGATAGACGTAGTTGTCGTCAATGAATATGACTTTTACGATGCTCATTGGTCTTGTGGTATGTCGTTAGTATTTGCACCTTTAATTGACTCCAAGTTTACTGGCTCTTCAAGAATGTTTAGATTGATTTTATCATATCCAACTGTAGAGAGAACCCGATTAACGGAGTCCATAATATTTTGGCGGTTTGGTAAGGTTTCTGTAGCGCGGAAAATCTGATACGCACTTACAAGTTCATTACCCGTACCACCCAACTTGCCAGCCACCATAACACCGAAAAGCGTGGGCGAGGTGACGTTATGTGCGGTGAGAATCTTCGCATCGTTTAAACGGCTAAGGATATCGATCGTCTTATCTAAATTGCTAACGTCAAGTGGAGTAAAAGTTGGAGCATCATCCTTAGTCTTTACCCAAGATGCAATAACTGTTTCCGCCTCAGATCCAACAAATGAAGCCTTAAACTTATCAAACTCTAATTTCTTTTGCTCATTAGACATATTACGTCCAACGAATGTTGCGAGTACTTTTGGAGTAAATCCATTGGCAGCTGAGTTTCGTATGTGCTTACCAAATTCGTAGTCCGCATTGATAAAATGGAACGCTGAAATGTAGTTCGGAACACCATAATAGTGATTGTTGCTGTATGGATTCTTGACATACAAAATCTGCTCTTGGTCTTTGCTGAATTTATCGAACGCTGGGATTTTTTTTGGTTCGTTGTGCTGCATAGAAACATCACCTTTACCAAACTTTTTACGCACAATGTAGTGAGTAATCTTTCCATCTTTATTTGGTTCTGCAATTCGCAAACCCTTGATATCTAATGATTTAAACTCAACAATCTTATTGTGATCCTTATTCCATTTGATATAAAATGCGAATGCACCATTTAGCTCTTGCTGGAATGATGCGTGAACAAGCTGCTCATAAAGACCCTGAGACTTTCCTGCACAGTTTGCAATAAATGCTTTAATTTCTGCCCGCTTAATTGGAGCCTTGAATGCAGACTCCAAATCATAAATTAGTCCATTTCCAGCCACCATCTTTGCTTTCTTGGTGATGATTCCAGCGTGTACTGGTGACTGATTGTACATACGCTGCAACAGGATCGGAAAGTCGTCTCCATATCCAAACTTAACGTAATCACCAGCAGTTGTGTTCCCGACCGCATATCGCGAATCAAGATTCTCAATAGACCTTTCGAGCGGATTAGTTACAATGTTGGTCTCCTTCGCGACAACAAAAGTGTTCGAAGCAAAGTAGTCAACAACTTTATCGAAAATGCTCATTTTTTATAATAATTTACAAGTTACTTATCTTAACTGTAGTAGAAAATAACTCGTCATTACTTTGAGAATTATCAAAAGTATAATCAATCACTTGACAAACATACCGACCGTATACACGGAAGTCGTCGTAGATTTCCAACTTATACTCTCCACCGGGTACGTCAAAGTCTGTTAGATCTAAGTCAAGGACAATGAAATCCTTTGCTAAGTCAAATTCAAACTTATCATATAAGTTGTCAAACACATATTCTGTTGTGCCAACAACCTTTGTCAGTTTTACCGTGAATGGTATGTCAGCCATAAGCGGAGCCTTCACAAAAGAAAGTTCGTTGCTTTGTCCGTTGCTTAGAGTTTTCATAAAATAAAAGTAATAAAAAAAGGGAGGGGAAACCCCTCCCTTTCCCCGAATTGGGGTTGATTATATTTAGACAAGCTTAGCCCACTCGGCATCATCGATTGGGTATGCAAGGACATTTTCGTCACCAACCAAAGTCAATTGGTAGCGGTTCTTATCCGTACGAGCAGCGCCAGAAGCACCATCAACGGTAGCAGCGTACATACCGAAGTCGTAACCAACCAAGTGCTTAGTACCAGCAGCAGTCTCAATGAAAGCTACGATTTCAGCACCGGGTAGAGCAATTTCTTCAAGAGCATTACGCTTAGTAGCGTCCATACGAACAAACTCCATAGCAATGGTAGGAACAGCAGAAGCGGAACCATCAGCGTTCACAGTCTTAACGTCCGTGAAGTTAGAGAAACCATCTTTGTTGTTAAAACCAAGCTCGAGCAAGTCGTTACTAGCAGCAACCAAGTCAGCCTTAACGCTAGTAGTCACGCTAAAGGTAGCAA
>Ga0208161_1000569_pt1 | contig 20798 bp, 32 predicted proteins | sample CB_VirMetaG_3_FD_184538 | JGI IMG/M metagenome (GOLD analysis project Ga0208161, IMG submission 184538) | Freshwater to marine saline gradient viral communities from Chesapeake Bay - CB_1508_1S Viral MetaG (SPAdes) (version 4) | ecosystem: Environmental > Aquatic > Marine > Coastal | place: USA...
ATAATAATCTTCCTGCAATTTTAAATTATATTTAGCTTCAGCTTCTAGAACAGCTTGCTCTTCAGCGGTAGTAGCATTAGACTTAGTAACATTTTTAGCTATACATCTCGTAGCTACAAATGCAGTTTCTTTACCACCATGTAAAAAACTTCTGCTATAATATTTATCACCTTCAGCGTAAATTTCCCAAACTCTTAATTTACCTTTAGTATCTTTACTATATAATCTTTTTATATCTTTCATATTAATCATTTATTGTTACACAACCTATATTTGCAAATAGTAAAAATAATTCTACACTAACTTTATAACCCTCTACAAAACCTTTGTAAGAATCAAATACTTTACCTTTAACTTTTTCTTCATATGTGTTATGATCCATAGAACTCTTCAATATATCGTAAGAAGCAGTTAAAGTATGATTAACTATAGGGCTATTTTCATCATTAGACAAATAAAATCCAGTTAAACCACCGCCTTGTATTACACCTGAAGTTTGAGCAACTTCTACAGCTCTTATAACATCATCAAAGCGGTCATATCTCTCTTTTCTAGCTGAAGGGGTGGAACCACCTACATAGATGTTAATAAGTCCACCACTAAGCTTATTTAAACGCTCTTGCAAATATTTCTTATCACTTTCTACTTTACTCATTTTAATTAGTTCTTTTAACTTTTCTTTATGAGCTTCAATCTTTTCAATATGACTTTCATTAGCTACTGCAGGAGAAAAACTAAAAGAGTTATTAACATGATTTACATCTTTTACTGGGCCAGTAACTACAGTATCGTTAGAATTATTAGTTGATATTTCCTTTAATTGTTTTATACTATGTACAGTGCTATTCAATAACAAGGCAATATCTTCTAAATAACCTAAACGAGTTTGACTAGTGCCCTCAATTTCTACAGGATAAATTTGATAACCTTTAGAAAAATTAGTAGCAAAGTTTTTAATTACGTCCATATGAAACTCATGTGCTATAACTACTAAGGGTAACTTAGAATAAGAAAAGTGTGCACTAATAACATCTTTTACATCTGCTATACGTTCTACTTTATCATTGATAAGTAAAATTTCAGCATTAGGAAATTCTACAGATCTTGTAGAAGTAAAAAAGCTAGAAGACATTAATCTAGTTTTCAAGTAATAGCCATCTTGCACTACAAAAGAATCTTTATCTTCGTTACTATCTTCTAATTTTAATAAATAACCTGGATAAGATTCAAGTAAATGTAAAATAAAATCAGTTAATTTTTCATCACTATTACTAACATTTAAAATAAGATTTTTTAAATTGTTAGCATTTAATTCTAAAGGTTTTACACTATTAACCAAATTTAAAATTTCATTAGCTACTTTTTGAGCGTCAGCAGAAGCGCCATATTCCATATACTTAGATATTAAAGTATAAGCTATCAAAGTAGTAGTGGTAGTACCATCACCGACACTTTTTAAAAGACTTTGAGCTGCTTCTTTTAAAAGATTACAACCTATATTTTCTACAGGATCTTTTAATTTAATATAATTAGCAACAGACACACCATCTTTTGTGATAATAGGCTCTTGAGAATCTAGAGTTAAACCTAAAATAACTGTTTTACCATTAGGCCCTAGAGTAGAAATAACTGGCTTAGCCAGTTTTTCCATACCTCTAAATAATTTTTCTTTAGCTTCTTCATTTAACAAGATAATTTCTTGTTCTGCATTAACTATTTCCTTCATATTTTTTTATTGTTTTAAATAAAGCGGTGTAATAATTTGTTATTATTTTTGATTTTCTTAAACATTCAGCAAATAATTCCGAATCTTTATTTCCTTTAAAACTGCTCTCAGCTAAATCTAAGATTTTATCCCAAGCAAATAAAGGGCAAGTAGGTAACACTTCTAAAAACTTTTCAGGACATAATTCAGAAAGTTTTATCAAGTTGTCTAATAACTTTAAAAAAGCTCTCACACTTGTTTCTCTTCTTAAATTAAAATCTTCTGTTTTTAAATCTAATGTTTCTTTCTTATTGTAAAGATAAAAATAATAACCTAATATTTCATTACATAAATCAACAAGGTTCTCTTGTTTTTCTAGTACAATTGGGTCTGTAGTATAAGCGTACTTTACTATGAGTCTTAATTGGTAATAGGATAAACGCATGAATATTTTTAGAAACCGTTTTTCATCTTTATTAAATTCCAAGATGAAACGTTCTAACAAATTTTCTAAATCTCTTGGTTTCATTGCAAATTCCAATTTTTAATTAGTTGAACTGTAGCTTCAAAGCCGTGGAAGTAAGCATAATCATAGAGATCTTTATCTAAAACTTTATACTCACCATTAATTTTTATTTGTTCTGTAGATATAAAAAACTTTTTATACCCCATTTCTTCACATTTCTCAGCAAACTTTATACCGGCAGGGTCATAATCTGCTACAACAAATTTATTAATATATTTATCATTAGCCCAAGCAACAAATTCAGGGGCTAGTTCTACACTTTCAGCATGCGGAGCAACTACATCTATGCTCCAGTTTAAAGCCTCAAAAACCTTAGTGAAGCCTACAACATCTTTCATACTTTTAGTAATTAATATATCTTTTTTAAATTTTACTTGATTTATACCTTGATAATAATTTGGATTATTTCCCGGACAAGTATTTCTAAATTTATTAAATTTAGATTCGTGCGGTCTATATAATTTACCTTTATCTAAAATATTATACCAAAAAGCTAATTCGTTGTTTTTAATAGTTTTTAAGACATTGCCATGCTCATCTAAAATATATTTGATTGAGTTTATATTAAAGTATTCTAAATCTTTGCTGGTAGCATTAACTACATTCCAATATTTTAAATCGTATTTAGTATAAGGTCTGTATTTTACAAATATTTCGCTATTCTTTTGAAATATCTCACGATTATATTTACGCCTAGATAAATTCAAATTATCTTGATGCAAATCTAAATCTAATTTTGAGCTAATAAAATCTACAATTTCTTTATTAGTTACTAAATTTAAACCATAATTAAACTCAGCAAATTTTTTAACAAAAGTAATAACATTACCTGTATCACCATTACCTAAATCTTTGTAAAATAAAGTGCCAGGTCTTAAACCTGACACTCTAGTTGGAGTAAATAAATGAAAAGAAGGATGATCATCTGTATGTCTTAAAGGGGAATGTGTTGGCCCATTACCAAGTTCTTCACCTATTAAAGCACTATATATCATATAATCATCTACAATATCAAATAATTTATCTATGAGAGTTTTTCTACCACTACTTAAAATAGTTTTTAGAATACTCATATATTTATAATGAAATCAACCCACTTGCGTTTGTAGAAATTGTATTATCTGCAACTGGAGAAGATGTTGTAGGCACTTTTTGGCTTAAAGACACTTCATATGCAGATAATTTTAAAGAAGTAACTTCTTTAGTCATAGGTTCTACAATAATACCATCTTTAGGTAATTGTGTACTACGATTATTTTTATCTGTTACAACTTTTAAACGCATTAAAGGACAAGCAGCACCTAAATGTTCAGACACAGCTTTTTCAAAGTTTTTGTACATAGTGTTAATAAAAGCTGCACAATCTTTATTATTAGATAATAAAGCTATTAAATCAGCTTGAGTTTCAGCTTTAATACCAGCAATAGGATTAAACTCAAAATCAGGTCTAATTATACTTACTATATTAACTAATTGAGAAATTTGTGTACTTAAATTATCCATTAACATCTCTGGCTTTGCAGGATCTAAATCAAAATAAGAAAAAGTAGATTGTCTTAATTTTTTACTTCTATTACTATCAGAATACTGTGTAAAAGTTAAATAAGTATTTCTTTTAATTAATTCACCATCTTTCATTCTTTTTTCGTTAGATATAACTGTTAAAGCAATATTTTCTTGAATACCAAATGGTAAATTTTCTCTTACAGGTTTTTCTGATAATATTAATTTTAAAATGCTCATAATTATTTTTTATATAAAGTTGTACAATAGAATTTTTGCTCTGCAACATTAAAGCCTATAGCAGTTACATAGTCTTTGTCTTGGTCTTCCTTACAAGGAACCGTGAAGAAAACCTCTTCATCTACACCTTTAGGATATTTCCTAGATATAAGGTGTAGATAATAGTTTATCATAGTTTCTTTATCCATATTAAACAGACATTATGCTAGTAGGAACAGAAGCTGTAGAAGCCTTAGTTTGATCAGCTAATTCAGTTTGATTAAAACTTAATAAGCTTTCATTTTCTGGCACAGATTGAGCTTCAATAAAAGCACCATATCTAGGTAACTGAATATATTTAAGATTACTAGTGTACACTAATTTTAATTTTACTTCTACAGTATTTAATTTAGGAGTTAATAAACCCACATAAATTTTACTCATATCATCATAAAATTCTAAAGACTTTTCAGTATTAGATAATTCATCTAAACCAGCTTTATTTTCAATATCATATTTTTTAAATAAGTTATCGAAATTAGTATCAACTTCTTGTTCAGTACAATGTAAATATAAAATACTAGTTAATTGCTCTAACGCAGAAAATAATTGAGAATCAGAATATTCTGATGTTGGATCATGTTTAAACCACTGTATTTCTTTTTCTCCAACTGCTGCACCTGTAGAGTCATATTGAGTAAAAGTTGTAAAATTAGTTGCGCTCATAACCTCTCCATTTTTATTAGTTCTAGGGATATTATTTACAGCTGTAATTTTACAATTTTGGTGTATACCAAAGCCTAATTCTGGTTTTTTTGCGTTATTTAATAAACTATTTAATAAATTTGACATAATATTTTAATTTTAATTGTTATCAACTTGTACATATTCTACCCCACCGTCTTCAGTAGGAACTGCTTTTAAATTTTCACTCATTTCAGGCGCTATACTTTCATACACCTCTTCTTCAGAGTACATACCCATAGTTCCTGTAGGGTTCACGAATCGTGCTCCCATAACCAAGCACCTAGTCCTGCACATAATTCTAGGCATCTTTTTATAATTATCTCGTTGGTCTAATTCCATACGAACAATTTCATTCCAAGTAAGCCTATGTCTGTGTGACATTACTTGTTTGGTAACCTTACTTATCCAGAAAAATTCTATTTCAGTTACCATAGTTATTTCATCTGGCTTAGCAGGATTAATAGCTTCTGGCTCAAAATCTTTAATTAAACGGTAGTCATAATTTTGATTTTTTAAAAGAGCTGCAAACATGTGCACTGATAAAATCATTTTACCTTTAACTAAAGATATATTATTCAAAGCCACTAAAGGCTTAAACCCCAATTCTCTACCAAAACTAATAATAGAAACTACTTCTTCAGGGGTTTTTAAAGCTGCGGGTATAGCTGGTGTATTTAATAATTTAGATGCAAAACTTAAAGCCTCATCTACATTTTTAAAGTCATCAAATTTAGCTAAAGTTTGATTGACTTTTTCTTCTTCTTTTTTATCGCTCATATTAAGTTTGTCTTAATAATTCTATATATTCTTGGAATAATTCTCTTTGATCTGGCCTAGGTGATTCTCTGAAATAGCCACACTCGCCTAAAAATATTAAGCCTATAACTATATTTTCTAAACCAGCTGTATTTCTAACAACACTTAAAGATCTAAAACGATTGTTATTGTTTATAACCATTTCTCTTATAGGAAAATTTAGATAACCTAAATTATTCTCCATATAAGGATTATACATCACAATGCCTACATCTAGTATAGAGGAAAAGATACCAAATTCTTTATAAGTAGGTTCTGTTTCTCTAGGGTTTCTACCCACATTTTTAAAAGTAGAGGGTATATTTAAAATAAAAGATATTTTGTATTTATTGCTTAGTTTAAAAACTTCTTCAGCCAAGCTCTTTTTTAATTCTACACCTGTTACATTTACATAACCATTGTGCTCATTAGCTAAAACTTCAGTATTATCTATAAAAGCAAAGTGCCAAAGATTCTCATAACCCATGTTATAAGTGACTTTACCTTCTTCAATTATAGATATAGTTTTTAAATAATCTACAATTTTAGTACTCATCTCTGTAGGTGAATATCTACCTGTATATAAAGTCAAAATTTCTTCAATATCATCAAAAAATTCTTGAGCTTGATTTATACAAGTTACTACGTCAGGACGAGTATTTAAATTATACAATTTACCTTTATTTTGTAGCAAAGTAGGTACATCTATAATAATGTTATATTTTAACTTTAAATATAAACATAACCACTTTTGCAATTTTTTAGAAGTAGATGAGCCTAAATTAAAATAGTGTATTTTAACTTTAGGTCTAGAGTTTTGCGGAAATTCATGCCACCACATCAATATATTGAATAAGTAAACTTGATCCATAAAACTTTTTTTACCTGAGCTATCTCTACCACCAATACCTATAACTTTACCTTTTTCTATATCACCGGTTATTTTGTTAAACTTATCAAAATGCCCAGCGGTTAAAATAGGTATGCAAGTAGTTGAGGTTTTAGTATCTAAAGTATGTTTTAAAGGTTTTAATATGTACTCTTTAAAATTACTCATATCACTATAAAATTACTACTTTGTGTTTGTTGTAAAGGTTGTTCTTGTTGTGTGGTATTTTTGCTTAAAGTTTCTTTAGCTATATCATACCAATGGTCATATTCCTTAAAATAATTGTCTATATTTTTAACGAAATATGTATTTCTGCCAGCATTGTAAGAATTTACTATAAACAAATAAGTTCCAAAAATAAATAGACCTATGTCTTTATTTTTAATAATGCGCTTGAATTTAACAACAGTACCTGGTGATATTCTACGTAAAGTAACATTATTCCAAGTAGTTTGAAAACAAGTATTCCAAGCAGCATTTTTTACTGCGTCAGCTGTAGGGAACAAAGATAAGAATAAATGCAATAATATCCCTGATAGTTTGTCTTCTTTATATACCTGAAGAGTTCCAGGCAAAGTAGCAAAGAAGCTTTTATCCATCAACTTACTAGCAATATCTTTCAATATATTTCCTGAAGCTTTAGTAAGTTTAATACTCTCATTTACAGGTTCTTGCATTCTATGTAAAAAAGCTGTATATAAATCTTTGTGCAAAATTTCTATACTCTTATTATTTAAGAAGCAATCATAATAGTAAATTAGAGTATCCATTTCTATGTGTAGCTCAGCTTTTAGTTTAAAAAGACAAGCTATTTGTTCTTTATTTAACCCACACATCATGCAAACCTCCTTCCGCTTTTTGGTAATTATGCCCTAAACAAACTTCACCAGCTTTTTCCATAAATTCTTGGTGTTTAACAGCAAAACTTTCAGCAAAATCTTCTCTAACTAACCACATAGTTTCATCATGCGTTGGCCAACAAAATTTTACTTTATCTAAGTGCTTGTTAGTTTTTAACCAATGCCAAGTTAAAACTATAGAATATTTTGTCATATTGGCACCGCCGCCTTGAATCGGACTATTCATCGCTTGCCTTTTAATAGCTGCTTCTTCAGCAGGATTACTAGGCGGATTGAAAAATCTTTTACGTTTAAACGGATCCATAGTAGCTATGTAACCATTCATAACAGCAGAATCAGCATTACTAGACAAAGTAGCTTGTATATTAGGAAAAGTACTATAAAATAACTCTACCATTTTACTTGCTGTTTGCACTTCAGGTAAAAATCTTTCAGCTAAATATTCTTGCTTTAAAAATTCTTTTTTAGATGAATTAGTAGATTTGCCATTATAATAAGTATTAATATAATTGGCATATTCTATCTTATGTTTATCTAAATAATTAGAGCAATCTTTAGCATACAAATCCAATAACTCTGTCATACCTATAGGTATATTTAAATCTTCAGCTAAACCTATTACTGATTTACCATAAAATAATCCAAAGCTTGTTTTTTTGGTATTATTACGAAACTTAACTAAAGTAGGGTCTTCTGGCTTATCTCTAGGCTCAGGATCTCCGCCTAATTCTGCCCATTTTTTAGGAAACATTAACGAGGCACAAAAACTGTGAAAATCGTAACCCTTTTTAAAAGCTTCTATTAATTTATCTTCTTTACAAATTGTGGCTGCTATAACAGCTTCTTGACTTGAAAAATCAAAAATAGATAATTTCCATTTTTTACCATCTTCGCGCGCACCTGTTTTAGGGTGATTAGCTGTAAAGCAATTTCTGTAAATATTTTGACCAGGAAGAATTTGTAGTAGTTTCATACTGCTTCTTCCGGTATCTAAAATGGCGCGGTAATCTTTCACTCTAAACTTACCATCGTAATCTACAGCGTCTAAATAATTTTGACCATAAGACTGATAAACTTTTTTAGCTTTGGCTAATTCTCCATAAACTTTAGCTAAAGTTGAGCCTTTTTTAGCTAACTTTGTAATAGTTTCCTCATTAGTACTTTCTATAGTAGGTTCAACTATTTGAAATAAAACTAAAAGTTGTGCTGGGGAATTTACGTTTACTAAAAATTCATCTTTAGGTAAAAGTATATTTAACTTTATTAGATCTTCTTTCGGTAAAGTTAAAAGCATACGTTGCATAACAGCTTCATTTTTAGCTAGAAAGTGATCTAAAAATTCTGTATCTTTTTCTTCAGTAGCACATTTTATCTTATAAGCCTTGTAATGTTCTAATTTAGTTCCTATTAAATCTGGATAAAAATATTTTAATATATTTTCTTTAAATTTATTAGACCTAAAATTAAAAACATATTCATCTTCAGTTCTTATAAGGTTTGCTTGCAAACATTCTTCAAGATACAATTCTCTAGCTGTAGCTTCAAATTTAGTTTCTAGCTCTTCAACTTTTAATCTATTGGCTTCCATAAGTTCACACCAAGCTCCAGTATCAAAATAAACATTATCTAGCATACTTTCGCCGTAAGGTATAATCAAAGAACATTCTAAAGCATAAACTTCTAACAAATCTTGTTTAGTTAAATGTTTATACATAGCATCATATAACTTTTTTAGTAATACAACATCTGTAGCAGCATAAACTATTTGCTCTATAGACATCACACTATTATCAAAAGTTGTTTGAGCAGTTTTAGATATCTCTATTCTTAAGTATCTCTCTATACATCCAGCTAAGCTATTAAAACCTTCTTCAGGTAAACGTCCTGTGTTTAAAATAACACTAGCTAAGTATGTATCAGCTAAATTGTAAATAGAAACTCCCAAATCTTTTTTAATTAAAGTATATTCAAATAATAAGTTGTGACCTATTTTCTTAATATTATCTTTAACTAAAAAATATTGAACAGTTTTCTTTACTTCAGCATCAAAAAACTTTGTTTCAAAAAGATATTGATCTATACCATCTTCTGTACCTAGTTGTAAAAGATAACATTCCCTTTCTAAAGGTACACGGTTACCATTTTCATCTAATTCGTAAGTTTTATTTTTATTCTTACCTGTAGATTTATAAGAATATAAACTATCTACAACATTAGATTCGGTATCTATTTGTATAAATTTATGTTCTTTAGATACAAAAGAGTTTAAAGCTACAATATCATTTAATTTTATAGAAGGCTCATTTGCTAAATGTTGATATTCTTTTGCTCTTGTAGTATACAAATATATCATAATATTATATCTTTTAAATAATCCGGTAAATTAGAATTATCTACTGCAAACTTTGTATTGTAAATAAAAGTAATTTCTTTAGACCTAGAAGTAGCTACATATAAAGATTGTATTCTATCAGAAACTTTAGCAGCTTCTACAGTTAGTATATCTTCTTCTATAACTACGGTATTTTTGTAAGTCCTACCTTGAGATCTATGGCTAGTTTGAGTATAAGAATAATCAAAATAAGCAAAAGAATCTCTATAATTATAATAATCTACCCAAGCTTTTTTATTATTACTTTTGGCAATTTTTTTAAGCTCAGATAATCTTTCTTTATAATCATGGCAATTATTAGGATCTACAACAGGTACTAAAGAATCAAAACCTTTTAAAGTCAATAATAAGCATGGAGTTTCATGTTGTGGGTGTGCACCACTTTCACAATTTATAACTTTAAAAATATCATTATTTTTAATATAGCTATAAAAACTATTACTTACTATTAATTCTCCAGGCATAAAGGATTCTAATTTTTGATGCTCTTTATAATATTCATCAAATAATTCCCTTCTAATATTTTTATTAAATTCACTAAGAGTATTATTTCTATAAGCAATAACTCGAAGGTCATCTTCACCAGCTGTATCATTAAAGAAATGTTTGCAAATTTTTATAACTTGCTCTGGTTGATTTAAAAATACATAACCTGTACTATTTTCTACAACACTAGTTCTTGCACTATGACACAATTCTATTTGTTGCCATTTGTTAATAACGTGTAAATTGTTAGTCGATACTTTATTTTTGTCTGCAACAGCTACTAATTCATCTCTAATCTTAGTATTAAAATCTAATAACGGACCTGAATATCTAACAGCTTTAAATAATTCAGCTATTTTAAATTCAAAAGTTCTAGATTTTGTAATGGGAATAAGAGGATTTTTAGGTTTACCGTTTACATCATTTTCTTCAACGGGCGGAAGCTGAAAAGGATCTCCGACAAAAAGAACTTTAGCTTTTACTTTTAAATGTGACATAATATATCCAAATATCTCATCACCTATCATACTACATTCATCTATAATAATACGGTCATAATTAGCAATACTTGGAACATTAAATCGATCTGGTATAAATTTTATATCACCATTAGTAAGAATTTGTCTTTTTAAATTTAAAAGTTGTGCTATAGTAAAACAAGGTATACCTTGTAAACTTTCAGACAATACATCTTTGGCTGAGTGTGATACAGTAGCCCCACAAATTTTGTAAGATTGTTTATATTTTTGTATAAGGTAACGCAGGCAATAAGTTTTACCTGCGCCGGCTACACCCACTAATGTACCTATTTTATCAGCTTCTGTATCTGTATCAGTAAAAAATTTCTCTAAGACATCAACTACATTTTGTTGCTCAGGTGTAAAATTAAACTCTTGAGGTTTTTTTCCTAAAGTTAATTCTTTATTTACAACTTCATCATTCGTTTCTGTCATATTAAAAAATTAATTGATCAAGACTAACAGGGAAAATACCATGTTCTAAAAGATTTTTTACAGGCTCTATAGGTTGTACATCTTTTTGATCCATAATTTTACGTTTATAGTATAAACATAGTTTTCTATAAAATTCAGATTTAATAAAATCTTTTTCTAAATCTACACCTACTTTTAAGCCCATACGACTACGATATTTTTTAGACATAGCTTCAGAAACAATATATGCTATCTTAGTACCATGACTATATTCAATATCTTGCATAAACTCTAAGAGATAACCTGTATCTTTATAATGTGCAGCTGAACCATTTGCATCATAAGACCCACCATCTGTACTTTTATTATTCTCCATAGTTGCTTAATTTTAAAGTGTATCTTTCATTTGATAATTCTTTTTTCTTTTTGAACCATTCTCTAGCAGTTGTAGGATTGATTGCAAAACTATTAGCAAAAACAACAGCACTATCTAAAATAATATTTTTAATACCTGAGTAGTCAGGTAACCCATATACAATTTGTACACTGTAATACTTTTTAGTAGGTAAAATAGCTTCTGGTTCAGAGTGATTTTCGTAAGTAGCAACAAAAGTATCAATAAGATCCATAGAATTTTCTTCTACTTTAGACTCTTGCACTGGCTCTTCTGCTACAATTTCTTCCACTAATTCTAAAGCTTCTTTTACTTGAGGTTCATCTTTAGCTGCACCAAGAGATATTTTTTCTTGCTCTTCAATAATTTGATCTATACGTTTATTGAATTCTTCTAATTCCGTTAAATAAATTTCTGGTTTACTCATATATTTATGATATTAATATCTGGTTTAATAATAGTTGTTTTAGGGATAACTACAGGCATAATTCTTTCTTCCGTAGGATAATCAAATTTTGGAACTGTAAGCATGGCTAACAAAATATATTGTTCTACAAAATAATTGAAATAGTCAATTTCAAATTTTTCAAAATATAAGTCACGAACAAAGTTATAGCGATCAACTTCAGATTTTAAAGTTTTGATTTCTAATACTTCTCTGCATTTTTCACCTTTACCAGGTATACCGGGTATATTATCCACTGCGTCTCCTGTTACCATTTGACAAAAGAATGCGTTTCTGCCAGTATCATAATCATACTCTTCAAACCTTTTAGTTTTAGGATTATATCTTACAAAATCACCCATTTGTAGAGCATCTTTATCCTCAGAAATGTGAACTATATCATATTTATCTTTGAATTTATGATGAGCAATAACACAAGCATCATCACTTTCAATATGACTCATGCCATGAAATTTCCATTTTTCAGCAAAGTGTTTTTTAGCTACAGCTTTAAAAAATTGACTCCAAGGCTGTGAAACTCTATTACCTTTATAAGGTCTACTAACAGCTACTCTGTGCCTAAAATTTTTAGTACCATCTTCACCATAAAAACCTAAATAATATTTGGCCTCTACCTTAACTAATATATCAGTAATAAAGTTATCTAATTTAGCTTTAAAAGCAATTTCCCCAGCTATATTTAAACGATCTTTAAATTGCCAGCCTATTGCAAATATTAAGCCATCAGCATCTATTATTGCTAATTTATCTTTACCCATTATTAAACAATTTTCTTACTGCAGCTCCAAATTCTGCATCATTAGGAAATTGAGAATGTAATTGATTTATTTTATAAAATAAATCCATATAACCATGTACATAAATTTCTCCTTCTTTAGGGTTATCTTTAAAAACAGACTCTATTACAGCCATGTCTTCAGCTTTCAATGCGTTCATATTAATAATAAATTAATTCTACATTTGGTAAATTTTCTGCTATTTCTTTTTCAATATCAGGAACATCTATAATTAATTCCTCACCTTCTTTAATAACTTTAATAACTAAAATAGAAGGATCTATAGGGAAAGATTTAAATTTAACTACAGATGAAATTAACTTTTCTGTATCTTTTATTTTAGCAGTGCCACTATAATAAGAGCCTTCAGCATCTTGAAAGATAAATTTATCACCGTATACTACTTTATCTACTTTAAAGATGTTAGGACAACGGCTATGATTATAAACTTGCCCAGGATATTTATCTTGTTTAGTATTATCTTCATACCACTCTTCACTATCTTCGCTTGCTATAGAAGTGACATAACCATCTATAACAAAACCTTTTAAAGCGTGGGTTATAAAGTTAATAGAGTATCTAAATTCTTCAGCATTTGCTGTTTCACTTAAACTACCTAAAAAATCAATAAATTTATCAACAGTTTCTAATTTTTTATTTATATTTAGTTCGCTGTCTTGTTGGGAATGCTTCGTCTCCATAAAGCTCTTTTTTAAGACGGCGACCTCTCTCTTTAAAGAGTCTATGTAATAATTTTTCATCATAACTATGTAGTATATAAAATAAAACTTCTACTTTTCCTGATAATAATTCTATACCTATAATACTGTAGTTAGGGAACATTTCCATATAAGTTCTTAAAAATTGTCTAGCGCCTGTATATTTAATGTTAAACAGTTTGCTATTTTTACTTATAACGCCTTTTAATACAGTAATAAGAAGATCTTTAGCCTTTAAAAACATTACTAGTTCATACCATTCTAAGAATAAATCTTTAGGTATAGTATATTCTCTAGGAACTGCTTGAGGGTTTTCATATACAACTTTTATGTCTTTATCAGTATGCTTATAAAAAACTGGTAATTCTTTTAAAGTATACAAATTAAAATCACTATCTTGTACATTAAAGTGTAATTCAGAAGTCTTAGACATTACTACCCCTGCTTCTTTTTGACTTTTTAAACTAGCCAAATAAACTTCGCCATCTATGACAAGAGTTAATTTTTCAAAATCTTTTATCATAAGGTAAAAGTTAAAGCGTACTATATTGTATGTTGTACATCGCAATTAGCAACGCTGTTCTTACTTAACATTGTTAGGTATAAAGTTGATTGAAAAGTCTTAACTATGTTAGTATAAAGTTGATTTTTATATAAGAAACTTCCCTAGTAAAATATAAATCCAGGGAAAGATTTTTTAAAACTTTTAACACTATAATAAGTGCCTAAATGAAATATAGCTTCACTATCATCATCTATATTTTTTAATATAACAGGAGATCCTGTTTTAAAGTTTAAATCAAAAGCTTTTTTGAAAGTACTTTCAAAATTCTCGCTTATATTATTTTTTAAACTATATTTTATGAGGTACATCATGACCAAATTCTTTTAAAGGATACCAATCTCCTGAATCATCAACCTCTACTGCTAAATTTATATCATCATAAAAATTAATGCCAGTAATAACACCTTTGATAGTGCTATCTAAAGAAATTATTTTATCGCCTAAAGCAAAACTTTCTACACCCCATACTGGATGAACCATATTGACTTTATGTATTTTTTCAATTAAGGGTTCTGACATAATTTTTTATTTTACATTTAACAGTATGTAAAGGTATATTTATATTATATACATTTATAAGAGCTAATAATTTACAATTTTTCAAATAAACGTTAGTAGAATTTCTAGCAGGAACATATATAGTATCATTATCAACTACATCTATTAATTGCCCTGTAAATTCTTTAACTTTGTAACCTCTTAAAATAAGAGTATGATAAAGTTGCAAAGGATTGAACATCTGTTCATCTTCTTTTTTAAATATTTTCTTAATTTTTTTAGGGATAAGATTCCCCCATTTCATCTGCGTTAAAAACATTATCTTTAATAATTAAATCTTTAAGTACCGACAATTGAGCTTGAAGCATTTTTAAACGTATTTTATATTCTTCAGCTGCGTAAAAGTAGTTATGTTTTTCAAATACTTTTATTTTAAAATTTAAAGATTCGATTTCTTTTTCTACTTCTAATTGTAAGTTTAATTTTATTTGCTTTAATTCCATATCCATAATGCAAATATAATAAAATTATTCTAAAGTATCAAGAGCATTATGCAAATGCTCTATATATTTATCCACTGTTTCCGCACCTAAAGAAGCAATTAAAGCTTTTTCTATTTTGAAAGCTTTAGCTTTAAATTGGTTCATACTATCAACAAAAGCTTTATAATCTGCTTCTATCTTTTTATCTAAGTATTTTTTATTTAAAGCTGTAGCATTTTCATAATTGTATTTCATATACAAAAACTTTTTTATGTGAGCAAACAAATCTTCTTTGTAATAATTATAATATTCACTTTCTGTTACCATTAAAGCGGCAATTATTTTAACCCATTTGCCATCCATTTAGTATCTAAATTATATTCAGTGCCTATTATTTCTAAATCTTCTACACTTTCAGCATGAGCCACTTTAAAAAGAAATTCAGAATTAAAAATTAAAAAATTTATAACATCTTGATCTTTTTCTGACCAAGTAGAACTATTTAATAATTTAATTTCTAAAGCAGAATTATAATTATACCCATAAAAAGCCCTTGTTACTAAATAAGCAGTTCTATCTATAGTAACAGGTTGTATAGCATAATCAATAACTAAAAGTTCATAACAAAATTTTAAAATTTCTAAACGTTTTTCATCAAAAGCGTGAATTTCCACAGGTTTAAATAGCATTATAATAATTATTAAAAAAATCATAAGCAAAGCTATATATGTTAACATATTATTCGTAATTTACAATTGGCATATCTACTTTTAAAAACAATTCTTTAGTATTTTCATCTTCAGCTAAAGTTACTAAATCTAAACGCCCAGAATCAGCGTAACGTTTCACATTTTCATGTACTACTAAATACACAGAATCTTGATACTTAGGTAAATTTTGTATCTTAGCTTTACTAACTATACGCACGGGCACATTATTACTAGTACCAATATTACTATAAGTAATATCTACTGTAACTTCACCTTCTGATAAGATTTCTTGACCATTAATTATAATAGATTGGCCGGTTAAATTAATTAATTTTTTCATAATAAATAAGAAGTATTTTTTTCTAATTGTCTAATCATTAATTCTATTAAGTAAGTTTGAAAAGGTCTTGTACAATCATTTTTACCTGATTTTAAATGAGCATATTCTTCAATCAAAGTAGAAACGGTGGTAAAAGTTCCTAGATCTATAGATTTATCAGATAATAATATACGCATATTAGTTCTATCTGCCATACCTAAAGTATCATCATTTTCTAAAAAAGATACTGTAGCTACTTCATAAGGCATTTCAAAGTTAGCTTCTTTTAAGAAATCTAAAGCCTTATTAAGAGTAGCTTGTTGTAAAGTATCAAGCTCAATAGGTATAAAGAAAGCTGTATTTACTTCAGCCATATGTCTAAAAGCCGGACTGAAATTGTCTTTGTTTAAAAGATGTTTGTGAGCATTTAAAAATACACTAGGAATTTGTACAGATTTTATCAGTTCTTCATCAACTTCAAAGCCTGATTGCTCTTTAGGTACATAAACATTTTCTTTTATAACTTCAAGATACTCTTTAGAAGCCCCATCAACATGGAAGAAGTCTAACATTGTAGCTTCATATTCTATAAGATCTTGCTTACAAGAATTCAATATAAAATTTCTAATAACTTCTTTATTAGAACATTTAGAGATTAATTCATATATTCTTTCTTTAATAACCCACGGATAAGCAACTAATCTATCTTCAGTAACATTGATATTAAATATATCATAATCATATAAAGATTGCTTATTACTGTTATAGCATTTTATACCTTTTCTAAATAAATTTATATTCTCGGAAGCTTTCTTTAATATTCTACCTACTCCTGGTATAGTTTCGATAACATTATTGTCGTTAGCAAAGTAGCAATCAAAATTTTCTATAATAGATAACAATTCAGAATTTACACTAATATAGAAATGGGTTTCATTTTCTTTAGAAGTTACTCTATTAGTTAATTTAATTTCTGCATCACCTTCATCTAAAGCATTTGAATAAAATTCTCTGATAGCTTGCCAACATTTCCAATCTTTACCCATAGCTGTAGTAATAGAACTAGCTATACCATTAAAATTAATAATTTGAAAGGTTTGGTCTCTTAATACTGTTTCAGTAAGAGTAATTTTAATTTCTTCTTTACCTCTAAAGATTCTAACAACATGGTCATTTCTTAAAAAGTAGGCTAAAGCATATTTATTACCAGAACCAAATTGACCTATACTGCTTATACCATCCTTTGTAGAAGCACCAATTAATGATAAGCTACCTAAATCTATTAGACCACTATTTTTTATTTTTAAATATTGCATAAATTTTTAATAATAAACGTTTGATAAAATTTGGTTTTTTAATAATCTGCTGTGATAATTTATTTCTCGATTTTTGTTTAGAAATTCTAAAATATTCTTTAGTTTCTAAAATTAAATCTTTTATTTCATTATCAGAAATAGTAGCTTTAACTTTATAACCCTGCTTAGTTTTAATAACATATTTTTGCCTGTAAGCTTTATTAATATAACCAATGCTTATATTAAAATGTTTAGCATAATGTTCTAATCTAGGGTAAACAGTTCCATTATTTTTAATAAATTTAAGACACGCTTTTAAATTATTAAAATTTTCAGCGTCACGCTCTTCTCTTGTCATAATAATACTTTTCTAATTCTATAAGTACCTATAAATCTATCAGTTCCTATTTTATAACCCTTTATAGGTACTTTACCTTCAATTAATTTCTCAACTTCTTCTTTAAAAGGTGTAACCAATACCAAACCTAATTTATAATGATAAACTTTGAAATATGTATATTTTATATTTATTTCATTAAAATAAAAAGGTTCTATATCTTTACATTGAGCTTTAAAAACAGGTGCGGTTATCTTTTTACCTTTAAAATCAACAAAATTTCTAGAATTATTGTGTATAACTATCCTAGGTTTATTGGGATTTTCTAAGTTTATAATATAACCGCACGAGCTTAAGTAATATTTATAGTTATAATACTGCTTTACCAATAGCATCTTGTTTCTTTTTTACAAAATATTTAACAACGTCTGGTATATATTTTTTATAATATGGTTGATTATCCATACACCAACGTTTTATTTCATCTTTGGTTTTTAAATTATAACTGAAAGCATCAAACTGTATTTCTAATTCATTAATGAAATCTTGCACAGTCCAGCCTTCCCAGATGTGCTTATTGTAATTAATAGTAGTAGCCATAGTCGTATAAATCACCTATTAAAAATAATTCTATATAAACAAATTCTCTATCTGGAAACTCTTTTCTTATTTCTTCTACATTTATGTATATGTTATAAGGAACAGCATTAAAAAAGCTATCATAATCCGTATTTTCTTCTCCTTCAGCAGGTACAGATATTTTTAAAATATTTGCATCAATATTTAAAGGAATTTTACACAAGTAGCCCTCAGAAATAATTTTATAATTTTCAGAGTTGTTGTCTTGTAATTCATCAAATAAGTCTTCATCTATAAAACCGTTTATGTAGTACAATTCTGAATCAAAATTTTCAGGTACTTCTCTAGCTGTTTTTAAAAATCGTTCAGAAGTATCAAAATCTGGCTCATAAATATCACCAGGAATATTAGTAAGTACTCCCATTTTAGCATCTTTAATTAAATCTTTGAAAGAAAGCTCTAGAGCTTTTTCTTTTAAACTATCTGTAATTTCAAAGTTTAAAGCAGTATTGAAATTAATAAAAGGTGTAGTGGGGTGATTATCACATCTAGCATTATAATCTCCTTCTTTATGAGCTTCTAAAGCTTCTAAAAATTGAGGGTGTTCGCTGTATAGGCTTATACAATTTATGCTTTTATTTTCCATTTTTTACTATTTAATTTTTTAAAATATTGTGCTTCTATAGCACTGTTTCTTTTCACTAATAAATTAGCCTCTTTATTTTCTAAAGCTACTATATAAGTTTGTAAATTTAGATCAGTATTACAAAAAACTAACTTGTTTTCTTTTAAACCCACTCTATCTATATCTAGTTGAAATTGGCTTAAATAATGCTTAGGATCTTTAACTTCTATAAAATGAAAAGTAATATCCTGTTTGAAAACTTTATGGTGAAAAACATAAATCTTTCTATCAGTATATTCTTTATAAAAGTATAAATCATAATTATTAACCAGGTACTTAGGTATAGTAATGCCTACTATGTCTATATCATTGTAATAAGGTGTAGTAGTCGCAGCGTGCAAATGTTTAATTAAGCTACCATACACTATTGCATTTCTATCTAAATGAGCCAACACTTTATTAACTTCATTAGCTTTAGGTGGAGTTAAAGTATAACCATCATAAACTTTATCATTGATAAAATAATGGCTACCTAAACATAATTCTTTGTACACATATTTTACACCCGGTAATTTAGGCATTTGTGCCCAAGTAACATCATAAAAAGTATTTACATCTTCTCTAAAAATAATATTTTTAAAGTAAGGTATAGCTTGCTTATAATATGTATGGACTAACGGTATAAGATGTTCTGTTTCTGCAGGCGGTAACACCAAACTATACTCAAAAGTGTAAGGGAACTTAAATTTTTCAGCTACTATTTTAGCTAATTTAACTACTTCTCTATCTAAAGATACAGATATAATATCAACTAAATTAGGATCTAAATAATTTAATAATTTCAATTCTCTTGTAATTATTCTAACTTTCTTACCATGTCTTTTAATTAACTTACATATCTTATTTAAAGTATTTAAGTTATTAGCATTTTTATCGATTTGGTAAAGTGGATCTCCACCACCGCTTATAGTAATAAAACTTTTAGAGCAGGAAGCTATAGCATTATCCATAGCTCCCCAGTCATAAGTATCATTAGGTAAGTAAGGTGAAGTTATCCAATTACAATAAGAACATCTTTTACGACAAGCAAAATTTTGATTATCATAATTTACTGTTATTGTAAGGTTGGGTATCATATTAAGTTATATTGTTTTAAATGATAACTCATAACATTTTCTATATAATCGTAATCCCATGTAAACTTGTCTATATTACTGAAATTATAACCTATAATAGGAGCATTATTGCAATTATATTCATCACACAATTGAGGTTTGCCTGTTCCATCATAAAAATAATAATCCGTATAATGAAAACACCAATAATAATAGTGATTACCTATTTTATAAGTTAATTTTTCATTTTTTATTATGTTATTTGGCTTTAAAATATTTATATAAGCGCCATAAATAGCTAAAGATGCTACGATCATTCCGTTTTCAACAACAATAATATCATTTTTGTTGTATATAAAAGAAACTTTGGCTAATCCAGTTAATCCTTTAAGTTTTAAAGGATTAATACCTCTATCATTGTAATATAGACTTTTTAAACTCCTGATGAATAAAGTTCTGTTTTCAGGAGCTGTAATATTAATTATAGGTTCTTTTTCCATATTACTAATCTAACATATTTACATGGCGTTTATTTACAAAATCATATTCTCTTTGAACTGATAATAAATAAACACCTTTTCTTAAAACAATATCGTGATGCTCTCCTGGTTTATGTGTACCTTTAACTACGTGCTTTAATGTAGCTTTAGACAACACTTCTACTTTGTTGATAGGTGAGTTCTTACCTTCTATAAATCTAAAATCTCCCACTATAATATGATCGTGAGTAGATCCTTCTAATAATATTTTTTCCATTAAGCTTCTATTTTTACAAATTTTAAATAATTATCTGGACTTAATGAGCCTGAAAACCAATGATTAGTACTATCAAAATCTACTTTAATTTCATACAAAAGTAAATCC
>Ga0208161_1000570_pt1 | contig 20771 bp, 32 predicted proteins | sample CB_VirMetaG_3_FD_184538 | JGI IMG/M metagenome (GOLD analysis project Ga0208161, IMG submission 184538) | Freshwater to marine saline gradient viral communities from Chesapeake Bay - CB_1508_1S Viral MetaG (SPAdes) (version 4) | ecosystem: Environmental > Aquatic > Marine > Coastal | place: USA...
ATAATTAACTAGTTAGAAAATTAATTATGGATCCATTTACAATTGCGCTAGCTACATTTGGCGTACAAAAATTACGAGGAAAATCTACAGGTAGGGCATTACGAGATGCTGCTTTACTTGCAACAGGATCCCAACTTCTGGGATCTACAGCTTTTGGACAAAATTTAGGGTTACAATCATTTGGTTCTGGAGCAGGACAATTAAGTAGTTTTAGTCAAACAGGAATAGGAAGTTTATTTGCTGGAGCCCCAACACCACCACCAACTGATTTAATTGCTACGAACGCGCCTGTAGGTAGTTCTGTAGGAGTACAAGATGCATTAACAGGAAATATACCAGTAAGCGGAGGTTCTTCTTTAGTAGGAACGTATCAAGCACCACCATCAACTTTTTTAGATAAAGCAGGAGCATTATACGGTAAGTTAGGCACAGCAGAAAAACTTGGATTAGGAGTTGCTGGAGCTTCTTTATTAGCTGGGGATGAAGAGCCAATGGAACCTCTTCCAGGAACTAGACCAGAAGATTACGCAGCAGCAAGAGCAGAAGCAGATAAGCAAGTAGGTGGCATGACATCTAATGTAGGTACGATGCCAACTTATTCTGGATCTCCTTATAACTATTCTTCTAATTATTACAGATTTAATCAAGGCGGTATTGTGGATGCATTACCAAGATTTAACACTGGAGGCATTAACTATATGCCTTCTAAACAAACCCATGATGAAAATGATGTGCATAATTATGTAAGAGCACAGGGTTATGTAGAAGACGGTTCTGGAAACGGAGATAAAGATGAAGATACTATTTTAGCACAATTAGCAGATGGTGAATTTGTTTCTAGAGCAGATGCTATTTTAGGAGCTGGTATTATGGAGGGAGCATCTCCTTCTAGTATGAAAGATATGAGAAAAAAGGGAGCAGCATTCTTTTATGATCAACAAGCTAAATTTAAAAGAGTGTACGATTTATTAAATGCAAGCAGAAAAGATAATTAAACATAATATAGAAGTTTTACCTATTTCTCCTACCCAAGTAGAAGAAGTATGGAATCTAGTTCATTTTATGATAGCAGAAGCAATTAAATATAGTGGTAACTATGCAGAAGCCAAGCATATTAAAGAATTACTACTGACAGGAGAAAATCAATTATTTTTAATTTTTGGTTCTGAAGATGGTGAAGATAATAAAGTATTTGGAGTATGCACTACTAGAATTTTTCAAAATCCTAATTTTTCTGAATTACAAGGTTTAATTTGTACAGGAACTAAAATGCATTTATGGGAAGAAAAATTAGTGTCTATGTTAGAAACATTTGCAAAATTAAATAGTTGTAAACGTATTACAGCGTTAATGCGACCAGGTTATAAAAAAGTAATGCCTAAATATGGTTATAAAATAAAGCATGTTCAATTTGAAAAGGAGTTAAACTAATGAGTATATTTGGTGGTGGTGGCGGAGGCGGCGGAGGCGGTTCGTCTTCAGGTACACAAGTACAAATAGCAAGAGAAGCACCAGAAGTAGAAAGTAGGAAGCTGGCCTTATATGATGAGGCGGCTAAATTAGCACAACAACCTATTACACTTCCACAATATCAAGTTGCAGCACCTACATCTTTACAACAAGCAGCCTTTCAAGCAGCAGGAACAACAGGTATAGGACAACCAACCGTACAACGAGGTATCTCTGCATTACAAGCAGGAGCAGCTCCTATTGGAGCAGCAGATATTTCAAGATATTTTAATCCTTATCAGTCGTATGTTACCGATGAGATTGCAAGACAAGGTCAAATGCAACAAAGACAATTAGCAGCACAAGCGGTACAAGCAGGTGCATTTGGTGGTGGTAGAGAAGGAGTACAACAAGCAGAATTACAAAGAGCAACTCAGGCAAATATTGGACAAGCACAAGCACAAGGTTTCCAAAGTGCAGCACAATTAGCGGCACAACAACAGCAAGCACAATTAGCTGGAGGTCAAGCATTGTTAGGTGCGGGAGCACAACAACAAGCAATGGCACAAGGAGATATTCAAAGTATGATTCAAGCGGGTGGTATCCAACAACAATTAGCACAACAAGCATTGGATGCTGCAAGACAATCACAATTACAACAAGCATATGAACCTTATCAAAGAACAGAATTCTTAAAAGGTATCATGACTAATTTACCAACAACACAGAGCTCTATTACTGCAACCACGGCTCCAGGAAGTAATCCATTGTCGCAAGCGGCAGGTGCTGGTTTAGGTGCATATGCAGCCTACAACATAGCTAATAAATAATGGATGAAGTATTAAGCAGAAATTTATTTAAACAACGATATTTAGAATTGCAAAAGCCAAAGCAATCTAATCACGGTGGTTTATTGTCTATTCAAAAATTTCAAACAGGTGGTGAAGTGTTTACTGAAAAAGAAAAACTTGGTTATATGCTAATGCCAGTTGCTTCTGCTTTATTACAAGGAAGAGATACTAGTAGTAATAGATTTAGATCTTTATTACAATCTGTTGGAAAGGGTTTAGAAAAAGTACCTGAAACAGCATTACAAATTAAAAAGTTAGAACTAGCTGGAGAAAAGAAAAAGAAAACAACTTCTTTACTTCCTATCACACCACAATTAATTCAAAGATTAGGTATTCAAGATGCAGTAAGTCCAGGAGATAAAGGATTTGTAGAAGTAGAAATAATTGGTGGACAACCAGTATTAGCTAAAGCTCCTACTATTACTTCGAAAGAATCAGATAGATTAAAAGATGTTAGATCTTCTGTAGAAAAATCTAAAGCAGCAGGTAGTTTAAGTTCATTAAAATTAGCAGAAGATAAAATAGATGAGCTGTTATCAAAAACAGGTAATATCCCTGGATTTGGTACAGGAGCGGCATTACCTGATATATTAGTGGGATCAGAAGGAAGAGAAGTTAGACAATTAGTACAAACATTAACTAACATTACATTAAAAGATAGATCAGGAGCTGCGGTAACCACGCCTGAATTTGAAAGATTAAAAAAAGAATTAGGAACGTCCCTTGGGAAAACAGACCAAGATTTAATAAAAGGTTTAATAAATTTTAGAAAACAATTAAATTCTGTGGTAAGCACTGCTTTAGGTGGTATGGATGAACAAGATTTAAATAGGTATTTTGAAACTGGTGGTGCTGATATTAAACCAAGAACATCTCCTTTAGAAAAATATTTACCTGGAGCAGCAAAACAAACACAACCACAACCTAAAATAACTTATGCAAAAGATGCTCCTATGTATAAAATGGTTGATGGAAAATTACAAAAGGTACAATAATGGGTGTTATTAATATTGAAGGTATAGGACCAGTAGAGATTAAAGGGGACGCACCTACAGAACAAGAAAGTCTAGCGATTGGAGAATTAGTTAAAAATACTCCTAAGTCAGATCAACAAACAATAACAGAAACAGATAGCTTTTTAGGTTCACCTTCTTTTAAAAGATTATTGTTAGAAACAGGATTAGCGATTGGAGGAACTATATTATCTGGTGGTTTAGCACTACCAGCAACGGCATTACGTGTTGGATTTTTAGCAAGACCTTTTTTAATGCAGTTAGCAAAAAGTTCAGCTGGATCTGCAATCGGTTCTGGAACAGGAGCGGGGCTGGCTCAAACAGTAGATCCTAAAGATGATGTTGTTAAAGAAGTAGTGAGAGCATCTATAGAAGGAGCTGTGGCAGAAGGTATTGGTGGCCCTTTAACTATTAAAGGAGCACAATATGTATCTAAATTATTGGGTCCTAAAATTGCTTTAATCAAAGGTGCAGAAGAAGCAGAAAAAACATTGTCTTCTCAAGTTGCAAAAATAAAAGCAAATCCAGAAAACTATACACCAGAAATAGTAAAAGCTGCTGAAAAAGCTATGCTAACACCAGGTGTTAAAGCAGATAGCCGTTTAATAGATATTGCTGAAAATATTGCGGAAAAATCTTTATTAGGATCTGGATCGTTAGTATCTACTAAAGAAGCAGCTAAGAAAGTAACTGCAGCTTCCATGGAAGATTTTGCAAATAATCTTATACAGGTTGCAGATAAAACAGATTTAGGAAATTTATTTCAAACCAGTGTGACTAAAAGCCAAGATTTGTTTGATGGTGCAGTAAAAGGTTATTATAAAGTAGTAGAAGATAATTTAGCAAAATCTGGATTAAAAAACTCTGCTATTGTAAATATTAAACCAATGCAAATGAATTTAAAAAAAATATTAAAAGAAATACCAGGAAGAAAAACATATAAGGCTACTGTAGATTTAATTGAAGATTATATTAAAGGTCCATCTAAAATAACTTTTGGAAAAGCAAATCAACTTCGTTCTGATATATTAGCATTGGGAAGAGATCTAACAGCAAAAGATAACGCTAAGTTTAAATATGTTCAAGGTCAAATAGCTAAAGAAATAACCAATGCTATAGAGGGTACATCTGTAGGAAAAATAGGTGCTGTAAAAGATGCTTTAAAAACAGCTAATAAATTTTATGCAGATGGTTTAGCAACATTTAACGATACCATACTAGGTAACATTTTAAAGAAAAATCCAGACGATGTCTTTAACGCTATTGTTTCAAGAAGTGATAAACCATTTACAATATCTAAAACATTAGAAACTTTAAATAAATTAACAACAATGAAAGATGTGGCTGGTAAAACTTTATTATCTAAAGCAGAAGAAGTTCAATTAAAACAATCCTTACAAGGTCATTTATTAAAAGAAATGATGGATAAATCTAGAGGGTCTGTTGGACAATATGAAAATGTATTAGATGCAACTAAAATTGGTAACTTTATGCAAAAGATGGCAGGTACTTTTGATCCTAAAACTGGATTGTTTACAGCAAAACAATTAGAAGAATTAAATAAATTAAAAACAGCTATGGCTTTTGCTCAAGGCCGTATTTCTAAAGAAGGTGGATTACCAGGAGGTGTATTTATTCAGTTATCACAAGCAGGAGCGGTAGGTTCTTTATTAACATTTAATGGAGATACATCTACTATAGCGGGAGGTTCTTTAGCTATTTTATTGGGACCAAAAGCAATTGGACAAATGTTAATTAATCCTAAATTTAATAAATTTTTAATTGAAGGGATTACTGCTCCAAGTGCACCAAAAGCAAGAGTTGCTTTTGGTCAATTAGTAGGACGATTGGGAGCTGCTGGTTTAATTGATGAAGAAGAATTAAATAAAGCAATGACAGAATTAGAAGAAAGACCACAAGCGCCCGATGTAAAAAAATTAAATTTAAAACCAGTAAACACACAAGTTACTAGTCCTAATGTAAATGTATTAACACCAAGACCAGCGGCAGCACCCGTGACAACTACTACTCCAACGGCTGGTGGTATTACGAATATCCCACAAGAACGTATACAAGATTATACTAACTTATTTGGAAGAATATGAAAAGAATTGTAAAATCTAGATTAGAGGATCATATGGTAGATTTATATAATAGAGTAGATAATTTAAAAAAAGATATTTCGATTATTAAAAATAATCATTTAAAACATATGAGTTGTGCTATTTATAAAATTGAAAAAAAAGTAGATAAAATATTATGGAGCTTGTTAGGAGGTATGGGAGCTTTGATCCTTGCTCTATTAGCTCTATTTTCTAGTTTGGTACAATAAGATGAAAGGTATTAAAGCAATTAAACAAGCAGGAGTATACAATTTTTTAGGAAAACAAAAAATGATAACTGTTCCTATTAAATGGAAATCAGGAAAAGATCATCCTGATACAGAATTAGCTTACATTACCAAACCAGAAAAAGAACTATTAATTAAATTAGATTTACACGGATCTATGAAAGATGGTAAACCTAATAAAGGCCCAGGAGGGATTATTTCTTTAAACAGCGGCGGTTCTGGAGACGTGGGTCCTGATTCAGCTGGACCAAGTGATTCAGGAGGAAGTTTTGATGGAACGGAAAGTTTAAATAATGAAGGTTTTGGATCTACAAATCAAAGTGGATCTGATGGAGGTTCTTCACCAACAACTACCACCACAGGTTCTTCTGCTAATGTTACCACAAGTACTCCTACCTCTGTAGGAGGTATCTCTAACCTATCAGCAACTACGCAAGATAAAAATGCTAATGGTATAAATGACGAAGATGAAGATAGCTTTGATGATTTTGCTGTTGGGCCAGCTGCTAAAAACGCAGTGGATCCAGACCCTAACGTAGATAAACCTGTAGATTCAGGATTAAGTTTAATGAATAATTTCACTGCAAGAACAAAAGCAGCTGGTCTTGCTAATGTAGTTCCAGGAATGGGTATTGTAAATGCAATACACGCAATGAATGATACTGCAAAAATGAGAGCTGCAATGGGTATAACGTCTACACCGCCATCAGATACTGATATGGGAGGTGGAGACGGTAGAGCATCTAGTAGTTTAGGAACACCGCCACCACCTATTATTGCCCCTACACCTACTGTTACTCCTTTTTTTAATTTGGGAATACAACCTAATCAACCTGTTTTAAATGCCCCTGTTTTTTCACAATTAGGAAATCCATATAATTATCAAAATCCTAATTTGTATAGATTTAATCAAGGTGGAATAGTAAATTTATTAGAGGTTTGATAAAAACTCTTTCAATAATAGTAGAATAGTTTATACCTAATGTATGAAAATTATTCGAGACGATACTAGCTTTACAATTACAGATTTTAGATGGGATAAGAAATATGCTTATGCCAAGTACGAAAGAGACGATGATCACGGCCCACGGACTTATGCTGTAGGAGAAAAGAAAGTACCTTCTGTAACTACCATATTATCAGCCACACAATCCGAAGAAAAGAAACAATCTCTCGATGCATGGAGAGAAAGAGTAGGTTACCAAGAAGCACAAGCTATTACCAATCAAGCTGCTAAACGTGGAACCGAAATGCATTATGTATTGGAGAACTATATTAATGAAATAGGTTATTTAAATTTATCTAGAGATGGTGCTCAATCTCGTATGATGGCGCATAAGATTATAGAAAATTTAGAGGGTTTGAAAGTTATTTATGGAAGCGAAGTAAATCTAGCCTATGACAATCTATGGGCAGGATCCACGGATCTCGTTGGCTTATATCATGGTGAGCCTACGATTATAGACTTTAAACAATCAAATTCTTTTAAAAAAAGAGAGTATGTAGAAGATTATCATTATCAAATAGCGGCTTATGCCTTAGCCCACAAGAAAGCCTATGGGCCAATAACGAAAGGATTAATAGCCATTTGTACCAAAGATTTAGTATTTCAAAAATTTGAATTAGACGAAAAAATATTACAAGAATATGAAGCTAAGTGGTTTTCAAGAGTGGAAAAGTATTATAAACTTCCATAATGACAGGTAGTGTATTAGTACATAAACATTTGATTATTAGAGCGGAAGCTATTAGTCCTCCTATGGACACTACATTTTTAACAGGCTGGTTAAATGATTTTATTAAATTTATTAATATGAAAGTATTAATGGGTCCTTATGTTGTGTATCACGATGTACCTGGCAATAGAGGAATTACAGGAGCGGCTATTATAGAAACTTCTCATATTGTAATGCATGTATGGGATGAACCATCTCCAGCGTTAATGCAATTTGATGTATATAGTTGTGGTGAATTTGATCCAGAAAAAATTTGTAGATTAATACAAAGAGATTTTGAAGTTACTAAAATAGATTATAAATTTTTAGATAGAGAAAATGATTTAACGGATGTGGGTGGTGGTTATCATATATATAAAGACAGACTAAAAGATTTAATTGTAAAAAATACTATAGAGAAAGAAAAATTAAATAAAGATAAAATTTTATTGAAAACAAGAAAAGAAGTAAATATTAATAACAATGGTTCTGGGTATACTATTAAAGAAGGATCAAACAAAGGGAAAGTTTTGGCTCATATTCAAACGAGTCCTAAAAACATATAATGGATGATTTTATTATTATAGTTATGTTATGTGTTTTTAGTCCTTTAAATATACAAGAAGAATGTTACCCATTAGCAGAAAATCCTAAAGTTTATTACAAAGAAGAAAAAGAATGTAATTTACAAGCTATTCAAAAAAGAAAAGAAATAAAAGATCAAGCCTTGTACTATGGATTTAAAGTTACAGGTGTGTATTCACATTGCTTACAAGAAAAAAGACCAACTACTTGAAAAGTATTTAAAACCTATTATATAATAGCCATGGTGCAACAATTGGGTTGGCCATATTAACTTGCTTAATTTAACAAAGGAGTAATATATGACAAGTTTAGAATTAATTAATAAATTTCAAAAAGATATTTGGAATCAATCAAACACTATGTTCGGTGATACTTTTGATAGTATTTTCGATAGTTGGTCAAAAGCACAAGCTTTTCCTTTTTACAATGTAGTAAAATATGGAAAAGGTGAATATGCTATTGAACTAGGACTTGCTGGCTTTAATAAGAAAAATGTTAAAGTTCAGTACAAAGACGGTGTATTAACTGTTTCTGGTCAAGTAGAAGACAAAGAAAAAGAATACATTGAAAAAGGATTAGCAGCTAGAAAATTCTTTAAACAATTTCAATTACATAAAGATGTTGTGGTAAATAATGCTGAAATGAAAGACGGAGTATTGTCTGTTAAATTTGGTGTTCAAGAACCTGAAGAAATTGAAATTAAAGATATAGAAATCAAGTAATGTTAAAGAAATATAAACATTTACTATTAATGAGTACTATACCTTCTTTAGTTTTAATTTGGGTATTATTTCAAATAATAGGAAACTAAATATGTGTCCTTATACATTAGAAGAGTGGGAGTTTATCTCCCGCTCTTCTAAATCCAATTTTTAATCTCTTCCCCTAGTGTCTCTGAACTAATTTTTACTTTTCTTTTAAGAGCGCTCACAATCATTTCATCTATAGTTTTTTCCGCAAGTATATCAATATATACAACATTCCTAGTCTGCCCAATTCTGTGAGCTCTATCCTCAGACTGTTGACGCACTTCAAGATTATAAGAATTACTAAAGTACACAACGTAGGAGGCACTAGTAAGAGTGAGACCATAACCACCAGTGCTAGGATTACCAACCAAGAAACGACATTGAGGATCATTTTGAAAACGCTTGACGGCTTCTTGACGACGTTCCGTAGTGACTGCACCATAAATACTGACAACAGATTCTTTACCATAAACCTCTCCTAACTTTTTAATAATGGTTTCTATGTTTTGTACATAGTTTGCCCATATTATAAACTTACCTTCGGCTTCATCCAATAGGTTAAACAATTCTTTTAATTTAGGACATTTATCAAATGTAGTTATTTCTCCTTCGTCTGTTTTCACAAAACCATTCGTTACTTGATGTAAACGTAGTATTTCTGTTAACTTGTTGGCAAAACTAACTTCTTTATCCTGAAGAATACTGTAAGCATTTTTCTTTAGTTGATCATAAACTTTTCTTTGTTCTTCTGGTAATTGAATGAAACGTTTTTGATATAATTTTTCTGGAAGATCTAAACAATCTTCTTTCTTAACTCTAAAAGAAAATGTTTTTAATTTTTGTTCTAATTCATCTAGATTAGTAAAATATTGTGGCAACAATACAGATCTACCACCCATATTAATTTGTTTCATAACAGCATACCTTGCTTGAAACGTATAGAAAGAATCAAAACCTAATAAAGAAGTATCTAAAAAAGCACACTGGCTAAATAAATCTAACGGAGATTTAGTAATAGGAGAGCCTGTCAATATTCTTTTATATTTTACATACTTACCTAATTTAGAAATATTTTTTGTGCGTTTAGCTGATTTGTTTTTAATCGTAGTAGACTCATCAATGATCATCATTGTTTTTTGTCCTAAAGGCCCAATAATGTTAGATAGAGTAGATACTCCACTAGTATGACTTAGTGCTTCTACGTTAATTAGAAAAAAGTTTAATTTATCTAATTCATAATTAAATTTTTTATTTACTTTATGTAATGTAATATTATGTTCTACAGAACAATGAGTATCAATTTCTTTTTCCCAATTACGATATACTGAATTAGGTGCTACGACTACAACGGTATCTATTAAATTTTCACAAAATAAATAGGAAGCATTATCAATGGCTACTTTGGTTTTACCAGTACCCATCTCCATAAAATATGCGAAATTAAGCGAAGTTGCGCCTTTTTTTAAGGCTTGCCGTTGGTGTTCAAACGGTTTTGTTTTATATTTAAATTCTTGTTTCATGTTTCGTGTTTCTCTTTAATTAAATTAAAGTAAAAAATAATTATATTTTTTTCTTTACAAAGTCAAATCATTATTTTATAAACGAATCAAAAGGAGGTTCTTATGGACTTAGAAGCAGAATCAACCTCAATTAAGGTTGACACTAGCAAGTCAAAAGACATTGCTAAATCTTGCAACGAGTTATTGAATCTTCAGACTGAAATATTGACGCTAGAAGAACAATTAAAAAAGAAAAAAGAAGCAGAAACATTTCTATCTGAACAGACAATTCCTAACTTGATGCAACAAGCAGGCATATCGGCGATTAAATTGGAAGATGGTTCTTCCGTTGAAGTCAAACCGTTTTATGCTGCAAAAATTCCTGTATCCAGAGTAGACGAAGCATTTGATTGGCTTCGTGATAATGGTCATGGGGATTTAATTAAAAACAATGTAACATTAACCTTTGGACGTTCGGAAGATCAAATTGCAAAACAATTGATTGACGAATTACAACAAAAAGGGCATAATGTTAAACAAGCCGAAAAGGTAGAACCAATGACCTTAAAAGCTTTCGTAAGAGAGCAAATAGAAAAAGGTAAAAACGTTCCTTCCGATTTATTCGGTGTTTACATTGCAAACAAGACTAAAATAACAACGAAACAATAAGGAGAAAACATGAGCAAAGAAAATGTGACACAAGCTACTCCCAAAGAAGTAGCTGTCAAAAAAGAAGCGCCTCTTCCAGCGCAATTCAATTTGGAAGAACTAGCAGGACAAGGTAGTGAATATGTTACAGCAAGAGATGTACGATTACCTATCTTAAAAATCCTTTATGCAAATTCACCTGTACTAGATGATAGTGACGGTAAATACATAGAGGGAGCAAAACAGGGTGACATCTATAATGAAGTAACAGGAAGTCTTTACAAAGGTAAAGATGGAATTATTGTTGCTCCTTGTTTGTACATCAACACTTTTAATGAGTGGAAAGATAAAGGAGATAGTTTAGGTAGACCTGTAGGTATACATACGGATCCATCTATCTTAACACAAACTAAAAGAGGAGATGATGGTAAAGACAGATTACCAAACGGTAATTATGTGGAAGATACAGGTAATCATTTTGTTTATTTGTTGGATGCAAATTATGCACCTATTGAAACAGCATTGATTACAATGAAGTCAACTCAAAAAAAGAAATCAAAAACCTGGAACTCTATGATTCAAAGTAGAAGATTAAAGGGTAAAAATGGTTCTTTTAATCCGCCTGCTTGGTCACAAGCCTACAGGTTAAAAACCACCAAAGAATCTAATTCACAGAATTTTTGGTATGGTTGGGTTGTTGAGTTTGATAAAATATTAAACGAACCTAACATGGTCAATACATTAGAAGCTACTAAAGCATTCTACGAATCAGCAATGAAGAGTGATATCTTTGGTAAAATTGACTTTGGTAAAGAAGAAGTAAAACAACAGACAAATAGCGAATCAGTTCCATTTTAGTTTATGCATAAGCAATTAGCTGAACTATTTGCTGGAGACGATTCCAAGTTCATTAAGGCCACCCTTACGGGGGTGGTCAATGAACGGGGGAAGAAAGAAGCAAAATATGAAACGCTTCATGAACCTGTTACGGACAGTCTTTGGCAAGATCATTTAGACGGTAAATTTAAAATAGGGATAAGACCCGAAAGAGGAGAGGTAGCTAAATGGGGTTGTATTGATGTAGATCCAAAAAGTTATAAAGATTATTCCACCAAAAAATACGTAGATTTAATTAAAACAACTAACTTACCTTTAGTTCCTGTATTATCTAAATCAGGCGGGTTGCATTTATTTTTATTTTTAAAAGATTGGGAAAATGTAAAAGAAATTAGAAAAGTTTTAGACAAGTGGAATGATAAATACTTTATGTCGGATGAAGTATTTCCTATGAATAAAGCGGTGGGTATGCCATACAGCAACGCCAATGCCGCTTCTGAATATGCATTCAACGAAGATGGTAGAGGTATCTTGTGCGCTTCTTTTATTGAATTAGCAAAACAAAAACAAACTACGTTAGCAGAATTACAAAATTTTAAAGAAAATTCTTATGAACCAGAAGTACAATGGTCTAGTTACCCTCCTTGTGTACAAAAATTAATTAATGAAAAATGGCATGGAGATAATAGGAATAATTTATTGTTCAATGTCTTAGTATTAGAAACAAAAAAGAACGAATCTATTAGTGCTGAGGATTTAGTCAATATAGCTAGAAAAAGAAATCAAGAAATATTTTCTAGACCTTTAGATGACAAAGAAGTTACTACCTTAGCTAAGTCTATTAAAAAAGGTGGTTATTTTTATAAGTGTCCTCCCAAGCATCAAGAATTACAAAGTATCTGTAATAAAGAATTATGTAAGATGAGGATGCTGGGGATACAACCAGAAACACCATCTATCATAGATAAGTTTACTAATATTACTTACGTTAAAGATTTACGAACTATGTATTATGAATTTGATTACGATGGTCAACACATTGTAGTTACTCCAGAAGATATGAAGGATGAAAAGGCTTGGAGAGTTAAATTTTTAAAATATGGAATCTATTGGCTAACCTTACCTAGACCTAAAAATGGACCACCTCCTTTTGAATTATTATTAAGAGAAATAACACTTAGAGCAAAAGAAAATAAAAATATGCAATTTGAAGAAACATTAGAAGATGCAAGATACAAAGGTTTAAAAGATTTCTTTGAAGACACTATAGAAGTAGATGACTTTAATAAATTAAAAGATGGTTACGTTATTTTAGATTCTAAAACCAATGTTTGTTACTTTAAAAGATCTACGATTGATGATTGGTTTAAAAACAAAAAGAATAAAGTATTTCATTCAGCGTTAGATGCAATAAAATTATTAGAATGTACAAGAGTAGATTATGTGGAAGGGGTTAAAAATGTTTGGTCAGTACAAATGCCTGACTTTGTAAACCAACAATCAATTAAAGTTAAACCGAAGGAAGATGTAATTTCCGAAATGGATGATGCCTATCACACAGGAAAATTTAGAAATCCGCAAGCTTAAAAATATTTATCATAAGACGATAAAGATTTATGGCCCACCAGGAACTGGTAAAACTACTACTCTAGTAGAAAAGGTAGTACGAAAATATTTAGCAAAAGGTATAGATCCAGAACAAATTGCTTTTATTTCCTTTACTAATAAAGCAGTAAACACAGCTAGGAAAAGAACCTTGGAGGCTTTTCCTAAATTTTCTGATAAACAGTTTAGTCGTTTTCAAACTTTACATAAATATTGTAGAAGATATTTTAATGAAAACATCTTTGATATTAAAGAATGTATGATTGATTTTGCTTTAGAAGAAACCATTATTAAACATACTGATAAACGATTAGATGATGAGGGATTTGTTTATAAAGATTGGTCTTTATCTATTTATGACAAATCAAGAAATATGATGCGTCCCCCTATAGATGTATATAAAGAAGAATCTTATAAAGAAGACAACATTGATTTATTTTTAAAAAAAATAAGCGCTTATGAAGCGTATAAAAAATTTAATCCCCAAAATCCTTTAATTGATTTTACAGACATGATTGAAAGAGCCATTGATGAAATTACGTTTCCTCCTATTCAAGTATTAATATTAGATGAGGCTCAAGATTTCACTCCTTTGCAGTGGTCTGTTATTTATAAAATTGTGGAAAATGTAAAAAGAGTTTACTTAGCAGGAGATGATGATCAGGCTATTTATAAATGGAATGGCGCAGACCCTAAATATTTTACCACTTATTTTCCTGGAAGAAAAGTAGTATTGCGACAGACGTATCGGTTTGGTTCTAATATACATAGTTTTTCACAAATGATACGAAAAGATATTACCGATAGTATTGAAAAAGAGTTTAGAGCCAATCCCAATAAAACAGGACAGATTAAACGCTACCTATCTTTTAAAGAAATAAATTTTACCAAGTATCACGGCTCTTGGTTCTTCTTAGCAAGAGTAAATAAAGTGGTTAACCAATTACGTATGATGGCAAAACAAGAAGGATTATATTTTTCAGATAATAAAGGAAATAAATCTTTTAATGAAAATGAATGGCTGGCGATTAGAGCATGGACAGCATTAACCAAAGGAAAGTCTATTCAAAAGAAAGAGGTACAAGCTGTCTACAAATATATAAGAGAATTAAAAGACGCGTCTTTTAGAGAAGATTATTTTTGGAAAGATCAATCTGAATATGCAGAATACAATTTAGAGTATTTGGAAAAAGAATGTGGATTAGATTTACCAGAAGATATGAAAACAAAACCATGGATGCATGTATTAAATAGAAATTTTATACCAAGTCGTAAATTATACTTTATTAGTTTATTAAAAAGATATGGTCAGAAAACACTAGATCAATCTCCTAAAATTATCATAGATACGATTCATTCGGTAAAAGGAGATGAAGCAGACAATGTTCTTTTATTTAATAAATGCGATTATGCCTCTGATTATAATCGTAAAAACAAACAAGAACGAATCGATGAAAATAGAGTTATGTATACAGCTATCACTAGAGCAGTAGATAGTGTACATATTTTATATGCTAAAGATCGTTATTATTACCCAATAGGAAAACATTATTTAACTTACCAACAGGAGAAAATATATCATGACCGATCCAAACATATTTAAAAAAACTTTTCCCGACCTAAAACAAGTAGATGGGAAACATTATTTAAATAAAGCCATACAACCATTTACTTTTTGTAGAGCGAATAATTTTAATATTACACAATCTAATATTATTAAATATGCTTCTAGATTATACGATCATGTAGATGGGCCCAAATTACAACTAGAAAAAATTATTCATTATTGTGAATTAGAATTAACTCATTTGAAAAAAGAAGATGAATAGTTCAACTAAAGGAAAAATAGCAGAATTATACGCGATTAATTATTTTATGGAAAAAGGATATCATGTGGCTCTGTCTGTAGATGCCTCCTGTCCTTTTGATTTAGTAGTTACAGATAAACAAGGAAAATGCACATTAGTAGATGTTAAGAATTTAAAGGTGCGTAAAACTAATTCAACCCATTGTAAAAAAGGAGATAGAATAGGAAGAGCATCTTCTAAAAAACAAAAAGACATGGGGATAGAACTATTTGAAATAGATATTTCTTCTTGTCAAAACAATTATAAAGTGTATAACAAACGAATCACATGACGGGATTACAATTATCAATGACGTTTAAAAAAACCATATGGTCTACTCCATCTGAGTATAAAGATTTATCTGGTTATTCTGAAATAGCCATTGACTTAGAAACAAGAGATGATGCGATCACTAATAAATTAGGTGCAGGTTGGGCTACAGGACAAGGAGAAGTAATTGGCTTTGCTGTAGCAGTAGAAGGATGGCAAGCTTATTATCCTTTTAATCATTTAGGTGGTGGAAACATGATATATGAACAAGTGATTAAATACATGCATGATGTTTGTGCATTACCCGCTACTAAAATATTTCATAACGCACAGTACGATGTGGGCTGGTTACGACAAATGGGTATTAAGATTAATGGAGAAATTATTGATACGATGATTGCGGCGGCGATTATTGATGAAAATCGTTGGTCATATTCTTTAAACAATGTGGCACGAGATTACTTAGGAGAGATTAAAGCAGAAACAGATTTGATTGAAGCGGCAAAAGATCATGGGGTAGATCCTAAAGCAGAGATGTGGAAACTACCTAGTGAGCATGTTGGTTTTTACGCGGAACAAGATGCACGGCTCACGTACCTACTATGGCAACGTTTTAAACATGAAATTAAAACACAAAGTTTAGAAACTGTATGGGAACTAGAATGTAAATTACTTCCTAATTTAATTAAGATGAGAGAACGAGGAATTAGAGTAGATGTAGAGAAAGCAGAATCACTAAGAAATGATTTTATTAACCAAGAGAAAACAAAGCTATTAGAAATAAAACAATTAATAGGGACGGATATAGATATTTGGGCGGCAAGACAGATAGGACATGCTTTTGATAAATTGAAGATACCTTATCCACGAACTGAAAAAACAGGGGAGCCATCATTTACTCAAAATTGGTTGCATAATTCAGAACATAGAATATCTAAGCTAATTGTTCAAGCCCGCGAAATTAACAAGTTTCATAATACATTTTTGCAAGGCATATTAAAGTATGAACACAAAGGAAGAATACACGCTGAAATTAATCAATTGCGTTCTGATAATGGCGGTACGGTTTCTGGAAGACTGAGTATGTCTAATCCTAATTTACAACAATTACCAGCTAGAAATAAAGAATTTGGCCCAAAAATAAGAGGTTTATTTTTACCTGAAGAGGATCATAAATGGGGTTCTTTTGATTATTCACAACAAGAACCACGAATGGTAGTTCACTATGCTGCTTCTATTGGAGATGGTTATGAGGGCTCACAGGAATTGGTTGCAGCTTATGAAAATGCTTCAGCAGATTTTCACCAAACTGTTGCAGATCTTTGTGGTATTGAACGAACACAAGCGAAGACTATTGGTTTAGGTTTAATGTATGGTATGGGAAAAAATAAATTAGCCGCAAGTTTAGGATTATCTAAAGAAGATGCAGATGTATTAATTTCTAAATATAATAGAAAAGTTCCTTTTGTAAAATTATTATCGGATCGTTGTATGAAAAAAGCAAATGATGATGGAGTGATCAGAACAAAAAAAGGTAGAAAATGTCGTTTTGATAAATGGGAAACTAAAGATTGGGGTTTACATATGGCAGATACAGAAGAAAACATTAGAGCCAAATATGGAAAAGATAATATGAAACGTGCTTATACTTACAAAGCATTAAATCGTTTAATTCAAGGATCCGCCGCAGACCAAACGAAACAAGCAATTGTTTCTTGCGCAGAAGCTGGTTATTTACCTATCTTGCAAATACATGATGAATTATGTTTTAATATAAAAGACGAACAACAAGCAAAAGAAATAAAAACGATTATGGAAAATTGCATGGAGTTTAAAGTTCCTAGTGTAGTGGATGTTTCTATAGGAGATGATTTTGGACAAGCTTCATAAAAATGAAATTGCAGGTTTTGGTACAGTCATTTGGCCTTGGTACCGAGTATTTAAAGAACGATTAGAATTAATTAAATTTGAGGATATTAAAATTATCCATGGTGCTCATCATGATTTTAAACAAACAGTTAGAGAAGATATTAAACAAAATGGATTATTGTGTCCGTTAGTAGTAGATAAACATTTACAATTAAGAAATGGCAATCATAGATTTAAGGTTATTCGTAAACATGGAGATGCTTCTTTTTTTTACAAAGCACAATCCGATGAGGAAGTTAATTTTTTATCTAGATTTAATGTAAAGATTTGGGAACTTCATCCGCACGTAAATGATCTAGGCTTTTGTTTTGAAGGTAAAATGAAAAAATATACTGATAAATGTCTTCATCTATTCAATACTAATGTAAGATCTGTGGGCGTCAAGCACACCTAGTAGAGCAAAACACGAATTACTATTGTGCTCCCTGTGTTTTAAAAAGGGACAATATTCCATATGCTGGAAACACCAGTTATAAAAAAGATAAGAAAAATAAAGTCTTTAAGTAGATATTTCTAGTTCTTCTACTGGACTTTTCATAATTCTTTCAGCTTCTTTGTGATACGAAGAAATCATTTTTTTTCTAATTTCTTTTATATCCTTTTCAATCTCCGTTAAACCAACAGTGTACCCGTGTTCTAAATACTCTTGTGTCCACTTTGATTCTAATGAGAGTTTATCAGCTAAAAGCTTCTGATCTATATTCATTAGATCTCCTCAAATGTAATAAAGATTTTCTTAGGTGTGTTAGCGCTTTCGCTCATCTCGTACTCACCTTTATTAAGTTTGTTTATGAAAGCAATTTTAGCGTTATCATCATCATTTGCACTTACGGCACAATTTATTTTTTTACCAGCATAATGTGCGATAAAACGATATTGCTTCATTTGTATATTATAGTGAATAAAACGCTGTTAATCAAGCTTTTTATTGTGTATTTAAGGATTGACAAAGGTGTAAATATTGGTAAATGGTTTAAATGGCAAAGATAAAAGACCCTATTACCATTAGTGAAAAAGCATTACACCAGCTTATAAAAATGTGTCAAACCCAAACTTTACTGTACGATAATTACAAAGAGCAAATACAACAACAAGGTTATGAAATTAACGTATTAGAGAAAAGAATAACTTTACTTGAAATATGCATCAACAAGAAAAAGAAACTAGAACATTGAACGATTTTCACGAAAGTTTAAAATTATTATCTGGTAAATTAAATAAAGCTGAATATTCTTTCGTTGCGGGAGTATTATTCAGGTGTTTAATGGGTTCTAGGTTCGGTTATCATGACCACGATCAAAGAATTTTGCAAGATATTCATAGTATATGGGTTAAAAACCGCGATAAAGTTGTCAAATCTAAGAAAAAAGTATTTAAATTAAAAGTAGTGAAAGGTGGAAAAAATGAAAAATAACATATACAATGGTTCTATGCCTTATGATATTAATTCCAAAGATAAAAGCATAGAAACTTCTGAGTGGTCTGGACATGAAATAACCAAACTGATATCAGATATCCATGAAGACTATGAAAGTTATACTAAACAGAGGGCTAATCCGAACATAACCTTACATTACCGTGACTTACTCTCCTACCTTATTAAAACTTATGGGCACTAGTTTTGCCTCTGTATTATTAAATACTGAACAAATTCAATCAGAACAAAAATTATGGAGAGGGGTTCTTTGTAATGCATTGGAGGACGCCTGTTTACAACAAAACGATAGAAAGTCTAGTATCTATAAATCACAAGCGCATAATTGGATCCTTACTAAATCGGACGACTTTGAATTAGTTTGTTATTGGGCTGGTTTTTCTCCTGAACATATCAATGAAAAATACACCAAAGCAGTACAGGGTTTAGATATTACCTTTACTAATAAACAAGTGGCTTGGGCTAAATATTATATTCAATACAATAAATACAAAAATGCTAGGGATCCAGAATCTAAACTGTACCATAAATACAGAATGGAAGATTTACGAAAAAAAGTAGTATTAGCAACCACTTATGTTATTACCTCTGTTTTTATTTCCACCATCTGTTGACCTGACCCTTTCTATACCCCATAATTTCTTGGGAGGAAAATAACTATATGGCTACTAAAAAGAAAATAAAAAACGAAACTGTGGAAGATATCTTAGACAGAATACAAGAAGATATCGATTTAATTAGAGAAAAATGTGTCTGTAATGGAGAAGAAGACTATGTTGCAGATGACGAAGATTTTGACGAGGAAGACGAAGACTAAATTGTAAGGTATACTAAGGGGTAGAAGAGTTCCAAATTCTTACTACCCCTTATGCGCGCTGTCGGCTACTTGTGCCGAGCATTGTAATCAAACACAAAAATAATTAAAAAATTTGATTACAAAGACCGTAATTCTATAACATCATTACCCATAGAAATAACATATAACCAATGGCTAATCCTATAGCTGTGACTATACTAATTAATAACAATAAATCAAGAAATTTTTTCATAAAAATTATTAAAAGCTTGATGAACGGCCTCTTGTTCATTATTCGTATAATAAGCATCTTTGTCTTTACAAGGTATTCGGATACCACCAATAGAAACTTGGTATACTGTAATTTCTTCTGTGTCATTACCTTTATGTTTCCAACGGGTTTCTGGTTTAACGACAATAATCACTTATGTAGGCTTTTTCTTGCTGTTAATATGTTTTGTACAGTCTGTATCCTTAAAGCTAAATCCGACTGTTCTTTAAGCTGTTTTAGCACATCTGCGTGGGTATATTTCTTGCCTATAGCCCCGTGGCCAAAGGCTATTTCATAGCATGTGTCTATGAACATTTTGTCTTGTACCTTGGGGCTAATGTAGGGGGTGAAAGCTACACGGCTCACGGCTCTAGGGTCTTCCATTCTTTAATGCTCCTACGATATCTTTTAAACTATTGGAAATTTCTTCCATGGTTAAATTTAAATCAATTAATTCCATACGCATCTCCTCTTGGGTTTGATGCATGGTTTTATCTTCCATGCCACCCCGCATAGCTGTGGAAATCAATTCTAATTGTTTTTTAATTTGATTTATTCTACTTTCGTCTATCATTGTTGTGTGCCTTTCTTTTAAACCATTTTTTGTGTCTATGTTGTTTGAATTCTTCTAACGATAAAATATCTATAAATTCACGCGCGTAGGTTTCTCTTTTCCATTTATAATAGGTAGGTAAACTAGAAAAATGATCTTGTGCTTGTTGTTTAGATGAAAAAAATCCATAATGTTTTATTTTTTTTACTCTATGGCTTGGGTCTTCTGTCATTAATGTTTCTCTATACTTTACAATATATTTGGGAGATTGATGAAATGTTTCATAATCTTTTAAATCTTGTAATGTTGGTTCTGGTAAAGCTGTCATTGTAAATAATATTTCTCCTTTAATTGTTGTTTAACTTTGCT
>Ga0208161_1000574_pt1 | contig 20739 bp, 25 predicted proteins | sample CB_VirMetaG_3_FD_184538 | JGI IMG/M metagenome (GOLD analysis project Ga0208161, IMG submission 184538) | Freshwater to marine saline gradient viral communities from Chesapeake Bay - CB_1508_1S Viral MetaG (SPAdes) (version 4) | ecosystem: Environmental > Aquatic > Marine > Coastal | place: USA...
AAGCAGCATTTTTAGCTCAAATGACTAAAGATCAAATGGATCACGATGAAGAAACATTACGTCGTGAACGTGGTTTAGAAGAAGCTGATGTAGATGTATCAAAAGATATCCCAGACATCATTGCTGTGGACGTTCCTTTATTTATCCGTTTACTTGAATTTGCTAGAGAAGATTCAAAAAGCGATCTTGATTTACACGATATAGCAGAACGTGCTATTGAAGCTGTAAAATTAAGAGGTGTATTATCAATGGACGATTATGAGACTTTAATCCCATCTGGAGATTTAGATGAAGGTAAACTCGTTGTTACTAAAGATAAAATTGATAATATGGCTCGTCGTTTAGCTGCTCAAATTTCAAAACAAAAAAATACAAGCGATGCTCAAGATTTTCTAAGAAAAGCAATCGAAGACGCTTACGCTAAAGTATTCGCTTCTGATGAATACGAAATTAGAGAAGAAGAAGGATATTCCCAATATTTAAAAGATGATCCTGAATTCCCAGGTGGTAAAACTAAAGGTCTTACACCTGATGTAATGAACAAAATCTTAATGAAGATTGTTCAAGACATTGATGAGACAAAAAAATTAGGTAAAAACCTAAATGAAGAACTTTGCCCAAAAGGTAAAGCATACATCAAGAAAAGAATGGCAGCTGGTGAAAAATCATCTGCTTACCTTTCAGGTCGTGCCGTTAAGGTATGTAAAGGGCAAATGGAAGGATGACACACGAGAGATTACAGGAAATTATTTTAGAGTCATTGCGCGATTGGTTCAAAAAAGAGGACTGGGTGCGCATTGATACTCAAGGTAATATTACTGGTCCTTGTGGTACTATGAAAAAAGGTGATGCAACAACTCGTTGTTTACCAAGAAAAAAAGCCCAATCTTTAACTAAAGCCGAGAGAGCAGCTACATCACGTAAAAAAGCAGCGGCATCTCGTAAAGGTAAACAATTCGTTTCTAATACAAAACCTGCTAAATATAAAAAAGGAACGTATCATTCGAAAAAATCGTGATATTTATAACATATATTCAAACTCATTGCAATGAAAAAATCTGAATTAAAAGAATTTATTAAATCTGCTTTCTTATCCGAGATGGGAAGCGATGCTCAATACGCTGATGAAAATGCCTATAGCTTTGTAGACGAAGCTGAAGAGGATCTTGATGAAATGCTTGCTCGTATTTCTGAAGAAGAAGACGAAGAAGAAAGCAGAGAAGAAATCCTTGCTCGTATCATGGGAACATCAATAGATCCATATATGGCTGAATCTGAAGTAAATGAAGCTGAAGAGGAAGAAGAAGTAGACGTTAAAGTAGACGTTGAAGACCTTGAAGACGAAGTTGACGTTGATGCTGCCGATACTGACTTATCAGCTGATGATGAAGAAGTAGAAAGTGCAAACGATTCAATCGTAGTAGATAAGAAAATTGTTTCTTTATCTTCACTTCCTAAAGATACAAGAAAAATCCTTGACACACTTGAAAACTTAAGAGCCCAAGCTGAAGAGTTTGGTGATCAAAAATTCATTACTCAAGTTGGTAATACAATCACTTTCTTTACTCGTGACTTCGTAGTTGCAGGTGACCAGCCAAACCCAGCTGGTATCGAAGAATCAAAAGAATCTTTGAATGAGGGTGTTGCTTTCCCAATGTGGAATAAAATTAAATAATTTATAAAAATAAAAGATATGAACTCAAGCGAATTACTTAGCAAAATTTCTGAATTGTTCGAAACTTTAACTTTGGAACATTCTAAAACTTCAAAAGCTGCTCACGGTCGTGCCCGTAAAGCTGCAGGTGAAATTAAAAAACTTATTACTGAGTACAGAAAAGCTTCTACAGCAGAAGACAAAGCATCTAAATAAATGGCAAAACTTTCAAAAGCAGAATTGGCTAAACGCGAAGAACTCATACAAAGTATGAAGAAAAATAAGCGTAGTTTAGTAAAAAAATATGGCCCTGATGCTGAGAAAGTAATGTATGGTCGCGCTACCAATATAGCAAAAAAACTAGCTGAACAAGACATGGAACAAAACAAACTTAGAGAAATGGTTAAGGCTGCTTTAAGCCAACCAATCCCAGAAAAAAAAGAATTTCCTGACTTAACAGGTGATGGTAAAGTGACCAAAGCCGACATCTTAAAAGGTAGAGGAGTTGAGTTAAAAGAAGAAAGCTCTGACTTAAAAAAGGTAATGTCTCAAGCATTCTTTAAGCTTCAAGACGAACCTAAAGAAATGGTAAGCGCTTATAAAGCTTCTTTAGCAAATGATATTCGTTTAAATGGTGCTGATACTTATGCTGATTACTCAGTAGATGATTTCATTGAAGATTATGAAAATTACATCGCTGATAAGATGGATATAGACGAAGATCTAGATCTAGGTCACCAAGACAACGAACCACACATGCTTAAAGCAGATCTATATCGTATTGGAAAATACGCTATGGAACTTTACCAAATGGTAGACGAGTTTGAAGGTATGGGCGAAGTTGATTTCCCACATTGGTGGCAAGCTAAAATTATTACAGCTAAAAATAACTTAGTAGGTGCTAAACACTACCTTGATTTCGAAACAAAAGAACCAGAAATCGATGCTGCTGTAGACGTTATTGATATGTCAGGCACTTTAGATAATGTAGGTGTTGAAGAAGGTTTACCAAAAGGCTTTTGGAAAAAAGAAACAGCTGAATTAGACGAGTCATTCGAAAAACTTGTTGGCAAATTAGAAAAACAAGGTAAATCTAAAAAAGCAGCTACTGCGATTGCGGGTGCTGTAGCAGCATATAAAGCAAAAGGTGGTGGTAAAGGCCCAACAGCAAAACAAAAAGCTAGATAATGAAAAAATCCGAACTAAGAGAAAAAATTAAACTTTTAGTTAAAACGGTTTATGGTGAAAAGAAGCTCGTTGATATTACCGCAGAAAAATATGACGAGCTCACCAAATTCCCAGAACTAAAAGACGTAATTGTAGACCTACTCGGTCCACAATTTGATGTATTCTTAGCTTCGATTGACTGGGTAGCCCCAAAACCAACTACTTTCCGTATTAATCTTAAAAATGGAGAAAACTTTTATTTGGTATTTAACCAAAGAAGTTGGGTAGCTGAAGTTGAAGGTAAAAAATATTACCTTCTTAACTTAAACGAAGAAGAAAACGCTACTCAAGCTATTGCTCGTATGTTAAGATATGGTTCACCTAATATTATGGGACCACAAGAACCAGCTGAGTTCTCTACAGGTAGTGGAGGTGACTTCCCAGGTGAAGAAGGTGGTGGTGGAGCTACTGGTGGTGGAGAAGAAATAGAAGTATCCGCTGAAGAAACTGAAACAGAAGAAGCATAATGGACGTTTTTGATTTATTTTTTAAAAAGTTTGCTTGGAAATTTCCAAAAGGATATCCTGATATGAAAAACGATCAGGATATTTTGTTACTCGAAAATTTATTAGTAGATTTAGGGGTTGATGTAGATTTAACTGAATTGAAAAAGTTACCATATGAAGCTTTAAGTGATGAAGCTAAAGCTATTTCTCAAGATCTTATTAGTTTATTAGGTATTTCCCAAGACCAAATCCAACCAGCATCAGCTAATAATATTGTTATTTATGATGATGCACGTGCTATTCTAGTAGACAAATTAGAAGATACAGGTAAATACGGAGAAAGAAGACACGGCAGACAAGGTAACTTTAAAAAAGGGAATGTAACTATTACATTTAAACCTGATAGAACTAGTGGTGAATATTATGAATTAAAACCACAGCAATTAGGTGTTACTTTAGATAAAAAAATTAGTTTAGATACCCTCAGAAGCGAAATGGCTAACGGTATCAAAAACAATAAAAAATTAGATGATGGTGAACGTGCTGTTCTTCTTTATTTAGTAACTAATAAAGATAAACCATCACAAGAAGCAATTGACCAAGTATTCTCTAATAATAGATTTTACAACGAATTACTTAAAAACTTAGGCGAACCCTTAGGTGCTTTAGTATATGGTGAAGATAAGGGTGCTACCGAAGTATTCTTCCCTAAAGCAGGTAACTACCCATTAATTGATTATATTTTAACAATTGGTGGTAAAGATGTAGAAATTAGCGCTAAAACTTCCAAAGGAGCAGGTAACACAGTTAAATTACCTGATCTAGAAAAATTAGCTAATCTACACGGAGATAGACTCCCAGACGATCTTCAACGTGTAGTTGATATTATTTCATCTAGTTCAGTAACTGAAGGTGCTTTAAGATTAGTAGAAGAATTTGGTTCCCCTGAATTACAGTCTCAATTACAAGAATTCTATGATAATCATCCTGAATTCCCTAAATTAGATTACGAAGGAAGAAGAGCAAGAATTGCTTTAGAAAAAGCTATAATTAAAGAGTTAAATACTAAATTTAATTTTAGTGAAGCATTCAATAAATACGTTGGTGTGATTTACGTTAAATACAAATTAGATCCATCTTCACTTGAAGAAGGATATATTGAAATCCCACCTGGTGTATTTAAAGTAGCTTTAAGATCTAAAAACAGTCCTGGTCACGATAGTGATAAAATAGGTTTGGAAGTTAAACAAGTTAAATGATATTTATAATATATGTGTAGCTGTGGATGTGGAACTTGTAGTGGCGCTAAGCCAGTAGTGTTAAACGAAAGTTTAGCACCAAAGGAGATTTTATCTGAAGGGTTAAGATATCACTTAGATAACGCACGACCTCTTACAGAACACATATACCGCGCAGGTTCGGAAGGATATTTCAACTTATGGGCTGAAGCCCGCACCCTTTACACAAGAGGTATCATTGAAGTACAAGGCGATGATTTAGCTGTATTAACTGAAACAGATTTAGGACATACTGCGATTGTAGAAGGTGTTAGAGTACCTTTAGATTTTCCTATTGAACTTACAGAAGCTGAGTTAAACGAAGAAGCCAAGAAAAAACTTAACAAACCAATGCGCGATTCCTCAGGTGGTAAAGCGTATAAAGTTTATGTTAAAGATCCTAAAACCAAAAAAATCAAAACAGTACGTTTTGGTTCAGGCGGCTTAAAAGCTAAAATCAATAATCCAAAGGCAAGACAAGCATTTGCTAAGCGTCACAATTGTGCTCAAAAGAAAGACAAAACTAAAGCTTCATATTGGAGTTGTCGTTTACCAAGATATGCTAAATTGTTAGGCCTTAAGTCTAACTTTAGCGGTTTTTGGTGATGGATATATTTAACGAGCTTTCTTGGGTTCAATTTCAACAATTAAATGAAATGCGTAGTTTACCTCTCAATGAGCAGGTAAAACATTACAATCAGTATTTATACGATTTAGACCAAGCTCGTCAAAGTTGGATTATTTATCAAAATAAAGGTCCTCGTAAAACTACACTTACCCCACCAGTAGAAGAAGGATTTTTATTACAAGAAGATTTATTTGACTTGCTGCAAGAAACAGGAGATAAAATCATAATTACAACATAATGCCCAATTTACCAATATCAGGATTACCAGCAGCTAGTACTTTAGACGGCTCAGAATTATTTGCCGCAGTACAAAGTGGTGTAACAACTTATACTACCTTAGAAGATGTTTCTAATTATGTAACTAGTTCAATTTCTACAATTGACACCGGCTCACTTATGGTTACAGGTTCTATTTCCGGTCAAACACTTACATTTGAAAAAGGAGATGGTAGTACATTTAATTTATATATTACCCCAGGTGGAGCTTTCCCAATAAACTATGGGTTATTCAATCAAACAGGCTCATCATCACCTGTATCAGGTAGCACCCATGTTTCAGGTAGTTTAATTGGGGGAGGGGTTGGAACACTATCGGTTCCCGCCAATGGCTTTACTAAAGGAGATGCATATCAAGCTACTTTTTCAGGAGTAGTAAATGCTGAAAATAATAAAACACTTCAAATTACAATTAAATCTGACAGTGTAGTTTTAGCAGACACTGGAGTAATATCTATGCCTGGGATTACTGGCGATAAAAGATGGAGAATGGATATTGATTTCTCTATTAGAGAAGTTGGTGGGACTGGAACCGCTGAAATTGCAACAGCAGGTACAATACAATTTAGAACAGATTCATCAGGTGATGTTATAACTGAAATTTTTAGTGATGTTAATAATACAACTTTTGATACTACAATAAGTAATACTTTAACAGTTGAAGCAGAATGGGGTAGTGGTCCAAGTGATTTAAGTTCTATTTATTCTAAGTTATTTACTTTACTAAAAACTTACTAATGCAGCCATACACTGACATAGAAGTCAACAACAAATACATCATTAGAGAATTTTCTCAAGATATTGACCCAATCGAGTTAATGTGGCATCGTGATGATGAAGACAGAGCAATTGAGGTTTTAGAATGTGGTGAAGGTTGGAAATTTCAATACGAAGATGATTTACCTTTAGACTTGGAACCCCAAACCACAATATTTATATTACGTCATCAATGGCACCGAGTCTGGAAAGGCGAAGGAAATTTGAAGATAAAAATCTGGGTTGAATTTGAGCCCTGGGTAGAAGAACATTTAGGATAGTTTCATAGCCTGTCCGCTCGTAAGAGAAAGAAAACACTATGACAGCTGTGGCGTCACCAAATTTGGAGACGCCACTCTTTTTTTGTATATTTAATAATTAAAAATAAAGGGAAACAAATGGAAAAATTAGTAATCGTAGGAGCAGGAGTAGCAGGTGTTAACGCAGCTACTAAACTTGTAGACAATGGTTATCCTGGTGAACTTATCACCATTATTGATATGGGTAAATCACCTTACGAACGCCTTCCGGCAGAAGTAATGACTGGATTTTTAGGTGCTGGTGGTTGGAGTGATGGTAAACTTACTTACCATACTGCAATTGGAGGTCATCTATCAAAATATTGTGGTGAGGATAAAGCTATGGAGTTGATGAATCAGGTAATCAACAACTTTAAACGTTTCCACCCCAAACCAGAAGAAGTACAATGTTCAGATCCTCAAGCAGAACCTGACTTTATTAAACCATATTTCGGTTTACGTTTGTTCCCAGTATGGCACGTTGGTACAGATTATCTACACGAGATTGGTAAAAATTGGTACGATTATCTAGTATCTAAAGGTGTAAATTTTGAATGGGAAACTAAAGTTGTATCAATTGACTTTGAAGAACAATGTTTTGAAGCACTTGATGTTTATCAACTTGACCAACCTTATGCTAATACACGAGTTGGCCAATACGATCGTTTGATATTTGCTGTTGGCAAATCAGGTATTGACTTTGGTAAACAATTATCTGAAGAATATTCATTCCCTACAGAACCAAAACCAGTACAAATTGGTGTACGTTTTGAAGCCCCACAAAAACACTTCCAAAAATTAATCGATATTAGCTATGATTTCAAATTGTATCGTAAATTTGATAATGGTGTTTCACTTCGCTCATTCTGTACAAACAACAATGCTGCATTCGTAGCTGTAGAAGAAACTTATGGAGATGTAAGCTACAACGGTCACGCTAAAAAAGATATGAGTTACCGAAACGATATGACCAACTTTGGTATCCTAATGGAAATTCCAGGTATTGAAGAGCCATTTAAGTGGTCACGTGAATTGGTTTCCAAAGTACAAAAAGACGCTACTGGTTTATATTATAGCCCTTCACGTCGTCCTTCACAAACATCTGAAGGTGAAACCGTAAGTGCTGTTTCTATTAGCGGTCCTCAAATGGATGAAGTACGTGAAGCGTTCCAAGGTTATTATTCATATATTGATGACTTTATCGAAGATATGAAAAAAGTATTCCCAACATTACAAAATGATTGGGGTGTTTATGTTCCTGAGGTTAAATATTTGGCTCCTGAACCACTTGTAAACTATAAAAACCTAGCATTGGCTGAATGGGATAATGTCCACTTTGTAGGTGACGCTCTTTCAGCTCGTGGTATTACAGTTTCAGGCGCTCAAGGCACGTATGTAGCAGAAAATATTCTAGAACAATTTTGCAAAGTAAAAAATGGTTCGTATATTTGCGAATGGGATAACGTTAATGGAGACGTTATTAATTGGTAAAAAGTTATGGCAAAAGACAAAATTTACGAAACAAGACGCATGCGTAATAGCGGCGCTTATCATTACTTCTTTAGAGAATCCGGTTCAGAAGCTTGGAAATACCACAATTGGGATGGACCATCAATTGAACCTATTGAAGGAGAAGACACTGAATTTAAAAAAACCTATTACCTTTATGGTTTTGAAATGAACTACGAAGAATGGTCAGAAGCACGTAAAGATAGAGAAGGTTTACCTTGGTATAAAAATCCCTCAATGCGAGGCACAACACGATTCTAATGGGACACAAATATCAACCAATCCCTCATAAAGGAGAAATTCACGAAAAAGCTTGGGGACACGAGCTATGGATTGTAAACCACGAACTATATTGTGGTAAACTCCTCGTATTTGAAAAAGGTAAGAAATTTTCAATGCACTACCATTTGATTAAAGAAGAATCGTGGTATGTAGCTGAAGGTAAATTTGAATATAGTTGGATTGATACTGAAAAAGCTGAGGTTCAATCAACTGTGATTAGTCAAGGAGATGTTGTAGATTTAGAGGTTGGACAACCACACCAATTGAGGGCACTTACCCAAGGTGCTACAATTTTTGAGGTATCTACTAAACATTATGAAGAAGATAGTTATAGAGTATTCCCAGGAGATTCACAACAATGAAAATAGGATTATGCGGAACAATGAGTGTGGGTAAAACCACACTTGTTAATGCTTTAAAGGATTTACCTGAATTTAAGGATTATACAACTAGAACAGAACGTTCTAAAGAATTAATGGCAATGGGCATTCCATTGAACACTGATTCAACATTCTTAGGTCAAACAGTCTTTATGGCTGAAAGAGCAAGTGAATTGCTTATTGATAATATTATTACAGATCGTACTATTATTGATGTAATGGCTTTTGCTCAAGCATCTAAATCAATGGATTGGACTGATAAAGAAGCATTTTACGCTTACGCTATTCGTTTGATTAGAGAATACGATTACATCTTTTATGTCTCACCTGAAGGTGTAGAGATTGAAGATAATGGTGTTAGAGAAACTGATGCAGAGTATAGAAATGAAATTGATATAATTATTCGTCATATTTTAAGCCAACAAAAACATCGTATCAAAAACTACGGCATTCTTGAAGGACCTACCGAACAGCGTATTGAACAATTGAAATTTCAACTAGGTTTGTAATATTTATAACAAAACCTATTATCTTTCTAAAATGAAAAAATCTGAATTAAAAGCTTCAATTCGTGAGATGATTATTAATGAATTATCTCAAGAAGAATTAGACTTACAAAAAGACTATAACGCCGAATTAGAAAAAACCGCTGAGTTATCTAAGGAACTAGGGCTAAAAGAAGAAGAACAACTCGATGAAATGGCTAAGATCGCAGGTGATCTAAAAGTAGCTATCGAAAAAGTAATCGAAAAAAATAAAGATGCTGAGAAAAAAGATATTCGTAAAGCTATTAAAGCCGATGATGAAGTAGTAGCTGCTTTAGGTGACGATAGCTTATTTGATAATCAGCTTAATAAATTTATTGATTTAGTAACAGGTGAAAGAGAAGTAGGTCAACGTGGTCGCAAAGCATCATCTGAACCTAAAGAAAAGAAAGAAAAAGGAACACGTGGTCGCCCTAAATCAGCTGTTCCTGCTGCTAAAAAGAAAGACGAAAAAGTAAAAACTTTCTCTATCGGTGGTGAGAAAAAATATTACGCTGACGACGAAGAAGGACCATCAGATGCTGAATTACGTAAATTAGCCCGTTCAGGTGGTAAATTTGATAAGTCAAAATTAAGTCAATTACGTCAACAAGAAAAAACCAAGATGATTAAAACTTGGTTAAAAGATATGAGAGATAGAGGTATCGTAGACGATGCTAACCGTATCTTAGACAAAGATGCTTACGCTAAAGAGTGGGCAGATGCTAAAGTAGATATTGAAGCTAGAGTTAAGGCTATTAATTAATGAAAAAATATTTCCAAAATATTCAATCACTACTCATTGTAGTGTTGGTGGTTTTGATTCTTCTAATGAGACAATGTTCAGGTCCGGTTACACCGTCTGAACCCCAAATCATTAGAGATACTATTATTGAATATGTAACAATTGAAAAAGAATACCCGGTATATGTACCTAAAATAAAGTATGTTACTAAGATAGATATTGATACATTTTCAACACCCATTGATACTTCGGTTATTTTAGCAGATTACTACGCTATTAAAACATATGAGGATACACAAGTATTAGATAGTTTAGATTTAATACTCACTGATACAGTATCCCAAAATCAAATTATAGGTAGAAAAATTAGTTATAATTTTACTTACCCTAGAAAAGTAGTTAAAGAAACTATAATTTTAAATAAAAGAGAATTATACTTAGGAGTTGGAGTAACAGGTAACCCAAATCAATTACAGTACTTAGGAGGAGAAATGGTTTTTAGAAATAAAAAAAGACAAGCATACGGCTTGGGAGTTGGTGTTGATCAAAATCTAGTTCCAGTAATCTCAGCTCGTATGTACTGGAAACTAGGAAAATGAGCGAACCTAATTTAAGACAGATAATTCAACAAGAATACTTAAAGTGTGCCCAAGACCCGGCTCACTTTATGAAAAAGTATTGTTATATCCAACATCCTCAAAGAGGTAGAATCCCATTTAACCTATACCCATTCCAGGAAAAAGTACTTCACTTATTCCGAGATAACCCTTATTCTGTTGTACTCAAATCTCGCCAGTTAGGTATTTCAACCTTAGGCGCAGGTTATTCTTTATGGTTAATGTTATTCCATAAAGATAAAAACGTACTTTGTATCGCTACAAAGCAAGAGACAGCTAAAAACATGGTAACTAAAGTTCGATTTATGTTCGAAAATTTACCAAGTTGGCTTAAAATTGATACCGCAGAAAATAATAGATTATCACTTCGATTATCAAATGGATCTCAAATTAAAGCAGTAGCAGCGAGTAGTGACGCAGGTCGATCAGAAGCCGTTTCTCTTCTACTAGTGGATGAGGCAGCGTTTATTGATCAAATTGGTGAAATTTGGGCCTCAGCACAACAAACACTTGCTACTGGTGGTGGAGCTATTGTATTATCTACTCCTTATGGCACAGGTAACTGGTTCCACCAAACCTGGGTTAGAGCAGAAAATGGTGAAAACGATTTCTTACCAATTAAATTACCTTGGTATGTTCATCCTGAACGAGATGAAACTTGGAGAAAACGACAAGACGATCTATTAGGTGATCCTCGTTTAGCAGCCCAAGAGTGTGATTGTGATTTTGCATCTTCAGGTGATGTAGTATTCTATAATGAATACCTTTCTTTTTACGAACAAACTTATATTAAAGACCCACTTGAAAAACGAGGTGCAGACCAAAACTTGTGGATTTGGCAACCAGCTGATTATTCAAGAAATTATTTAGTTGTAGCTGACGTTGCTAGGGGTGATGGTAAAGACTACTCAGCATTTCATGTTATTGATATTGAAACTAATACACAAGTTGCTGAATATAAGGGCCAAATTGGTACTAAAGAATATGGTCATTTATTAGTAGGTATAGCTACTGAATATAATGAAGCACTTTTAGTAATTGAAAACGCATCAATTGGTTGGGCTACTATACAAACTGTAATAGATCGTGGATATCCTAACCTCTATTATTCACCTAAGAGTGATTCCTCACTAACTGATTCGTATTTTGACAAATATATGGATACATCAAAAATGACACCTGGTTTTACTATGTCATCTAGATTACGTCCTATGGTAATTGGGAAATTCCAAGAGTATATAAATGATAAATCAGTTATTATTCACTCAAGGAGATTATTAGAAGAGATGAAAGTATTTATTTGGAAAAATGGTCGCGCAGAAGCACAACAGGGTTATAATGATGACCTTGTAATGTCTTTTGGTATGGCTATGTTCATGAGAGATACTTCATTTAAATTTAGACAAAATGCTTTAGATTCATCTAGAGCTACATTAAATAACATTTCATCTAACAAAGTAGGTTGGTCAGGAGGATACAATTCTACTCAAGTTCAAAACCCATATATCCACGAATTGGGTGGTAATAAAGAAGATATTAGATGGTTACTCTAATATATTTATAATAATAACACAATGCTATGGCTGATACTGGCTTATTTTCAAGATTAAAAAGATTATTCTCTACGGATGTAGTTATTCGTAATATTGGAGGCGATGAACTTCAAGTAATCGATACTGATAAAATTCAAACCTCTGGAGAGTTTGCTACCAACTCCTTAATGAGCAGATATCAGGGTATCTATTCCAACCCAGCTGCTACTTCATTACTAGGTGCTCAATTTAACCTTAACTACCAGTACCTTAGAACTTATTTATATAATGATTATGATGCGATGGATACAGATGCTATTATCGCATCTGCTCTTGATATTATAGCTGATGAGTGTACTTTAAAAAATGAACAAGGTGAAGTACTTCAGATTAGATCTTCTGATGAAAACATCCAGAAAATCCTTTATAACTTGTTCTATGATGTACTAAACATTGAGTTTAATCTCTGGTCTTGGACTCGTCAAATGTGTAAGTATGGTGATTTCTTCCTTAAACTAGAAATTTCTGAAAAATTTGGTGTTTATAATGTTATCCCTTATTCAGCATATCACATTGAAAGAAAAGAAAATTTTGACCCACAAAACCCAGCCAAAGTAATCTTCAATTACAATCCTGAAGGTTTTTATGGAGGTGGATCTTCGGGTTATTATATGACACCTAATGCTGATAGTGCTGGTAGTACTATTGTATTTGATAATTATGAAGTAGCACACTTCCGCTTATTATCTGATGTTAACTTCCTTCCATATGGACGTTCATATATTGAACCCGCTCGTCGTTTATACAAACAATATGTGTTGATGGAAGATGCAATGTTAATCCACCGTATTGTTCGTGCCCCAGAAAAACGTGTTTTCTTTATTAATGTTGGTTCTATTCCACCTAATGAAGTAGAAAATTTCATGCAGAAAACCATTAATACTCTTAAAAAGAGTCCATTACAGGATCATAGAACAGGTGAATACAATCTTAAGTATAATATGCAAAACCTTATGGAAGACTTTTATATTCCAGTTAGAGGTAATGACCAAGCTACTAAGATTGAAACTACTAAAGGTTTAGAGTACGCTGCTATTGAAGACGTTACTTACCTAAGAGACAAATTATTCGCAGCTCTTAAAGTGCCTAAAGCATTCATGGGTTACGATGAAAGCTTACAAGGTAAAGCTACATTAGCAGCTGAAGATATTCGTTTTGGTCGCACAATTGATCGTATTCAACGTATCTTACTTTCAGAATTATATAAAATTGCTATTGTTCACTTATATGCTCAAGGGTATGAAGGCGAACAAATGACTAATTTTGAGCTTCGTTTAACTACTCCTTCTATCATTTATGATCAAGAAAGAATCGCGTTAATGAAAGAAAAAGTAGATTTGGCTGCTCAAATTATGGAGAATAAATTACTCCCAACTGATTGGATTTACGATAATATCTTCCACTTCAGTGAAGATGAATACGAACAATACAGAGATTTATTAGTACAAGATCAAAAACGTAGATTCCGTCTTTCTCAAATTGAATCTGAAGGTAATGATCCTGTTACAACAGGTCGCTCATACGGTACTCCACACGACTTAGCTTCATTATACGGTAAAGGAAGAATGGAATCTGACCCAGGTAACGTACCTGATGGATATGATGAAAAACGTCCTTTAGGAAGACCTGAAGAAAAAGCATCTAATATTAATACTCAAAACAATGCTTTTGGTAGAGATCGTTTAGGCCGTAATGATATGAAACGTGATGATCAACCTGGTATTAAAGAAACTGCGAAATCTGTTTATTCTAAAAACCAAGCTTTATTAGAATCTTTAGGAAAACATAAAGAATCACTATTAGACGAATCTAGAATTAAAGAATAATAGATCCTTATATATTTATAATAAATCCTATTTGGAATGAATATTAAACATTCAAAGTATAAAAATACCGGTATTCTCTTTGAGTTACTTGTACGTCAAGTGACCGCAGATACTTTAAACGGAAAAAATTCTGCTGCTATTGGTATCATTCAAAAGCATTTTGTTAAAACTGAATTAGGTAAAGAGTATAAATTATATGAAACTTTAGGTAAGTCTACTTCTTTAACTGAAGGTAGAGCTAATCTATTGATTCAAACCCTTTTGGAAAACTCTAAAAGATTAAATCGTAACTCTTTAAGAAGAGAAAAATATAATCTAATTAATGAAATTAAAAAACATTATAATTTAGAAGAATTTTTCAAAACCAAACTTCCACATTATAAGACATTTGCTGCTTTTTATACCCTAGTTGAGGTACAAAATACCGATGCTTTAGTAGATACTAATGTTATAGTAAATAACAAGATGACTCTATTAGAGCATTTATCTACTTCTAATATTAAAGAAGAAAAAGTTGAAGCTGATGTATTAAAAGAGTTCCAATCATTTGATAAAGATACTCGTATGTTAACATACCGTATTTTAATGGAAAACTTTAATGGTAAATACAGCGACCTATACCCAAGCCAAAAAGAAATTTTAAGACAATATATCAATTCAGTTGATTCAACTCCTGTATTAAAGGAATTTTACAATTCTAAAGTAGTTGAAGTAAAAGGTGCTTTAACTGAATTAAATTCAAAGGTTACTGACAAAGCTGTTCAAATTAAAATTAACGAGGTTACTAACTTAATTAACGAGTTAGATAAAAATGCTAAAGTATCAAGTAATGATATTGTAAATATCCTTCAATATTTTGAACTTTACGAAGAATTGAAAGCAGCCCATGGAACCACAAAATGAAGTAAAAGTAGGTGATGTTACTGTTAAAGGTGGAATTAAATCTACAGTAACAGATATTGACCCAGATTCAGGTGCCATTACTTGGGACGTAGAATACGCTGCTGATTATCTTAAATTATATCAACAAGTCCAACAATTATTCCAAACTGTAGATAAAGCATCTAAACAATCAGGTGCCGAACCTTTTATTAAAGAGTGGGGTAAAGAAGTTAGACAATTAAGAAATGCACTTCGTACTTATTTACGTAATAACAAAGCTGAAGAATACGCTAAAGTTAAAAACGTAAGAGAAAACTCAGTTAACGGAGGTGATGCTTCATTTACCCCGGGTAGTGGTGCTAACTATGCTACACCATTTGCTTTTAACAGAGATAAAAAAGCAAAAGGATCAGCTTCTAAATACTACTATAAATTAGGAATGAAACCTGTTAACGAAACAAACCCAGGAGCAACATTGGGTCCTGGTCCTAAAGCTGGTGAGACAGGAGTAAAAGATAATTCATACGTAAAAAGTTTTGGATATAAATTAGTAGATCCTGTTAAATTAGCTAAAAATGCTAAAGGTGTAGAAACTAAATATCTCTGGGGAAAACCATAATATTTATAATTATGAGGTATAGATATAAACTAAAAATAAACGAAGCCGACCCAGGTCGTGTTCAATTCCAAGAAAAGCGTATTCAAGCTTTTAAGGAAATTGAAGCTCGTTTAAACAATTTATATCCTTTGATAGATAATGCTATGGATGAAACCATAAATTATTACAAAGAAAAACCTGAATCATATGCTGTTGTATATCCTACAGATTTGGTTCTTGAATACATTAAGGATATTGAAGATTTATTAAAAGGAGAATAAAATGAAAACCTTACAAGAACAATACAATTTAATTAACGAAGGTAAAGGTCGTAAAGATTTATTTATGAAGTCTGCTCGCAGACTATTTCCTAATCTTATAGATAACGTTACTCCTTATAACACCGCTGTTACTATTTTAAAAAATAGACAAGTTCTTTCTGAATCAACTAAAGTATTAGGTATTACAAATGTAGATCCTTTTGCTAGCTTTAATAGTTTCTTAAACGAAGAAGCTAAAGCAATAGAAAAAGCACCAACTAAAGAAGTAACTGACTTAGAAACAGCAGGCTACGACTATAAAAATCCTAGACTTATTGATAACGTTTATGGTGAAGCATTTTTATTAGGATATTATGCTGAAATGAAAGATCCTAAAAATGCTGAAAAATCAGTAGATGAGTTAAAGGAAATTGTAGCTAAAAACTTAGCTAAAGACAAAACTTACTACGCTACTAATCAAGCTTTTGGTATCAAAGGTATTGGATATAGTGTAGATCATCCTGGTTTAGGTCCTACCAAAGAAGTAAAGGGCAAATTTGCATCATCAGGTATGGAACCTGTAAAAATCAAAGAAAATATGATTAAATTAACAGACCTCCTTTCAGAGAACTACGGTTACGAAGTAGACGAAGCAGAAAACAAAGAAGAAAAAGAAGCTCACTATCGTGATGCTGAAAAAGATGATGCTGCTCATATTCGTGATTTAGAAGACGATATGAAGGATGACAAAAAGAAAGAAGACAAAATCAAAAAAGAAGATTTAATGTCTCGTCTCAAGGAAATTGAAACAGCAGGTAACGTAGCTGCTTTAGAAGCTAAAATGAATGCTATTGACGAAGAAGTAATGCACCGTCAAGCTAAATTAGATATGGTTTCTGAAAATGAAGCACTTGCTGAATTCATTAATCCTTCTCGTGTTAATGAAATTAAAAGAGAAATTAAAGAGCTTGAAAAAGCAAAAGCTAAGTATAAAAAATTATACGAAAAAGCTACAGGCTCTAAGAAAAAAGAAGTAGTAGACGAAGCAGACGAGACTGAAGAATAAGATGAAACAAGTCCTAGTTGAAACCCAACTATTTCAAGTTAACCCTATCCAGTTAACTGAAGGTTTAAAATCCCCCGCAGGTAATCCTATTGTCGAGGGGATTTTAGCTACTGCTGAAGTTAAGAATGGTAATGGTAGATATTATGCTAAAGACTTGTGGGAAAGAGAAATCGATAAATACATAGATGTTGTTAAAGAAAACAGAGCAACAGGCGAACTCGATCACCCAGATTCTTCTATTATCAACTTAAAAAACGTATCTCATATTATTCGCGAGTTATGGTGGGATGGAGATCACGTGGTAGGTAAAATTGAAATCCTACCTACAGCATCAGGTAATATCCTTAAAGCACTTATTGATAATAACGTTCAAGTAGGCGTATCTTCACGTGGTATGGGTTCTCTCAAGCAAGTGGGTGAAGTATTAGAGGTCCAAGATGATTTCGAGTTACTTTGTTGGGATTTTGTATCAACCCCATCCAATCCAGGTTCATACATGCACTTAGTTAAAGAAGGTAAAGAATACCAAACCAACAGATATAGTAAAGTAAATTCCCTTGTCACTGAAATTTTATGTGCCAACGGAACTTGCCCAATTATTTAAGAAGCCTGCTACCTTAGGCAAACACCCCCCGTTGGATAGTATCCCTCGGCCTAAGCCCGCGAAAGCGGGCTTTTCTTTTTCTTTTTGTTTTTAAAGAATCTTCATATATGTATATTAGAATATGCTATCTATTATATAGCATCAAGTGTAGTATAATTCTTATTAAGGTTCCTAATAACCTTAACCCCCAAACAAAAATTTTGAGGAAAATGGCAAACAGAGACTTGCTTAAAGAAGCAATCGCTGACGCAAAGGCACTTAAAGAAACTGCCATTGCTAACGCAAAAGCTGCTTTAGAAGAGGCTTTCGAACCAAGATTGAAGTCAATGCTTTCAGCAAAACTTCAGGAAATGGAAGAAGAAGAACTCGACGAAGTAGTTAACGAAGCAGACAGCGAAGAAGTTGACGAGGCCATGTCTAATCCAGTAATGCGCAAAGGCGAAAAAGGCGACGACAAGGAAGAAAAGCGTACTGAAAAAATGAAGTACGGTAAAGACCTTGCTGAAGCTGAAGACTTGGATGAAGAGATGGATCTTGACGAAATCTTAGCTGAACTCGATGAAGAAATGGGAAAAGACAAAGACATGAACGAAGCTGAAGAAGCCGAGGAAGAAGTTGATGTTGACGTTGACGCTGAAGAAGAAACTGAAGGCGAAGATGAAGACGAAGATATCGACCTTGAAGAAATGTCAGAGGATGATCTTAAATCTTTTATTGAGGACGTAATTAAAGACATGGTTGAAGCTGGTGAATTAGAAGCTGGTGAAGAATTTGAAGTTGAAGACGAAGAGTCGGATGAAGAAGAAATCGACATCGATGTAGAAGATGAAACAGAAGAAATCATGGAAGGTGAAAAAGAAGAAATGGAAGAAGGAATCGGAAGCGCACTTAAAGCTGCATGGAACGACCCAGAAGTACTTGGTAAACTTATTACTGTAGACGGTGAAAAAATGTCATTGAAGGATTTCTTGAAAATGGCAGGTTCAGGCGCTACAGCAGGTATGGCTAAATCAGGAGCTGGTAAAACTTCATCAGTAGGTGAAGCTGAAGAAATGGACGAAGTAAAGAAAGAAATTGAAGAATTGAAAGCTGAACTTCACGAAGTTAATCTTCTTAACGCCAAACTTCTTTACACTAACAAAATCTTTAGAGCTAAAAACTTGATGGAATCCCAAAAAGTTAAAGTTCTAGAAGCATTTGACAAGGCATCATCCGTTAAGGAAGTTAAGCTTGTTTACGAAACTCTAAACGAGGGCATTAAAGAAAAAGCTCCAATTAGAGAAAACTTAGGCAGCGCCTCAAAACCAGCAGGCGTTGCGCCAAAACAGGTAATTGTTGAAGTTGATTCACAAGTAGCTAGATGGCAAAAATTAGCTGGTATTAAATAAACCAAAACTCGATATTTAAAATGTCACAAATTCAATCTCTTTTAGAGTCTGCTGGTCAAGGTTGGAAAAACCTTCAGTCAGACGCAGCTAAATTAGCTGCTAAGTGGGAGAAGACAGGTTTGTTAGAAGGCCTCAAGTCTGAGGTTGAGAGAAACAACATGTCTTTAATTCTTGAAAACCAAGCTAAGCAATTAGTTGTTGAGGTTTCTCAAGACAATGGTGGTACTGCCTCATTCACAGCCGGAACTGGTGCTAACTGGGCTGGTATCGCTCTTCCATTGGTACGTAAGGTATTTGGTCAAATCGCTGCTAAAGAATTCGTTTCTGTACAGCCAATGAACCTTCCTTCAGGTCTTGTATTCTACCTTGATTTCCAATACGGTAACACTAAGGATTCAGGTAACGGTACAAATCCTAACACTTACACTGCTGGTCAGTCACTTTACGGTGCTCAAGGATCTGCTCAGTACCCATTCTCAACTACTGATACTTCTGGTGGTTTCTATGGTCCTGGTAGATTTGCTTACTCATTAGCTACTCAAAGCAACGCTGCTATTACCTTCACTGCTGCTACAGCATCTTGGAAAGAAGTAGGCTTCGATTCAGATCTTTCAGCTTCTGTTGCTGCTAACGAAATCGTTAAAGTAACTATCACTAGCGGTAACCTTCCTGCTGCCACTAACATCAATGGCTTCTCAATGGGTGTTGATACAGAAGCAGTTAGAGGTTTCTCTTTCATTTCTGAATCTGCTGTATTTGGTCAAGTTAACGCTTACAACTACAAGACTTCAACTGGTGGTGTTGTATTGTTCGTATCTGCCTCTGAAGGTGGTGTAACAGCTGCTGCTGACGGTACATTGTTCTACTTCTTACAACCAACTCAAAACAATGGTGGTGACTTAGAGAACACTACTCAAATCCCAGAAATCAACATCAAGATGCGTTCTGAAGCTATCGTAGCTAAGACTCGCAAACTTAAGGCTGTTTGGACTCCTGAATTCGCTCAAGACTTGAACGCTTACCAAGCTCTTGACGCTGAGGCTGAAGTAACAAACATCATGTCTGAGCACATTTCATTGGAAATCGATTCTGAAATCCTCGCGATGTTGATCCAAGACGCTGCTGCTGGTACAGAGTACTGGTCAGTTCAAAACAACCGCTTCTACGTATCTGGTGACGATTTCACTAACGATACTAACGGTTACTTCAACACTCAAGGTCAGTGGTTCCAAACTCTTGGTACCAAGATGCAGAAATTATCTAACAGAATTCACCAATTAACCCTTCGTGGCGGTGCTAACTTCATGGTAGTTTCTCCAACAGTTGCTACTATCATCGAGTCTATCCCAGGTTTCGCTGCTAACAGCGACGGTGACGTGACTAAGATGGAGTACGCTTTTGGCATCCAGAAAGCTGGTCAGATCAATAACCGTTACACAGTGTACAAAAACCCATACATGGTTGAGAACACTATCTTAATGGGTTATAGAGGTTCACAGTTCCTCGAAACAGGTGCTGTATTCGCTCCATACATTCCATTGATCATGACTCCATTGATCTACGACCCAGAAACATTCGTACCACGTAAGGGCTTAATGACTCGCTACGCGAAGAAGATGTTACGTCCTGAATACTACGGTAAGATCTATGTATCTGGTTTAAACACTCTTTAATCTAAGTTTTTAGATTAAATTTGAGCCCCGCGCAAGCGGGGCTCTTTTTTTCATATGTATACACAACAATTAAATCGTTCTTACCTTATGGCTTCAAATCATCACGAAGATGAGGTCTTCCAACAAAAGAGAAGGCCTAAAAATCCAATTAAATTTAAAATTTCATTAAATGAAGAACAAAAAGAAGCAAAAGCAAAAATACTAGAAAGTACAGTTACAATATTAGCCGG
>Ga0208161_1000575_pt1 | contig 20698 bp, 23 predicted proteins | sample CB_VirMetaG_3_FD_184538 | JGI IMG/M metagenome (GOLD analysis project Ga0208161, IMG submission 184538) | Freshwater to marine saline gradient viral communities from Chesapeake Bay - CB_1508_1S Viral MetaG (SPAdes) (version 4) | ecosystem: Environmental > Aquatic > Marine > Coastal | place: USA...
TTTTCAAGTCTATCTTTACCTTTTTCGTCTCTAGTAGTTTTAGACATGATATCCGAATCAGCAGGATAAACATTTACAGGAGCAACTGCACCCTTATCTCTATCCTTCCATTCGATGTACTCGAGTTTATAGAAACATGGTATTACACGTATACCTTCTGCTCCATTATATAACTCGTTGGTCACAGTGTTGTAGATCATTCCTGGTCTAGCTTCCGCTATATATTGACTATCACCTTGTGTGACTTGTGGTGAAAGTTGTCCAAGAACTTTAAGAAATGGTAACGCTAAACTATTTGAGTCTACGTTATCAAATCCTTCATCAGCGAATTGCTCTATATTAATAGATGCAACTGCGCCTGCTTGTTGTTTAATCGCTACTTCGTTCGATTGTCCGTCTTTTAACTTCATATTGTTACCTATTATTTGTTAGTTATTTTTGTTTTATTTGCGATGTATACACCGAACAAATCAAATGGCAATTCTTTACCAGTTTCAACTTGTTCTTTAACAAAAGCTTTAAGTGTCATCGGTTCAACTTTTTCTTTTTTATTATAGTTAAACCCATGTTCCTCACAGACTCTTATTAATTCTGAGACTTGGTTGTCTTGACCTCTATTGAAAGAAGCAGTGACAGTGTTCTTGATTAAATCTTCGAACCCTTTACTTCTTAACCAACCGAAGGCTTCCTCAACTCTTGATTCAGGAATTTTTGCTGCATAGAATGGTTTTACTTCTACAGTAGATCCATCAGCTAACTTCAGCAAAGATACACCAGCTTCCTGCATCATCTCTGGAATGATTCGCTCTTCTAAATCACGACTTTTATGTTTTAAAAGAGATAATTTTTCTTCTTCTTCTTCAATCTTTTTATTAAGATCTTTAAGCTCATTACATTTAGCAGAGATAGATTTTACACTATCTTGACTAATGTCAATGTTCGACATTTTTTCTATATCCATATTTCCTCCTGTTGGTCTCTTAAATTATTCGTTTGACGTTTGCAACAAAAAAATATAATTAAATTTTAAGATGTGGAAATACCCCTATAAGACTACCCCATATGAGCATCAAAGAAATGCTCTAAATGAATCCGCTGAAAAAACGCAGTGGGCTTATTTCATGGAGATGGGTACAGGAAAAACAAAAGTAACTATAGATAATATGGCTTATCTTTTTCTACAAAGAAAAATAATGGCCGCCTTAGTCATTGCACCCAAATCAGTTTATACAAACTGGGAGAGTGAAATAGAAACTCACATGCCTGATGTAATTAAATATAAAACTTACAAATGGAATATTGATAAACCAAAAGATTATCATGCATTATCACAACTTAAAGACTTAAAAATATTTTTAATTAATGTTGAAGCATTATCTACAAAAAGAGGGTTTGATGCTTGTGTAGATTATCTTAGAGGAAATAAATTAAATTTTGTAGTATTGGATGAATCAACCACAATAAAAAACAGATCAGCAAAAAGAACAAAAAACATTTTAGCACTACAAAGGCTATCTCATATGAGGCGTATATTAACAGGATCGCCAATAACAAAATCTCCATTGGACCTATATACACAATGCCAATTTTTAAGTCCAGAACTATTAGGTTTTAGTAGTTATCTTGCTTTTAGGAATAGATACGCTGAAATGACTGACATACCAGTTGGTTCTGGTCGTTTTATAAGTGTACCTAAATATTATAAACGCCTGGAGGAGTTAGAACAGAAGTTAAAACAATTTGCAACAAGGATCCGTAAAGACCAATGCTTAGATTTAAAACCTAAAGTTAGACAAAAAAGATACATAGAATTAGAAGGTGAATCTAAAAAAATTTATGAAAAATTAAGAACTAATGCCTTAGCTATTGTTGAAGATAGTACAATATCATTTTCCAATAAACTTACAGAAATTATTAAACTCCACCAGGTGTGTAATGGATTTACTAAAAATGATGATGGCGAAATTCTTACTTTACATAAATCTAAAATAAATGCTTTAGATGAAATACTAGAAGAAACAGATGGTAAAGTAATTGTATGGGCTAATTATTTATATAACATTCATGAAATTATTAAATTCTTAGAAGACAAATATGGCAAAGAATCAGTAGTTAGTATATATGGAGACATAGATGTACAAAAAAGAAAAGAAGCTGTGGATAGGATTCAAACTGATTCTAAAACAAGATTTCTTGTTGGTAATCCTACTACTGGTGGTTTTGGTCTTACCCTTACTGCTGTTAACACTGTAATTTATTATTCTAATAATTATAACTTAGAAGTTAGAATGCAATCTGAAGATCGTGCGCATCGTATGGGACAGAAGGGTACTGTTGTTTATATTGATATAGTTGCTAAAGGTACTCTTGATGAAGCTATTATGAAGTCTTTAACTAGCAAAGGTCAGATAGCAGCTAAGACTTTAGGTGAAGAAGATTTAAGATCCTGGTTGTTGTAACTTATTAAATTGTTCAACTCTTTCTAAAAACTTATCTCCATATTCTTTTAATTGAGGCTCTGTAAGTTTGAATTCTTGATATTGAAGGTCTCTGGTACAAATAGCTATTACCCCCTGCTCTATGGGGCCATAATTCGCAGTATGGGCTAAATAATAGGCACCCAACTGAAGTTTATAGTCTTCTACCCATTCTTCTTTTTTTGGCCTATTTGATTGTTTCCAGTCAATAATACTAGGCTTACCATAAGCAACTGCAGTCAAATCACAAGTTCCTGCATATTTATTTTGATATTCTAGACTTATTTCATTGCCCCATACTTCATCTATTTTAATATTATCTAGTATAGTTTTAGCCATCATTCTAGGTTTGGTTCCCTCTTCCATAGCGTTGTAGTAGCCTTGACCATTTAAAGTATATTCTAGTACCTGGTGCATTTCAGTTCCGATGGTACTAGCTTGTCTCATAATTCTATCAGCTTCTGCATCTCCAACTTTTCTTCTCCAGTTATCTAAAAAAGCTCTATCCTTAGTTGCACTAAGAATGGTAGTTACACTTGGTACTTTAATATTATCTACCAAGTATTTTCTACCTGTTGTATCTGAAAATCTATTATAATGTTTGTAGGGATATTTTTTTACTAACTTCATTAGAAGTTAATACTTAAAAATGTTGTGAAAGTACAGCTAAAAGTATAGCACCTAATCCACCAATAATCCATTTTTCTAATCTCATAATTCTATTTTCCATTCTTTCAATTCTTTCGAATGTTTGTTTCTGCATGATTCGACAGATCTTCTCATGATATTCAATTCTGTCCATTGCAGTTTTTCTAGGCATTATAGCATCCCCTTATAATAATTACTTAAACCACCTGTTTTAAATGTACGTGATTTAACATCTTTCATATTTTTTGTAGGTAATAAACAATGATCGCCCCTGCAATGATTAGGACCAAAAACTTTTTTATATAATTTGTTTCCTATATTATAATCTTTTTGTGATACTGTTACTGTTTTTAAAATTCTTCCACCTTTTTGACTTTTGTCCCTAGCATTAGAAAAATATTTAGCTTCATTTTTGTCTGGGCTAAACCATCTACCTTGGTACTTTTTACTTTTTTTAGGATAATAAAGATTACCCCCTTTAGCACCTTCTAAATTTTTAGCTTTAGTCTCACCTCTATATAATTTAATTAATTTTTTTCCACCTTTAAATACAAATTTTAATGCACTCATTATACTGTCCCTTGTCTTCTAGCAGCAATCAATGCGCTGGTTGGATCGTTAGGGAATAATGCTTGTACTTGTTCCGGTGTCACTTGTCCGGTAGCCGGTGCCCCTTGTACCATAGGTTGTGGTTGTACTGGGCTTTCAAATTCTAAGTCTTCCATAACAGATGTTTTTTCTACTTCTTCAATAGGAGCTTCTTCTTGATTAACCATTGCTTCATTACCTGTAGCTGCTCTTAACATATTAACTGAATTATTATCTTGTTCTAAATTTCCAGATGAACCAGAGAAGTCATCAGCAAATAATGTTTCATAAGTTTGTTTTGGAATAGTTTTTTCATTGTATATAGGTGCAGGCACTAATGCATCTAACTGTAATAATCTTTCTGTAATTTCATCAGGGCTTACATCTTTAGGATTAATTCTAGGAACATCTGCATCACTTTCATTTAAATAATTCATTAATCTTGCAAACGCTTCTCTCTTTTGTGTTAAACCTAATCTAGCAACAACTCCTGGCTTTTGTAAAATGTTAGCTGCTGTTTGAATATCTCTACCTTTAAAATATCTTCGACCAATACCAAGAACTCCTGGTACACCATCTCCAACTTTTTTACCCATTAACAATGCAATTTGTTCTTCAGGATTTAATGCATCATTCCAAGCTCTCATAGCAATTGGATCCGTTAATATTTGACCTGCACGTCTACCAAGTAATACAAATAAAGCAGGTGCAAAAGGATTTACTGCAGCAGAACCTCCAAGAACTACCGCTCCTGCAAATGAATTTAAGCCACCTAATTGTAATCTTCTTTGCATGAAAGTAGATGTATCTGCAATAGGTGTGTCAGAAACAGCTTTCATGTAAGTTAAGAATTTTTCAAATTCTTTAGCTTGGCCTCTACCACCTAGGATAGTAATTAATTTTTCTTTAGCCACATCATCAGTTGGATCTGCTATACCCAATTCTCTTAAAAACTTGTTAATGTTAAATCCAGATGTGTCTTTAGGACTAAATTTAATTTTAGTTGCATCAAATACGCTGTTACCTAATTGTACTTTCTTAATATCAAAATCTAAAAACTCTCCTCTTTGAGCCATAGCTTCCATAACATCAACTGTTCCATTAACACCTGATCTAACTGTAGCGTCATTCATGATTTCATCAATCATAGTTCTTCCTGCTGGAGATGCCGCAGAATCAAAACCTCTATAGAAAGAATTAAACATCCATCTAGCTTTAGCAGCATTATATAATGCTTCACCACCACCTTTAGTAATACCAATTTCTCTTCCAGTTTTTTTAGATACTATTTTATCTGCACCTAATATTTGTCTAAATTGTTTAATTGCAGTTGCATCACCTCTTGTAAATACATCATTAGCTAAATCATTAAAGAATCTTTGTGCTTTCTTTTGTTCAATACCACCAATTCCTGCTAATGCTTTGTTTGTAAATGTAGTAGAATCATATCCTTTAAATACTCTTGTAATACCTGCTCTTTGATAAAAATTCATTAAAGTAGAGAATGTATCGTTAGCTCTGTATAACTGATCTTTTAATTGTTCTGATTGTTTTAAAATTAAATTTAAATCAGCATCTGCTGCAGCTTTACCTGCAGTTTTAGCTAAGTTATCATAAGCTTCTTTGAATGCAGCATCTTTCATAAATGTTTCTTTAGTAATTGCACCACCAAAACTATTTAAATCATTTTCCAAAGCTTCTCTTATAGACCATAAAGTCGGTCTAATGTTTTGATAAGTTGTAGATGAGATAGCATTATTCATAGTTTCCATTAAGCCTTTGTATTGAAGTGGAGTAATAGTATCTTCTAATTGATTAGCATATCTAAAGAATGTAGCTAATGGATCTCCAGTGCCTCGTAATTTTTCTAATTCTTTTAAATTAATAGGACCTAATTTATCTTCTGCATATGCTCTTATTCCTGGATACTGCATAGCAAGTTCATCCACATATTCTGCCGCCATCTTTCTTACATGTGTGGTTGGAATAACTTTTGGATTTTTTATAGTGTTTGCTAATGCTTCAAATCCTTTGTAGCTCGCATTTATTAAATTTGAGTTTTCTATAAATGCTTGTTCTGCTTGTTTCCATACTGTTGCAGATAACATTCCAGTTTTAATTAAAGGTCCATAATTTAATACAGATGTATTTAAATATTCTCTTCCTGCTCTTTGTTCTGCACCTTGTAAAGCTTCTTTACCAATACCATTAATGAATGGCATAATACCAACAACTTTAAAAAATTTATTTGCAAAACCACCAAGTAATCCTGTGCCTTCTTGCGCAGTCATTACTAACGGTAGTGGTAATCCTTTATCTCTTGCAATACCTACTAGTTCTTTTGCATTTTTAGATTTAGCACCAATTGCAGCTCTACCAATTTTACCTAAGCCTTTAGTTATAATAGGAGTTAGTGTTGCAGCTCCTGCATTCCAAGCTAATGCAGTAAATGTTGCGTCTGCAGCGTTTGCTAACATATTTGTATTTACTTCTCTTGGAGACATGTCTTTCATATCCTCTGCAATAGAATCCATTACTAAAGTCCCAGCAGTTTCATTCAACATATCGTAAGTTATTGATCCTGCACCTGCTCCCGCTGATCCACCTAATACAGAATATATTTCTGCTCTACCTAACGGAGATGCTACAATTCTTCCAACAGTTGGATCTGCCGCTCTTGCTATTAATTTTAAAGCACCACCCAGTAATTTAAATCTTCCTGGTAATCTTGTAGTCATCTTATCTGCTAAGTTACTAAACATTTTAGTTCTAGCAAACAAACCTGTATATTTATCTCCAGGTATTTTAGACTTAGCTGCACTAAATATTTTCTTTCTCATAGTGACATAAGGAGTAATACTTCCAATTAAATCACCAGCTAATACAGCTTCAGATCTACCATCTAACATACTGTCTTGTTGTTTTAAATAAACACCAATAGGATTTTTTTCAGCAGCTTCCATAGTTGCAACATCTCTTGCAGCTTGAGATCTTTGCATTTCAATCTCACCAACAGAAGGTCCTGTAATTAATCCTCTTCTAATTGCTTCATCAACGAGTGATCTTTGTTTTCTGTCTAACTTATTAGGGTCAAACGTCTTGTTGTTAATTGCATCTTGTATTTCTTTTAAAGTTGCCATTATAGTTCTACACCTGCTAATCCTTGTTCAATTTCCTCAATACCTAAATCACCCATAAGTTCTTGTGCAACTCCTCCTGTTGATTCAAATACCTGAGCTTCTTTTAGTTTTCTTAAATCTCTTAAAGTAGTTTCTAAACCACCTGCTTGAGTATATAGACCTTCTTGTCGTCTAATATCTGATTCTAGTTGTTTTGAAATTGCCTCGATAGAATCTCTAACGTCTTTAGAAGATCTTGTTAATGAGAAGATGTTTACAATTTTCTGTGCAGCATCGATGTCTCTTTGTGTTAAACGGTCTTGATCTTTAAATGTATTTGCTAGTGCATAAACCAAGGTTACTTCTTGTACCGCTAATTTTTCTTGGTCTGCTCCAGATAAACCTGAGAACCATCCTTTTGAGCCACTGTTTCTTAAAATTCTTTTTTTAGCTGCATCAATTAATGACTCACTATTTAATAATTTTTTCTGAGCTTTCTTTTGATTATCTGTTAAATCTGGATCTCTATCGATGGCATCATATTCATCTTGTTGTAATGCTTTAACTCTTGCATCTAATTCATCTTTTGACATGCCTGTTACATCAAATCCTAAAATTTCTTTAGCAACTCCACTCATTCTTCTTGTAAATTGGTCGATACTTAACCCAGCTCCGGCTTTTACTTGTTCACCAGCTTCATCCATTTGACCTAATGTTTGTAATACATCTCTTGTAACTGAATATGCATTGTATCTGTTACCCAATGTGTCTTGAATATCAAATAATCTTTTATCAATTGAATCTTGTTTTAAGAAGTTTTCAAAATTACCAATTGTATTACCATCGGAATCAATTATTGCCTCTCCTTGGGGAATAGTCGTAAATATTTCTCTACCGTCTGCACCAACTCCTGCAGCCATTGTTATAGTACCGTCCTTCATTTGATATGCTTTATAATTTCTTAATCTTCCATCAGCGCCTCTAATTTGAACAATACCACCAGTTTGGTCTGGTCTTTCTACTTTTGCATTATCATTAACAAATTTCATATGATCTAATGCAGCATTTAAAGAAGCTTCTCTAGCATTCTGTCTTAATTCACCTTCTTTTAATTTTACAGTTACATAATTATTAACTGCTGGACCAATTGCTTGTCCTAAAACTTCCATTGCACCACCTATACCAGCTTTTCTAGTAGTGCCTGTTAATAATCCAGACGCTAGGTTTGCTAAGAAAATTAAATTAGCTTGTGATCCTCTGTTACTATAAACTTCATCATAATATCTTTTAGCAAGTTTGATTGTTTGATCAAAAGATGGATCTCCTGAAACACCGCCCGTGTTTATAACATTTTCAGTAATTTTTTTATCTTCTGCTTCTAAAGCTTTCTTTTCTGCAGTTGTAAGTTTTGGAGTCTGACCTTTTGTTGTTGCTTCAGCTTGTGCAACAGTTGATGTTCCACCTAATTGTGGAGGTTGTCCTTCCGGTGGCACTGGTGCGATGTTACCTAATGCATCTGCTTGTATAGAATTTAAATTTGCATCTCCTTCTACTGAAGCATATTTATCATCTAATAACTCATCACCTTCTGCTTTTAATTTCCCTTTATCAAAACCTGGTCTTGTAGATACTCTTGCATCTGTTTTTGGTTTAAATGCATCTGGAGCCTTTGGTACAAATTTACCAAATAATTCTTCATCAGTAGGTAGTGCTGCCTCACCTGCTAAAGCTTGTCCTCTTTGTTGTGCAAAAAATTCTTCTCTTTCCTTAGGAGTCATTGCCGCTATTCTTGCTTTTTGTTCTTGTGCCTTTTGGTAAGCATAATAACCACCTGCACCCAACGCAGCTATTCCAAGTTGAGGACCTATTCCTAAACCTGCTACAGCTGCTGCACCTGGTAGTCTAGTTGCTCCATATGCTCCAGCTAATTGTAATCCTGTTTTGTATGGTGAGTCTTGCATTCCCATAGCGTTTGTTAATACACCAGTTCCTTCGTAACCAAGATATGCAGGCAAACTAATCATTCTTCCTCCAAATCTTACTGCAGGATTTCTCATAAAATTTTGCATCATAGTTGGTTTTGGAGGACCAGCAGGTCTATTTGGACCTTGTATTCTTGGTGTGTAAGGTGTTTCTCCTGGAATTACTCTTGGTGTAGGAGATCCGTAAGGAGCACCTACCATAATACCTACTTGAGCATGGATAGGTTTAATTGCACCTTTCTTAAGTGCCTCTTTTCTAAACATAGGTCGGTGTAAAACTTTATTCATTTTATTATCCTATGCTGTTGGTTGTTGTGCACCTTGATATGCTGCGAAGGCTCCTATACCTGTTCCTAATGCTTGTGCCATTGGGCTTGTGCTTGGAGCAGTTCCCATTGTTATACCTGATTGAGTTTTAGGTCCTGCTGCATACAAGTTAGCCAAGAACTCTGCTCTTTGATAAGGTTCGTATTGTTGTTGTAAAGTTGTTTGTCTTTGAGCATCAAGTGCTTGTTGTGCTAATTGTCTTTGTAATCCACCAGCAGCCATTAATTGATTAATATCAGATTGAGCCATTTGCTGTTGACCAAGACCCATTTGACCTAATTGTTGACCAGCAGCTAAACCAACCTGTTGCTGTCTTTGTGCTGCACCTAATGCAGTACCAAAACCCTGAGCCTGAGCTTGACCCATAGCCTCTAAAGTTCTTTTCTGTAATTCAGCTTGTTGAACACCTTCTCTACCACCACCAAATGCACCCATGCCTACTGCTTGACCAGCTAATTGATTTTGCATCATTTGACCTTGTCTAGCAATTTCACCAGTTACATATTGTTGATACGGATTTAAATATTGTGAAATTTGAGCAGAGCCAATAGGAGCTGCTGCCCCTAAAACTTGTCCAATACCTTGTTGTACAGTTCCTGCTCCAACACCTGTAGTTCCTGCTGCAGTGATTCCTTGTTGTTCTAAACCAGATAAAGGTGATACTTGAATTGCAGGTAAGTTAATTGGTTGTTGCGCTACCTGACGCGCAATATCCATCAATTCTATTTTACGTTCCTCAATACCTGGTGCTTCTCTAACAAACGATGTTTGCGTAGTAGGTGTTGAAGGTTGCGATGATCTTCCAAATATAAAACTCATATTATATCCATTTCTCTAGTTGTACATGTTTCTTTTTCCATCCCCATTTTTTGGAAACTTTTTCCCAACCAGGTCTAGCCATGATACTTAGTCGTTTACATTTATTCAATTGTGCAAATTCAGTTACATTTTGTATTAAAGAATCTTCCCACAAATCTCTTCTTTTGCCTGTGCAAATAATTATTTCATATTGATTGTAATTAGGCATAACACCAATACGACCAACACAAATACCAAAAACTTTGTTTTCTTCTGATTCATCAGAACCAAACATAATCCAACATTGCATCATGTCTTTCTTTAGTTCTTGTAATATCCAAGAAGAATCAGCATACTTACCTGAGAATACCAATGCTTCAGCAACCATAAATTCTGCTAATGGCCAAAATCTTTCAATATCTTTTGGCTCGATTGGTAAAATACTTACTAATGGTTTAATTTGCTTTTTGTTTGCTGTTGCCATTTTTCTCCTCTAATAAATCAAAAACTCTTTTAAATCTTTTTTGTTGTTCATAGAAGTATTGGGCACCCTTTTCTCGCATATCTTTCATGCTATTTGGATTTGCTCCAGCTATGATGCCAGCACCTAATACTCCATCTGCTCTTGTTACAAACTCTCCGTCTGCTAATTGAGCTAACATTGTATCCTCGTCTTTATCTCCGTTTCCAGATCCGTCCTCTACATAACCTCGTGCTCTAACATAATTGTTAGCATCATCTTCGTCATGAGAAACTTTTGATGGAAGATAATTTATACCACCTTCATTAAATTTTCTTATCTCTGCTAGTCCACCAGTTTTTAATCTTGTTTTTGTTAAACTATAAGGACCCATTGTTGGTTGTCCTCTTCCTTGTTCTTCTGGTGCGTAAACTTGTTCATATTCTTTTTCCTGTCCTGTAACTGGATCTATATAACTATATTTAGGTCTTTGTTTTTGTAATTCTAAATAACTCATATTGTAACCAGGCATATAAATATCTGTCGGTTGATTATTAAAAGCACCTAACATATAAGGAACTGTAGCAGCTAGTCCAGCAATTTTAAGTGGATCATATTCATCGGTTCCTTTTTTCTTAAATAAAATATCTAAGATACCTCTTTCAGTAACATCTTTTGTAGATGGTGCAGTAAGTCCTCTCTTAACCATTTCTGCTGGTGACATAGAAGGTGAAGTAGTTCCAGGTATAGTTCTTTGCATTGTTTGCATTCCTGGCACATTTCTTAAAAAAGACGGAGCTTGAAAACCTGCTTGTTGTGCAAATCCACCAATCTGTCCTAAATTATATCCACCATAGGCACCTATGGCTCCACCAAGTAATCTACCTAATCCAGATGCTCCTGATTCTTTTGCTCCTCTATATCCTTGATAACCTCCATATGCTCCTAGTACATACGGTAATAATGCTAGTGGATTCATATAATAACAATTCTCCTTTAAAGATCTTTAAATATGAAATAATACCATTTTACTTCGGTATTATCAACTCATCAGCAAATCGTCCTTCATAAGAATGTTCCCCAATATGCACAATAGGATGGTCAATATAAGCATGACATTTACCCCCTATATCTTTCCATAATTTACAGAAAGAAAAGTCCTCCCCCATATAGGTTTTACTTACTGGATCGTGTATGCAATCAAAGAAATTCCATAGGTTAGGCCTATCTACATACTCACCATTTATAACTGTCTTTTGTTTAATATATTTATCAGGATATTCTTTTATCATCTTTTCAATAACACTTCTTTTAATCATCATGCACCCAGTTGGACTGTGAGTTACTTCCATAACACCTTGTTCTACTATAATGTCATTATGGTTAGCTACTTTCATAGGGTAGGTATTGAATGATTTTTTTAAATCTTCAATTGTTTTAATTTTACCTTCATTGATTCTATCCATAGCTTTACCCCAACGTATTGTTTTTAGTGGGTAAGGTATAGATAAAACATCTTTATCTCTCTTGATCATTTCAAATATAGATTCTGCATGAAAGTAAATATCTGAATCAATAAATAATAAGTGTGTGTAATTACTATCTAAGAAAGCTGCTACACATAAATTTCTACCTTGTGTAACTAAAGATGATTTTAATAATTGAAAAGTAACATTTACATTTTTTTCTACAGCCATTTTTTGAAATTCAAGTAAAGCTTGTGTGTAATGAATAGAACACTCACTATGAACCGGTGTTGCCACAAATATAGAATAAGATTCTTTTTTAACTTTATTGTTTCCGGTGTCCGGTTTCCATAGTGGTGTAATATTTTTCTCGTAGGGTTGTGGCGCCACTTTTAATTCTTTTAATGTTTGATAAGTATCTGCGTTAACGTAAGTTTTGCTTTCGCTCATTAATTGCTCCTCGTAAAAAGCTCTCCCATTCCATTCCCTTCTTCTGCCAATTATAAAATCGTTTATAAAACTTTTGTTGTTCTTTTAAATGATCTTGAATAAAATCTTCATGTAAATAACTTGCTGCAACTTCAATCGCTGCCGCTGTATCTTTAGCCATAGCTTCGTAATTAGTGTTGTAAGTAACGTACACTGGCCACTCTGCACAAGTCTCATATAAAGCACCAAAATTATTAGTTATAACATGAACTCCTGCAGCAAGTGCTTCAAGTGCAGACACACAAGATGTTTCTTCAAAAATACTTGGATAAACATATAAATCATAATCTGTTATGTGTTTTAAAATATATTCATTAGGTTTATAACCAATATAGTTTACATTAGGTAATTCTTTAGCTTGATCATATAAAGGTTGGAATTGTTCATCTTGTTGTTTTTTAAAAGCATCACCATAAACTTGTGTTGAACTGTATACATCTAATGTAATATTAGGGTTTTTAATTTCTTGCATAGCTCTTAAGACAACATTTAAACCTCTCCAAGGAGTATTGTGGTGTAAAATTTTTATAGGTTCACCTTTTTTATATTTCTTTCTTTTTGGAAAATTGTTTGTACCATTCTTAATTACTACTGATCGCTCAGTTGGTATATCAAAAAAGTATCTAAATTTTTCATAGTTCCAATGACTATTAAATACATACCAATCATATTCTTTATGTCTTGCCTTGTTACCAAAAAACTCTTGTAGATTTGGTTGATCCCAAGAATTCTTTTGCCAAAGTATATTTACTTTATTAGGATCAAGTGGAACTTTACCAGGAATCGAAGTACAAATTTGTACTTGATCTAATAGTTCTTTTGGAACATGCTTATACAGCATTTCCATCTGTATTTCAGTAGCACCTCTTGGTTGCATTATTTTTTATTCTTTTGTTTTCGCGCCCATTGAAACTCTAGTAACTTTGATTTCAAGGTCTTGTCTAAAGTCATCCACAGTAGTGTCAGTATTGGGATCAGCAACATCATTATCAAAATCAGCTTTGCTAGCATATATTCTTCCCGTTCTTTTGTTTTTAATAATTTCTTTTGCTTCAGCAGGTATTTTAACTAATTCACTCATAACTATCTTCCTTGTCTGTTGTACTTCTTATAACTTCTTTTTTCATTTTTGTTAAGTCTTTTTTTATGAACTCTAGGACGTTTAGGAGGCTTTGGCCTTGGGACGTAATGTACAAATTTTTGTTTAGCCATTTTGATCTTCTCTAGATATTTCTAGTATTGAGCACACAGCTTTAACATTTGTAGTTACATTGGTTTCTAAAGTTAATGCATCATTTTCTTCTAATATAATAGGACCTTTGGCTATATTACAAATAGTTGGTCCAGTGATTGATGCATAAGCAATTAAATTAGAAGTATTAGAATTAGAACTATCGTTTATTTTAGCTTTAATAACTTTGCTACCGCTTTCATTTGTGACTTGTATATTTTGTACAATACCTCGTCCGTTGGCCGGTGCTGTATATACTGTGACAGCATTTGTAGTAGTTCCTGCAAAAAATGCATTTTTATATATATTTGCCATTAATATCCATCCTGTACTAATAATAAATCAAATGAAGCAGAAGAAGAAGAGGTAGAACTTGCTATTGCTGAAACATAAATATCTGACTTTTGAGGTATTACATTGATTGAATTAAAGATAACATTTGTCTGTCCACCTCTAACATTTAAAAATTGTTTTGTTTGAAATGCTGCATTAGCAATACTATTATCTCGTTGTATAAATTTAAAATCCATTTCTTGGTCTTTACCAGATGATACATCTAGTGATAATAAATAACCAGTATAACCTGCAGGTATGGTATATAAGCACATTAAAGTTTGACCATTACCTGGAGATATAGTTGCAGCAACATCAACTCCACCTGTATAAGTAACTGTAATTGTACCTTCATTATTTCCAAAAGACCCTGCTGTTTCTACAGACATTCTAAAAACTCTTAAAAATTGTTGTGTTGTAGTAACTGTGTTTGTACCATCTAAATCAACAGTCTCTTCTACAAGAGCATAAGAAGAATCAAGTCCTTGTATTCTTAAAGTTCTTGCAGCTGTTCCTACTACATCATCGTTAGCATTATCACTGACTACATCAAGAGTAGCTTGAGCTGTTTGCCAAGGATAGTTGTTTCCTGTTTCCCAAATAGTTTCAAAAGAACCTGAACCAATACTAGAATTGTATCCAAATTTATTAATCATAGAATAACCAGGAACTTTACCTTGTTGAACTGCTAAATAAAATGGAATGTCACCAACTGTACTTCCACCTGTTATTGGATTGACATTATTACAAGACATTAATATCTCGCGTTAAACCAAGAAACACGTTCTATTTCTTGTTTTAAATCTTCTTGAAAAGAAAAATTTAATTGGTTCTTTAATGTTTCTAAAGATGCGTTTAGTTGTCTTTGGTTGGCAGCATCGTATTTATCTTTAGGTTCAGGTATTTGTACCGTAATCTTAGCCATGTAATGCTTTACCTCTTTCTTTTGAAGAGAAACCTGGAGAAGAAGTTACTTGTCCTCTTTTTCTATCCGGTATACTTCTATCTTGACCACCGCTTATAACTCTTTGTGCCATTGCTTTTTCTTGATCAGCAAATGCATTTTGTTGTTGACGTTGTAAAGTTTCCGCAGCTTTTTGTTCTCGTTTAGCAGCTAAATAATCAGACATTGTCTTAGATCTTCCAAACAAACTTGATTGCATTTGTGTATTTATATTTTGTATAGCTCCTATAGGATTAATTTCTGGGCCACCCATAAAACCAGATGCTAGACTAGCTAAACCTACAAACTGGTTTCCAGGAATTACAAAATCTAATGCTTTTTCCAAAACTTTTGATTTCAACCCTTCATTACCTATTTTTTTTAATGCATAATTTCTTATTCTGTCTTTTGCTACATTAGTTGCTAGTTCTTTCAAAGTTGGTAACTCTACAGGACCTGGTTGAGGTGTTAAATTTATATCTTGATTTACCATCGGTTGGTCTACAACAGAAAAAGAAGGTACATAACCTTCAAACCCAGGTTTTTGATAAATAGCAGCTAATCCATTTGGTTGTTGCGCCATTGCAACATTGTTAGCATAATCATTTAAAAATATTTCGTCCATTATCTTCTTCCATCTGGTTGTGTATCAAACCTAAATAAACCTAATCTCCAATTTTCATTTACTGCATCATTTTGTACTTTAAAAGATGCTAGTCTTGCTCTAGCACGTGTATCTACTTTATCAGTTGATGAATTAATTGTAAATGGTCCAAGAGGTGATGAAGTTGCGGTATTCGATGGGTAGTCTCTAAGATTTAAAGTAACTTTTGCATTACCAGTTAAAACTTTAAAATCCGGTACAAATCTTCTTATCTTCATTAAATATTCACCATCTCCATCAACATCTAAATCAAAATCTCCAGACTCTATGTAGGCTTGTATTGCTGTATTAACACCTGCAAATGTAGTTTCATTTACACCTGTTTCATGTTCATAATATGTTGTAGCACCTTGTGATGTAGATATGCCATTTACCACAGGATAAGTTGGTGCAACATTTTCTGTAAATTTAGTTAAATAAGGTTTATCATATATAGATGCATCAACTCCTGATGTTCTCGCTAATGAACCTGTTACCCAAGTTCCTTCTGCATAATTATAAGTTACTACTCTGTCTACTGCGGTAGAGCCAGATTTAACATAGAACCAAGATATTTCTGAAAATAAACTGTTATGTACAGCACAAACTTGTTCTCCTGCATCACTGTTAATTCCTAAATTATCTGCTGTTGTTTGAAATACAAAGTCCTCAACTAAACATGGTAGCTTTTTAACAGTACCATCATAAACAAAAAAACCACCTTCATCAGACATCCAGTATACAGCTCCATCTACGAATGCTGTTGCGTGTTGTCCAATTAATCCACAGTTAGCACCTACTTGCCTTACTGAAAATGTAAATGGTGGTCCTACAAACTGCGTCACATAAGCAGCAGTATTGGTATGAATCATAATATAGTCTTTACCTTTTGTTGCTCCAATAATCTGTGTTCCGTTATCAATTCTAAAAGTACCTGCAGTATTTACTGAAGTTGGTTGATAATCAGATATATTTTCTTGATCTGAAAATCTAATAAACATTTTATCTTGAGTAGATGTATCACCAATTGTTGTTTCAGTTCCTAAATGAAACAAATGTCTATCTTGGTCTGATACAATTGTCATAACTGATTTAGTAGGATTATTAGCTACTGAGGTTGCTCTAGTTGTTAAAGCCCCCGTTCCACTAGCTTGAATAGGCAACCATTGAAATGTTCTACCATTATGTACTGTTGCAATTAAATTTTGTCCAAAGTTATCTAATGACCACATACCAGGATCTAAGAATATATCTGTTGCAGTTCTAGGTGTACCCCAAGTATCTTGCCCCCATTTACCGACACCCCATCCAAACGCAGGATTTTGAAACACATCTCCAATTTTTATATAGGGTAAAACATCTAATGTTCCGTCATTCGTGGCTCCTGTTCCTGTTTCCGCTGTAGGCATTTCAATTGTAAATGTTGTGGCTGTTGGAACTGTTTTTACTTCAAATAAAACATCATCAAAATCTGTAGCTGTGTAGTTTGTTTGACCTCCAGTAAAGGATCCCGCATTTTCAAATGTTGTAATATCTCCTACTTCTAAATCATGTGAACTAGCAGTTGTAATTGTTACAGTTGTTGATCCGTTAGTCGTTGTTATGTTTGCACCAGTAGATTGTCGGTCAGGATCAATCGGTGTAATATCATAAAAATCACCATCATAATAAATATATAAACATCTATTAGTACCTATTGCTGCATACTTACGTCCATCTAAATCTGCATATACATGTTGTTCTCTTGCAACCCCTATTAAAGTATTGGCATTTAATTCTTGCCAACCACCAATTTTTTCAGGCATTCCGTACCTAAACCTAACATTATCACCATCTACCCATACATTTTCAGCTTGGGTATCGGTAATTTGTTTATTAAATCCAGGTCTAAAAGGTATTTTAGTTAAAGCCATAAGCTTATTTTACAATAAATTAGTCTTTGAGTATATAACTTGACTATTTTACAAAAGAAGGAAGACCAAGTAAAGGTCTGCCATCAAACTTATTCTTCTCAGCAAATTGGCCATTTACATGATTATAATGTAAAAATACTTGACCACAAACATTGCCTTTAAAAGGTTCTCGCCAATGTTCTAATTCACATCCAGAATAGACTAACATATCCCCTACTTCTAAAAGCACTTCTGTACCTGCTGGTGCATTAGGTTTTATAATACCTTTATACTCATCTATAACTGTATCTGCACCTGTACCATCTATAAATATAGGCCAAGGATCCCCACCTAAATTTAACGTGGTTGATATTTCACAAGAAGGTCTATCTTTATGTCTTCTTAATATATCTCCGTTTTTATATATTCTTGCATAAGAATAAGTTGGAATTAATTGTAATCCTGTCTCAGAAGCCATGACTGGTAACATCTTAACTAACAATGTTTCCATTACAGGATCTGCATAATGTGAATACGTATTAGGTATTTGTTGATCCTTCCAAGTACCAAACATACCATTGTCATAAATAATATTATTTTGATACATAAAAGCAGCTGCATCTCTTTTAAGTAGAAAATAATTAAATATAAAATTAGCTAATTCATAGCTAACTGCTTTTTTGATTACTTGATATTTATTGAAAGCCATCTTGTATAAAATTAAAACTGATTGATATCCTTATATCATTTGTTTGATTAGGTTCAACACAATGCCATAACCACGCTGGGAACATTATAATTCTTCCTGGTACTGGTTCTAGATGTGCTTCACGCCATAAATGTTTTGGTGGTCTACCTTGTTTTCTAACAGGCATCATAGTTTGTATTCCTGGTCTTGGATCATTGACTACTAATTCTCCAGATTCTTTAGTAGCTTTTACATAATAGACACCACTATATAATGAATTAGGATGCACGTGTGGTCTGTTATAACCACCTTGATAATTAATATTAGCCCACATATTACCTAATCTTGGTTTACGATCTAACCATTCTTCTATGTAGATTTCTTCTTGCATCTTATACAGTTCATTAACCAACTGTTGGTATTCTGGTTTTAAATGCATATCCGTTGTAGAATGCCAACCATTCATATTTGTTTTTTTAACTCCTGGGTCTTGTTGACTCCAATTAATAATATGATTTGCTAGAGTATTATTATCTAGTTGAATATCTTTACCATAAATAATAGTTGGAAAGAATTGTTCTTTAATCATCTAAATGGTTTACCTCCAAACCAAACTACCAAAGATTGTCTAACACCACGTCTAACAGGGTTCACCCTATGATTTAAAAATGATGCAAAAATAATTGCGTGACCTTGTTTAAGTTCTGCAAATTTACCTGGTGCCATTAATTCTAAATCACCACCTTCAAACTCTGCTGGGTCATTCAATAATAAAGTCATTGATATTTTTCTAACTGGCGGTTCGTGTTGCATATTGACATCACAATCCATATGCCAATCATAGAATCCTCCTTCTGGATATTCTGTAAATTGTGCATTCTCTGTAACTCTAATATCACCAAATCCAAAATGATTTTCATTTGCTTTTTGTATAAATGAATGAAGATCACGATACATATGTGGCATTTCATGAAATGGAATCCAAGAAATAGTGGTAACTCTTTTTTTAGTATCAACACCACCTCCTGGTTTATTCATACCGACTTGTGCTGTTTGTGGTTTTTGTCTTCGACCACATTCAACAATCTGTCGACATTGATCGGGTGTAAATAATGGTGTCGTTGTTTGAACTATCCAACTTTTCCATTTCGGTTCTGTCATATGCATATTTTCGTACATTAACTTACTCCTCTGTTTTCAATTGGGTTGTATGCTACATCACAATTTGCAGCTAAGGTTCTTCTCATACCTTGACCATTGAATGGATATACACAGTGTCTCATATCATATGGAAAAATATAAAAATCTTTTTCTTCCGTATTTGGTTGATAATCTACGTTTGCAAACTGACCCGATGCTGAACCTAATATTTGTAATCGTCCATTTTGTGGTTGATGTGCCGATGAATATTCTACACCATAACTTTCAGGTAGTTTTAAAATCATTACAGAAGATAAACCTGTATATAAATTACCTTGGTGCACGTGCACTGGATTATATTCGTTAGCTTGCATTTGATTAACCCAAATAGAATTTAAATGCATCTTATAGTTTCTAACTTTATTCCATTTTAAATAATGGTCATACTTTGACATAAACCAATCTAAGACTATTTTAGGGAGTAGATTATGTCGAATCATTTTAGATTGATCTTCGCCATCATAAAATAAACTATGTTCATTATGTATTTTACCAACGAGTTGTCTATTAGCAGGATGTAAGTTTTGAAAATTAGATTCATAGACGTGGTTAATTATTTGATACACATCTAAAGGTACTTTATATCGTAATACCGATTGACCTAGAAATATAAAATTAAAATCGGATGTGTCCATACTTCTGTCTAATCCTTTCTGGAATTTTATCTAAATATTTATTAGGTTCTTTTTTAACTACATTTCTTATCGTATGCATATTTCTTCCAACAACTTTATCGTCATAACCTATACCATTAACATTGATTTGTTGCAAATTATCAAATCTATGTTCAAAAGGTTTAATTCTTAAAAATTGATATAAATTATTAAATACTTCTTCTGGTCTAGCTACCATATCATCATATTTTATAAAGTGACACATATCAGGATAATTAAATGCATTTTTAATTGCTTCTAAATCTTTTGCAACTGCACCATCTTTATTCATAATCATTCCTAATTTTTTATCGTCATTTTTTAAATTAAATCTATTAGGAAAGGCATCAGGATTTTCTGTATACCATTTCATATAAGATGCTAAGACATCCATTAAATCTCTTAAAATAACAATACATTTAAAAGGTTTTCGATAATGTTTTTGCATTAGCATTAAATTACCAGGGGTCATTACGGGTCCACGATCAATGATATATTGTTGTGGCCAATCTTTATAATAGTTATCAAATACTGAATCCATTACATTATCTAATGAATCGTGATCTGGATAGTTATGAAAGACATCTGTTTGTTTTAACAGAAATAAATCTTTCATTATCTCTAATGTTATTGAATTAGGTGTACAAACGATCTCAGGATTCTGATTAATAATACTTGCAAATAAAGTATTACCAGATCGAGGAAGTGCAACTAAAAAAAATAACTGTTTATTCGGATTCTGGTTTCGCGCCAAGTCCATT